>QWCK01002989.1_pt1 | contig 19471 bp, 18 predicted proteins | sample 1972571 | NCBI WGS metagenome assembly QWCK01 (sample SAMN09866710, study PRJNA288562) | Human gut metagenome isolate term2_stool, whole genome shotgun sequencing... | isolation source: gut | host: Homo sapiens | place: USA: California
CAATAGAATATAGAGAAAAGAATGCAGCATAATAAAAAAATACCAGAGAAAATAAAAATTCTCTCTGGTATTTGGTCCAACTTTATGGGGTCACCACATCACATCGAGCTCTTATTGAAGAGCGTAAAGAACTATAAAAAACAGCCCCTTCCGAGGAAAGGGCTGCTCATATTTTATTTAACGGCGTCATGTAAAACTTCGCCTAAGCGCTTAATACCTTCTTCGATTTTATCTTCAGGCATGCAGCTGTAGTTTAAGCGGAAGTGATTTTCTTCCGGACTTTCGGGGTAGAAAGCGCCGCCGGGTACGAAGGCAACCTTTTGTTCGATAGCTTTTACTGCGATATCACGAGCGTTTAAGCCTTCGGGAAGGGTAACCCAGAGGAACAGACCGCCTTCGGGATTGGTGAAGGTAACTTCTTCGGGGAAGTATTTCTTCATAGCGTCGACCATGACATTTTTGCGTTTGCCGTACACCTTGATAATTTGATCGATGTGAGCTTCAAGATCATTGTCATCTAAGAATTGAGACAAGATCATTTGAGTGGTGGTAGAGGTTTGAAGGTCGGCACCTTGTTTTACCAAGTTGAATTTTTCAAGAACTTTGGGAGCGGCGTTGAACCAACCGACGCGGATACCGGGGCTGAAGATTTTAGAGAAAGTACCCATGAAGATAACGCGGTCTTCGGTGTCTAAGCTGCGAAGAGAAGGTTGAACTTCGCCTTCGAAACGCAATTCGCCGTAGGGATTGTCTTCAAGGATCATAACATCGTATTTATTGGCAAGTTCGATAAGGCCTTTTCTTCTTTCCAAAGTCCAGGTTTTACCGGAGGGGTTTTGGAAGTCGGAGATGACGTAGATGAACTTCACATTGTCGTGGTTTTTAAGTTTTTCTTCCAAGTCTTCCAAGATCATGCCGTCTTCGTCGAGGGCAACTTGCAAGAATTTAGGTTCATAAGCCTTAAAGGCATTGAGCGCGCCTAAGTAAGTGGGGCTTTCAACGATGATGTAATCGCCCGGATCGATAAAGATTCTGGGAACGAAGTCGAGACCTTGTTGAGAACCGGAAAGAATTTGAATGTCTTCAGGTTTAACATCTTTGCAGCCGACTTTTTCCATACGGGTGACGCAGTGTTCTCTTAAACGGGCATAACCGTCGGTAGGGCCGTATTGGAGAGCGGCGGCGCCGTTATTCTTCATGACTTTATTGGATGCTTCGATCCATTTATCGATGGGGAAGAGTTCGGCGGCGGGGAGGCCACCTGCAAATGAGATAATGCTGGGATCAGCCGTTAAAGCTAAAAGCTCGCGGATTTCAGAAGCTTTTAGATTGTCCATTCTTTTTGCAAATTTAGGCATTAAGAACTCCTTTCGTTCATTTAATAGCTTGTAGGGAAACGTTTACGTGTCTATTGTATATCGTGTTTCATTCAAAGTCAATAAGAGTAGTTTGCTAAGATAGAAACAAACAAAGCCCATGATTTAGGGAAGGAGAAGAGATTTTAAAGATCCGGGAAAGGGAGAGAAGAGATGATCGTAATAGGAAAGCGGATGGGAAAAGTACAAATGCGGAAAGGGTTCTTTTCGTTTTATTTCCGAATAAAAAATCCCCGAGACAAAGCTCGAGGATAATCTATCAACTTTCATTCATAAAGTGTAGGACCGAGGCCACTTCCGCGGCGATTCCGTAGAAGAGGGCATCTTCTTCAGGGTAAAAAGTCGCCGTGTGAATGGCGGCCTTTTCTCCGGGGCGGCCGACGCCGAGATTGAGAAAGGTTCCGGGGGCTTCCTCCAGGTAATAGGCGAAGTCTTCCGCTCCCATGGTGGGTGTGGGAAGGGTTATGACGGCATCCTCTCCGAAGGTCTCTTCCAGCACTTTTTTGACGGTGGCCGTGGCCTTTTCGTCGTTGATCAAAGGCACATAGCCTTTTATAATCTCCACAGTAGAGACGCAACCGTGGGCTTTTGCCGTCGATTCCGTAATCTCGGTGAGCCATCTGCGAAGCTTGTCGCGGTTTTCTTTCGTGTCGGCGCGAATCGTGCCTTCGAGTGTCATTTCGCTTGGAATAATATTATGTTTGTTTCCTCCGTGAACCGATCCGATGGTTATCACAGCCGGCGTAAAGGGAGAGAAACGGCGGGAAACGATGCTTTGAAGGGCAACGATCACATGCCCTCCGCAGACGATGGGGTCGATGCAGTCCTCCGGATGGGCGGCGTGGCCTCCCACGCCCCTTAGAGTGATTTTAAAGTCCTCTACACTCGCATACATAAAGCCCGGCAAAATACCGAAGGTACCGGTTAAGAGTTCCGGCGCTACGTGCAGCCCTATGACGTAGTCTACCCCTTCCATAACCCCTTCTTTTACCATGATTTCGGCGCCGCCGTCTTTTTCTTCATTGGGTTGAAAGATCAGACGGAGAGTTCCCGGAAAATGGCGATGGTTTGAAAAATACAGGGCAGTGCCCAAAAGACAGGCCATATGCATATCATGGCCGCAGGCGTGCATAAGCCCGGGATTTTCAGAGTGGAAGGGGAGAGAGGTAGCTTCTGTAATGGGAAGGGCGTCCATATCGGCGCGAACAGCTACTGTGGGGCCTGATCTCTCTCCCTTTAAATCGCAATGTAAACCGAAATTATCGTAAACCGTAATGTCGTATCCCATGGCGCTTAATTTTTCCCGCAAAAAGCGAGCGGTCTCTTTTTCCTCGCCGCTGATTTCGGGATGAGCGTGAAGATGGCGGTATAAAGGCTTTACTTCCTCGGCAATACTTTTTATGGTTTTCGGATCCATGGTGTGCTCCTATTTACTCAGCGCTCTATAGAGATCGGGTCGGCGCTCTTTATAGAGGTCAAAGAAGGCTTTTTCCTCTTCGATACGTTCTAAATCCAGGTCTATGGTTTGTACGGTCTCTTCCGTTCCCGTCATTAGGATCTCCTCACCGCCGGGTCCGTAAATGCAGCTTCCTCCGCCGCCCATGGCGTGGTAATCGCCCATTTTCGTGCAGTTCACCGCCACGACGAAACATTGATTCTCAACGGCTCTGGCCTTGGCGAAAAGATGGAAATGAGGCACGCGGGAAAGGCCCCATGCCGCGGGAACGAAGAGAATCTTCGCTCTCCCGGATACGGCGAGGCGCACCCATTCCGGCATGCGCAGCTCAAAGCAGGTGACGATGCTGCAGTCTACCTTATCGAGTGTAAAGAAAAGATTGTGATCTCCCGGTTTAAAGAAGTTTTTCTCCTCACCTACGGGAAATAGATGGGCTTTGTCGTAAGTGCCTAAGAGCTCGCCCTCTCGATCGTAGATAAAGCTGCGATTAGCACGATGCTCGCCGTCTCGAACGGTGATGGAACCGGCCACGAGGTTTACGTTGTGGCACTCGGCAAAATCTGAGAGAGCCTCTTGCAGTTCCTCTTCTTTATAATCGTCCTGATCTGTAAATTTTTCGGGGAAGAAGCCCGAGTTCCACATTTCGGGAAGGACGATCACATCGGGATTTGAAGTCATGGCCTCTTCCATACCGCTAAAGATCACTTCACGGTTTTCCGAAAGGGTCATGGGCCCGATGCCCGCCTGTACAATGGATACTTTCATTAGCGATCGGCCAAGAGTTTTTCTAAAATTTGAATGGCGTTCAGCGCCGCCCCCTTACGAATATTATCGGCGACGACCCAAAGGTTTAAGCTGTTTTCGCAGGAGTCGTCTTTTCTGATGCGGCCGACGAAGACTTCATCTTTTCCTTCGGCTTCGATTTGCAGGGGATAGAATAAGTTTTTCACATCGTCTTGTAAGACGACGCCGTCCATTTTCTCGTAAGCCTTGCGAAGTGCATCGAGATCAATAGGTTTTTCGCAGGTAACGTTGATGGAGATGGCGTGGGCGCCTTTAACAGGTACACGTACGGCGGTTGCCGTTACGGCGAGATCCGGGCGATGGAAGATTTTGCGAGATTCGTTCACCATCTTCATCTCTTCTTTTGTGTAGCCGTCTTCCAAGAAGTCGTCGATATGGGGGAGGCAGTTGTAGGCGATGGGATGGGGGTAAAACTCCGGAGCTTCTCCTTCAATACCTCTTTCCAAGTCGGCGATGCCGTTTACGCCGGAGCCGCTTACGGCTTGGAATGTGGTAAAGACAATGCGCTTCATCTTAAACAGGTCTTCGACAGGTTTTAATGCCACGACCGATTGAATGGTGGAGCAGTTTGGGTTGGCGATAATGCCCTTCGCATCGATACCGTCTTTTGCGTTAATTTCAGGTACCACTAAGGGAATGCCTTCTTCCATGCGGAAGTGGGAGCTGTTGTCGATGACGATACTTCCCGCTTCGGCAGCTACCGGACAGAATTTGCCGGCCAAGTTGCCGTCCAGGGCGCTCAAGACGTAATCGAATTTACCTTCTCTTAAAGCCTCTTCCGTAAGTTCTTGAACCGTGTGTTCTTCTCCTTTAAAGTTAAAAGTTTTGCCGGCACTGTTTGACGATGCGAACATAGTAAGTTCCAAGGGAAGATTCTTCTCTTCCAAAATGCTTCGCATCGTCTGTCCGACGAGACCGGTGGCACCTAAAATTGCTAAACGATAGACCATGACATGTACCTTCTTTCTTATTTTACACAATAGTTTTTCTTGACTATAACAAAAACTCTCTAGTATAGTCAATTCATAATACGATAAAGGATCAAATGAAGGGGGAATTATGAAACTAGCACTTATCGGATTCGGTACTGTCGGTCGAGGCGCCTACGATATTTTAAAAGCACGTAAAGATATTTTAAAAGACACCGTAGGGGAATTGGAAATCGCCTACATCGTGGCCAGCGATCGTAGTGCCGAGCGCCTCGGGAAGGAACTTACAGAGAAGGTGGTCACGGCGAAGGATTACGACACTGTTCTTGAAGAAGTGGATATCGTTGCCGAAGCCACCGGCGCCATGGATATGGCCTATGATTATATGAAGCGGGCACTGGAGGCGGGAGTAGCTGTTGTAACTGCCAATAAGGCGGCGGTGAGCGCTCATTTTGAGGAGTTACATGGGATTGCCGAAGAAAAAGACGTCCCCTTCTTATTTGAAGCGGCAGTAGGAGGGGGCATCCCCGTCTTAACGCCTCTGCGCAGTCTCTGTCTGGAAAATGAAATCGAAGAAGTACAGGGGATTTTAAACGGCACCTGCAATTATTTAATCAACGCCATGTTTAAAGAAGGGGCGGAATACGACGCCACCTTAAGCCTCTGTCAAAAACTTGGCTACGCGGAACAGGATCCCACCGACGATGTGGAAGGTTTCGATACCCGCCGCAAACTCCACCTCCTCATCGAAATGGCATTCGGTCACGTAGACGGCGACGCCATTCCCACTCGCGGCATCGCCCAATTAAACGGCGATATCGTAAGCTTTTTAAAGGAAAAGGGCCAAAAGGTAAAACTTGTGGCATCGGCAAGACCTGTGGAGGAGGGAATCGAAGCCGTAGTGGAACCGGTCATCCTGGATGCAGCCGACAGCCTCGCCATTTTGCCCGACGCCATTAATCAGGTGAATGTAGCGGGATCCTTTGTAGGGGATCTGGCCTTTACGGGTCCGGGCGCCGGAAAAGAACCTACGGGCAATGCCGTGGTGGCCGACATAATTTCGGCGGCAACGAAAAGCGCCATGCCCCTCCTAAAGCGAGGAGCAAAAGCACTCGCTCCGGTGAAGGGTCGCTACCTTGTAGAGGGTAAACTTCCGGCTGATGTTACGGAGAGAGAAGAAGGCGGCTTTACGCTTACAAAAGAAATTCAGAGGGATGCGCTTCTGGAGCTCATCGACAAAGATATTTTCTTTGCTCGCATAGAATCGAAAACCTTATAAGAGAGAGCCCTTCGGGGCTCTTTTTACTGCAAAATAATAAGGCGAGTGATGGACACTCGCCTTATTATTTTTCGTGAATACGAATGGAATTATGTTCTCTAATATCTTTACCCTTTACCTGATTCAGGGCGCCGATAGTATTGGTGCGTTTAATAGAGATTCTGTCTCGTAAGCGCATAAGGAAGTCGTCCAGTGATTTGGAAGAAGTGGATTTAATGCGGATCAAAAATTGGTATTCCCCCATTAATTTCCAGCAATCGGTGACTTCAGGTGACGATTGAACGTAGTTAATGAATTCCTCGATGGTATTATCCTCTTCCGATATGTCGATAAGGCAGAAAGAGTGGATATACGAGTCGTCTTCTTCGCCGCCGAGTAAGATAGTATAACCTGCGATGACCCCCGCATCTTCCAAGCGGTGGATGCGGTTGCGAGTGGCGGAAACGGATAAGCTCACCTTTTTTGCAATATCGCTTAAGGACATACGGCTATTCTCGTTTAGGAGCGAGAGGATGTAAGTATCGATGGAATCACCGGTATAACGATTAATGTGCATAAGATGCACCTCCCTCAAATAAAACAAATATGTTCACAGTGATTATACCAAAAATGTGGAGAAATTTCACTCCACAAAGAAAAATTTTTGCAAGATTATTGGATATTTGAAAAATGATGAGTCTTCGAAGGATGGGCTTCAGATTCGGCGGCGTAAATATTAGAATAAAGTATATCTTACCATAAAATACATTAAAATGTGCAATTAGAGAGATGGTTAAAAAAGTGGTCTATTTTTTTGAATTTTTCTTCCGTTTTGGCGGTGAATCTTTTCATATTTTTAAACTTCTTCCCTATATTTTAGAAGCCCCTGTTTTTGATTTAAGCACCCTCAAGTGCTAGAATGAACCTGATTGCGGGTTTTAATTTAAAACCTGCGAAAGAAAGATTAGAAAGGGGCGTATCTTTGGAACAATTGATTCGAGGTGTCATCTCTTTAGATGAGAAGACGGACAAAATGGTTCATGATAAAGAATCTTCCATTGAAGCCGAAAAATCCGCTCTGCAAAAGCATTTCACGGAAATGGAAGCGGAGGAGCGGGAAGGATCGAAAGATGCGGCGAAGGCCGGATATGACAAAATTTACAACGAGGCCATGGAAGTCGTTGATGAAATTCGAAAAGCCAATCATGAAAAGCTCGACGAGGTCGGTGCGGTCTATAAAGAACACAAAAAAGAACTGGTCGAACAAGCCTTTCAGCTCCTCGATTTATAGGAGGGCCTCATGAATTACGCTGCAGTAAACACAAAGGCAGTTGCGGTCTATGCCAAGTACTTAAAATCGGAGGTACCTCTTAAGATCCTTGCCGAGGGCAATTATAATGACGGCCTGAAGATCGTCTCGGAGGAGTGGGAAATCGATCTTTCCGAGGATGCCCATCTTCTCGAGGTTAATGTGAAAATGGAGCAGAAGGTATATGAAGCTCTGAAAAGTTTTGAGCATTATCTTCAAGGTCCTGCCCGTCAGTTTTACGCTTCTTTATTGGAGCGCTATACCACGCAAGACATTAAGAGGATATTTCGTGCCGTTTACCACGACGAAAATATCGACATCGTAAGGAACAGTCTCCTGTCCTTCGATCCGAACCTATTGCCTCGGGATCAGGAGGTTAGACCGGATGATCTGTTTAAAATCTTGGAGACGACAAAGTATGGTCGCTTGCTTTCATCTTATAAGGATGTAGCGAGGGATCGCATTTTATTTTACATTGAAATGGAACTGGACCAATCCTATTACGAAAACCTCGTTCGCGAGGCGGAACATTTACCGAAAAAAGATCGTAAGGCGGTGCTCGCTATGCTCAATCGCCATATTGACCTGTTAAATATCTTCTATATTTACAGGGCGAAAAAGAACTACGATATTATGAAATCGGAAATGGAAAACTTCGTCATTCGCGGAGGAAATATTCCGAGACCTCTGATTAAAGAGTGGGTCTATTCGGATACGGTAGACGGATTGGTGGACTCGGTGCGTCATTCGAGTTTTGCGTTTTTATTTCAAAAGAAGCGTGACAATCACGTAACCGATGTACTGGCCTCCAGGGATATTTCAAAAATGTATACGACGTATTATCAAAAAGAATCCATGTCTTTGGGACGCATTGTCGCCCTTTCCCTCCTCCTGGAGTTTGCTATTCGTGACGTCTCCACGACCCTCGAAGGCTTACGGTTGGGCTTTGGGAAAGACATGATACGGAATCTCTTGACGATTCCCGAGAAAGAAGGTGAAGTATGGCAGTAGAGAGAATGGTCATGCTGAGCGTTGTGGGTCGACTGGAAAATATGGAAGATATTTTATTCGAAGTACTTCAATCCGGCACCCTCGACATGGTAGATGCTATGACGCAGCTATCTGAAAACAGTAATATTTACTCTCTCGAAGATAATGTGGAAATGGTTGTGGACCTGAACAATCTCGCACCTTTTCCCATTAACAACGATGTGCGGCAACGCACCCAGGATGCAAAAAAACTCGTCGACTACTTTAATATCGACAACTTAAATTTAAGCGACTTCGATCAAAACGCAGACATCCTAACGTCTTATCAAGAGCTTATGGATCGCCTCGGACCCATGCAAAAAGAGTACGATGATATCTTAAAGCGTCTCGAAAATATCGCCATGTTCGAGGAAAACCTGGCGCTGTTTGAAAATGTAGATGTGGATCTGTCAAAGATTAAAGATCTGAAATACTTCTCCACCCGCTTCGGGCGATTGGAAAAATCTGCCCGTGTGCGTTTAAAGAGCAGTTATGAAAATCTCTTGGCGCTTATCTTCCACACAGGCTCCTTCGAAGACGAAGAAGTCTACATGATCACCTACCCCAACGAGGTAAGTGAAGAAATCGACAGGGTATTGAAATCCCTTCACTGGATCGATGTGCCTATTTTAGATTATGCCAAGGGCACACCCCGGGAAACCTTACAGGAATTTCGGGAAGAAGAGGAAGCTCTTCATCGCAGATTGAGAGAAATCGAAGAAGAGCGGGATCAAATTTATAACGACGACCGAGACAAAGTGCGCAAGATTTTAGCCCACATTCTCTTCTTAGGTCGTGTGGAAGAGGCCAAGGAAAAAATGGCCGTTTCCAAGAAATACTTCCTTATGACCGGCTGGACCGACGAAGCGGGCATCGAAGAGGTGCGCCGCCGTACGGAAAAATATCCCGATGTGGTCTTGACCGTACAGGAAGAAGATACGGCGGCCAAGGGCATTACCCCGCCGACGAAACTTTCCAATCCCAAATTCTTCAAGCCTTTCGAGCTTCTCGTCAGAATGTATGGAATTCCGCAATACAATGAAATCGACCCGACGGTGTTTGTAGGTATTACCTACCTTCTCCTTTTCGGCGCCATGTTCGGCGACGTGGGGCAGGGGCTCATCTTTATCCTCATCGGCTGGCTCGTATCGAAGAAAAAGCAAAAAGACATGGGGGGCCTCCTTATGCGAATGGGCGGCGCCTCGACGATCTTCGGATTTTTATACGGCTCGGTCTTCGGTAATGAAGAGATTATTGATGCTCTTTGGATGCGTCCCTTCCAAAACATCGATCAGGTGCTCGCCATCGCCATCGGATTCGGCGTTGTGCTCTTAGTTCTCGCTTACGGTATGAACTTTGCCAACGCCATTAAAAACAAAGACATTGCGCGGGGACTGTTCGGAGAACATGGTCTCTTCGGCTTTTTGGTCTTCGTCATGCTACTCCTCATGATCTTAGATGTAGCAGGTGTTGTGACCATCGTGCCCATGGGCGTTGCTGTCGCTATTTTGATCCTTTCGATCTTGCTTATGGTCTTCAAAAAACCGATTATGGCGAGAATTCAAAAGACCGACGTCCAATACGAAGGCGGAAAGAGCGGTTACTTTATTGAAAGCTCTTTCTCCATGATTGAACTTTTAATTTCCACACTTTCAGGGATCGTCTCCTTTATTCGTGTCGGCGCATTCGCCATTAACCACGTAGGTCTCTTTATGGCCTTCCATACCATGGCACAAATGGCACCTCACAATATTGGCGGCGTCATCATCTTAATCCTCGGAAATATTTTAATCATCGGACTGGAAGGCCTGATCGTATTTATTCAAGGTCTGCGCCTGGAATACTACGAACTCTTCAGCCGTTACTACAGTGGCAGCGGTCGTGAGTTTAAATCCGACAGCTTAAGCTCGAAAAATCACTAATAGCATTAAAGGAGAAATATAATGGAAAAAATCTTATTTTTAGCATCCCTCGTCGTCTTATCGACGATTATCGCAGGCTTTATCTTTTTGGAACGCGGTGTTTCCACCGATCGTAAAAAATTAAAACGGGCCATGCGCACCAATCTCACCACTTTTATTCCGACTGTCGTTGCAGCCTATGTCCTTCTCGTACCGGGTGTGGTCAACGCTGCTACTCAAGCTACGGAAGTTAACGGTTTAGGTCTTCTTGCAGCCGCTCTTTCTACAGGTCTTGCCACTATCGGTACAGGCTACGCTGTAGGGATCGTAGGTTCTGCAGCCCTCGGTGCCGTAAGCGAAGACGATTCTATCTTAGGTAAGACCTTGATCTTTGTAGGTCTTGCAGAAGGTATTGCGATTTACGGCTTGATTATCTCCATCATGATCCTAGGCAAGCTCTAATGATTTCGAGAGTCATTTCCAGGGATGACGAGCTTCTCGTCGCCCTTCGCATGAGTGGCTTTGAAGGCGTGTGGTGTGCAGATGCCTCAGACCTTCACGACGCCTTTCAAAAGGCACTTGAAGATAAAAACGTCGGCATGATCATATTAAACGAGAAAGACTTCCGCGAACTGGAAGAAGAGGTGCTCGCCGTAAAAGAAAAGAAGCGCAGTCCCTTTATCTGCACATTGCCCGGACGAGATGGCTATAGCGAAGACGACTTTATCTTAAAATACGTCCGCGAGGCCATCGGGGTGAAATTGGATTAGTAGGTGAGAAAATGCTGCAAGTCGAAAACAAATTAGAACTTTTTGAAGATGTCGTTTACAAGAGACGTCTTCTGGATTTGGAAAAACGAAGAGAAGCGTGGGAAGAGGAAAAAGAAAACCTCATCGCTCGCAAGGATAAACAGCTCTCGGAAGAGCAACAACATATTGTGGAGCGGAGGGAAAATCTCGCCCGCATTATGGGAAATGAAGAGATCGCCAAGGCCCGAGAAAATGAACGGGTCTTGGAGCTTAAAAAAATTGACGAATTAGGCGACGACTTTATCCTCGCCATTCGCCGTCGCGTAAGTGAATACACGGAAACCGACGAGTATAAAAACAACTTTTTGGACCGCGTCATGGAAACTCTCGATGATTTAGAGCCGGGAGAGTACCATATCGGCATGGTAAATGAAGATTTAGACAAGTTTAAAGATTCCGTCTTGGAATCGGCCGAACAAAAAGGCTTTACCCTTCATCCCTATGTGCTCCCCGACGATCGCATCGGCGGCCACACCCTAATGGATATGAAGAAAACCTATAATCTGAATTACGATTTAGCTACGAAAATTACAGAAAAGCGCTACGAGATCGGAAAGCTTCTCTACGGCCTTTTCCGAAAGGAGATGGACCATGCGTAAAGAAGCGAAAATTGCTAAAATTAACGGCCCCGTCGTCATCGGCCGCCCCATGGGCGATTTCTCCATGCGGGAAATGGTACAGGTCGGAGATAAAAAACTGATCGGCGAAGTTATCGCTATTCATGGCGACGAAGGTACCGTACAGGTTTACGAAGAAACTGAAGGCTTAAAGCGCGACGAAGAGATCGTCTCCACAGGAGGCCCTCTTTCCGTCCGCTTAGGCCCCGGTCTTATCGGCAATATGTTTGACGGAATCGAACGGCCCTTAAACCGCATTAATGAAGAATACGGCTTTTTCATTCCCGAAGGCATCGGCATGATGAACCTGGATCTGGAGAAAAAGTGGAGCTTCAAACCTTCGGTTCAAGAAGGAGATGAGGTAAAAGGCGGCAACCTCATCGGTACCGTGCCGGAAACCTCGATTATTGAACACCGCATTTTAACGCCCCCCAATGTGTCCGGCAAAATCACATGGGTCGCCGGTGAAGGGGAATACAATGTAGAGGAACCCGTCGTAAAAATAGAAGATGAAGAGGGCGAAGAGCATGAGGTCGCCATGAGTCAAGAGTGGCCCGTGCGTATTCCTCGCCCCGTCAATGAATTTTTAGACGCCAACGAACTCTTAACCACCGGTCAGCGGGTTCTCGATGTGTTTTTCCCTATCGCCAAGGGCGGTACCGTCGCCATTCCCGGCGGTTTCGGTACGGGAAAGACCATGACCCAACACTCCATCGCTAAATTCTGTGACGCCGACATTATCGTCTACATCGGATGCGGCGAGCGGGGGAATGAAATGACGGAAGTACTGGAAGACTTCCCGAAACTGATCGACCCGAACACAGGCAAACCCCTTATGGAGCGTACGATTTTAATCGCCAATACATCGAATATGCCTGTAGCGGCTCGTGAGGCCTCCATTTACACGGGCATTACCATTGCCGAGTACTTCAGAGATCAGGGCTACGACGTGGCCATGATGGCGGATTCCACTTCCCGTTGGGCGGAGGCTTTACGTGAGATCTCCGGTCGTCTGGAAGAAATGCCCGCCGAAGAAGGCTATCCCGCCTATCTTCCCTCGCGGATCGCATCTTTTTACGAACGAAACGGGTCGGTAACCACTCTTGCCGGAGAAAAAGGATCCGTTACCACCATTGGCGCCGTCTCCCCGGCAGGGGGTGACTTCTCCGAGCCCGTAACGGAAAATACCCGTCGCTTCGTCAATGTCTTCTTGGCACTGGATAAAGACCTGGCCTACTCCCGTCACTATCCGGCCATCCACTGGCTCAACAGTTACTCCGGCTACGTAGGCGCCCTTTCCAATTACTACGACAATCGATTGGAAGGAGACCTGCCCACCCTTCGGAAGAAATTCTTAAACATTTTAAACGAAGAGGCGAGGCTCCAGGAAATCGTCATGCTTGTCGGGGAAGACGTCTTGCCCGACGGGGAGCGTTTCCTTTTACAAATCGCACGAATGATCAAGGACGCCTTCCTGCAACAAAACGCCTTCAGTGACATAGACCAATACGTTCCTCTGGAAAAACAATTTGCCATGATGGAAGTTATCGACACTCTTTACGAAGAGGGGAAGACCGTATTGGCTCAGGGCATTTCCATTGAAGAAGTTAAGGATGAGGAGCTCTATTCCAAGATCGTCAACATGAAATACAACATTCCCAACGACGATATGAAGGCCTTTACCCACTTAATCAACGATATTCAAGAGCACTATAGAGAACTCCGTATCGAATACGATATCGATGAGGATGACGAAGACGTTCAAAAACCGAAAGATGAAGAGGAGGCGAAGGCATGAAAAAAGAATATCTTTCCCTAGATAATGTGGACGGATCTCTTATCGAACTTTCCGGCCTTCACCATGTTAAATATGGTGAAATTGTCTCCATTACCAATTCCGAGACGAAAGAAGAACTGGTAGGTCGGGTCATCGGCATTTCAGACGATAAAGCCACCGTTCAGATCTTCGGGGAATCCATGGGGGTTTCCACGGAAAACTTGAGAGTCGTCTTCGAAGGGCGACCCTTTGAAATTCCCCTCTCTCCCGCCATATTAGGTCGCCGTTTCAGCGGCATCGGCGAGGCTATCGACAATGGCGGCCCCATTTATTCCGAGAAATTTTACAATGTCAACGGTCAGCCCATGAATCCGGTGGCGCGGGAATATCCCCGTAACTTTATTCAAACGGGTATTCGCGCCATCGACTCGGTTATGACCTTGATTCGCGGGCAGAAGCTCCCGATCTTCTCAGGATCCGGTCTGCCTCACAACGAACTTGCCGCACAAATTATTCGCCAGGCCGATATCGCCGATAACGGAAAAGGCGGCGAGGACTTTGCGGTGGTCTTTTGCGGCATGGGTCTTAAGCGGGAAGTAGCGTCCTTCTTTACCGACAGCTTTATGGAAGCGGGCGTAATGGACAAGGTCGTCATCTATATGAACTACGCGGACGACCCGATTATGGAGCGGATCATCGCGCCGAAATGTGCCTTGACCGCAGCGGAATATCTGGCATTTGAACAACATAAGCACGTCCTCGTCATTATGACGGATATGACAAGCTACGGGGAAAGTTTGCGGGAAGTTTCCTCCCAACGTCAGGAAGTACCCTCCCGTAAAGGCTATCCCGGCTATTTATACTCGGATCTCGCAGCCCTTTACGAGCGTGCCGGCATGATTCGCGGCGTGGAAGGATCAGTTACTTTAATTCCCATCTTAACCATGCCCTCAGACGACATTACCCACCCGATTCCCGACCTCACCGGATACATTACTGAAGGGCAAATCGTACTTTCAAGAGACTTAAACGGCCAGGGCATTTACCCGCCGGTGAACATTCTCGATTCCCTTTCCCGTTTGATGAAAGACGGTATCGGCGAAGATTACACCCGTAAAGACCATGCCGACGTGTCGGCTCAACTCTTTGCGTCTTATTCTCGCTGTATCGAGGTGCGGTCCCTCGCTCAGATTATCGGGGAAGAGGAACTTTCCGAAGGGGATCAGAAGATCCTCGAATTCGGGAAGCGCTTTGAAAACGAGTTTATCGGACAAGGATTTAATGAATCCTCCACCATCGAGGAAACCTTGGATAAGGCATGGGAACTTCTGCGCATCCTTCCGAAAGACAGTTTGGTGCGCGTGGATCCCAAACTTTTAGAAGAATTTTACTAGAGGTGTATCATGGCAAAACGTGTTACGGCGACAAAAGCCAATCTTTTGAAAGTCAAAAGCGCCTTGGAATTTGCCAGAAAAGGTTATGGTCTGTTGGATAAAAAGCGCGCCGTCTTAATGCGTGAAATGATGCGATTAAACGATCGTGCTCAAACGATTCAACAGGAAATCGAAAAAGACTTTGCCCGCTCCTACGACGCCTTTACCATGGCCTCGGTTACCATGGGCTGGGAAGCTGTGGTAGACATGAGCAAGTCCATGCCTCTTGAGGAGCCTTATACCATCGGCTACCGTTCAGTTATGGGCGTGGAAATTCCCGAGATTCACTATAAGGAATTTTCACCGAACACCACTTTCAGTATGTTTGAGAGTAACTTCGCCTTCGACGAAGCCTACATTCGTATGCACGATATGCGGGCGAGGATTTACGAGCTGGCGGAGCTTGAAACCGACCTGTACCGTCTGGCGAAAGAGATTAAAAAGACGGTAAAGCGGGCTAATGCCTTGGAAAAAATTCAAATTCCGAAGTACGAACAGACGAAAAAAGAAATTGAAGAAATTTTGGCGGAAAAAGAGCGTGAAGATTTCTTCCGCTTAAAACGCGTCAAAAGCAATGTATCGGAATAAAAGAAGACCGCAGAGGCGGTCTTTTTTTTAAAAGGAGGATATAATGGGCGAAATGCGACGAATCTACGATGAAAACTTTAATTTTCAAGGCTATATGAAAGAACGCTCAGAATCTTTAAAGCCGGAGGAATACTATGTAGTGGCGGGGGTTATGGTTATAAACCGAGGAAAACTTTTAATTACCAAAAGAGCCGCCGGAAAAACCTTCGAGCATCAGTGGGAATTTACCATGGGAAGCGTCGTCGGAGAAGAGACACCGCTTGAAGGCGCTCTCAGGGAACTTTCGGAAGAAGTGGGGATCCGCGTGACGAAAAACGACGTGGAACTCTTGGGCACAATGAAAGAAAATCAGAAATTTTCCAAGATCTTTCTTTTGGAAAAAGCAGTGGATGCCATTACCATGCAGGCGAGTGAAGTGGAAGATTACCAATTCGTCGGTAAGAAAGAACTGGAAGAGATGCTCGATCGGGGAGAGTTTGCGGAGCCTATGGCGAATCGAATCAAAACCTATTTTCCGAAAATTAAAGAGATGCTGATCGACTAATTTAAGAGAGAATATTTTATTTATAACTGAAATCTTACTATAAGGAGATAAGAATAGGAGAGAGGGAGTGTCTGTCGCCCTTCGTTTGTGGTATTGCAAAATCATCTTTTACATTGTAGTTTTTTGTGTTAAGATAAGTCTATGTTAAAACGCAATACTTAGATAAATCATAAAAACGAGGTGACTATGGAACTTTTATTGACCATCAACGGGTATCTTTACTACCCTATTCTAATAATTGTCCTATTAGGCGCGGGCCTTTACTTTACAGTTCGCACAGGCTTTTTACAAATTTCCATGTTCGGAGAATCCCTTCGCGTACTGCGGGAAAAACCCCACGAGGGTGAAGTTTCTTCTTTCCAGGCGCTTATGGTTTCTACTGCGTCTCGCGTCGGCACGGGAAATATCGTCGGCGTGGCACAGGCCATCTGTGTGGGCGGTTACGGCGCTATTTTCTGGATGTGGATTACAGCCATTATCGGCGGAGCATCGGCCTTTATCGAATCGACACTTGCTCAAATCTATAAAAAGCGCGGAGAAAACGGAACGAGCTACGGCGGTCCGAGTTATTATATCGAAAACGCACTGGGTTCCAGAACCGTCGGTGTGATATTCGCAATCTTTTTAATTCTCACCTACGCCGTCGGATTCAATATGCTCGCATCCTTTAACATGACCGACTCCTTCCGCGTATACGACTTCTTCACAGAGGGAAAGACCAGTTGGATCATCGGCGGCCTGCTTGCCATCGTTGCGGGATACTGCATCTTAGGCGGTGGCAAGCGCATCATCAAGGCGACCTCTACAGTCGTTCCCTTTATGGGCATTATCTTCGTCGCCATGAGTTTGTTTATGATTTTCAAAAACATCGGCTACATGCCCACGGTCTTTAAGAACATCTTCAACGACGCTTTCAACTTCAGAGCCATCTTCGGCGGTCTCGCAGGTTCCGCCCTTGTGCACGGCGTAAAGCGCGGCCTCTACTCCAACGAAGCCGGTATGGGTTCGGCACCGAACGCTGCGGCGTCTGCTGATGTTTCCCACCCGGTAAAACAAGGCCTCGTTCAAATGTTCTCCGTCTTCTTAGATACGCTCGTCATCTGCTCGGCCACGGCTTTTATGTCCATGGCATCAGGTATCGAAGCGACTGAAGAATTGGCAGGAGCTGCCTATGTACAGGAATCTCTGGCGACCGTATTCGGACACGGCGGCTATATCTTTATTACTCTGTCCCTTACCCTCTTCGCCTTTACAACACTCTTAGGCAATCTCTACTATGTAGATAACTGCCTCACCTATCTCCACAAAAAGAGACCGTCGAAAGGCTTTATGATCTGCTACCGCATCGTGGCGATCCTCTTAATCTTTGTAGGATCCAGCATTAAAATGGAAGCGGCTTGGAATATCGCCGACTTCTTAATGGCCCTTATGGTTCTGGTCAATATTCCGGCCATCCTACTCCTCGGCAATCAAGCCCTGGCGGCACTGAAAGATTACAAAGAACAAAGTGCGGCGGGGAAAAATCCTCATTTTATCGCGAGAGATATAGGCATCGACGACAGCAAATTAGATTATTGGAAATAAAACAAAGACCTCTGCACCGGCAGAGGTCTTTTCTATTCTTAAGTTTTTAAATTAACTAACATAAACCTTACTCAATCTTTTCTTTTTGATATAATGGAACCGTATGAACGAATTCTAATCTTTGGAAGGAGATGTTATGGCAGACGTTAGTTCCTGGTCCCAAATCAACTGGCATTTTATCGCCGGCGGATTGGGGCTGTTCCTATTCGGCGTCAAGATCATGGGCGACAGCTTAACCAAGTTTGCCGGCACCAAGATCCGGGACTATATTGAAAAATATACGTCCAATCCGATTATGGCCATTATCGTCGGTATCATTATGACGGGGGTCATTCAGTCCTCATCGGCGGCTACGGTCATCGCCATATCCCTCGTACGCTCCGGTTTAATGGGCCTTTCCCAAGCCATCGGCATTATTCTAGGGGCGAATATCGGGACGACGGTAACCTCGATCTTAATCGGTTTTGAGCTGGATTATTACGCCTACTTTATCCTACTCGTCGGCGTGTTTTTAGTACTTATGGCCTCGAGGAAAAAGACCATCTACCTCGGCGAAATTATAATCGGCTTCGGGCTCCTCTTTGTAGGTTTAAACACCATGGGGGATGCCTTAAAAGATTTACAATCCATTCCGGGATTTGAATCCCTCGTCGTGCGCATGAGTTCTCAGCCGGCGCTCGCCGCCTTGGCAGGTGCCGTGATCACCGCCGTGATCCAATCCTCATCGGCCATTGTAGGGATCGTGCAGTCCCTCTATAACACCGATTCCATTACCTTTGTGGCGGCTCTGGGTCTCGTATTCGGCGCAAACATCGGTACAACCATTACGGCGGCTTTAGCGGCTGTGGGAGGAAGCTTGGCGGCGCGAAGAACCTGTTTGTTCCACTTCCTCTTTAATGTTCTCGTGTCCGTCTTCTTCTTATTGATTATCGGGCCCTACTCGAAACTTATCTTAAAGGTGGCCGAGGCCCTTCACATGAACAAGATGATGACCATCGCCCTCGCTCACTTTACCTTTAATATAGTGGGTATGCTGATCTTCCTCCCCATCATTCCTCAATGTGTAAAAATCTTGGAAAAAATCATGCCGGGCAGAGAAGATCTTTCCCTGCAACTGGGCAAAATCCAATTGGATGAAACCCTTGTGGAAGCCTTACCGGCTGCCGCTTTAAGCCAAGCGAAAGCAGCCATGTTACAAGTAGCTGAAATCGTATTGGAAGCTATGGAAGATTCCAAGCACTACCTTACGACTAAAGACAAAAAATATTTCCACGAAGTCAATCAGCTGGAAGATATGATTAACTCCTTGGATACGAAAATCGAAGGCTATTTGCTGAAAATATCGAAACAGTCCTTAACAGAAGAGTTGGCGGACGAATACTCCTCCAATCTGCAGGTGCAAAAGAACTTCGAACGTATCGGCGACCTGGTACAAAACCTGGTGGAATATTACGAAATGATCTACGATTCCAGAGAGGAATTTGATGAAGAAGCCATGGCGGATTTAATGGCCATCTACGAACTTCTGCTCCACATGTTCTCAAACGGTGTGGCCGTATTCGACGGTGGCGACCACCATCTCTATGAGATGATGAAAGAAGACGAGAACAACTTAAACTACATGGAATATCAACTCCGTGCGTCCCACTTCAGACGGATGACCTCCGAGCACGAAGATGCTACCGTTACCACATCTCTTTATGTGGATATATTAGGTACGCTGGAGCGTATCGGTGACCATGCCTTTAACATCGCCCGCTTAACTTTCGACCCGATCAAGAGCCACGGCGAAAAAAGTTTGGTGGCGGAAGAATTACAGAAAAAAGAAATGGCATAGCCGCAATGCACTGACCCCCAAAAGTTGGACCAAAAAATCCAACCTTTGGGGGTCTTTTAATGGCAAAATACAGTTATGAATTGAAGAAGAAAATTGTCGAGGAATACTTGTCCGGGAAGAGAAGTTACCGTGCCTTAGAATCAAAGTACCATGTCGAAAATTCACAAATTCTGAAATGGGTGAATAATTACAAACATTTTGGCGATGAAGGGTTAATGCG
>QWCK01002992.1_pt1 | contig 19457 bp, 17 predicted proteins | sample 1972571 | NCBI WGS metagenome assembly QWCK01 (sample SAMN09866710, study PRJNA288562) | Human gut metagenome isolate term2_stool, whole genome shotgun sequencing... | isolation source: gut | host: Homo sapiens | place: USA: California
AATTATATTTCAAAAGGTCAACAAACTTCATATTTACAGGTACTTCAAGCTTTAATACGTCTATGCCGTATTTTTCATCCGAGAAGTCTTTTATTGCATCATTTACTTTATGCGGTTTAACTTTTGCATATTCTTTTGATTTTGTATCTTGAATATTTGCATCATATGAAACTATTTCTAAGAAAAATGGTAAGTCATAGGCTTTGCATTCAGCACCAACTCTTTCTATAAATGCTTTTTTTTGGTCGTTTATTTCATCGCCCTCGTCCACATCGTAGTACAATAAGATTTTTACAGCATCTACTCCAATTTCTTTTAATCTATATACTGATAAATCGGTTATAAGTCTTGGTAATCTACCTACTTCTGTATGGTCATAGCCTGTAATTTCATAAGACATTAGTAGTCCGCAATTGGCATCTTTTACTTTTATTGCAGCCATACCGTAGATTGGGTCTAGCAATATTGCAGAGGCGTATTTTGTAAGATTTTCAGACACTGCTTTTTTAAATGCAATAATTTTTTTAGTCCTAGTTTCTGTATCAAGTCCGGTAATCATTGACTCTATAGCTCCTCTTTGGTCTATGGCAAGAGCCGCAATTACTTTATTTTCATTTGATAATTTTCTTAAATATTGTTTTTTATTTTCGCTCATAATCTTCTCCTAATGAAAGTTTATTATATACATATTAATTTAAGCTACTGACTTTTATCTGTTGTTGTAAATCTTTAACTACCTCTAAATCTATATAACCGGTTTTTTGGTTCATCGCATTAGACATACCACAAGCGTTAGAAAGCTTTAATGCATCTTCAAAGCTCATTTCATTGTCTATTCCATATGCAAGTCCTGCCACTGAGGAGTCACCTGAGCCAACCGGATTTACAACTTTAATCTTAGGTATGTCAACTTTATACAGTCTATCACTACTCTTAACTATAGCTCCATCTGCTGAAAGGCTTACAATTACATTATCTACTTGATTGATGTCATTTTTTAATGACGCTTTTATATCAAAATCTTCTTTTAGCTTTTGAGATTTATCCAATAAATCCTTAAACTCATCCTGATTTGGCTTTATAAAATCCGGTTTTGTACTAAAATTATTTACTATATCTTCAAGCAATTTGCCTGATACATCTGTAATAACTGTGCAATTTTTTTCTTTTGCTATTTTTACTAAATTTTCTACATAAGAATTATCCAAGCCTTTAGGCGATGAACCTGATATGCAAACTACGTTTACTTTATCGCAAAGCAATTCATATTTTTTTAAAAACTTAGCTAAATACTCATCATTTGGCACTTCACTGTATTCCAAAATCTCTGTTTGCTGATTATTGGATAAAATTGCTATGCAATTTCTTGTAGGCTTGTCTGTAAAGAGAAAATCATTTTTAATATTGTCTTTATCTAATTGCTCTTTTACAAAATTACCTAAATCTCCACCTAAAAATCCTGTAGCAATAACCTCTGCTCCTAGAAATTTTAATACCCTTGCTACATTTAAACCTTTTCCACCTGCTGTTTTAATTGTATTATTGCATCTGTTAGTGGCATCAAGCTTAAAATCATCAAGCTTGTAGGAAATATCGACTGACGGACTGAGTGTAACGGTTAATATCATTAAATTCTCCTTTGTCCGTTTACATATACTTCAAGGACGTTAAGTTCATCGTCTAATATATTTATATCAGCAAATTTGCCCTCTTTAATACTGCCTATTTCGTCATCAAGTCCAACAGATTTTGCCGGTATAAGGCTTGCCATTTTTACTGCATTTAGCTTATCTACTAAGCCCCAGTTATATACATTTTTAACTTCGTCATTTAATTTTGCAACAGAGCCTGCTAATGAACCATTTTCTATTGTGGCTGCTCCATTTTTTACTACTACATCAAATTCGCCAAGCTTGTAGTTGCCTTCAGGCATACCGCCTGCCATCATGCAGTCTGTAATAAGTAGGGTTTTATCTGTAGATTTGGCTCTTATTACTACATCAACTGCTGCCGGATGTAAATGGTGTCCATCGCATATAACTTCGCTGTAGGCATCTGTAGTAAATGCTGCACCTACCATACCTGGATTTCTGTGATGAAGTGGGCTCATACCGTTGTAGGTGTGAACGAAAATATTTGCTCCTGCATCTACTGCTGCCTTTGCTTGCTCATAGGTTGCATCGCTGTGTCCAAGTGCAACTTTTACGCCTTGGTTTACAGCATAACTGATAAATTCCTCTGTATGCTCTCTTTCAGGAGCAATTGCTATTTTTTTAATTAAATTTCCTGATTTTTCTTGCCATAAATCTAATTTTTCAGTGCTTGGGTCTGACATATATTTTGTATTTTGTGCACCCTTGTGCTTTTCTGTGAAAAATGGTCCTTCTAAAAATATTCCTTGGACTTTTGCTCCTTCGCATTCGTCCTTATATTTTTTTACATTTTCGCAAGCCGCATTTAATTTTTCTACGCTGTCTGTCAAAGTGGTGGCTAAAAATGAAGTCACTCCGTTTGCAAGTATACCTTTAGATATTTCAAGTAAACCCTCCTTATCAGCATCCATGATGTCATGGTTGTGATATCCGTGTATATGGGTATCAAAGTATCCCGGAGCTACAATCTTTCCTGTGTAATCTTTTACTTCCACACCATTTTCGGGAGAATTAGTTATCTCAGTAATTTTTTCGTCTTCAACTTTTACATATCCATTAAAGATTTTATCTTCCAAAAATATTTTATCTGATTTTATATAAAATTTTGTCATTTTAATTTCCTTTCAAAATAAGTTGTCAAACATATTTTAAAAATCTCAATCTAATACTAATCCAAATTGTGGATTGTAACTCCTTTTACAACTCTGTTTACTGTGCCGGTCGCACTTGGGGTATCGGGAGTATTTTTAACCTTTAGGCTGGTCATTACTGCTACAGTCTGTGCTACAACTATATAAGGCATCGCAAGATATACGTCCGGCAATTTTTCATCAGAATTTAATACAAATTGTTCAAAATCTGCGTCAAGCTTATCGTTTGTAATAGCAATTATATTTTTAGCTATTTTATCTCCATGGATTTCATTTATGATATCCACGTCATATTGTCTAGTATAGAAGTCTGTAGAGACAAAATCAAATACCAATGTATTTTCATTTACAAAGGATTTTGGACCATGTCTAAAGCCCATTGACGAGTCAAAGCAGGTTGCAATCTTGCCAGCTGTAAGCTCTAAGATTTTTAATTGAGCCTCTCTAGTAAGCGCAGCAAGTGAACCTGAGCCAAGATATACTATTCTGTCAAAATCTTTTTCTAAATATTTGCTAATTTCTGTTTCTCTATTGACTATATCTTCAGATAATTGACTGATTTTTTCTATAAGGTTTGATTTTTCTTCATCACTATGAGCTTTATCAAATACCATCAAGGCACTTAAAAACATAGAGCTAAATGAACTTGTCATTGCAAAGCCTTTGTCATTTGTACCCTCAGGCATTAACAATACATAAGCATTGTCTTTATCTTTTAAATCCATAGCCAATTTCCCATCAGGAGCACAAGTTATAGCCAAATGGTAAATGTTATCTACTAATTGGTTGGCAAGATTTACCGCTGCAACACTTTCAGGAGAGTTTCCACTTCTTGCAAAGGATACAAGTAGAGTCGGCACATTTAGTAAATACTGCTTAGGATTGCTAACTATATTGGTTGTAGCAATTGTCTCAAATACAAATTTATCATCTTGTAAATTATTTAGATAAGGAAATAAAGTGTCTCCTACATAAGCAGATGTGCCCGCTCCTGTAAATATAACTTTTATCCTTCCATGTTCATCATTAAGTTTTTTTAAAAAAGTGTTTATAGAATTTTTTTCATTTTTATAATTTTCTAAAGCTTTTCTCCACATCTTAGGTTGTGATTCAATCTCTCTAACTGTGTTAATAGCCTTTAGCTGTTGTAATTTTTCGTCTGTAAAATCAAACATAAGTCCTCCATTTAAATAATTAAAATTGGATACTACCAGTCAAAATATATTTACCCTAAATTTCGATAATAATCTCCCAGTTATCTAAATAAGAATTATAAAATTGATGAAAATATATAACTGGTAATTACCTGTTAATAAATATTAACTCAATTTTTAAAAAAAGTAAAGTGCCTAATGATAATTTTTATTATAAAAAAGCTAAATATTTCAATTTTTATTCAAAATAAAAAACCTTAACTTTTTTAGCTAAGGTTTTTATAATACATTATATTCCGTCTGTCTCTTCTTGTTTATTTTCTGCCGGCTTTTGATAGAATGTTATTCCGTTTTGTCCGTCATCAATAATACTTTTTACATCTGCGTCCATATCTTCAGTGTCTTCTTTTATAAGAGCAGAATAAACCAGTGGGAAGTTCATGCCTGTAAGCACTCTTACAAATTTATTCGCTCCAAAATTTAGCACACTTCTTGAAAATGGAGTGCCACCAAGTAAATCAGTTATAAAAATTATTTTTTCATATTTTTTAGATAATTCATCGTAAGTAGCTTTTAGATTTTTATCTAAATCTTCATAGCTTTGGGATTCAAGATAATCTACCACCCTTATGTTATCCATTTCCCCTATTACTAATTTTAAGCCACTGTATACACCCTTAGAGTATTCGCTGTGAGCTGTTAGAATTACACCATACATAATATAATCCTTTCTTTTTTAAAAAATACAAACTCTGCAAAAAGGCAAAGTTTGTATTTTAATTTTTTATTAGAATATTCCTAATTTTCCACCAATTATACCAAGTATCAATAATAATGCTATACAAGAAATAGGTGTCATCTTTTTCTTAGTCATTAGTAAATATAAGCCTAGAGTAAGAAGAAGTGGGATTAAGTGAGGTACTATACCATCTAATATATTTTGAATGTTTATAGTTACTGGAGTTTCAGTATATTTATTGTATGTTACTTTAGAGTAACCATTTCCTAAATCTTCTACAGCAGAAGTAGAGTCTATAGGAGTTTTTTCACCTTTATCATTCAAAACCACTTTATCATTTTCATCAAACTTGTATAAATCTTTATCAAATTTTTCTACATCTTCATTTGCCACTACTGCCTCATACTTTGTAGGAGTAAATGTAGTACCGTTTGGTATTTGAGTTTTAATTGTAGTCCCACCATAAAGTGCTGTTAAAGAACCAACAACAATTACACCAAGTATAGATGCTGCTCTTGTAAACTCTTTTGCATTTTGAGTAAGAAGAGATATAGCATTTGTACCCATCTTGTAAGACCAGTTCATCAGCCAGTATCTTATAGCAAACTGAGCAACGTTGAATATTAACAAGAACAAGAATGGTGCAGCAATATTTCCCTGCAATGCCATATTTGATGTTATACCAGCTGTAATTGGTACTAGTGTGAACCAAAATAGTGCATCACCTATACCGCCAAGAGGTCCCATTGCTGCTACTCTGACAGCACGAATTGTTTGAATATCTGCCTTATTTTGCTCTAGTGATAAAACTATACCCATAACAAAGGTTACTAAGAATGGGTGTGTATTAAAAAACTCAAGGTTGTGTGCCATGGAGGCAGCCATATCATTTTTATTGTCTCCATGGATTTTCTTTAGTCCAGGTAAAATGCCGTATAGCCAACCAGCAGCCTGCATTCTTTCATAGTTAAAAGATGCCTGTAAGAACAAAGAACGCCAAACCATCTGATTTAATGTCTTTTGGTCTAATTGTGGAGCTGGAGTAAGATTTTCGTATTGGGAAGGAATATTATATGCCATCTTCTTCACCTCCTGATATATTTGTGTTGCCCACATTATTTTTTAATTTAACCTGCATCTGATAGTCATAGATAGCTACGGCAAATCCAATTACTGCTATTAGTAATATTGCAGAACCACTTAAAGCAGGTATAGCTCCAAATAAGTTAGCTATAGCAAAACCTGCAAAATAAAATGGCCACAATTCCCTTGATACCATAACCTTTAATAGGATAGCAAAACCTACAAACCTCATCATACCGCCGGCTGCGGACATACCGTCCATGAACCATTTTGGTATTCTTTTTGACAATTCTTCTCCATAGGTTGCACCTGCAAAGAAGAATATTAGAACAATTACACCAAATATTGCACCAAGTGCTGCCATAGCTAAGTAGTTAATACGTTCTATGGCTTTAGGGTCTGCATTTTCTGCTGCCTTATCAGCAACAGACATTACAGGTGCCATTGCTGTAAATATCAATGTAACTGCATATTGTCCAAGTAAAGCAAATGGAACTGCTGCCGCTACTGCTGCTGCCGGTTCAAACCCTGCCGCTATAGCAAATACAGCTGCCATTATACCGCCGATAACCGCATTTGGTGGCTGAGCACCTCCTACCGGCATATTACCAATGGTCATCAATTGGTAAGTAGCACCAACAATCAGACCGGTTTGCACATCTCCAAGTATAGCTCCTATAACAGGCCCCATAACTATTGGTTGATACAATGATTCCAAAAAGCTGAATTGGTCTATAGCTGCTATAAATGTTACTGCAAATACTAAGAAAATCTGAATAGCACTATATTGGTCCATAAATTACCTCCTTCTTAAATAAATTATACTTATTTAATATATATAACTTCGCAATAAAATTAATAATAAAATATAATAATTATAGTAAAAAAGCTTTATAATAGCAATAATTATATATGAATTATTTTTTTGCGAAAGTTATAAACAATTTAACTAAAAAGTTTTTCTATATCTTCTGTGCCTTCTGAAGGAACTCTTCTTATTTCAAGCTCAACGCCTAACTCTGTAAGCTTTTTAAATGCGGCTACATCTGAGTCATCTACAGCGATAACCTTTGCAACCTGTCTTTTTCCCTCTGCCATGTGCATATTTCCGATATTTACTTTTTTGATAGGCACTCCGCCTTCAACTAATCTTAGTACATCTTGAGGTGTTTCACAAACTATAAATATAAGTTGTCTATCAGCAGCTTTGCCTATAACATCTATAGTCTTTTGTATAGAAAAATATCTTGTAGCGACACCGTTTGGAGCAGCCATGTCCATTAGACCTTGACGCATTTTGTTAGTAGATACTTCATCATTGGCAACTAGGATTAAATTAGCTCCAAGCACGTTAGTCCATTGAGTTGCAACCTGTCCATGTAATAATCTGTTATCAATTCTTGTTAATAAAATATTTGGCATGATTTTTTCTCCTTAAAATATTTCATTTATATTTAAAATATAGTAATTTTGTAAACGTATTCAATTTAAGTTCATTATATTTTAAAATAAAATTTTTTTCAATAATCTTTTTCTGCTGATTTATTGGATTTTCAACTGGTTCTTTTACATTTTGTCCTTGTGGTCATTACCAATATGTTGAATTAGTAATGTTTAATCCTTGGTAAATTTTTTTTAAATTAAACTGGTATTTTTTTACGAATAATAAAAAATTTTTAATCCATTATCTTAGTTACTACATATCTACTTATAGTGATTATATTATCCTTTGATACCATCACCTCTAATGTATCTTTATCAACCTTGGTGACATTTCCATAGATGCCCCCGCAAAATTCAATTCTTTTACCGGGTTTTAAATTTCTATGTAAATCCTCATAGTATTTTTTCCTTTTGCCTATATTTTTGTAATTCAATAAATAATAAATTACAGCAAATACAATTAGAAACATTGCTAATACTAGAGATGTATTTACAATACTTGATAATGTAAACATTAACACTCCTTTCACCTCACTTTTATTAAAATATATAATGTGCTACCTATTTGATTAATTTACCCAAATATTTTATAATATAAAACGTTAATACTTTATTAAAACATTTTGGACAAATTATGAATATTAAAAAACTTGTAGCTAAATTAGATAATAAATACAGTTATGAAGATGTTATGTATATAAAAGAGTTTTTGAGTGCACTAGACTCCGCAGGTAAAAGTGAAAACACTGTTTCAGCATATTTTAGAGATTTAAAAGTGTTCTTCGACTTTAAATTTGACGAGCCTTATCTTAAAAATTTAAAATTAAACGAACTAGCACCCATTAATATCAATATGTACTACAGCTATTTAATTTCTGAGAAAAATAACAGCTCACTTTCTATCACTAGAAAAAAATATGTGCTTAAATTATTTTTTGAGTTTTTAGTAGAACAAAAAATACTAAAAGACAGCCCTATCCCTAAGGAGAGTGTAATAAAATCCGCAAATAAAATTAAATCTAAAAATCCCACTTATCTTGAGATAGATGAAATAAGAAAGTTAAATAGCATTATTATTTCACACTATGAAGACGAATTTGTAAAAGCTAGAAATTTTTTTATAATAAATTTATTTTTGCACACTGGACTGCGAATATCAGAATTACTTTCGCTGGACATAAAAGATATGGAGCTAAGCAGTAAAAGGCATTATTTATCAGTCATCGGCAAAGGTGACAAGGAGAGGATAATCCCAATTGATATAATTGCTTTATCTGAGGAGCTTAGCAATGAACAGAATTTAATACAAAATTACTTTGATTTTAGAAATACTATGAAATCAGACGACAATGCTCTATTTATTTCAAATAGAGGAAAAAGGCTAACTCCTAGGTATATTCAGCAAGAATTAAAACATTTAACCGCACTTGCTGGCATTGACAAAAAAATTACACCTCACAAGCTAAGGCATACTTTTGCTACCTTTTTTTTGAGAAATGGTGCAAATATAAGGCTGGTGCAAGAGGTCTTGGGGCACGCATCTATTTCTACCACACAAATTTACACGCATACTGATAAGCAAGATTTGATGAAAGCTATGAAAGAAAGTAATATTAAATATTAAAACAAAAATATCCAAGGAATATAAAAAATTTTTTTATAACTTGGATATTTTTTATTAATTTATTTTACAGTATCAAGCAGAGCTAATACAGTTTTTTCAATTGTATTTAACAGCTCTTTTGCTTTTTCCATGCTGTCTGATTTAGTGTAGATATACAATTTTATTTTTGGCTCTGTGCCTGATGGTCTTAGGGTAAACCATGAACCGTCTTGGTATTTAAATTTTATTGCATTTGTTTTTTCTATATCTATTTTAGAGGTTTGATTTTTTTCTAAATCTGTTTTTTCGCATTTGTCATAGTCAGTGATTTCTACAAGTTTAGAATTACCAATTGTCTTTGGATAGATATTTCTTATTTCATCCATCATTCTGCCAATTCTTTCTTTGCCTGTGATGCCCTCTTGTACTATGGATACTGTATTTTCTGCGTAGTAACCATATTTTTCAAATAATTCATTTAATACATCAATTAGAGTTTTTCCTTGTTTTTTATAATATGCAGCCATTTCAGCCATCAGCATTGCTGATGATACTGCGTCCTTATCTCTTACAAACGCACCTGCGTTGTAGCCGATTGACTCTTCATAGCCAAATACATAGGTTTTTTCGCCAGTTTTTTCCCATATATTTGGCAATTCAGATATGTTTTTAAATCCTGTCAATACGTCAAAGGTTTCTACACCAAATGCAGTAGCAATAGCTTGTCCCATTTCACCTGTAACTATAGATTTTACTATAGCAGCGTTTTTAGGTAGATTATTTTTATCCTTCAATGAATTTAAAATATAGTTTATTAACAATACACCTGTTTGGTTTCCATTTAATGCTATAATTTTGCCTTCATGTACCACTTCTACAGCTAGTCTATCAGAGTCTGGGTCTGTTGCTATTAATAAATCAGCTTTTACTTCTTTTGCTAAATTTTCGCAATATTCAAATGCCTTTAAATTTTCTGGATTAGGATATTCAATAGTCGGGAATGTGCCATCAGGGTTTTCTTGTTCTTTTACTACATGAACGTTATTAAAGCCCTTTTGCTTTAATATAGTTCTAACAGCAATATTTCCCGCACCATTAAGTGGAGTGTAAGCAATAACTATATCTTTGTCAAGTTCGCTATCAGCTCTCATGGATAATGACATAACTTGGTTGTAATATGCCTCATCAACTTCTTTACCTACATAAATAAGCAAGCCTTTATCAATTGCTTCTTGCTTGTCAATTAATTTTTCAGAGTCAAATATATCTCTTTTTTCAATTTTTTCTAGCACCATATTTGCGATATTGTCTTTAATTTGAGAGCCTTCTTGCCAATAAACCTTATATCCGTTGTATTCTTTTGGGTTATGGCTGGCTGTAACATTTATACCTGATGCACAATTGAAATATCTCACTGCAAAAGAAAGCTCCGGTGTCGGTCTTAGTGTTTCAAATATATATACCTTTATCCCATGAGTAGCCATGACTAATGCTGCTATTTCAGAAAATTCTTTGGAATTAAGTCTTGAGTCGTAGGCTATAGCTACTCCACGTTTTACATAGTCTGCTCCGTGAGTTTCTATCACTTCGGCTAAGGCATGAGTAGCTCTTGCTATTACATAAGAGTTCATCCTATTTGTGCCTGCTCCCATTTTGCCTCTAAGTCCTGCTGTACCAAAGGATAAATCTTGATAAAATCTGTCTTGTATATCTTTTTCATCACCTTTTATTAATTCTAATTCGGCTTTCATTTTTGGGTCAAGGTTTTCATTTTCCATCCATTTTTTATATTCGCTCATGTAATCTTTCATCAAACAGCCTCCACATTTTTTGATTTTAATAGATGTATAATTTAATTTCTATTATATTAAACAATAACTATTATACCATATTAATAATAATTATAAAACAAGAGCATTCAATCTTAATAGACTAAATGCCCCTTATCGTTTTAATTATGAATTAAAAGAAAATCTTTTAAAATTTTTCCAACCTCTTCACTGAACCTTTCAATATTTTTGATATATATAAAATCTGTACCATATATTAATCTAAGCACTGGCATATCCTTATCATCACCACTAAATATACCAATAATTTTTAAATTTTCATATCGTAATCTTCTCAAGGTATCAGCGGTGTCTTTTACTGCCATTTCTCCTTGGTATGGTGTTTTCATTCTTTGACCGATTTCAAAAATCACCTGCACATCATATGGCTTAGCATCAGTAAACACTATCATTATTCGATTTTGCTCATTTTTTTGCTTAGTCATTTTGCCTATTACATCTATAGCAAGTCCGTCTCTGTTACCTCCGCTACAGTAATAATCAAAGCATCTTTTGCAATCCTTGTCCTCATAGGTTTTAAGATATTTTATTATACTGTAATCCAAAAAGTTGTTAAAGCTGGTAACGGAATTTTTTATTCCTAATTCCTGCAAGGCTTTAGATACAATATAGGCTTGTATGGATAAATCTGATTGCTTATCCAACAATGAGGCACTGGCATCTAAAACTATGTCTACTATAGGAGGCTGTATCTCATGTTTTCTTTCTTTTTTAAATATATGTCTATTGTTAAAAGCCTGCGCTTTATACACATCTCTTGCCACTAACTTACCGGCAGAGGAGGTAAATATCTCCATATCGTCTTGATTTAATATTTGTAAAAGTATAGTTTTTAATTTTTTTATTTCATTTTCATATACAGCAACATTTTTATTGTATTGAGTGATATTTTTATTTACTTCCTCTGTTACCTGCTCATTTCTGTATTTATCGTGTATTGTCGATGGCTCTGCTTTGGTAAAAAATAGCTTATGACCTTTGTGTATACCCTTTACATATCTTTTTTCCAGCTCTTTTGTAGTCACTAGATTATATAGTGGCTCACCATAATAGTTTGCAATTTTTTCAAAATTTTTCTCTTCATTTCTCTGACTGCCTTTTTCGTTAATGGTATGAGAGTCTTTGGAAAAATTTATCTCAATTATGCTTTCATTAGGGTTAAATTCTGATGATGTATAGGTGTCAAAAAACTCAAATATTTTTTGTTTTTTATTTGTCTGATTTTCTAAAAACTTTTCTAATTCAGGTTTTTGTAGCTCTTTTTCAGTATTTAACTCTTTTTCGGTCTTAAAAAATTTGTTTAAGATATTAACAAACTCTTTTATAAATTCTATTGTATTATCAATACCTCTAAATTTTTTAACGTCCATTATCAGTTCAACCACTCTCCTATCAAAAGTAAGTGGTAAGCCTAGTATATATGAATAATAGCAAAGCCTGATAGCATTGTAGAGCTTATCCTTTTGCTTGACATTATTTAGCTCAAGGAGTTTTTCTTTATAGTTTTTTTCTCTGATGCTGTATATATTCTTTATATACTCAATTTCAGCGTTTACACAGGTTTCCTCTATGCAGACAAAAAATAAATAAAGTATTTCCTTGTATGAATTAATAGATTTTTTTAAAGTGGTAGAAAATTCTTCTATCATAGAGTAATCAAGGGTAGCGTAGAGTGAGCCTAAGATAGCTGAGCCATACAGCAAATCATAGTCGAAATAGTCCTCAGTAAGCAGGCTTGTATCTACATTTTTGCCATAAGCCTTTGTAATAGTCCAAACTATATTTGATACTCTATTTTTTTCGTAATAGGTTAAATCTTTCATTTCGCACCTAAAGTTTTAGATTGTCTGAAACATTTAAATTAATCAAATCTGTTACAAGCTGTCTTTCGTATTCATCAAATACCTTCCCTGAGATAAATATTTCTAATGCTTTTTTTATGTTTAGTCCGTTTCTATTTAACTTTACCGCAGAAAATAGTCCTCTTAAATCGACTGCTCTTGATGAAATTTGACCATTTTTAGCCTTGTCCTGAATAGACAAAAATAAATCTGATAAAATCGATATGCCCTCTTCGTTCACATTTTCAAATTTACTTCTAAAAATTTCCAGCAACAAGCCTTTGGATATATCAGGCATTTGTATTACTGCAAATCTTGATACAAGTGCCTCATTTAGCTCCTTTGTGCCTAGATAGCCATAGTTTATAGTAGAAATAAATCTTGCCTCTTCTTTTAACTTAACAATGTCATAGCCTGATACATCTATAAGTCTCCTATAGTCTAAGGCTGAGTATAATACTGAAATCGCCTCATTTTTAGCCATATTTATCTCGTCTAATACACCAAAGCCACCGTATCTTGCTACATTTGTAATAGACCCCGGTCTAAATACTACCTCTCCTTTTTTATAGGTATCAACTCCGATTAAATCGTCCGCATCGATATAATTGTGAAAAGATATCGTCCATTTTGGGCGACCAAAGGCAAAAGCCAAATTGTCACTGAGGATATTTTTACCAGTTGCTTTTCCCCCTACTAGTAGCAAATTTTGCCCATTTAAAAGGGAGTAGATACATTTTTCCCATACATCTACTCCAAAGAAAAAATCAGTTGGTTCAAAAATCCTGTCTTGAACTTCTTCATCAACCTTATAAAAATCTCTAAATTTTTGTAAATCATTTAATAAATTTTCACTTATTCCATAGCTTTTTAATTTATCAATCATATTAACCTCTTAAAACCACTTTACAATTATACAAGCTTTCTTTTATCAGTAATCACAATGTCTACTGGTAAGTCATATTCATTTGTGTCAATTTTTTCTACTATGCATTCGTCAAAGCATATACCAATCTTATATGCTTTTGTTTTGCCAAAAAATCTGTCATAAAAGCCTTTGCCATACCCTACTCTATATTTTTGCAAATCAAAGCATACGCAAGGCGTTACTATCAAATCTATTTTTGCTGGGTCGATTTCTTCAATTAGCTCTTTTTTTACCTCAAGTATCCCTTTGTATCCATGCTCAAGATTATCAAACGATTTAATAGCTGTAGCTTTCATTATGCTTTCTTTAGCATTTTCCACATAAGGTAGGCATACCACTAATCCCATATCTATACATTTTTTTATTAGATTGTGCGTATTTACCTCACTACCAAAGCTGGCAAAAAGCATGATTGTATCAGCTTTTTTAAAGACTTCCTCATTTTCCAGCTTTTTTATGATTATTTCACTTTTTTTATCTATCTCCTCTTGAGTTAGGTTATCTCTAATACTAAGCATTTGTTTTCTAAGCTCTTTTTTAGTCATAACTTTTCCTTATTAGTTAAACTGAATAAAAAATATTTTTATATCATATTAGATACACTTTTTAATAAATTTTACTCAATAATTCTAGTTGGCGATGTAGAATTTATATATTTAATTTGCGTTAAGTGCTTATCTTCTATTATTTCTCCCTTTTGTATAAAAATACTACCCGGAGGATAGATAAATAAATTCTTCTCAGATTTTTTGCCAATGTTTTCTTTTATATAGCTATACAGCTCATTTTCTGCGCCTAAGTCCGGTTTTTCATTACTAATTTCAAGTCTGCAAATGTATTTTAATGCGTTTGCCAGTCTTTTAATGTCACCCTTAGTGTGAAAAATATTCAAAATAAATACCATATTTTTTTCTGAAATCATTTCAGGTATTATTTTAAACTTTTTTGACAAAATTTCATAAGCAAAATTAATGTCAAAATCCTGAAAGTTTACAACTATTCTTGTAAAATCGTCATTTGGCAAAATGGTTAATTTTGTTGAATATATGTTAAAATCCATGCTCTTTTTAAAATATTTTACAAGTTTTTCTTGCTCTTTGTAAATCTTACTGCAATATCTTACTAATAAATCAGCTACCAGTTCCATATTTACAAGCATAGGATATGATGGACTGGTAGTTTGATATATGTTTATACTTTTTTGCAAATTTGCAAGCTCTTCGTTGCTCAAACTATCATTTGCTAATAACAAAGCGGTTTGATTAATACTTGGCAAGGTCTTGTGAAAGCTACATACTGCGACGTCTGCTCCCTGCTCTACAGCAAATTTTGGAAATCCATCATAATAGGCAAAATGTGCCCCATGTGCCATATCCACAATTAATTTCATATCATACCTATGCACCAGTTTAGCAACAGCTTTAATGTCTTGCACTATGCCATAATATGATGGAGATGTAATTACTACTGCTTTTGCCTCTTGATTAGAAATTAATATTTGTTCTAATTCTTTCAAATCAATTTTTTCAGGGTAGTTATAAGTTGAATTATATTTCGTATTTATAATCACCTTTTGTAATTGTTTGATTTCACAAGCATTGTGCACTGATTTATGTGAAATATCTTGGATTATTATTTTTTCTCCAAAAGATGTAAACGTAGAAATAGAGGCTAAAACGCCAACACTTGAGCCATTTACTAAATAAAAGGCTCTTTTTGCACCGTAGATTTTTGCAATATTTTTTTCCGACTCCAAAATTACTTCTCTTGGATCAGCAAGATTGTCTGTATATTCTATCTCTGTTGTATCAAGGCTAAAAAAACTTTTTTCAAATTTTTTTAGCCTGTTGTATACAATTTTTTGCTCCTTTGTATATCCGTTTTTACTCTGCAAATGATTATGCCCCGGCATACAAAAGTAGATGTATTTTTTATTAGTCAATTCATTCAATCTATCATAGATTGGCAAATTCATTAATTAGCTCCATTTATCGCTTTATAGGCTTCTACCATTATTGCACATTCAAGTCTTTTTCTTTGCATTATGCAACCCGTTTCGTATGGCTTTTGTATATCCTTGTTGAAATGTAGTGCATTTGCATGACATCCACCTGAGCAGTAATATCTTGCCCAGCAATTTTTACATTCGTCCTTAGTAAATACATTGGCAGATTTAAATGTTCCCCTCATTTTTTCAGGTAACTGGAGATTTTCATCCAAAATATTTCCCATTTTAAATTCTTCTTCTCCAACGAATTGATGACATGGATATATATCTCCTGTAGGTGTGATTGCAAGATATTCTCCACCTGCACCACAGCCCCTTACTCTTTTTATAACGCATGGACCTTGCGATAAATCTACCATAAAGTGAAACAGTTTAAATGGCTCGTCCTTTGCCTGCATATCTGCATAATCTTTTGCTAAGCTCTCGTATTCAGCTAAAATTGCTGGCAAATCCTCTTCTCTAATAGCAAATTCGTCCTCACCAACAACAGGCTCAATAGATGTCAATTCAAAGCCTAAATCCTTATAATGTTTAACGTCTTTAGAAAAATCTAGGTTATCCCTTGTAAATGTACCTCTTACATAATAATATTTGTCTTTAGGTCTTTGTTCTATTAATTTTTGAAATTTTGGCACTATGTATTCATAGCTACCTTTACCGTTTATTAGAGGTCTGTTTTTGTCGTTTATTTCTCTTCTGCCATCAAGAGACAGCACTACATTGTGCATATTTTCATTGATGTAATTAATTATATCATCATTTAAAGCTAAGCCGTTTGTTGTAATAGTAAATCTAAAATATTTACCCTTTTTTTCTGCCTGAGCGTTGCCGTATTCTACTAATTTTTTTACTACTTCAAAATTCATCAGTGGCTCTCCGCCAAAAAAGTCTACTTCAAGATTTTTTCTTTTGCCACTTTTTTCCAATAAAAAATCAAGAGCTTTTTTGCCTACTTCTTCGCTCATAAGCTCTCTATCTCCGCCAAAATCTCCTTGAGATGCAAAGCAATATGTGCATCTAAGGTTACAGTCATGAGATACATGCAGACACATCGCCTTTATGACGTCCTCAGCCAATATTGAAAGGTCATCTATATAGTCACCTTCTACAAAAAGTTGACTATTATTTTTTAAATCCATCAATTCATCATAGGACTCTTTTAAATCCTGCTTGCTATACTGCTTATATTTTTTCGTTATATATGAAAACTCCTTATCATAGGCGTCTTCTACTATATCATAGCTGATGTCATCAAAAACGTGCACTGCACCGGAATTAATATCCAGCACAATATTTAGACCGTTCATTTTATACTTATGTATTATATTATTTATGTTTGCCATCTTTTATCCCTATTAAATATACAAATTTTGTGTTGTTTAAAAATTTAATAATCGAAGACTTATAAACTTTACATAAGTCTTCGATTATTTATTTAAATTTAATTATTCTTTCTTGATTTTGCTCTAAGCTGTTTATCAAGTATTTTCTTTCTAAGTCTCATAGATGTTGGAGTAAGCTCAACTAATTCATCATCAGTGATAAATTCCAATGCCTCTTCAAGAGACATCTTTAATGGAGGTGATAATCTAAGTGCCTCATCACTGCCTGATGCTCTCATGTTTGTAGCCTGTTTTCTCTTACATACATTTACTTCTATATCCTCAGGGCGTGAGTTTGAGCCTACTATTTGACCTGCGTAAACTTTTTCACCTGCTCCTAAAAATAATGTACCTCTTTCCTGAGCGTTGTAAAGTCCATAGGTTACAGAAACTCCGCTTTCAAAACATACTAATGAGCCACGGGTTCTTGTATCTATATCACCCTTGTAAGTGTCATATTTATCAAATAAAGTATTGATTATCCCGTTACCCTTCGTATCAGTCAAAAATTCAGAACGATAGCCTATTAAGCCTCTAGTAGGTATAGAGAACTCCAGTCTTGTAAATCCTCCCTTACCCTTGGTCATGTTCTTCAGTTCGCCTTTTCTCATGCCCAGCTTTTCCATTACAGAGCCTACATTTTCTTCCGGTACATCTATTACAGCTATTTCCATTGGCTCTAATTTTTTGCCATCAACTGTTTTAAATAAAACTTCAGGTTTAGATACTTGGAATTCATATCCTTCTCTTCTCATTGTTTCCATAAGTATTGAAAGGTGAAGTTCCCCTCTTCCCGATACCTTAAAAGTATCTGCTGAGCCTGTTTCTTCTACTCTTAAAGATATATTAGTCTTTAATTCTTTGTTTAATCTTTCTCTTATTTGTCTTGAAGTGACAAATCTACCCTCTGTACCGGCAAATGGAGAGTCATTTACCATAAAGTTCATAGCAATAGTAGGCTCAGAAATATTTACAAATGGTAAAGGTGTTAAATCTGACGGGTCTGTAATAGTATCACCTATATTTAAATCTTCTATACCTGATACGGCAACTATCGAACCCATTTTTGCCTCTTGAACTTCCACTTTATTTAGTCCGGAATATTCGTATAATTTACCAACTCTAACCTTTATCTTTTTAGTTTCGTCTAAATCATTCACCAAATAAAGGTCTTGGTTATCCCTAAGCACACCATTTTCAACTTTACCTACACCTATCCTACCAATATATTCATTGTAATCTATAGTAGAAATAAGCATTTTAGCAGGAGCATCGAAATCACCGGTAGGAGCTGGTATATATTTTAGTATTGCCTCATAAAAGTCCTGCATATTATCTTTTTTGACATTTAAATCATTAGTAGCCCAGCCATTTACAGCCGATGCAAATATAAATGGAGAGTCAAGATAAGACTCCGTCTCATCTAACTCTAATAAAAGCTCCAGGACTTCCTCAACAACTTCTTCTGCTCTTTGTTCAGGTCTATCAACCTTATTTACACAAACTAAGACAGGTAATTTTAAATCAAGAGCTTTACTTAGCACAAATCTAGTCTGAGGCATAGGACCTTCAAAAGCATCTACAACAAGTATTACTCCATTAACCATCTTTAGTACACGTTCTACCTCTCCACCAAAGTCAGCGTGCCCCGGAGTGTCTATTATATTTATTTTTACATCTTTATAAGTTATGGCTGTATTTTTTGATAAGATAGTGATACCTCTTTCACGTTCCAAATCATTTGAGTCCATAACTCTTTCTTGCACCTGCTGATTTTCTCTGAAAATCCCACTTTGACGAAGTAGTGCATCAACCAATGTAGTCTTACCATGGTCAACGTGTGCTATAATAGCTAAATTTCTAATATCTTCTCTTGCTTGCAAAATAATTTCTCCTTTTGGTAGGCTTAAAGCTACTCACTTATTTAAAAACAAATATAACTTCAAAAGTCACTTTTGAAGTTATATTATTACTACAAAATTGATTTTTTAAAACACTTTTTCAAAAAAATTACATTAAATCAAAAAGAAGTTGTTTTTCAATCTCTTTTCTTTTTTCAAACCCTGCTATCTCTTCAATAATAGCAAGTGCAAAATGTACTGCTATAGCAGGTCCTCTTGATGTCAAAATATTTTTGTCCTTAACTACATTTTGTTCAATGTAATTAAACCCACTTTGCCCCTCTCTAAATACTCCTGGGAATGAAGTAATATTTCTACCCTCTAATACTCCGGCATCATATAAAATAGTAGGAGCAGCACAAATAGCATATAGATTTTTATCTTGGTCATTTGCATTTTTAATGAAATCTAATAAAGTTTTATCAGCTCTCATTATTTTTGCATTACCTATACCACCCGGAAAGACATATACATCATAGTCCTCAGCTTTAATATCTTTAAATAATTTATCTGCCTTAACCAAAATATTGTGAGAACCCATAACCTCAAGCTTGTCCATTATTGAAACCATATCTATAGATATGTCGGCACGTCTAAGATAGTCAACAACTGTAAGAGCTTCCACTTCTTCAAAGCCATCTGCCATAAGCAAAGCTACTTTTTTCAAATTCGCACCTCCAAAAATTAATATTAGTTTTAAACAATATATTGTTTATTTTATC
>QWCK01004595.1_pt1 | contig 19432 bp, 14 predicted proteins | sample 1972571 | NCBI WGS metagenome assembly QWCK01 (sample SAMN09866710, study PRJNA288562) | Human gut metagenome isolate term2_stool, whole genome shotgun sequencing... | isolation source: gut | host: Homo sapiens | place: USA: California
GGCGGATTCGGAACAGGAAAAACCATGACACAGCACCAGATCGCCAAGTGGTCTGACGCAGATATCATCATCTACATCGGCTGTGGCGAGCGTGGAAACGAGATGACACAGGTTCTTGAGGACTTCAGCAAGCTGATCGACCCGAAATCCGGAAACCTGATGATGGACCGTACCACACTGATCGCCAACACCTCCAACATGCCGGTTGCAGCCCGTGAGGCTTCCATCTACACAGGTGTTACACTTGCGGAATATTACCGTGATATGGGTTATGATGTAGCGATCATGGCAGACTCCACATCCCGATGGGCCGAGGCTCTCCGTGAGCTTTCCGGACGTCTGGAGGAGATGCCTGCAGAGGAAGGCTTCCCTGCATATCTGGCAAGTAAGCTTTCCGCCTTCTATGAGCGTGCGGGAATGATGCAGAACCTGAACGGAACAGAGGGTTCCGTATCCATTATCGGTGCAGTTTCCCCTCAGGGTGGTGATTTCTCCGAGCCGGTCACACAGAATACCAAACGTTTTGTCCGCTGTTTCTGGGGACTGGACAAGGCTCTTGCCTATGCCCGTCACTTCCCTGCCATCCAGTGGCTGACCAGCTACAGCGAATATCTGGAGGACCTGACTCCCTGGTACAGAGAGCATGTCTCCCCGAAATTCGTTTATGACAGAAACCAGATCATGGCTATCCTCAACCAGGAAAGCTCTCTTATGGAGATCGTCAAGCTGATCGGAAGCGATGTTCTTCCGGATGATCAGAAGCTGACGCTGGAGATCGCCAGGGTTATCCGTCTGGGCTTCCTGCAGCAGAACGCTTTTCACCAGGAAGACACCAGTGTTCCTATGGAAAAGCAGTTCCTGATGATGGAAACCATCCTCTATCTCTACGAAAAGTGCCGTGCCCTTGTAAACCGTGGCATGCCGGTTTCCGTGCTGAAGGAGGATAAGATCTTTGAACGTATCATCGCCATCAAATACGAGGTTCCAAATAAAGAGCCGGAGCGTTTTGATGAATATCATAAAGATATCGACCGCTTCTACGACAATGTACTGGAAAGAAACGGTTAAAGGAGGGATCAGTTTATGGCAATCGAATATCTTGGCCTGAGTGAAATAAACGGCCCTCTTGTTGTCCTTGAGGGTGTAAAAAACGCATCTTACGAGGAGATCGTGGAATTCCACATGGAGGACGGCACTCAAAAGATCGGCCGTATCGTGGAAATCTATGAGGACAAGGCCGTTATCCAGGTTTTTGAGGGAACTGACAATATGTCCCTCGGCAATACACACACACGTCTTACCGGACATCCTATGGAGATCGGGCTTTCTCCTGAGATCTTGGGACGTACCTTTAACGGTATCGGCCAGCCCATTGACGGGCTTGGCGAGATCACACCGGAGGTCAGCCTGAACATTAACGGGCTTCCGCTGAATCCGGTAACCCGTGAATATCCACGAAACTATATCAACACCGGTATCTCCGCTATTGACGGACTGACCACACTGATCCGCGGCCAGAAGCTGCCGATCTTTTCCGGTAACGGTCTTCCACATGATAAGCTGGCTGCACAGATTGTTCAGCAGGCTTCCCTGGGAGCAGACTCCGATGAAAAATTCGCCATTGTTTTTGCGGCAATGGGTGTGAAATACGACGTAGCGGAATTCTTCCGCAGGACCTTCGAAGAAAGCGGTGCGTCCGACCACGTTGTGATGTTTCTGAACCTTGCAAACGATCCGGTTGTAGAGCGTCTTCTGACACCGAAGATCGCCCTCACTGCCGCTGAGTATCTTGCTTTTGAAAAAGGCATGCACATCCTGGTAATCCTGACTGATATCACCTCCTTCTGTGAGGCCATGCGAGAGGTTTCCTCCTCCAAGGGTGAGATTCCTTCCCGAAAAGGTTATCCCGGATATCTGTACAGTGAGCTTGCAACTCTTTACGAGCGTGCGGGAATCGTCCGTGGCGGCACCGGGTCTGTAACCCAGATTCCAATCCTGACCATGCCAAACGACGACATCACACACCCGATCCCCGACCTTACCGGATATATCACAGAAGGCCAGATCGTACTGGACCGCCAGCTTCACGGTCAGGCGATCTATCCGCCGATCAATGTTCTGCCATCCCTGTCCCGTCTGATGAAGGACGGTATCGGTGAAGGCTTCACACGTGCCGATCATCAGGATGTTGCCAACCAGCTCTTCTCCTGCTACGCAAAGGTAGGCGATGCAAGAGCTCTGGCATCCGTTATCGGTGAGGATGAGCTTTCTCCGCTGGATAAGCAGTACCTTGTATTCGGAAAAGCCTTCGAGGCAGAGTTTGTAGGACAGTCAGAAACAGAGAATCGAAGCATCATCGAAACTCTGGATAAGGGCTGGGAGCTTCTTGGCCTTCTTCCAAGAGAAGAGCTCGACCGTATCGATACCAAAGTTCTGGATCAGTATTACAGAGAAACCGTCCGTTAGTGAGGTGATTTTATGGATCCGAATACCTTTCCCACCAAGGGAAATCTCATACTTGCAAAAAACTCTCTGGCTCTTTCCAAACAGGGCTATGAGCTTATGGACAAAAAGCGTAATATCCTGATCCGTGAAATGATGGAGCTGATCGATCAGGCAAAGGATATCCAGTCACAGATCGATGAGACCTTCCGTACCGCTTATGCGGCTCTTCAGAAGGCAAATATGGAAATTGGAATCGCTTTCGTAGACCAGATCTCTCATACCGTTCCTGTGGAAGATTCCATCCGGATCAAAACCAGGAGTGTCATGGGAACCGAGATCCCTCTTGTGGAATATGACAAAAAAGCAGGCAACACGCCGACCTACGCCTACTACAGCACCAAGCTGTCCCTGGACGAGGCCAAGGCAGCCTTCGAGCGTGTAAAGGAGCTGTCCATCCAACTCTCCATGATCGAAAACGCCGCCATCCGTCTTGCCACCAACATCAAAAAAACCCAGAAGCGTGCCAATGCGCTGAAAAACATCACCATCCCCAGATACGAAACTCTCACCCGAGATATCACCAATGCTCTGGAAGAAAAAGAGCGTGAAGAGTTTACACGTCTGAAGGTGATCAAACGTATGAAACAAAATAGTTAAAAAAATCCTCCGCAGATCTTTCCGGTTCTGCGGAGGATTTTTTGGTTATCCACATTTATCCACACCTGAAAATGACTTTTCAACACCTTGCAGTAATCGTTTTAACTGGGCACTGTTCTTTTTTATCCTCATTTCCATACATCCGATAGTCCCCTTTTTAAATAGATTAGTTTTTCAAGAATTCATTTACTATTATCTGATTATTTGTTTTTATTCTTTTATATTATGTCTTTTTTGCAATAAATTTTATGATATTTAGAATTTAAAAATGTCAATAGTTTTAAAAACTTTTTTCCCATTTTTTACAATTTTATCATTTTACACAAAACATATGTTTAAATTTATTTATGTAAATCAGGTCATCCACATGGTTATCCTTGTGGATAATGTGGATAAATTTGTGCATAACTTGATTATTGGCGGATTTGCGGATTTTTGTCATGTGGAAAACTTTTTGGAAAGTTTTTCACTTATCCACCATGGTTCGACAAGTTTTGTGCATATTGCCAATATCAAGCCTTTCTTTTTGCAGCTTTTTATGGTGTTTCTCCTGCGTGCGGTCTTGACATCAGCACTGTTTTTTGTTAATGTGAAAACACTAAAACAACGTGTGGATTTTTCAGTTTTGAACTTTTTTCGCCACACAATCTGTCCGATTCGAGAAGACAGATTGTGTGGCTTTTATTATGCACAAAAAACACGCTCTGTTTTCCGCACCTGATATTCTTACAATTCTGATATAAAGGGGGATTTTTCATGAACAGCACATTTATGAAGGAAAAGCCTGTCGGCCCGCTGCTGGCATCCATGGCGCTGCCTATGGTCTTTTCCATGCTTGTAAACTCACTATACAACATTGTGGACAGCTTCTTCGTGGCACAGATCAGCGAGCAGGCCATGACCGCCCTGTCCCTTGTCTATCCGGTCCAGAACATGATCAACGCCGTTGCCATTGGCTTCGGAATCGGAATCAACGCCAGAGTTTCCTATCACCTTGGCGCAGGGGACAAAAAAATGGCAGACACTGCTGCAACCCACGGATTTTTTCTGTCTGTGATCCACGGGATCCTGATGACTGTGATCAGCATCGCTGTTATGCCCGTATTCCTTCAGATGTACACCCAGGATGAAACCGTAATCCGGATGGGGCTGGAGTATTCTACCATCGTTTTCCTGTTTTCCACAGTAATTACCATCAGCCTTTTCTTCGAAAAACTTTTCCAGGCTGTAGGACGGATGAAAGTATCCATGCTCGCCCTGCTTGTGGGATGTATCAGCAACATCATCCTGGACCCGTTCCTGATCTGGGGAATCGGCTTTTTCCCGAAGCTGGGTATCCGGGGCGCAGCTCTGGCTACTGGCATCGGCCAGGTGCTCACCATTGCGGTCTATATGGTCTTTTATATCCTGAAGCCTATTCCTGTACGTGTAACGCCCAAAGCCCTGAAAACAAGCAAAGAAACGGATCTGAGCCTGTATGCCATCGGTGTTCCCGCGATCCTGAACCTTGCACTGCCATCGTTTCTGATCTCTTTTCTGAACTCCGTGCTGGCCGCTTACTCGGACAGCTATGTGGTGATCCTTGGCATTTATTACAAACTGCAGACCTTCCTGTATCTCCCGGCCAACGGAATCATCCAGGGAATGCGCCCGCTGATCGGTTATAACTTCGGTGCCCGTGAGATGAAGCGTGTGAAAAAAATCTTCCGGCTCACCCTGGAATCCAGCTGTGTGATCATGCTCTTTGGAACCGTTATCTGCCTCCTGGCATCCGGACAGCTTATGGGACTTTTCACAACTACCCCGGAAACCATTGCCGCTGGCTCCAGAGCACTGAAGATCATCAGCGCCGGCTTTCTTGTTTCTGCTGTATCCGTTACCACTTCCGGTGCCATGGAAGGCCTTGGAAAAGGCACGCAGTCCCTTGTAATTTCCCTTTTCCGCTATGTGGTCGTTATCATGCCCACCGCATATCTTCTGTCCCATTTTATGGGTCCTGATGGCGTGTGGAACGCATTCTGGATCACAGAGGTGTTTACAGCCATCGTTTCTGTCATGATTTATCACAAAACGTTGAAAAAAGCCTGAGAATGCAAATGTCCGGCCCACCGGTCTGTTTGCAGCCACCTGCAGGTTTACGTCCCGAAAGCACAAAAAGCTTCGATCCACTCTCTGAGCACATCGCTCATCGATGAGAGTTAGATCGAAGCTTTCTTTATTAACCAAACCGGGAAAATCCCATGAGTGATCGCTGATATCCTCTTGACTCAAACGGATATCCGTGATCTGCGTTCATTTAATTCGCGGAAATTTCCTCTGTATCTCTTACAGAAGTCCCTTCTCACGGATCAGCTTTAAAGCGCCTTCATCGGCCACTACCGTCACATCCGGGTGAAGCTGCAGGATAGATGCCGGCACGTTGGTCATGATGTTTTTGATACCCATGGTATATGCCTGCTTCGGCACATCATCCATAGTCTCAAAGAATCTTGCATTTGCCTTGATGGTGCTCTCCGTAAGGTCTACGCAGTGAGTCTCCTTCTCAAATGCTGCACCCGGCTCATTGAAGCCGATGTGGCCATTTCCGCCGATTCCAAGCAGCTGCATATCGATACCACCCACGCTGCGGATGATCTCATTGTAATCCGCGCAAGCTTTCTCACTGTCCTCTTCCAGTCCGTTTGGCACATAGGTTCTTGCCTTATCGATATTTACATGATCAAACAGATTTGTGTTCATAAAATAACGATAGCTCTGATCGTTGTCTCCGGAAAGTCCTTTGTATTCATCAAGATTTACGGATGTGATCTGCGAAAAGTCCAGATCTCCTTTTTTGTACCACTCGATCAGCTGCTTGTACATTCCCACCGGTGTGGAGCCTGTAGCAAGTCCGAGAACGGCATTTGGCTTCATGATGATCTGTGCAGACATGATATTCGCTGCTTTTCTGCTTACGTCATAGTAATCTTTTCCTGTATAAATGATCATAATCTTTTCCCTTCTCCTTATGGTAAAAAAGAACAACCGGATAACTAAGATTCACATATCTCCTGCTTTTCCTGTTGTTCTTTTTTATTATTGATTCGTTTTTTTACTCAGCCATCTCTACTTCGAGAACATAGTCTACCGGGTCAGGAAGTACCGGGTCAGGTCCCAGATCAACGAATGCGATATCCGGGTAATCGCTGTGCATCCATGCATTGGAGATCGGCACCTCATGTCCGTCATCCAGCGCACGCACCTTCACGATCTTATCCTTATCGAATCCCAGAAGCGGAAGTGGTCCCAGTGTATTCTCATAAATATGCACATAGTATTTGTTTCCGTTTCTGGTGATACGTCCGTAATCCGGCTTCGGAATGTTTTCAGCCGGTACACAGCCGTAGATACTGTCATGATTCTTATCCATCCAGCGACCGATCTCAGCCAGGATCGCAGAAGATTCCTTCGGGAATTTACCTTTGGCATCCGGTCCTACGTTCAGGATCATATTTCCACCCTTGGAAACGCACTCTACCAGCTTCTTGATCAGCATGGAAGCCGGTTTGTAATAATGGTCATTTGCACAGTATCCCCAGTTGTTGTTCATGGTGAAGCATGCTTCCCAGACCATCGGATTGCCTTCCTTATCGCAGATTCCTTCCGGCGGGATGATCTGCTCAGGGCTTACGAAATCACCATGGTACGGTGTCGGATCACACTCATACAGGGATCCTCTTCCCTCTCCGCTGGCTTCCAGACGGTTATCGATGATAACCTGCGGCTGTAAGCTGCGCACCATGTTGATCAGCTTGGTTGCGCCCCATTTTTCCCCTCTCATATCGTCGTAGGAGAAATCAAACCAGATGATATCGATCTGTCCGTAGTTTGTACAGATCTCTTCTACCTGATTATACAGATATTCTGTATAACGTGAGAAATCACGGTTCTCATTTCCGCACTCTTTGTGGTTTCTCATCGGATGGATACGGTCTCCGTAATGCGGATAATCCGGATGATGCCAGTCAAGCAGTGTGAAATAGATTCCAACCTTAAGGCCTTCCTCACGAAGTGCCTCTACATACTCCTTGATCAGGTCTCTTCCTGCCGGTGTGTTTGTTACCTTGTAGTCTGTGTATTTGCTGTCAAAGAGGCAGAATCCGTCGTGATGTTTTGCTGTCAGGACTACATATTTCATACCTGCAGCCTTGGCCTCTTTTGCCCACTGCTTCGGGTTGTAGTCTCTTGCATCAAATTCTTTCATAAACGGAAGATATTCTTCCTCAGGTATTTCCTCTACGCTTCGTACCCACTCGCCTCTTGCAGGGATAGAATATAATCCCCAGTGGATAAACATTCCAAAACGGGCATCCTGGTACCACTCCATACGTTTTTCATATTCTTTTCTGTCAAACTGATACATGATTTTTTCCTCCTGTTTAGATTAAAAGCATCAGCCTTTGATAGCTCCGGAAAGCATACCTTTTTCAATCTGTTTATGGAACACGATGTAAATGATAAGCATCGGAATTACGGACATTACTACATATGCAAACTGACTTCCGATCTCCTGTGTATGTGCGGAAGAGAAGTTCAGCATCGCACGTGAAACTGTGAAATATTTGGTATCTGTCATCAGGATCATGGAGAATACAAGTTCACTGTATCCATAGATGAATACGAAGATCGCCTCTGTTGCGATGATCGGCTTGCAGACAGGGAAAAGGATCTTCCACAGCAGCTGCCAGTTGTTACATCCATCAATGATCGCCGCCTCATCCAGGTTCCTGGAGATTCCATCCATGAATCCTGTATAAAGGAATATCGCCTGGGACATACCAAACGCAACATAGATCAGGATCAGAAAGAACAGGTTGTTCTTTGCATTTAATGCTGTTGCAATGTTGTTGATCGGGATCAGTGTACAGTGAACCGGAACCATTACTCCGATCATGAAGAATACATATACCCATTTCAGGAATTTGTAATCTTTTCTTGATAAGATGTATGCTGCCATCATTCCGACTACAGTATTAAATACAGTTGTCAGAGTCGCTACAACCAGGGAGTTCTTGATGGTATTCAATGCATCCGCTGTTTTGTTTGCGCTGATATAGTTCTGGAACATAATCTTCTTAGGGAAGCTTAACAGGTTCAGGTAAATCTCTGAGTTTGTTTTGAAGGAAGCCATTACGGTCACTACTACCGGAAACAGTGTAACAACTGTCCACAGGATCGCGATAACGTACAGCGCTATCTTTCCTCCGTGCATTTTCTGTTTATTAGCTGTTTTTTCCATATCGTCTCTTCTCCTTCCGCCTACATTGCAAGATCTTTATCTTCACGGAACAAATGATTGGTCACAAGACTCAGCACAACACCCAGCACTAACAGAATAACGCCGTATGCACTGCTTCGTCCGAACAGCTTATAGGAGAATCCCTGTGTATAAAGCATGATTGAAGGTGTGGAGCTGATATCGTTCGGGCCTCCTCTTGTCATTGCCCAGATGATATCGAATACTTTCAGACATCCTGTAATACACAAAATAGAGAATACCTTGAAGGAGTTTTTCATCAGAGGAAGGATGATATAGCGGATCCTCTGCCATCCTGTAGCACCATCCAGCGCTGCAGCCTCATTTAACTCATCAGGGATCGCCACCAGACCAGCTGCAAAGATCAGCATGTTATATCCGGCATACATCCATTCGTTTACCAGAACAACGATCCAGACGTTTACAGTCTTTATCGTCAGCACATCAGGGATCGTACCATGAAGGCCGAAAATATTTTCAATGGTATTAAAGATACCAAAGTTCGGATTTAACATAAATGTCCACATCAGGGCTACTGCTGTTGTTCCTAACATATTCGGAAGGAAGTAGCAGGTTCTGAAGAATCCGGTTCCCTTGATCTTTGCAGTTACCAGCATTGCGAGACCAAATGAAAGCGGCATCAGGATAACGAAACCACCGATCATAAAGTACACACTGTTGAGCATTGCATTCCAGAACAGATTATCTGAAAAAATCTTCTGATAGTTCTCAAGTCCTACCCATTGCTTTGCCGCACCAAACATACCGTTCCATTTACGGAATGATAAGCCTACGGTATCAAAAACAGGGTAGATGACAAAAATAACAGTTATTAAAATTGCCGGAAGAAGGAACGCTAAAGAAAGCGTAAGATCTTTTTTATCCAGCTTCTGTTTTACCTTTGGTACAGATTTACCTGCCATATGTATACCTCCGTAATAAACAAGGGGAAGCAGATGATGCTTCCCCCTGTTTCTCTTATCCACACATCATGCGTTCAGTCAAAATTCTCTTTATTCGTAAGCAGACATTTTGTCAACGATATCGTCTCCAACTTCCTGTGCACTTGCGCCTGTCGCTAATGCCTGAAGAGAATTACGGATTGTATCCATAGCTGCTGTGTTGCTGTCATATGTAGGAATCTCAAGTTTAGACTCTGTATTCTCAGCCATGATCGCATTTACATCGTCAAGCAGATAGTTACCTGTATCAATCGTAACCTTCTCAGCATATGTTGTCGGGCTGGATTTGCACATTTCGTTGATGGAATCTACACTTGTAAGGTATTTGATGAATTTAACAGTTGCTGCGATTTCCTCATCGCTCTTGTTTAATGTAGTGATGTAGTATGTATCAGAACCGCCGCCCATCTCTACAGTCTTGTTTGCTTCGTCGATATAAGGAATTCTTGTAACACCGATCTTCTGAGCATCGAAGAGAGTTGTATCGGAGTCATTCTGGAAGTTACCGCAGTTCCATGTTCCGTCAACTGTGAATGCAGCTTTTCCTGCCTCGAACATATTTCTCTCTGTGTTGAAGTCTGTGCTGAGGATTCCGTCTCCCCAGTATCCTGCATCGATCATATCTTTCATCTTCTGATAGATTGCAACCATCTTCTCGCCGTTGTAAGCCTCTTTGTCGCTTGCAAGATCATCTGCGATGCTTGTTCCGTAAGCTTTCAGAGCAAGAGCACTCATCAGATGCTCGAAGTGATAGTTATCTTTGTCAGAGTAGTTGAATGGCTGGATTCCTGCATCTTTTAATTTTGCGCAGGCATCAACAAGATCATCCCAGGACTCCGGAACATCTACGCCAACCTGATCAAGGTAATCTTTGTTGTAGTAGAGACAGAGCTGATAAGCGGACCACGGAATACCATAGGTTCCTTCAATGCCGTCAAACTGTGTTGTCTCCCATGCAAAATCCTGAACTCCCTCTTTCCATTCCGGATACTGTTCAAAGTATGGTGTCAGATCCAGTATATATCCTGCATCTACATACTCTCTTGTACGGCTTCCGCCATACTGAAGGAATGCGTTCGGTACATTACCGGAAGCGAAATCTGTTGTAAGCTTCTCTTCGTAATCAGACTCTGTAGAAATACTCTCATCTGTTACATGGATCTTTCCTTCGTTCTCTTTATTGAACTCTTCAAGTGCTTTGTAATACCATTTAGCCTGTCCGTCTGTATCAGATCCGTTGTTAAATCTGAATGCTACACGAAGCTCAACGTTTTCAAAATCCATATTGTCTACATCGTAGTTTGTGTCACCCTTTGCAAATACGGCGCTTCCTGTTACGCCTACTGTTGACATTGCTGTTACACCGGCGAGACACAGTGTTGCAACTTTTTTCATTCGTTTCTTCATGAATAAATCCTCCCTTAATATGATTTTTTATTATATAGTTTTCCCATTGATGTTCATAAATTGATCAATCGATGATCGCCTCAAAGATCGGCTCTTCTTCCTCAAGCTCCAGGCATACACAGTAGTTCTTTGCCCCCTGAAGCTTCTCCGGAAGCTCTACCTCTATCATCGAGTTTCCTTCGCAGCACTTTAATGCGCGGCACGGAAGCTTTTCTCCTGTGCTTACCACATATGCACCCTTTAACTGATTACCGATGTTCAGCAGTTCAACTCGATATCTCGGTGCAAGGACGTGTACGTAAAGCTTATGTGGTCTCTTTGTAAATTCAATGCTCGGGATCTCATACGGATAGATACCAACATTCTTGGTTCCGTAAATTGCTTCCGCATTCTCAGTCACGTATTTACCAACCTCATTCATAACCTCGACACAAGCTTCCGGAACAGTTCCGTCTGCCATTGGTCCTACGTTCAGCAGGTAATTTCCGCCTCTGCCGACGATCTTGAGAAGAAGGTTCAGGATATCATCCGGATTCTTCCAGTTTGTATCGTATTTATTATAACCCCATGTATCATTTACAGTTGCCGGTACTTCCCAGTCACCGTCGTATGGAAGACGTGGAATAAAGTTATCACCGGTGGTCATGTAATCGCCCTTCTGGTGTCCGATACGTCCGCTGATGATGCAGTCAGGCTTAATACCCTTAACCCAGTCTCTTAATTCCTGAGCTTCGTCTGCGGTCATTCCCATCGGAGTATCAAACCAGATCAGGGAAATATTATCGTAATTCTCAAGAAGCTCTTTTAACTGCGGTTTGCATTTCTCATCGAAGTATGTACGGAATTCCGGCTTCCATTCGTTCTTGTCTTCGTAATCCTTCTTATAGGCATTGTCATCATCCCAGTCCTGAGCCTGTGAATAATAGATACCCATTGTCATGTCATATTTCTTACAAGCATCGGAAAGCTCTCTTAAGATATCTCTTCCTGTAGCCTTCACTACATTAAAATCACTGACTTTGGAATCGTACATTGCGAATCCCTCGTGATGCTTGGAAGTAAGAACGATATATTTAACACCCCACTGTTCTTTCGCTCTTTTCACAAACATGTCCGCGTCAAATTTGTCCGGATGGAACTCATCTTTCAGCTTTCTGTAATCTTCCTTGTCAATGTTGAGATTGTTCTCGATCCACTCTGCGATACGGTCTGTCTTGGTGACCTCGCCGGTCTTCGGATCTTTCCACTCTCCTGCAAGGATGGAATAAAGTCCCCAATGGATGAATAATCCGTATTTGGCATCTTTATACCACTGCTGCTTTGTGTCTGCCATAACCTTCTCCTTGTTTCGTATAGCTGATTTTCTTGTTACGTAAAACGTTTCGTTTTTTGTTAAGACTATCTTACCGCATCCGAAGCAGCTTTTCAAGTAAAATCATAGGGTAAAAATCATTTTTCCTATTTTTTACAATTATTCTGTCTTGTTTTTGTGTATTTTTTCGTATCAGGTTTTGTTAAACGTTTCATTTTTATCAATTTTCTATACAATACACTCGTTTTTTCTGATACTTTATGTGTAAAAAATGCCATGTGTATTGAGACATTTTCTTTTTCATGATATAATATGAAAATACTATATTATCTGTAAATGCATCAGAACCGGAGGCTTTACATGAACGTTACAATCAATGATATCGCCCGTGCGACAGGCCTGTCCACCGCAACGATCTCCAAATATATAAACCACAAAAAAATACGGGAAGAAAATCGTATCCTTATAGAAAAAGCAATTCAGGAGCTTGGATATACCCCAAACCGGAATGCCCAGCTTCTCCGTGCCAAAAACACACATACCATCGGTATCCTGATCTCAGATCTTGGTAATTATTTCTGGGGCGAGCTTGTCAACTCCATTATCAAGCATTTCACGGATCATGGCTATACAGTTATTGTCTGTTCTTTCTTTTTTGAACATCAGAAGGAGATCGATACGATACAGGATATTATCTCCCAGCACTTTGACGGAGTCATCATGCTCCCATCCTGCTGGCATGATGACCTGTACCAGCTTTTACAGAATGCCGGCATACCGGTTGTAATGCTCGATCAGATTCCTGCTTCCATGAGACATTTTCCTGTAGACTGTGTTATTTCTGATAATTACAGAGGCGGTGCACTGCTGGCAGAGCACCTTTTGGAAAAAGGCCACACAAAGGTCTGGATCATGGAACAGTATCTGGACTCCTACACCATCGAGCAGCGGATCCAGGGTTTTGTGGATGTATATCAGAAAAATGGCATTGACCTTCTGAAACAGCAGGATTCTTTTCCCCCTGTTTCTTTTGGTTCCACTGCAGAAACGATCACCCAGAGCAACCTGCATTTCCAGAAGCTTATGGATTCTTCCGATCCCCCTACTGCTGTTTTTTTTGACTGCTATCTCTCCGCAATGGGCGGTTTAAGCGCTGCCAGCCAGGCACGGATTTCCGTTCCTCAGGATATTTCCTTTGTGTGCTTTGATGATGATCCGCTTTTCAAGACCATGAGCGCGACTATGACCTGCGTCTCACAGGATCTGACAAGCATGGGGAAACATGCTGTGGAATTACTTTTAAAAAGGATCCATGGAGACTATACGGATTTTCCAAAAATAGACATGCTGGATGTTGTATTCCACCCGCGGCGCTCCGTAAAAGACCTGTCCGAACACAACAGTACAACATCCGGAAAGGATTGATTTATGAGTGCAACCATCAAGGACATTGCCAGAGAAACCGGTCTGGCATTGGCCACCATTTCAAAATATATCAACGGCGGAACTGTACGGCCGCAAAATAAAAAGCAGATCGACGAAGCGATCCGGAAACTGAATTACGTTCCACGAAACACGGCCCGGGGACTTCGTTCCTCCAAGACTTACCGTATCGGTCTGGTATCCGGTCCTCCCAATACTCCGCATAATGCTTTTCTTCTGAGCAAAATAGAAAACACCATGCGCGCTCACGGTTATTCTCTCACATTTATGAGCGGCGACAAATATAAGGATCATGTCAATAAATTCGTCCCTCATATGCTCCGCTCTGGGATCGACGGCCTTATCATTACCTCTTTCAGTCTGAACCAGGACATCTGTTCTGCTGTGGAACACGCCAAAATCCCTGTTGTGGAGCTGGAAGAACATAGCCATTTCCACCGTACAGACTGTGTACAGACCAGCTGTACCTCCGGAGCCTACGAGATCGTGGAGCATCTGATAAAAATGGGGCATCAGAAGATCGCCCTTGTCACCGGTTCTCCTGCATCCTATACCGCATGCGAACGAAAAAAAGGCTATCTCCGGGCACTGGAAGACTACGATATTCCTGTTAACCCCGATTATATCATCGCTGAAAATTACGCAAACGACTTTGGATATCAGGCAATGCAGAAATTATGGAATCTTCCGGAACGTCCGACTGCCGTATTTTCTGCGAACTATACACTATGCCTCGGTATTTATGAAGCGATCTACAGCCTTGGCATCCGGATCCCGGAAGACCTGTCTGTTGTCTCCTTTGATGATTTTGAACTGTCCATGCTGCTTTCTCCTCAGCTGACCGCTGTCCGTCAGCCGCTGACCAGTCTGGCAGAGCAGGCCTGTGATCTGCTGCTTCGCAGAATGAACGGAGACTACAGTGATTTTCCAAGGACGATACGCCTGAAGCCAGAATGTATCTACCGGGATTCCGTGCGTGATCTCTTTTCTGATGCTAAGTAATGCAAAGCAACTTTTATTACGGCAATTTCAGGAAGCACAACAGGCATTTTCATTCCGATCTGCCCGCATATTCTGAGCATCTGAACCACTGCAATAATTTCACAGCTTTTACAAAGGGCACAGACCGTCACCGACACAGTCGATGATACGGCCTGTGTTCCTTCTGTATATATCCGTTATATCTGTCACAGCAGTCTCAGCAGCATATCTCCGGTTCCCACATTGTATCCGCTGGTTGCATAGATCCCATTCAGGCTTCCGTTTGTCACAATGATCAGCGGAAGCTTATCCGGATCTACGTACATTCTTCTTCCCAGTGTATTGATGATCTCTGAAAAATCATCATATAAGATCTGAACATTTCCAAGCTTGCCCAGTGCTCTTGAAAGGGTAGGGGTCTCCAGCGCTTTTTTGCTTTTTACTACAAAAATGATCCTCTTCGCATATCGGGAAAAAGCTTCTTCCTGCTCCATCATCTCATTTAAGATATGCTCCGTCGGTTCTTTCTCCTCTTCCAGAAACGCCAGGATATGCTTCCCATCTGCCGTCAGTTCTGACGCCTTCACGGTGCTTCCATCCTCTTTTCTGAGAGTAAATTCCGGTATGGAAATATTCTCCAGCATATCTTCCAGGTTTGCATTCCGAAATGCCAGCTCCACCCTCTTCATTTCTCCGATCTGAACCTCAAAATAATACTCCGCTGCAAATATATTTCCATTTGGCAATCTGTTTGAGGTAAGGATCCTGTAATTTCCCGCTTCCAGCGGCAGCTTCATCACCTGATCTCTGAAATTTTCGGCTTCCAACTTCCGTGTGATATATTTTCCGGCTTCCAGTTTTGCGATGCTCCAGTTCTGGAAATATTTCCACTGTGTATCCGCACTTGCCTTCAGAAGGATCGATGCCTTTTTCTCCGTTTCCGCAGATACCGGGATGAATTTTCCATTTTTCATATACTCCATGGAACGGTCATGAGGGTTCAGGCGTGCCGGAATTCCCAGTGTTCTCGCCATTGCCACAAAAAGGATCTTCTTTGACAGAAGACTTCCTGTTCCCGTTTTCAGACATCCGGACGGCGTGGTGATCACACTGCTGCGTTCTTTCTCCGGGCTGGAAACGATCTTATCCTCAATCCACTTCCAGATCTTCGCCGGTTCCTTTTGCAGCATATTTTTTTCTTCTTCCGACAGCTGCTCAAGAATCGCTTTTCTGTATTTCTGCAAAACTTCATCGTCAACTCTCGGGTTCAGTACATATGGTACAAAAATATCTGCATCCATGTTTTTTTCATACGGTAATGCAGATTTCAGGTGCTCCTCCAGAACCTGGCTGATACAGTCTGTTCTGTCTTTCTCTGTGAGGACTTCAAGGAGTTTTTTTCTCATTGAAGAATCTCCGTTTTCTTTTTCCAGGAATTTCCGGCACTCCGGATTGCTCAGGTTTCTTACCTTCTGTTCCCTGTAAGCGTTTGCCTCTGCCAGACGTCTGCTGCCCCTTTCCTTCTGCTCCAGTGTTGGCATATCTTTATTTACAGGTGCATCATGAGGTGCAATCATATCGATCTCCGTCCACTCCTCATAAAAAATACCCTTTTCCTTTCCTACGGGCATCAGACAGATTTCACAACAATCCTCTGTTTTTGTATCCATGCTGTTTTCTGCATGCAGCCATTCTCCATCTGCATACATCCTTGCAGAAATATGGATACTTCCAAGCCCTGTTGTCAGGCAGACTTTTCCCAGACTGTCGGTTTTCAGTTCTGCGATCGGGGCATATTCCGAATAATTCAGCACCTCAAAAGAAACTTCTGCACCTTCTGCCGGTTTTCCATGTGAATCCTTTACGGACACAGTGATTTCTTTTGTCCGTGCATATCGTTTCAGCTCGTTGAGCATAGTCACCATACCATCTTTGCCGATCACTTCTCCCTCCGGGATCATGGTATCAAAAACTCTTGAATGGACCATCATGGCCCTTGAGGAAGCGTTGGTAAACCATCCCTTATTCAGGATCTCCTCCGGCTCACAAGCTCCCAGAAAATACCAGCTTCCATCACACCAGATTTCCACCCAGGCATGATTGTCATCACAATGAGACCACTTTGGTGCATATACCTGACGGGCAGGTACACCAACACTTCTCAGTGCATTAACGGTAAATACAGATTCCTCTCCGCATCTTCCGTTTCCTCTGCGGTATACGGCAAGTGCAGACAGGGTACGATCATCTGTACAATGATAGGTAGCCTCCTGTGCACACCAGTAGTTCACCTCCAGGGCAGCTTCCCGGAAGCTCATTCCTGCGGTTCTCTCTCCGATCTCCCTGCGGAAAAATGTACGGCAGGGTGCGATCTCCTCTTCATTTACTCTGTGAAACAGCACATAATTCAAAAAGATTTCCTCCGGCAGCTCTGCCACCCCGGAGTTTTCCTTCCATAAATATACGCCATTCTCCGCATAATCCAGAAATACTTCAAACGCGTAATTTCCGATATCACTGTATGGCATGAACGCATATAAATATTTGCACGCCAGAGCCACTTCTTCTGTGCATTCCGCAAGCTTTTTATCAATATCCGCAAAAACCTGCGGTAACCCCATCACCTGCTCCCGATATTTTTTTTCGATCCGATCACGGTTTTCTTTCAGAAAAATCTTCCCCTCAGCCATTATAATTCCTCCAGAACTTTCTTTGCAGCACGAACATTTTCAATATCTGTACGCCATATCTCATATTCACTGAATGTCGGAAGTCCCATATTGACACCTTCCTTGCGAAACTGCATCGCACTGTCCGTTACAACCTTGCCGCTCATATGATAAGCCTTGATCCCGGTAAGAGGATAAAGCTGGCGGATCACTTCCGCACCGACGCCACTCCCCGCCTGGATGGTGATACGTCCCTGACTCCTGGTTTCCAGTTCCTTCAGAAGCTCCGCACCCTGAAGGCAGGTATTCTTCTGTCCAGAGGTAAGGATCGTATCGATTCCCAGCGAGATTGCCTGTTCCATAGCCTCGATCGGATCTGCGCACACATCAAAAGCCCTGTGCAGCGTAACAGACATATCTCCCGCCGCATCCATCAGTTCTTTCATCTGTTCCATATTCAAGGTGCCATCCGGTTTCAGGATACCTACCACGACACCCTCCGCTCCCATTTTGCGGAAATCCTTTACGGCATTCCTTATCATAGAAAATTCCGCATCTGTATAACAGAAATCTCCAAACCGCGGACGGATCAGCGCATGGATCCTGATATCCGAACGCTTCCTTATTTCCTCAAAAAGCCATGGGCCGGGAGTTGTCCCCCCGATGATCAGATTGCTGCAAAGCTCCAATCTGTCCGCACCACCCTCGGCTGCTGCCATGGCGGATTCCACAGAATCCACACAGGTTTCCAGAATATAGTCTTTCATGTAAAAATCCCCCTTTGTTACTGTCTGCTCAGAGTAATTTCACTCCGGTATTCCTCAGTATGTTCACAATGGTATCATCCGGAAATTCATCGGTAATGATCCCGCTGATATCATCAAAATGTGTATATTTATAAGATTCGTTAAAATAAAACTTCTCTCTCTCCATAACCACATATTTATGTCTGCTGCTCTGCACTGCCGCCTTCTTGGTCAATCCATCCTCCACTCCGGATGTAGTAACTGCAAAATCTGTCATATCCACGCCACAGCTTCCCAAAAATGCCCGGTCAAAGCTGTACTGCTTGATCACCTCAATGGCCGCAGCTCCCATAAATCCATTCACCGAACGGTACATAGTTCCCCCTGTGCCTATGGCCGTGATGGACGGATTCGCAGCAAGGATCTGCAGGATATCGATCATATTGCTGACAACCACAACATGCATACCCGACGAAGCGATAAGCCTTGCCAGCTCTATATTTGTAGTGGAAACATCCAGAAAGATCGTTTCGTTATTTTTGATCAGCTTGAAGGCTTTCGCAGCGATCACTTTCTTCTTATCAAGATTGTACATACGCCTGTCTACTACATTTCTCTCCAGAGGATACTCCTGTGACAGGATCGCTCCGCCGTAAGTCCTCTTTAATCTGCCTGCATTTTCAAGGATCTTGAGATCCTTGCGGATACAGTCCTCCGTAACCTGAAACATCTCGCTTAATTCTTTGACCCTGACTTTTCCTTTTTCGCGGAGACATTTCTCTATTGCATTCTGTCGTTCTTCTGTAAACATGGTCCTATCTCCTCATTCCTGATTTTTCTTTTTTTATTGTTTTATCGTATTTTGATCAAATCAAGTAATTCCACTGGTTCAATTGCGAACCTCCGCTTGCCCCCTGTTCCGGGAATCCCTTACAAAGCTGCAAATATCCCCCTGACTCAAAGCCACATGTTCCCTTGCGGAATTATAAAGGTCAATAAACATTGAAAATATTGAATAAATTATGAGGACTTGTCTGTACTCTTCCCGAAACAGACAAGTCCCCACAGTTCCATAACAAATATCCAGTTATGAGCAGATAAAATCAGATTTTTACTATCTGCACATATATTCATCCAGCTCTCCATCCCAGAAGGATCGCACTTCTCTCCAGCGACCAGGCAGACAGCAGATCAATCGTATCATAACGAGTATGCATGCCAAAACCATCCCGGTTCAGAGTCATGGCCGGAATTCCCTTCCATGCAAAAGAATTGGAATCACTTCCCCAGATCTGATTCTTCACAGACGCTCCGATCCCCGCTCCGTCAGCAATCTCAAGAAGCTTATCACAAACAGAAGCCTCTCCCGTCACTCCCAGAACATTTCCTCCGATCAGCTGCCCGGCCAGATCTACATTCATATTAAAACGATGCGCTCCAAGCTCACTCTCATGAACTCTGATATAATCCCGGCTGCCCAGCAAGCCCTTCTCCTCAGCACCAAACCACACAAA
>QWCK01002997.1_pt1 | contig 19426 bp, 18 predicted proteins | sample 1972571 | NCBI WGS metagenome assembly QWCK01 (sample SAMN09866710, study PRJNA288562) | Human gut metagenome isolate term2_stool, whole genome shotgun sequencing... | isolation source: gut | host: Homo sapiens | place: USA: California
GAAATGCAAAAGAGAGACTCTAAAAAAGGTATCGCAACACTTTGTATAGGTGGCGGTATGGGTACTGCAGTTATAGTAGAAAGATAAGATGAATTTTAAGGTATGCAGGTAGTTCTTATCTGCATGCCTTTTTTTGTTTGTTTTCGATAAAAGCTTAAATATTTACTAAAGATTGATAATAATTTTCAATTTTGGGTATATAGTTAATATCAAATGCAAACGATATTATAAAAGGGGAAAATATGGATTTCAAAAAATTATATGAAGAGAAATTAATCACTGCTAAAGAAGCAGCAGCTATGGTAAAAGATGGCGACTGGGTAGAAATGGGTTGGTGCGCCCTAACACCAGTTGATTTTGACAAGGCTTTGGCTGAGAGGGTAAATGAATTAAAAGACGTAAAGGTTAGGGGCGGTATCCTTGCTTATAATTCACCTACAGCTACAGCTGATCCAACTGGTGAGCATATCACTTACCATTCTTGGCACTCATCAGGTATAGAAAGAAAGTTAATCAATTCAAAAGACTACAATGCTTTCTTTATACCAATTAAATATAGTGAGCTTCCAAGATATATAGAAGAAAATGCACCAAAAGCAGCAGTTTCAGTATTCCAAGTTAGCCCAATGGATAAACACGGTAATTTTAACTTCGGAGTATCTGTAAGTCACGCTATGGCATCTTTCCAAAATTCTGACAAGGTAATTCTTGAAATAAATGAAAACGTACCAAGAGCCCTTGGTGGATTTGATAACTTTATAAATATCAAAGACGTAGATTATGTCTACCAATCTTCAAACTATCCAATGTTAACACTTCCAAAGGCTTCATTTGGAGAAGAAGAACTAAAGGCGGCAAGCTTCGTAGTAGATATGCTTCGTGATGGAGATACTATTCAAATAGGTATAGGCGGACTACCTAACGCTATCGGTTCAGAAATTGCAAAATCTGACCTAAAAGACCTAGGTGTTCACTCAGAAATGTATGTAGATGCCTTTAGAGAGATGGCCTTAGCAGGCAGGATTACAGGACGCAAGAAGAATATAGATGTTGGTCGCCAAACATATGCCTTCGCAGCTGGTAGCCAAGAACTTTACGATTATATGGATGATAACGAAGAGCTAATGGCAGCACCGGTTAACTACGTAAATGATATTGATGTAATAGCATCTCTTGATAACTTTGTTTCTATCAATACAGTTTTACAAGTAGACCTTTGGGGACAAATTTCTGCTGAATCTATCGGAACTAAACACATTTCTGGAGCAGGCGGAGCCCTAGACTTTGTATTAGGTGCTTATAGGTCTAAAGGTGGTAGATCAATAATTGCCCTTAACTCATCTAGAGTAGGTAAAGACGGTAAGAGAACATCAAATATAGTTCCTACTTTTGCCCCTGGAACTCAAGCTACAGCTGTCAGAAGCAATACCCACTATATTGCAACAGAACAAGGTATTGTAAACTTTAAGGGTCTTACAACGTGGCAAGCAGCAGAAGCTCTTGTAGGGCTTGCCCACCCAGATAACAGGGATGAGCTAATAAAAGCAGCAGAAGAAATTGGTATTTGGAGAAAAACAAATAAGAGAATCTAAAAGAATAAGCCTTAAAGCAGGTTAGCTTTAGGGCTTTTATTTTTTTGCTATTTTAATTTGTTAGTCTTGGTGTTTTCAAATTATTAATTAGATTATAAATTGGAAATAAGTAGGTAAATTTTTCTGGATTTTTTTCTTTTATAAAAGCAAAAAAGTCAAGCATCCATACAAGAACATATTTGTTTAGATAAAATGCTTGGATGCCATTGGCGAGGATTGACCTCCTGCCGTTTATAACTATATCATCTCGCATTTTATCAAAGTATTTTAGGAGGATTTCTCTGTTGTTAGTATATTCTATTAAAGTATCAATCATAGTAATTAATGATATTAAGTAAGTATCAGAAATAGGATTGAAATAAAAATCAATGGTGTTATCCTTATTGAGTACTATATCTTCTGTGATGATATCATTATTACTGTTTTCATTTTCTTTTAAATAAGCTATCTTGTTAAAATCTTTAAAAAAGCATGGATACAAACCATAGGGGTATTTTGAATTTTCTATTGTTTTTTTAAGAAATTCTAGCTCATAATCGCCATTATCAAAGCTAGCAATTAAGATAGGAGAAAGGATTACCAGTAGCTTTAATTTATGGTTATCCTTATCATTAGAAAAGCTAAGGCAAAAGGCCTTATCTATCTTAGTTTCACTACTAGCTATTTTATTAAATTTATACTCATCTCCTATTTCAAAAGAGGTTTTATTGTTATTTTCAAACTTAGTTAAAATCATTTTATTAAATCTGAAAAGGTACCATTAGTGGCCTTAATTAAATCATCTGGCTTAATTTTTATACTATGGCCAACCTTACCTGCAGAGACTTTTATAAAATCCATATCCTTGGCTTTTTGGTCAATAAAAACTGGATAGTCTTTTTTAAGAGCAAGGGGAGTTGTGGCTCCTCTTTCATAGCCAACAGTTTTTTTAAGGTCCTTTAGGGCAAGCATAGATAGACTCTTAACTCCAATTGCCCTAGATGCTTTTTTAAAATCTATTTCATCTGCTCCGTTTATTACAAGTATATAGATATCGCCTTCTTTTGATTCTGTAGCGAGTGTTTTAAAAATTGTATTTATATCTTGATTTCCTTCTTCAGCTAAATCTACCGATGAAACAAATTCGTGATCTAGCTCATAGTCAACGTGTTCATATTCTATGTTTAAATTATCAAGATATCTCATTGCATTTGTTTTGATTTCTTTTTTCATTGTATCACCTCTTAATAACTATACGGCAATAATAAAAATTATAATATTGGGTATAAAAAAATAGAAGGAGATACTATGAGTGAGAAGGTATTTGTTAATTATATCTATGATTCCTGCTACAGCCTAGCTTACGGGAATTATTTTTTAGTTTTTGATTATGCTAAGGGACTGCTTGATATTCCCGCGTCGAAACATACTGTGTTTTTTGTAAGTGATAAGGGAGAGGATACTTATACAGAAGAGATATTCAATCTGAGCAGTTTAAAATCCCTTAATTACGTATTAAATAAAAACATTAGTGATTTGGAATATCAAGATAATATCATCTATTTAAACAAGGATGAATTTGGTATGAAGGAGCTCAAAAAACTTTATAATAGAGATAATGTTTATTTAATGGGAGAAGATAATACTCTTTCCCTTAGTTTAGGAGAAGATGATTTATTGGTAAAAACTTTTTCTATAGATGGCAAAAATTTGGGTTTCTTAATTGAAATTGAAGACCTAGTTATTTTTTATGGTGGCTCTATTGATTTTCATATGATTGATTTCGACAGCTACCTAGATTTATTAGATGAACTTGCTTATGAAAATCCTGATATAATTTTTTTGCCAATAACTGATTTAGATAAAAATTCTCTTGCCTATTTAGATAAATTGATAGTTGATGCTGATAGTCAAATATTTTTTCCTACAAAAATCGGAGGAAATGAAGAAGAAAGTTTGGAATTTAAGAAGTTTTATAAGTCTAAAACTACAGACATTAGGTCTATTAAGAAAGAAAATGAAAGGGTAGAAATTGAAATAAATTGTCTTTAGCTATCTAGTATTATGAACTAGATGAAGTATAATGTGGAGAGAATATGATAGATAAAATTAACGAATTAGAAAATATTAGCCTACCATGTTGGGATAGCTTGCCTGATGAGGGTATCTACAAAGAGGAACTTTTGACTTATTTAAAAGACGTGTTAAAGCCTCTCTATGTCGTAGATAAAAATGTAATTACTTCTTCTATGATCAATAACTATGTAAAATTAGGATACATAGATAAACCTGAAAAAAAGAAGTATTCAAGGTCGGCTATTGCTCAATTGATAGTAATATCTATTTTCAAGCAATTAATTACAATAGAAGATTTAGCTAAGGGCATAGATATTGAAATATCTACCTTTGGCTTTAAAGAAGTTTACGAAAATTTTGAAAATATATTTAACCAAGCTAGAAAAGAAATTTTAACAAGCGAAGATAATTGCAAGATAAAAATATCTTTTGAATTTTCTGACCACCACGATAAGGTGCTTTCCTACTTGGCTATTTCCCTATTTACAAAATTATACACTCAGTTAGTGATAGATAACCGCAAGGAGACATAATGGAAAAGATAGCTATATTAGTCGATTCAGGTAGTGATTTAAGTCTTGACTATATAAATGAAGAGGGGTTTTATTACTTGCCATTATATGTTAATTTAGATGGTAAGTTTCTTAAAGATAGACTTGACATAAGTCCTGAAGATTTTTACGCCTGGATTAAGGCCAATAATAAATTACCAAAGACATCAATGCCTTCACCAGGCGATATAAATGAACTTATGGAAAAAATTAAAAGCGATGGTTACAACAAAGTTATTTGTATTAATATAGGAAATAAATTTTCAGGGACCTACAATGCTTGTAAGCTTGCAGAAGTAGAAGATATTGAAATCTATGCATTTAATACAGGCAATTTAACTCTCGCTCAAGGATACTATGCAACTTATGCAAAGAAATTAATAAATGAAGGTTTAACTTTTAAAGAAGTATGTGAAAAGCTAGAATCTAAAATTTATGACTCTAAAGTATTTTTTACCATAGATACATTTAAATATATAGTTGAAGGCGGCAGAGTTCCAAAGACTTTTGGAAAAATTGGAGATGCTTTATCAGTAAAGCCAATTATAAAAACAGATCCGCCTGAAGGCGGCTTTGCAATTGAAAAAATTGTAAGAGGAGGAAAGAGAACCTTAAGCCAATTAGAAAAGATAATTAGAAAAAATCTAGTTGGAGTAAAAGACTATTACTTTTTTATCTCAGAAGGTGACTACCCAGAGGGTCATAGGAAGATAAAAGATAGTCTAAGAGACATAATAAAAAATGCTAAACTATATAAAGAAGGTCAAATTTCTCCAACCCTTGGAGCAAACACAGGCCCAGGTCTTATTGGTGTAGGATTTTTTATTCTAGATTAAATACTAGCTAAATTCAGAGTCGATTGTCAAAAAATCTTATAAATTAAGATAAATAATTTGACAAGTAGCCAGATGGCTAGTATTATGATACATGTAAACAACAAAGAAGTACCCAAACTCACCTACTGGCACAGGCTTTTAGGTTAATAAGATTTATTAAATTAGATTAATTGCGGGTACTTTGTGCCCGCTTTTTTTATACAATACATTGGAGGTATAACTATAAAAGATTTAAGAATCAATGATGAAATTAGAGCTAGTCAAGTAAGACTAATCGATGAAAATGGTAACCAAGTTGGTATCACTTCTCTAAGAGACGCCCAAGATATGGCTGACGAGAGAGGACTTGACCTTGTACTTATGAGTCCTAAGGCAAAACCACCTGTAACAAGGATTATGGACTATGGTAAGTTTAAATATGATCAAGAGAAAAAAGAAAAAGAGAATAAGAAAAAACAAAAGAATGCTCAACTTAAAGAGACAAGATTTTCTTTAAATATCGAAGATAATGACTTGCAAACTAAGGCAAATCAAACAAAAAAATTCTTAAACAACGGGGATAAAGTCAAAGTATCTATAAGATTCCGTGGAAGGGAACTTGGAAGAAAAGAACCAGGCTACGAATTAATGGATAAGTTCAACGGTATGCTAGATAATTGTGGCAAGATTGACAAAAAGCCTAAGATGGAAGGCAGATCTCTTGTTATGTTTCTAGAACCAAATGATGAAAAAGGAGAATAAGATGGCAAAGAATAAAATCAAAACTAAAAGAGCAGCTGCTAAGAGATTTAAAGTGACAGGCTCTGGCAAAATTATGAGAAGAAAAGCTTACAAGGGACACTTAACAGCTAAGAAATCACCAAACAGAAAAAGAAGACTTAGAAAACCTGCAGAAGTTTCAAAAACAGTAAACAAAAACGTTAAAAGACTAATTGGTGCATAGGAGGATATAGATGGCAAGAGTAAAAAGAGCAGTAAATGCAAAGAAAAGACATAAAAAAGTATTAAAACAAGCTAAGGGTTATTACGGTTCAAAAAGCCTTCTATTCAAAACAGCTAACCAAGCTGTAATGAAATCTCTATCATATGCATATATCGGTAGAAAACACAAGAAGAGAGACTTTAGAAAACTTTGGATTGCAAGAATCAACGCTGCAGCAAGACTTAACGGTACAACTTATTCAAAACTTATGGGTAACCTTAAAAAAGCAAACATCGACATCAACAGGAAGATGTTAGCTGAACTTGCAGTAAACAACCCAGAAGAATTTACAAAATTAGTAGAAGCAGCTAGCAAAGAAGCTTAATGATAATAGAATCGGTATCAAATCAAAATTTTAAGCTTATTAATAAGCTTAAGATGAAAAAGTATCGAGACAAAGAAAATTCATTTATAATAGAATCTAGAAAATTAGTAGATGAGGCCCTAGCTTCGTCTGCTAAGGTAGATTTTATTTTTTTAAGAGAAGGTGTTCCCTATAAGACAAATTGTAAAACTATAGTTTTTAGCGAAGCACTTTTTAATAAACTATCATCAATGACAAGCCCTGATGGGATTGGAGCTGTTATAAAAAAGAAGGAACCTAGTGAAATTTCATCTTCTAAAATTTTACTTTTAGATGGAATAAATGATCCAGGAAATATTGGCACCATGATTCGTTCTGCAGAGGCCTTTGGTTTTAGGGATATAATCCTAATGCCAGGAACAGTTGATATCTATAATGAAAAATCATTAAGGGCATCAATGGGATCTATATTTAGACTCAATATCTTAAATAAGACCTATGATGATATAAAAAAATTAAAATCTAGTTATAGAGTCCTATCAGCAGATATGGACGGGCTAGATATAAGAGATTTTAAGAAAGATTCTAAAATCATTGTTGCCATAGGAAATGAAGCAAATGGATTAAGTTTAGAAATGAGAGATATCGCTGACGACTTTATCAAAATTCCTATGGAAGGCGAGATTGAATCTTTAAATGCTGCTATAGCAGCAAGCATAATTATGAATAGACTTATGTGATGATTCGGAAAGACTTTAATTATTCTTATACAGCAAAAAAGGGATGTTGAGAGCCTTTTAAGTCAAGGTTAGGGTTATTCACCGATGAACTTTGAGATGAATAAAGTAGTCGATACGTAAACTTTTCGTTAAAGTAATGAGCGGATTTATTTATAAATCAATTAAGGTGGTACCGCAGAGATATATCTGTCCTTTGTAGAGGACGGATTTTTTTTATTTGGAGGAAAAATGGAAGAAAATTTAAAGAGAGTTTTAGACCAAGCTAAGAATGAAGTTGAAAAAGCATCAAGTCTAGAAGCTCTAGAAGATCTTAGGATAAAGTTTTTGGGTAAAAAAGGAACTATAACTGATCTAAAAAAATCAATAGCAAAATTACCAAAAGAAGAAAAGCCAAGTGCAGGTAAATTAATAAACCAAACAAGCAAAGAGATTGAAAATCTACTTGCAGAAAAAAACGAAATAATCAAAAGTGATTTACTGAAAGAAAAGATTAAGGCTGAAAAAATAGACGTTACAGCTCATTTTGACAAATATGAGTCAGGTCACCTTGCTGTCATCAACCAAACCATGGAAGAGCTAGAAACAATTTTCCAAAACATGGGTTTTGATGTTGTATCAGGTCCAGAAGTAGACACAGTTAAATATGTTTTTGATGACTTAAACAGTCCAAAAAACCATCCGGCTAGGTCTACATCAGATACATTCTATATAAATAACGAAGTTTTACTTAGACCTCACACTTCTAGTATGCAAATTAGGGTAATGAATGAAGGTAAACTTCCAATCAAGATGGTATCTGCAGGAAGAGTTTTTAGAAATGACGAAGTTGACGCTACCCACTCACCAATGTTCCACCAACTTGAATGTTTAGTTGTAGATGAGAATGTGTCTATGGCAAATCTTAAGGCAACTCTTGAGACTTTCATTAAGGAAATGTTTGGTGATGAGATGAACCTAAGGTATAGACCTCACCACTTCCCATTTACCGAGCCATCCCTAGAGGTAGACGTAACTTGTCCAGTTTGTATGGGCGAAGGTTGTCCTGCTTGTGGTAATACCGGTTGGTCAATGGAACTTTTAGGTGGCGGTATGGTCCATCCAAATGTTTTAGAAGCTTGTGGAATCGACAGTGAAAAATACACAGGTTTTGCCTTCGGTCTAGGGGTTGACAGGATTGCCATGGTTAAATATGGCCTTGATGATATCAGACTTCTCTATGACAATGACAAAAGATTTATAGAACAGTTTTAGGAGGGATTATGTTAGTACCTTTAATTTGGCAAAAAGATTATATAAAAATAGATGAAGATTTAAAGAAGGTTACAGATAGACTCTCTGAAACTGGATCACACGTAGAAGAAGTTACAATCCACACATCTGACCTTGAAGGCGTAGTTGTAGGCCATGTTTTAAAACAAGAAAAACATCCTGGAGCAGACAGGCTTCAAGTTTTATCAATCGATGTTGGAAAAAGTGAACCAATTACCATTATTACAAATGCGAAAAATACAAAAGAGGGCGACTATCTTTTAGTAATCACATCTGGAACTAAGATGGATAATGGTGTAGTAATTGAAGATCATGACTTTTTTGGCATTGTAAGCGAGGGTATGCTCACATCTTACTCTGAGCTTGGCTATGAGGATTCTGTGATTCCAAAAGACTTAAGGGACGGAGTAATAGTCCTAGCATCTGAATTTAAACCAGGAACACCTGCTGTAGAGGCTCTTTATTCAAACACTCCAGTTATCGAATATGAAATCACTCCAAATAGACCTGATTGCCTATCAGTAATTGGTATGGCTAGAGAAAGTGCGGCAAGTTTTGGTGGGAAAATATCTTTACCAGAGACTGATTACAGTACAAATAGCAAAGATATCAAAGAAGTCTTTAACGGTTTAACTTTAGATACAGATAATTGTGATAAGTTTATTGCCCGCGCAATAACAAATGTAAAAATTGAACCATCACCACAATGGCTACAAAACTATTTGATGCTTGCTGGTATGAGACCAATAAATAATATTGTAGATATTACAAATTTTGTCATGCTTGAAACTGGTCAACCTCTCCACGCCTATGATTTAGATAAATTAAATGGCGGAATTATAATTAGAGAAGCAAAAAACGGTGAAATTGTAAAAACAATTGACGTTGAAGATAGAAAATTAGATGAGTCTATGCTTATAATTGCAGATGATAGGGGTGCAATAGGAATTGCTGGAGTTATGGGTGGTTTTGATACAGAAGTATCAGCTGAGACAACAAACATTATCCTAGAAACAGCCCGCTTTAACGCTGATTCTGTCCGTGAAACTTCTAAAAAACTTGGTCTTCGTTCAGAAGCTTCAACCAGGTTTGAGAAGGGAGTTCCAGTTGAGATGGCAGATTTTGCTTCAAGACGTGCCCTACATTTGATTGATAAATTAGGCTATGGACAAATTTATGATGACTCTTACACTGTTGAATCTACAGAAAGCGAAGAAAAATCTGTTAAACTTCGTATTTCTAGACTTAAAGCTCTTACAGGTGTGGATTTTACTATGGAAGAAGCTATTAAAAACCTAGAGTTATTAGAATTTGAAGTAGAAAAAATAGATGATGATACAATCCTAGCAAAAGTACCTTTCTTTAGACTAGATATAGACATAGAAGCAGACCTTATAGAAGAGGTTGTAAGACTTTACGGTATGGGAAATATTGAATCAAAGCCACTTGTTTCTTCACTTAAAAAAGGTGAAAGATCGGAGATGAGACTTTTAAAAGATGATCTTAAGGCTAAACTTGTTGGCCAAAAATTTTCTGAACTTGCGACTTACTCTTTCATCTCTCCAAGAGAATATGACAGACTAGGAATAGCAGAAGATTCAAAACTCAGAGATTATGTAAGTTTAATTAATCCACTTGGCGAAGACTTCTCTGTAATGAGAACAACACAAATAGCTAACATGCTAGATGTTATAGGCAAGAATATCAAGTACGGCCAAAAAGACATGAGGTTTTTCGAACTTGACAGGACTTTTGAAAAAACAAGTGATAAGCTTCCAAAGGAAAATCTAACCCTAACTATGGGGCTTTTCGGAGATTATTCTTTCTATGATATGAAAGATTTCTTTACAGAAGCTATGAGAAATACCGGTTTTACAGGCTTTTCTTATAAAGCAAATGAAAATCTTCATGCTTTCCACGCTGGTAGGTGTGCTGATATTTATTTTGATGGCGAAAAGATTGGTGTAATCGGCGAGATTTCTTATGAAGTTCGTGAAGAGTATAATATTAATAAGGGAGCAATCGTCTTGGAAATAAATCTAAGTCAGATTGCAGAATCTAGAACAACCGATAAAAAATACAAACAAATTCCAAAGTTCCCAGCTATAGAGCGTGACTATTCCTTTGTGGCAGATAGGGCTGTAGAATCAGAGCTTATAGAAAATATTATGAAGGAAAAGGCTGAGGATTTAATCTCAAAGATTGAGTTGTTTGATATCTATACCGGTAAGGGTATTGTTGATAACAAAAAATCAATATCTTACAGAGTTTGGTACAGAAAGGCCGATAGGACTCTAAAGGAAGAAGACATCAAGGGTGTGGAAGAAAGTATCCTTGAAGAATTAAAGGCAAAAGACATAGTTTTACGTGCATAGGAGAAAAAAGTGAGCGAAATTAGACTTGAAGTTAAAATTGATGGTGTAAAATATCCTCTTGTAACCAAAGAATCAAAAGAGAGTATAGAAAAAATAGCTGCTTATGTTGACGGCAAGATCAAAGATGTAAAATCTGACAAGCTCACTTTTGATAGGCAGCTGATTTTAGCCAGCCTTAATATAGCAGATGAATATTTTAAGGATAAGGAATCCTTCAGACAATATTACGAAGAAAATAAAGAAGCTATAGAGGCTTACCCATCTCTAAAAAAGGAGCTTGAAACTTTTAAAAGCGAATATGGCTCTTATAAAACAGAACTTGAAGAAAAAAAAGAAGAAATCAAAGATATGAAAATTCTACTTCAAGAAAAAGATGCTGAGATTGTAAACCTAACAAAGGCAGAAAATGACGCTAATAAATTAAGGGAAAAAATCAAAGTCTTACAAAAACAAACCATGGACCTTACTAAAGAAAATGAGATTTTGAAGGGACAAATTGATGACTAAAACAGAAATCCTAGCACCAGTTGGCAATATGGATATGCTTTATGCTGGAATTGCAGCTGGAGCCGATGCATTTTATCTGGCCCTTGATGATTTTGGAGCAAGAGCTTATGCAGAAAATTTTAGCCTAGAAAATATCGAAGAAGTTATAGATTACGCCCATTACTTTGGAAGAAAAGTTTTTATAACAATGAATATCCTTATAAAAGATTCTGAAATTGACAAGGCTATTTCCTATATAGAAAAGCTCTACGAATATGGTGTTGATGGCATTTTAATTCAAGATATAGGTTTTTATTCAATTATCAAAAATCAAATGCCAGGCTTAGATTTTCACGCATCAACTCAAATGGCAGTAAGAGACTACCACGGAGCCAAGGCTCTGATGGACTTAGGCTTTAAAAGAATTGTAATAGCCCGCGAAACACCAATAGAAGAAATTAGAAAAATATCAAAACTTCCTTGTGAAAAGGAAGTTTTTGTCCATGGATCACTTTGTGTTTCCTACTCTGGAGAATGTTTGATGAGTTCCTACTTTGGAGAAAGGTCTGCTAATAGAGGCAGGTGCGCCGGTCCGTGTAGGCAAAAGTACCAATTAATAAATAATGGCAAGACTTATGGGACTGACTATTATCTAAATATGAAAGATTTAAACGTAATTGATGAACTTGATCAATTGTTAGAACTAGGAATAGACTGTCTAAAGATAGAAGGCAGAATGAAGTCTCCAGAATATGTTTATCAAAGTGTATCAATATATAAAGAAAAAATTAGTGGCAAGATCTACAGTGTTGACAAATTAAGAGATATTTCAAATAGGGGCTATACCAAGGGTTTTATATTTGATCAAAAAAGAGATTACATTCTAAAAGAAGGAGATATTAAGCATAGAGTAGTAGGGAAAGTTGAAAAAATCAATGATAAAAAGGCCTTTCGTGCCTTATCTCCTCTCCACAAGGGAGATAATCTTGAAGTTGTTACAGAAAAAGGCAAAAAACTCCCTCTAACTTTAACAGAAGATTTCAACAAAGATGATTTAATTTTCTTAGATAAGTATAAAGATGCGAGGATAGAATCTGGGATTTTAATGCTAAATGCAGAAAATATCAAAAATGATTTGGAAAATAGCCTACAATCTTATACGAACCTGCCAGTTAAACTTTATTTTGAGGGAAGACTGGGCATGAAGGCTAGACTTAGGATGATCTATAAAGATATTGAAGTCCTTGCAGAAGATTCTTCACTCATAGAAGCAAGTCAAAATATATCTATAGATGAGGCAAGCATTAGGGATAATCTTGAGAGATTTAATGACGAAATTTTCACACCTTGCCTAATTGATATAAAGATTGATGATGGCATTTTTCTTAGGAAAAAAACTATCAACAAGCTAAGAAGAGAAGCGACAGCTTTACTAAAGACAAAGATAGCAGGGAAGTATAAAAGAAAACCAGTAAAAATAACTAAGCCAAGACTTGCTAGTCAAAGCTCTAAAAGTATTGAGAAAAATGTTGAACTTATGACAAATGATATAGATTCAAGTCTTCTAAGTGATTTTGATAAGGTTTATATCAAAGATTATGACCCAAAATATGAGGGCTTATCCTTATATCTTAACCTTGATAGCCACATGGATTATGAAATTAACGAATTAATTTCCTTCCTAAAGGAAAATTCTATAGAAGGTGTGATTTTTAATAACTACAGGGACTTGGATTTTATAGATGATTTTAAAAGCAATGGCATAAAAATCAGAATAGGCAGGTATTTAAATGTTATAAATTCATATGCCTTTAAATTTTATTCTACATTTGCAGAAAAAATCGAGTCTTCAGTAGAAAACACCCTAGAAAATATAAATAAAAATGCTAAAAGATATAATATCGAAGCCTTAAGTTTTGCTAGGATAGAGCTTATGAATATGGTCCATTGTCCGTTTTCCACTATAAAAAAATGTGGTTTAAAAGGATGTCCTACTTGCAAATTTAACCAAGGCGAGCTTGTATCTGGAAATGGAGATAGGATGAAACTTGTAAGAAGAGATTATCTTACAAAAATTTATCCTTATCATCCAGCAGGTTTCAATGAAAATCTATTTGTTGATGAAGTATCAACTTTAGTATCAGTATTTTCTGATCAAGACTTAAAGGATTACAAAAATAAAGCATACAAAGATAAACTAAATTACGAAAGAGGAGTTATTTAATGCAGGCAAAAAGCTTAGAAGTTTTAGAATACAACAAAATATTAGAAAAGCTTTCGTCGATGGCTCGTTCAGGCCTGGTCAAAAAACAAATCTTAGAACTAAGACCTTCAACTGATAGAGATTATCTAGAAGATGAGATTGAAAAGACCGGTGCTATGGCTAAGGTCATCGCTAGAAATGGCAATATCGACATCTTTGGTCTTTATGACTTCACAGATATAGTTGGCTATATTAGGAAAAACGGAATCTTAGAACCAGCTGACCTCTTAAAAATTCTAAGTCTGCTTAGGGTATCTGAGTATCTCAAAGACTATAGCTCAAGTATCGATGATCCTTATATTTCAGACTTATTTGACAGGATATCAACTAACGAATTTCTTAAGGAAGAAATCGATAGATCTATTATAAATGAAGAAGAAATTGCAGACAATGCTTCAAGAGAGCTTTTATCTATAAGAAGAAGTCTTCACCGCAAGGAAGAAGAGATTAAAAATAAACTTAATTCCTATGTAACTAGCTCTAAGTACGAAGGAGCTCTCCAAGATAAGGTGGTTTCTGTAAGAGATGGTAGGTATGTAGTACCTATTAAAACCAACAAGCGTTCGGTAATTAAAGGCATTGTGCACGATAAGTCAGCTTCAGGAAACACCTTGTTTGTTGAACCATCTGCAGTAGTTGAATTAAACAACCAATACAAGGATCTAGAGCTTAAAGAAGATGCAGAGATAAGAAGAATTTTAGATAGACTTTCTAGATTCGCTCAAAAATTTGACGTTGAAATTTTAGAAAATCAGAAATTAATAGCAAGGATTGACTTCCTTCAAGCTAAGGCGAAGTTTGGCTTGGAAAATGGATATTCTCTACCAAAATTAAATACACAAAAAATAGTAAATATAAAAGGAGCTATCCATCCACTCTTACCTGGCAAGGTTGTGCCAATAGATGTGGCAATAGGTGGAGATTACACTACTCTTATAATTACAGGACCAAACACTGGTGGTAAGACAGTTTCTCTAAAGACAGTAGGTTTAATTACCCTAATGGCTCAAACTGCAATGTTTATCCCAGCTGAAGAAGGTTCTACAATAAATATTTTTGATGACATATTTTTAGATATCGGAGATAAGCAGTCAATTGAGATGAGTCTTTCTACTTTTTCTGCTTCCCTTACAAATATTGTAGATATTTTAAATAAGGTAACAGAAAATTCTCTGGTTTTACTTGACGAAATAGGATCAGGAACAGACCCAATAGAAGGTGCCGCCCTTGCGATTTCTATCCTTTCTCATCTAACAGACAAAGAAGTAATGACCTTTGCCACAACCCACTACAGCGAACTAAAATACTACGCTATGGAAAATGACAGGGTGATGAATGCGTCTGTAGAATTTAATGTAAATACCCTATCTCCAACCTATAAGCTGGAGATAGGAACACCTGGAAAATCAAATGCCTTTGAAATTTCAAAAAGACTTGGTCTTTCAGATGAAATATTAAAAAGGGCGAAGGAATTAATTGGCGAAGATACCCAAAATATCAATAAAATTTTAGAACAAATAGAAGACGACAAGTCAAAAATGGAAGCTAAAAATAGACAAATCGAAGCCTATAGGCGAGAAATTCAGTCTATAAAGGATAAACTTAGAAATAAATCTAAGGAAATTGAGGAAGCTAAAGAAGAAATAATAAAAAAAGCAGAAGAAAAAGCTAATGAAATCTTAGATAAGGCAAACGAAGAAAGCCAGGCCATGCTTAAAGAGGCGAAAAAATCTAAAAACGCTAATACCCGAGATATAGATAGATCTTTAAACAAGATTAGAAATAAGTATAAAGACTCTTATATAGAAAGGGAAGAAGACATTCTTAGACAAAGAAAGTCGAAAGATATCCCAGAAGATTTAAAAATAGGAGATATGGTAATAGTTGCAGGCCTAAATGAAAAAGCAGAAGTTATAGAAGGTCCAGATAATAAGGGTAACATTAAACTTCAAATGGGTATCCTTAAAATGGATTCAAATATCAAGAATGTTAAGAAAATTGAGGGAGAAAATCAAACTGAGAAAAACCTCAAGAAGGTGTATAGTGTAAAAAAGGCTATGAATATTTCTGCAAGCTTAGACTTAAGAGGGCAAAGATATGACGATGCCATGAGAAACTTAGATAAATATCTAGACGATGCCATGCTAGCAGGACTTGATCAAGCCAAGATTATCCATGGCAAGGGCACAGGTGCTCTAATAAAGGGAGTAAGTGAAAATCTAAAAACTGATAGGAGAATTAAATCTTACAGGTTTGGAGATGATAAAGAAGGCGGTTACGGCGTTACCATAGTCAAATTTGCCTAAGGAGGAAAAATGAAAGATTATAAAGAAATTATTGCAAAAAAATTAGAAGACCAAGACTTAGGTCTATCTAAAGAAGAGATTTACCAGCTTATAGAAATTCCACCTCAAGAAAATATGGGAGATTATTCTTTTCCATGCTTTCAACTAGCAAAGACTTTAAGGAAAAACCCTGCTTTAATAGCAACTGACTTGGCAAAAGAAATAGAATTAGAAGATTTTGTTGAAGTTAAAAACGTAGGACCATATATAAACTTTTTCTTAGACAGAATAAAATTTGAAAATGAAGTTATAAATACAATTATAAATAAAAAAGAAGATTTTGGTAGGTCTGACATGGGTAATGGAAAGACTGCCATAGTTGAATTTTCATCAGTAAATATAGCCAAGCCATTTCATATTGGCCACATCAGGTCAACAGTAATTGGAGATGCTTTAAGAAATATCCATGAATTTTTAGGATACAACACAATAGCAACAAACTATATAGGCGATTACGGCACCCAATTTGGAACAATGATTGCAGCTTACAAGCTTTGGGGAGATGATGATAAGTTAAATGCTAATCCTATCCAAGAGCTATTAAATCTTTATGTTAGATATAATTCAGAAGCTAGCGAAAATGAAGAAATGATGGATGCTGCAAGAGAGGAATTCAAAAATCTTGAAGAAGGCGAAGAGGAAGCAACAAGATTATGGTCTTGGTTTAAGGAAATTTCTTTTAATGAGTTTGATAGGGTTTATAAACTTTTAGACATAGATTTTGACAACTATAAGGGTGAAGCCTATTATTCAAAATATATGCCAGAAGTCATAGAGGAATTAAAAGAGAAAGACCTCCTCGTAGAATCTGACGGAGCGCAAATTATAGACCTATCTAAATTTGATATGCCTTCATCAATTATAATTAAATCAAACGGTTCATCTGCCTATATCACAAGGGATATAGCCACAGCCATTAATAGAAAAAGAGAATATAACTTTGATGAAAACTTATATATAGTAGCAACCCAACAAAATCTCCATTTCCAACAATTATGGAAAATACTAGAATTAATGGGTTATGATCTATATAAGGGATGCAAGCACATTTCTTTTGGTATGGTAAGTTTAAAAGATCAAACCTTATCCACAAGAAAGGGACAAGTAGTATTTCTAGAAGATGTATTAAATAAAACCATAGAAAAAACTCGTGAAATCATGGAAGGTCGTGAAGATACTGTAGAAGATATTGACGAAGTATCAAGAATAGTAGGTATCGGAGCAGTTAAATTCCAAGAGCTTTACAATAATAGGATAAAAGATTATGTTTTCGACTGGGATGAGGTATTAAACTTTGAAGGCGAGACAGGACCATACGTTCAATACACCTACGCAAGAGCCAAATCTGTCCTAAGAAAGGCAGGAGTCGACGAAATCAAACCACTAGATATTGAAAAAATCACAAGTGATGAAGAATTCACCCTAGTTAAAAAACTAGCTGGTTTTGAAGATGTATTAATAAAAGCAAAAGAAAAATACGAACCATCACTAATCACAAGACATCTAACAGACATAGCAAAGAGTTTTAATAAATTCTACAACTCTTCAAAAATCATGGTAGAAGATGAAAAACTAAAAGAAGAAAGACTAGCCCTAGCTTACGTCACATCCGTAGTTATAAAAACAGCCTTAGGATTACTCGGAATTAAAACAGTGGAGAAGATGTAAATGAACAAATTTAAAGACTTTTTAGTTGTATCAAAAATAGCTTTCAGAGAAACTATAAAAAAGCTAAACAAATCCTACATGGTCTTTATCTTTATCCTTATAAATACAATCTTTGAAAATAATCAATTTAGCTTTGGCGTTGTAGGTAACACCATAGGAGGAATTGTAAAATACTTTATAGGAGTAATCATATCCTGTTATGTAGTACAAAGTTTATCTTCGGTTGTAAAATATGGTAACACAGGGAAAAGCTCACTAGAAAATTCAATAGGAAACTTCTTTGCCCCTATGATAGAAACTATGTTTTGGGTATACCTATTAGATATGTTTATAAACCTTCTTCTAGTAAATTTCCCTGGTAAGGCAAGGATGGTGGTAGTATTAATAATCCAAATTCTATTATCATCAATTTATGAACAAATTTATTTAAATGGTAGAAGTGGGATTAATGCAATAGTTGAATCAGCAAATTTTGTGAAGAATAATCCCCTTCACTACGGTCTCTACAGTCTAATATTTATCATAGTGGAACTCTATTTAAGCATGAGATATGCAATAAGTCAGCCTATGGGAATAAATAAAATCATTATTTGTTTAATAATAGGATTAATCCACACCGGATTTATGCTATTTAGGGGGATTTTATTTAAACACTTGAATGAGCACTCCTATAGACAAAGAAAGTTTATGGGGTGGAGCTAATGACTATACTAGACGGATATTTTATACAATATACTGACAGGCTTGCCTATATAGAACTAAGAGAAGAAAGTGCAAACGAAGACTTAAAAAATATCTCCCTACCTATATATATAGAAGATATGAAAGAAGGAATTGAAACTGGAAATTTTGCAAATGAAATAAATCTAGAGTTAATCCTTGAAGCGATGCTTATAAACATTGCTATAGATCCTGACTTTATATATAGAGAAGATTACGAGAAAATATTATACAAATATATAAAAAATATCGGAGATTTTACGGCAAGTAAAGCTATAAACTGTGAGGAAAATGATAAGAATAAAGCGCTATTATTGGTAAGAGCAGGCTATATTCTAGACTCAAAAAACAAGTACAACTCCTACTTATATGCAAGATTTCTCTGGCCACTCGCCTATGAAGATGACAGCGAATATCAAAATTCATTTGTAAAAGAATCCTTGAGAATCCTTCAAGAAATATTAAAAGAAGACGAAAACTTCAAACTCTCCTACTATGAACTAGGAAATATATATGCAAACTTAGGAGAGTACATTAAGGCTAGGTCTTATTACAACAACGCTTTGAGATTAACTGATGATGAAGTTGCAAAAAATGATATTAGAAATAAACTTTTAACCATAGATGATAATGCCGAGATAGAAGAAGCTCTATACTATATAGGCAAAAGTAATTATAATGAAGCAGTAAAAACATTAACAAAACTTCTATCAAAAACGAAAAGAGCAGATGCCTATTATTATCTAGGAGTAGCCTATCAAAATCTAGGACAATACGAAAACTCCATAATGGCCTTTGAAAATTCTCTAGATTTAAACGCAGACTTTAGAGAACTATATAATGACTATGCCATAAGCTTATATTTAAATAAAAAAGAAATAGAAGCTTTAACAATCATAGGAGAAGGGCTAAAAAAATATCCTCAAGATCCAAGAATGACCTATAATAAAATTCAAATAAATCTTGTATTAGGAAATAAGGATAAGGCAAAAGAGGACATAGAAGAACTTTTAACCTATGATGACCTTACAGAAGAGATAAAAGAAAACCTAGAAATAATAAGAAAACACTATAAACTATAGAAAAAAGCCCGTAATAGGGCTTTTTTAAAATTTCTTAAAAAAATATTTGACAAAGGCCAAAGTAGATGTTATAGTATTAAATGTCGGCAAGAGAGAAACATCTTTTAAAAGGAAAAAATCATAAAAAAATGATAAAAATCCTTGACAAGATAAAAAAC
>QWCK01002998.1_pt1 | contig 19423 bp, 26 predicted proteins | sample 1972571 | NCBI WGS metagenome assembly QWCK01 (sample SAMN09866710, study PRJNA288562) | Human gut metagenome isolate term2_stool, whole genome shotgun sequencing... | isolation source: gut | host: Homo sapiens | place: USA: California
GCTCGAAGCAAAGTCTTACGCGGATTTTCACAAAAAGGAAATAATACCGATTTGTCCATATGCGAAAAAAGTATTGGAGAGAAAATAATGACCGAATATTTCCCCCGTAAGTAATTGCAACGGTTTGATAACGTTTTTGTAAGCAACGAGTAAGCAACCGTGGCAAATACAGAGCGATTTTTAATCAATTTATGATGTAAATTACAATGGAATTTCTATAAAATATAGTACCATAGGCGAAGAAAAAATTCAAAGATTTATACAACATTTAGCACTCTCGAATAGGAGTGCTAATTTTTTATTTTATTTTTTATTATGTAAGCGAGGAACGTTTTATAGTTCCCCTAAGAGGTAAAATGAAAAAAAGTAGATACTGCTTTAGATAGAATCTAAAACATATCTGTCCAAGCCTGCAACGATTAACGTTCTTAAAATTTTAGTTTTCGGAACATTATATCTGCAAGCGCAATACTCAACTATATCCGCCAAATCAGACGGTAGGTCAATGAAACATCGGCGTTCATTGCCTATATCATATCTTAATACCCTACTATACATATAATAAATTTCGTCAAACTTTTCAGGTTTCCCTTTAAGTCCAATTCTCATAAGGTATTCAATAAACTCATTTATGCTGACGTCTTCGTGAACACTCAATTTTCTAAGTTCTTCATAGAAATATATGCTTGTTGTAAAATCATATTTGCTCAATTCAGCACCTCTAACAGTCCACATTCACGTCTTAACTTTTCGAGTGTAGTAACTTTTTTCTCGTTCTTAAATTTATCCATTAAAGACTTAACTTTATCGCTCCACCCTTTCGGGTTATGTGGGCAGTATATCTTTGCAATTTCATCGACAGTCTTTCCTTTGTATAAGCGACCATTCATTAATTGTCCGAAATAATGAATGCAATCATTTTTACTTTTAAAGGATTTGCCAACTAAACCGAAGATATTATTGTGATTTCTAGCAAGCCTTGAATCGTGTTCCCAACCGCTTTCAACGACAGCAACTGCTCGAGCAAAGTCGGGGTCAACATCGTATTCTTCAACTATTGAAAAATTAAGTGGGTTAAGAACCGTTAAGGCTAAGCTAACAACCGTCATTAATCTAATCATAGCTAAAACGGTATATTCTCGTCGTATCTAGGCTCAAAACCGCCGTCGTTACTATTGCTGTTACTATTATTAGTACCGCCGTTATTGCGCTCTTTATCGCCCTTAAAATCGATTATATCAAAGTCCTCGACAACCACTTCGGTGAAAGACCTCTTATTTCCCTCATTGTCCGTATAATTGTTGACGGATAATCTTCCTGCTACAACAAGTCTTAAACCTTTGCCACTATATTGGGCGAGTGTTTCCGCAGCCTTGCCCCATACAGTAACATTTATAAAATCAGCAGTTGCCCAACCTTTTTGAATATATTCTTGTTTTTTATCTCTCGATAATTGCTTGTCAACCGCTAAAGTAAATCTACACCTTGCTTGCGTGCCCTCTCTAGTATATGCTAATTCGGGGTCTTGTACCAATCTTCCGCTCAATATAACTTTATTCATTATATCTTTTCCCTCCGCGAGTATAATTTTAATAGTTTTATGTAGTAATGGGCAGTACATAGGTAATACTGCCCACAACTGTAAGGATGGATTCCAATAGTAATGATAGAACATAAACTAGCTGATACCAAAAAGGAGAATCCTTATAATATGTTTATTGAGGCAAAAACTGTAAGACAAAAACCCTCAACACCTATATCGTACATAAATATATACAGATAAACAACAACTTATACCAATACACCCCCGAAATAATTTAAAATGTGTATTTATAGGCATTATTTATCTATATTGGTATAAACGCCGATTTTTCTTAAAAAATGCCCACAAACGTTGAAATTTAGCCATTCACTATATATTGGTATAACGCCTTTTCACTTCCCTTTATTACCATTTACACCCCCCTAAAATTCCCTTTACTACCATTCTGTTTTTTCCGCTCTATATATGTATTTATCAACGTTTATAAGCAATTCTACTCAATATTCCCTATATATAGTAAGGGGCGATAAGCCCCTATGGAGAGTATTGGTTTGAAGTGCGTAAGTAGAATAAATCACCCAAAAAGTTCTTGACCCCACTTCCCCTAGCAAGGCAGTTTATGCCGAGGGGGCAAATGTGAAACAGCTTGCCTGTGCGGTGCTTTTTTGGAATTTCTTTAAGTGTCAAAAGTTTTTTTAATGCAATTTTTCGAGAGGCGGCTACCGAAAAAAAGGAATAACCACCCCCCCGCCCTTGCGGAATGTATAAGAAAAATATGTCACAAAATATGTGTTTTGCGACAAATGCAACTTTAATTATCATACTATACATTGTATATATAACATATATAATATAGATATAACCTACTATACATAGTATATACTATTTGAATATATAAGTCAAATAATGAATGGTGAATTGATTTGCAGCGGATATAAGCTTATAAGATATGTAATATGAATATATTGAGAGCAATAACAGGCGGTGTAACCTTTAAAAAAATATGTATATGGAAGACGACTTTTTCAAGCTATCAATAACGCTACTTAAAAGACTAAAAAACAGTAATAAACACAATAAAAAACACAATAAAAATATAGCAATAAAAACATAAATCAAATACAAATAAACATAAATAATATAACATAAACACAACGATAAAAAACAATAACATAATATAAATAATAAAAGCATAACAACAGTATATATAATAACAATAAAAGAACAACAATAAAAAAAATAAATACCAATACATAAAAAAGATATATAGTAACAACTAATCAATCAATATATATAAGCATAAGCAAGTACAAGCAATTAAAAGAGTAATTAATATATAAGTAATCAATAACAAGTACAAGCACAAGGACAGGACAACAAGCAACAACGGTACAAGCAACAACAGCGACCACAGGACGAGGACAACAACAAAAAGCGGATACAAGTTTTAAACAATAATTAACAATAGATAATAACAACAGTATTGATATAAGATATAACAACATTGATATAAAATATATTTGTAGATTCATATAAACATAATATATATGTAGTACAAGTGCAAACAGTTGTAGGCGTTGCAATTACTTGCTTATAGAGTTTAAGCGGTTGAAAAAGTGTAGCGTCTGTATAGGCTTAAACGGCGTTAAAATCTAAAAAAGGTATAACTATATAAGATTGAGTGTTGACGGCGTGGCGACGGTATTAGGCGTGTTTAAATCGATATTTATGTAGTGTTAGACGGCGTAAAACATAGACTTATTAATGTATTTATCAATATAGGTTGAATATAGCTGCAATAAATGCATAGGTTTAAACTAACCACTTTTAAAGCTCCCTAAAATGTGCAACTCGTATAATTGTTGGTATTACTAGGTTGTAGGCGTGTATGTATTTGAGTGAATGCTGCTATTCCCCACTTTTATATGTAGATATTTAATATAAAAAAATATAAAAAAGTATAGCAATTGTAACTACTTTGTAACCACTTATAACGGCATCTGGGGTATAATATAATTAAAGATAAATGAGATATAAAAACATTGTTGATTCAATAGATTTTTACAACTCGAATATCTTTAAACAAGTTATATATCATATCATATATAAAGTAATAACGACGATTTAATAATTAAAAGTTATTACAAAAAAGTTACAGTTTTAAAAAACACTTGACAAATAAAAAAACATATGATATAATATAATTAAAGATAAGATAACAAATAAATAAAAAATCTATTATATAAAAAAATAGGTTGTAGTCCTATTCTTGGCGGAATTACTACAACCTAACACGAACCAATTAAGCGGTATTTTTGTACCCTCTTAACGGCTCTTTATATAATACCACTTTTAAAATTTTTTGTCAAGTCTTTAAAAATAAATAAAAAAGTGAGGTTATATATTATGGATTACAAGTACATTATTAACGAGACAAGGAAAAACGGCGGTTTTACAAGTGAAAACTTGAAAAAATATCGCTATATATCAAGCGTTTCAACAGATTCAGAAGTTATAATGCCTTTAAATAAATTCAATGAAAAAGAATTGAAAAAAGTGTTATCAACTTACACTTTTAAAGGCGGACAAGGCTTCGGCACGTGGGTAAACGGTAACAACGTTTATATAGATATAAATCGCGGATTTAACGATAAAAAAACGGCGCTAAAATATGCTATAAAAAATTATCAATTAGCTATTTACGATTTAATTGATAATAAAGAAATAATAACAGGAATTAAAAGATAAAAAAGGCGGTATAACGCCGCCTAATACATAAAAAAATACCGTTTTATGGAGTTTTTAGTAATCTATAAACTAAAAAAATATATAAAGAGAGAGGACACAGAAAATGATGAAAGAATTAAAACCAATTTATGCAACACAAAAAAGCTTTTATGGAAAAGCACAAATCGAAGCAACTGAGGACGCTGTGACGCTATACAGCTACAACACGAAGATTTTAAAATATAACCGCCACACGGAAGAGTTGACGCCACTTTACGACGGTTGGACGCAGACGACGGGACGCCACATTAATGAATTTGTAAAGCAATACACGCCGTTAAACGCGTTAAATAAAAAAGGCTATATGGAACTATTAGACGCACAAAAAGGACGTTAAAACACGGAATAACGGGGCAAAAAGGGGGCACAAAAAAGTGCCCTGCCCTAACCCGAATAAGAAAGAGAGGACAAAAAAGTGACAACAACTATTAGAAGATTACACGAAAAAACGACAGAAGAATTGATGAAGATTATAAAAGCGAGTGAATCGACGGCGAAATACAAAAAAGCGACCGCAGAAGACGGAGAGAACGCAATTTTAGAACTTGCAAGGCGGATAGACCTAAAGAGCGCCCGCAAAAAAATAGAAAATTTAACATCAGTAATGAATGTGGCGGAATACCTAGTCCCGCTAATCGGGCACCTTGAGGTTGAACATTTTGTCGTGTTGATTTTAAACAACAAAAACCGCCGTGTAGCAACATTGGTACAAAAAGACGATGAACTCAAAAAACTTGACGGCGACGAAATTTATAACGAGTTTTTTCAACGTGATAAAGTTTATAAATACATTGACGAAGATTTCATTTCTAAAGGCACGATTAATCAGACAATAGCAATGCCGAGCGACGTTTTTAGAAAAGCTATTGAATTAAATGCGGCAAGCATAATCGTGGCGCATAATCACCCGAGCGGCAACGTCACGCCGTCTGGTGACGATATAAGATTGACGAGCCGACTTGCGGAATGCGGTAAATTATTGGGAATTGACGTGCTTGATTCATTTGTAATAGGCAAGGACAACTATTATTCATTGAAGCAACACGGAGACTTTTAAAGGGCAAATAATGGGCGTGTAACAAGCTTTTCACGCCCTACCCTAACCAACTACAAGGAGAAGAATAAAAATGACAAATACAAGGCAAATAACGCCAAATAAACGGCAATTAAATTATAAATATAGATTTGAATTATCTAATCTAAATAAAATTTTAGACCGAGTGGACGCGATTAAAGAACTTTATGATGAAATCGAGGACGGCACAAAAAATAAAATCGGCTATGACGACGCAAATATTGACGATTTGATTGAAAACTGTTCGACGTCACTTGCAGATTTATCGAAAAACATCAAAAAATCGACAATGAAATGTAGATAAAACAACAATGAAATGCAACCAAAACAACAATGAAATTTAAAAAAGAGAGGAACGCAAAAAATGTCAGCCAACAACTTTATGAACCACAAAAACGGAATATATGTTTTAAAACTAACTGATTACAACGATTTGAGAGATTATGATGAATATGAAGACTATTCAGACGAAGAAATATTTGAAGAACTTAGCTTAATAAATCAATTTGAAATCGAAGATTTTGACTATATCTTTAAAAAGGCGTTAGAAGACGCAGGATTTGAAATAACAGACGAGGGCTTAGGCGTCGGCTATATCCGTTGCAACGGTTATTTAATAGGTCAATACCGCCTTGAGGAGGGGTATTATGACGGAGTGCAAGCAATATTTGACGATGACGATATGGAAGAATACAACGTACCACAGGACTATGACGAAGACGACGAACAAGATATTGAAGATTACAATACAATTTTAAACGAATATAGAACAATATCAAGTTGGGCAAAAGAAAAAATCATCGAAATTTTAAAATCTAGCACAACCGAGATTTTAAAAGTTGGACAATTCAGCAACGGCGAAGCCGTTTATAAAATAGCGTAAAAGAGAGGAAAGCAAAAATGACAAATACAACTTTAAAAGACAGACTGACGGACTATTTAAAATACAACGATTACGACGATGAAACGCTTGTTTTAAAACTATATAACTACCTACAAGACGAGGTTAGATTCAACAATTCATTAATCGTCTATGGTATAAACGAGTTAGACGGACTAATGGACTATATAATCAATGAAATAGAAGCCGACAACATCACTGATTTATACGAATTGACAGACGTAACATTTAGTAACGCCGCGGCGAACGGAACATTGACTTTTTCAACGCTGCAAGCCGAATTAGAAGTAAATTCTAATTACGGAATAGACGAAATTCAAGAAATTCAAGCTGAATGGAACAACACGCTTAATTATGAACAACTACACATTGAATTATGTAAACGTGAATTTTATGAATATATGGAAGAAAAAATTGAAGAAACAGACGACCTATATCAAGGACTAACCGAGAAAGAGTTATTAATTAAAACTTGTCAATTAGTGGCAAACGATGAAATTTAAGAGAGAGGAAAACGAAAAATGAAAACACAAAAAACAACCACCAAAAAATTACAAAACCAAAAATCAAAACACACAACGGAGCTTTTAAAAGACTTGAACCTAAAAGAACTAAAACTAAAACATTATCCGAACTTGAAATTGTTTATGCAAGGCGCATATAAAGAAGACGGCGACGTTGTAACTTTATATAGCTATACAACCAAAATAATGGACTACAACAAGAAAACAGGCGAAACACGACGTTACTATGGGCGCGATAAAAAAACGTTGGAAGAATACCAAAAACTAACACAAGAACAAAAAATCGACGAACTCAAAAAGTACAAAAAGCAATATTGGAGCTATACCACGGGCATCCACATTGCCGAATTTTCACAACAATTTATGGGCGAAAAACTAACCAAAGTAAAATTTGAGAAAATCGAACACGAAAACGATAAACCGAGAGCGACTACATCAAGCGTAAACGCCCTAAAATCGAACGAAAGCATAAAACAGCTATCATTAATAGGATTTTAAATCAAAACGTCGTAAAACAAGGAATAGGCGGTGAAAAACGCCGCCCTATTCCCTACCAACTAACAAAAAATATAAAAGGAGATAAAAAATGAAAAAACTTAGCTATGATAAAACCAACCCATACAACTTAATGACCGCTGAAATGTTAAAACACGTTCCACGCCTATATGAAACGGAAAACACGCCACCCGAGCAAAAAATTGTACACGCAATTTATATAATACCGCTCGAGAGCTGTTGGAGTTGGTATTTGACCGAATACGACCCCGAAACACGCACAGGATTTGGGCTTGTTGTAGGTTGTGATGTTGAATGGGGGTATTTTAACTTATACGAGTTAATAGTACATCGCGCACAACGTTTAATTCTCGTCGATTTACCGAAAACATTTGAAGAATTGAAAGATATAGAACTTAACAAGCAAATGAACTCCGCTGAACTGAAACGAGCATTTAACGGAAGAATAAAATTTGACTAAAAGGAGAAAAATTATGCAAAAATCACCGAGCAAAAAAGAATCGAAAACCAAAGAAATGAAAAAATTAAAAGAAGCGGGATACACCTATGATGAAATAAAAAAATATCACTATATCAAAATTCAAGGTGTTTATATGAAACTACTTGAGAGGACTCCACCAATAAAAAACCGCATTATAGGCTCTTTTTTAGGCGAAAACGTTGAAAATACCTATGAAAATTTTAAAAGATATAATGTGGTGTTTTCGAGTAACTGTTTATCTGATGTAGGTATAGAACAAGCGGAAAGGTCAATATTTTTTGGAAGTAAAAGATTTGATGAACACGAATATAAAATTCAATACTGTTGGAATGAAAACGGATTAACCAATTATTTTCAAGAAAACGAAGCTGATGTATATATACTCACAAAAGAAGAAAAAAATCAAGTTATAGACTTGCTAAAGGAAAGGCAAAAAAGATTTATAAAACGCCTAGAAACCTACTACAAACGCTATAAAGACAAAATCATAATCTATTAAAGGAGATAAAACAATGAAAATCACGAAACGGCAAAACAACAAACAAGTAAAAGAATACAAAAAACACGCACTAATCGAAATCATAAAATTTGTCACGAAGCAAAACGCCATTTGCGGCGGAATAACGTTGCAATTTTAACTGTAATAAAGCGATAACCTCACATTTTTATAAATTAAAATAAATAACAATTTTTACATAATAGTAAATTGTAACTATTATGTAACCATAAAACGAACATAAAACGGTATAATATATATAGAAGATGAGGGAGAGATAAAACCCAAGTCAAAACAGGAGGTAGAAAAAATGTTAGTAAAAGTAAATGTAAATGAAATTTTAGAATTCGTGAGAGATGGTGAAGATTGCAGACTTGAAATTGACAAAGACGGATGGCATAGAGTGATGATGAGTAATGCCGCTGGTTATGCAGACACAGTCTTAACTCAAGATTTCTTAGCTTATGACTATGAAGACTGCGACGGCGAGGAAGAATATATCAATTGGATTATAGATTGCTATTATCAAGCTGACTTTATATTAGGAAACGGACAAGAATTTACAATCGAAATTACAAGATAAACAGGAGAAATAAAAATGACAGAATTAAAGAAAACGATTGACAGACTATTTGACGCAATAGTTGATGAAGAAAAAGACGAAATAAAAGCAATTCTACACAAATTAAAAGACGATTTAGGCAAGCCTTGCACAGTATATCAACCACTTAATGCAGATGACAACGGCTATGAATTAGGCGACCTCAAAACGAGAGTTGAAGATGAATTATATAACATTAGTGTATATGAATTTAACAGAAAGCCTATTAAAAACCTTAATTATGCCAGATATATTTCATCAAGCAACCTAGCAAGCTTAATTATGGAAGACTTAGATAAGTGCGGAGCAGACCAAGAAATTAAAGACCTGACAACTGAAGAACTAAAAACAATGAATATCCGACTACAAGAAGTCTATGGAATCGATTTAAGAGATTTAATCGACCGTTACGGCTATTTTTTACCGAAATATAAAGATGATTATGTAATAGCGGAATATTCAAAGGAAAAGCTAGAAGACCTGCTAGACACACTAAATGACGATGAAGAACTATTTGAAATGAAAGCAAAAGACAAAACAAATATTGAATTAATCAATCTTAACAACGGCGAAACTGAATGGACTGAATTTAGCAAAGACTTTATAAAAGAACTTGCAAAGGCTTTAGAAGATGATGACGACTTAGAATATGTACTAAACGAACTAACAGAAAAACACGAAAAATAATTAAATTAAAGGAGAAAGAAAAAATGGCTAAAATCGAAGAATACAAACAACAAAAAAATCAATTTATAGAGGAATTTAGAAAGCAACTAACCCGAGTCTGTGAAATGAGCAAAGAAGAATTTTCAACATTTTTCCACAAAAATTATATGTATTATGGCACTGAATACGGCTTGTATTTAACAATCGACGAACTTTTTGAAAAAGGATTTGACATTGTAATCACTACTGAAAGTATATACGATATGCTTCCACAATCATACCACGACGAAATCGCCGAAAACTTTAGTAAAGAAGACATCGAACAATACGAACACGATATACGGAAAGCGGGCTGCGACCTCATAAATTCAAGGGTAGACAGTCTTATGTTGACAGAAGTTGGACACCAAATCAACGACATAGTTGAAGGCTATTTTTTACGAAATCAAGACGATGTTGAAGAAGAAATTCTTTATAACGCACGTGACTACATCGCCGAAGAAACAATCAAACAGCTTGAAAAACTAATCAAAATTGACGAATTGAAACAAACAATCGAAGAAATTAAAGGTGCAGACGAACTCAACAAAGAGGACTTTTTAAAGTTTTTTGATAAAAATTATTGGTATGAGGGCGGCGACGGTTGCTTTTATATACATTTATCAAAAGGAGAAGTCCACTTTGAGTTATTTTTTACAAACTCAAGCATTTATGAAATAATGAAATATACTGAAGAATATAATGAAATAGAAGACAATTTCAGCGAAGAAACAATCGAAAGATATGAGGACAGATTAAGAGATGGCGACAACGAATATTTATATTGTCACAATTACACCCTAAATATACACGACGAAGAAGAAAAAATCAACGAAATAGTCTTAGATTACTACTTTAACAATGAAACCGAAGTCGACGAAGAAGCAATCTATCAAGCACGTGACTACATCATCGAAGAAACAATCGACCAACTCAATCAACTAATCGAGGGTGAAGAAGATTAACCACAAAAAAAATGACTAGTCACCTCAACAAATACCTAAATACAAAAAAATATAGAGATATTTACTAAAGACAGCGTTGTCTTTATTATTGAGTCACCCCCGCTGACGCGGGAAAATGACTAGTCATTAACTTTATTATATCACTCACCCGACTAAAATATTTACAAAAAAGTAACAGAAAGGAACTGACCTATGACCCCATTAATTGAAATGCTGTTCACACCGAGAAAATCTAAACAACAACAAGCACACGACAACATCGTTATAAAAGAAACCCGAGAAATGTTTAAACCGCCTATTATAACAACCGTGTCCGAGTTGATACTGATTGACGAAACATTTCCAAACTTGACGCTAAAAGAAAAAGGCGACCTCTATACCCTATCCGACTACAAAGGAACGTGGCTACGTGCCAAACGAATGCAGCGCCACCTAAAACAAGCCGTCGAGGCTATAAAAGACGGGCGCATAGAAACCGCCGAAAAACTGATACGTGTGTGTTTAACCGTACAAATATACTAACCAAAGAAAGGATAAAAAATGAGAATTACAAAAGACTACTTTTTTGAAAGACTGAAAACCTATATCGACACAACCAAAACCCCTACTCGACAAATAGAAACGCTTGTAATGTTACTGATTTACGAGGCTGGACTTGATATGGGCGATATATGCACTCTCACGGGTACAGCAATCAAACGTGAAACAAAAGAACTCATAATTCGCAAAAGAAACGAAAACCGTACATCCTACATCACGCCGAACATCGAATATGCCCTATCTAAAATCGACAACAAAATCATAAATAAATTTCTAAAAGCGGATGCAGACGAAAAACGTGCTATCATAACCAAAACAATAAAAAACGTCTTCGGTAATTGGACTGACGACAAAGAACTGCAAAAAAGCGCCTACTTAAACCTATACGACCGAGGTGCAACACTTGACAACATAATCGAAATCTACCCGTTCTCAAAAAATATCGAGTACAACAAATACCGAGACCAAATAGCCGAAAAATTAGGCTTAGAGCATACAACCGTAAAAGAATTAATGACTAAAGGCGGAATAACGGGCGAACTCATTGAAATAATGGACACCGCCGTAAAAAAAGACAACGGAGAAAACCTTGAAACCGCCGAAAAAGTAAAATATATGCAAGAAACGGGGCAATATACACAAAAAGCACTCGCCGAAAAACTCCGCGAAAAATACAAAACCCCTATAACGCCTGCTGAACTGTCCGCAATCTTGCGAAAAAAGGCAAAGAAAAAAGGAAAAATGATTGAAGTTATCGACGTGATTGACCGTGAATTTGACGAGATGATGAAAAATGCTTAAAGATATAGTCTACTTGTTCCAAAACTATGAAAAAATCGAAAAATACCAACAATCGCTAAAAACCAAACAACTGAAAATCGAAAAAACAATAAAATTCACAACCCTGCAAGTCACAAAAGGACAACTGCCTCTAAAGAAAGCGATTACGCAATATAACTATCTAAAATACGAACGTGAAAAAAACGAACTAATGCAAAAACGACTACAAAGCATAATGAACCAAACTGCCGAATTTTATAAAAGGCTCTCACGAAAAGAACGCCACCTCGTAAACTATACAATGACCGAACCGAACATCACCGCCGTAATAAAAGCGATGAACAAACATCACTCGCCGTACTACTTGTTGGACTACAACAGAGACGTTCGAACAATAATCACCCGTTGGAGAACCCAAACCGACATAACCGAAAAAAATATCCGCGGCTTGCAAAAAGAAATCAGAAAACTGAAAAACTATCAAATAACCTAAAAACCGCTCTCACCTAAAAAATGAAAGCGGTATTTTTATGTATAAAAAAAGTCCTACCCTTGCCACCAAGCGAATAAGACAATTTTTATGGAATATGTGTGTAATTAAATAAAAAAACTGACAACATTATTTTTCTATAATGTATACTTATATTATACCATTTTAATAATAAAAAATCAAATAAAAAAAGAGAAAGGAAAGCCGCAAAAACGGCTTCCCACAAAAAATGACAACACGATTCACGTGTTCATAAAATATATACCCCTAAAAACCGAAAAATAAACATAAAAACGCAAAAAATATCCAAAACATAAAACGGTAACACCACCATAATACCAATATATACATATTTGACGTTTAAATACCCCAAAACGCCACGATACCCCAATTCTTATAGAATTATACTCAATCTTAAATCAAACGCCTTTAAACGGCAAATAAAAGCGATGAAAATTGCCGAAAAATAAAAAAATAGCGGCAGTCCGAAAACTGCCACCAAAAACTACAAACTCTCTCTGACTTTTTTGTCAATCTCCTCTGCAACCAAAATTTTATACCTCTCGGGCACATCGTCGAGTTTTTTAACCTCGCCCAAAACTAAAACTACATAACAATCTATAATCGTTTTATCAAGTGAACTCAACTCCATACTAAACCCCCTTTTCCAAACCTAACATTTCAATCATCTCGAGTTTAACCTCCGCCTTTAAAATCTCATCTCTCGTCGGCTTAACTCTCGATTGAAACTCTCTCTCTTTCTTAATTTCCAACTGCCTTTTTTCTTCTTCCTCTCGCCTTGCTCTTTCCCCGTCGGATAAAGTTCTTCCGTACTTTCGGTAGTCCTCTTTTTCTTTCTCCGTCTTTTCCGCAAATTTTCCGTCTTTAATACAATACTTTGAATTAATCGACTTGAAATCAAAATCTTCATCGCTCACGACATAATTCTGATTAATGCTATCATCTTTAGCAAGTTCGAGTAACGACTTATAGGCATACTCCGAATATTCCAACCTTGAAATAATCTCGCCGTTCTCTTTTAAATAAACATAAATATATCTCATACTAAAACACCAACACCGATAATAAAAATGAAACTAAATCAACCATATACCAACGATTTACGCCGTTATCGTAGACATATAAATCTGACCGTTCGGGGCTTCTATATTCTTCTTCAATGAAGTAATGTGATTTATCTCTACACGAAAACGCCCACGCATAAACGGCAGTATTTGTTATTCTGGCAACATTTGCTGAAATGGTTAAACTTGCGGGTAAATAGCCAATACGCTTTGCGTTACGTGAAGTCTCGTGGGTAATATCACTGTTACGTACATCAAAAATATCCGCATACATTGACGAAATTGTCATAAAAGCTTTAATGTTGTCGGGATTATAATTCTTAAATCTTTCGGGCAGTGCTATTGGTACTGTCATTCTGTCTTGAATATCAAAAATGCTTCTAAACGTATTTTTTCTTATATCTTCCGCAGGAATACTCTTTTCGGCATCGAAATAATAATAATAAGCGTCTTTCGGATAACGACCCGTACCGTATTTTCCCACAAACTGCAACCCGTCATTGCTGACGTTCGTAAAAGGCGTGCTGCTCGTATAACTTTCGTCAAGTCCGCTCCCTACACCGTAAAAACGCAAATGGTCTTTATTGAGTTCGCTCGACAAAACACCGTTACTTGCGAAAATCTGAATACCCTTTGCGGTGCTGATTTTAACACCGTTGTAGTCCTTGTCCTCGAGAACGAACGCACTCTCCGCAAACGGTAGCCATGCCCCCTTGCCACCCGAACGTCTGACATAAACATAAACATTTCTGTAACTCTCGACAGTTCCCGTCTGATAAGTGTCCGTCGCCGTTCCCTCTTCCACAACCGCAAAATCGCCGTAGTGGTCTGAAATGTTAGGCTTGTCGGGAGTAATATCAGACCAAATCTTTCCTTTAACACCGTTCGGCAAAAGTTCCGACTTTTTAATAACCCACCAAACCTTGTTATTTTTCTTTGCAATCTCAACCATATTTTTGGCGCTCTCGTTAATCTTCGCTTCAAGTCCTTGAATATCCGTGCCGAGTTTCGAAGCGATTTTCTCATATTCCGCCCGAAGTGCTCCCTCGCTCTCCGTAATACTCTTTTGAATATCCTCTTTTTCTTTGCCGAAAAGTTCTCCGAAAAGCTTCTCAATCTCCGCTTGCGTTAAAATCTTGCCGTCGACCGTCTTAATCTGCCCCTCGAGTGCCTCTTTAAGACTTGCCAAATCGCTCGCTCCCGAAGTCTTGACCACCTCTATAAGCTGATTCAAATCGACAATCTTTCCGTCAATCTCCGCCGACTTTCCCTCTAAATCGTTAAACGATTTTAAAACGTCGTCAATCGCTTTCTTGTTTTCTTCTCTGACTCCGTCAATAGCCGTCTTGTTTTCTTCCTTAACGCCCTCAATAAGGCTCGTTGTCGTCGTTTCCATATCTTTTATCGCGTTGTCGGTACTCGTCTTTAAATCGCCCAATTTAACGCCGAAATCAGTCTTTACGTCGTTAATCTCCGTCTTAATATCGCCGAGCATACTGTCGAAATCACCGATGACGAGTTCGCTCTTTTCACTATCCCAACGGAGTTTCCCGTTTTTAAATGAAAAATCGCCCGTGTCCATATCAATCCAAGTGTCCCCGTTCGCACTCTTTAACAACCCCGTTGTAATCTTAACCGCCGACAACCACGCAATTTTAGCGTCGTTAATCGCAGCATCCGCAATAAAAGTCGAACCTATAAACTGCCTTGCGGGTCTTGAGAACCAAGCCACATCGTGAACACCGTCGTTGTTTACGAGTACAACGAAATCATTATCGCCCAAAGGCTTATTTTGGAACTCATTTTCCGTAAGTGTTTCATACTTGCTTGCCCCATGCCTCCAAACAACATACTTTCTCGTCGTTCTGCCCGACGGAATATTATACGTCTTTCCGTTGTAGTAAAGCTTGTGACTGTTCCAACTGACTGCCTTGTTCGCCTTATCATCAGTCCAAATCTCGCCCGTCAAAATAATTTGTTTAAGATTAAACTTGCTCGCTTCGAGTGCAGCGTCGTCAATCTTATCCGCAATAATAGATGAGTTTAAAATAAATCTTCCGTCAATCTTGCCACCGTTGATTACAATCGAGTTTTCTCTCGTTTGGTCTATACTTGCTTTTAACACGTCTTCAAGCCTATCCATAGGCTCGCCGAGTTCAAGTTTTACCTTAAACGGCAACATCAATTCTCTCTCGACCGACAAAACTCTCACTTTCGCAACATCGTCGCCTTTCGGGTGAATGTTTATAATATCTCCGAGTTCAAATTTTTCGCTCTCATAACCCTCGAGATACCTTAAATCGACAATATCCGCCGTATAATTATATCTCTCACGTGCTAAAAGCTTTCCTTGCTCTCTGCCCCACTTTAAGAGTTCGTCTTGTTCTGCAATTCCATTGTTCACAACCGTTGTCGTGTGAATTTCCGACAAAAAAGGACTTGATGTGTCGATGAATTTTTGTCCGCCGTTTACCTTTGCAATATCGAGCCAATCCTTGCCGAACGGAAAAACACGATTATACACCTTGCCGACAATGTTTTTTGTGACTAATGCATACTTATTTTCATTAATCGTAAAACCCGAATAATTTTTCCACTTGTTTTCATCTCGCAAACTTACAAGCTTTTCTCTACTGTCGAAAACGAGATAACCGCCCCAAATGTTCTGAATTTCTTGTATAAGACCCAAAACCGACTTTTTCTCAACTTCCAAATCTCGAATACCCGAAACATCGACCTCTCCGACGTTCCAACCCGTCTTGTTGAGTACCGCAAAAAGAGCGTGCCCCGCAGTTCCAACCTCAAAGCGACCGCCCGACAAATCCGTACCGCCTCCGACAATAATAGTTGCAAAATCCGCAGGTTTCTTCGTGTTCGGGTCATTTGAGATAAAGGGAAACGGGAAAACGTCTTCCAAATCCTTATAACGTTCGTTCGCTCTAATTTTTATTTCTCTGTACTCCTTGAAATCTCTCTCAATCGCACCCTCTCCACGGAGCGTATAAAATTTTCCGTCTGCCTCAAGTTTTGAATCGCTTGTCAAATACTTCGCTTTTTCCGAATCTCTGTCAACTGAAAAAGAAATCGTCGACTCCTTGTTAAGACTTGTTCTCACAATCGGGACTTCCGTAAAATCTCTCTCAATCAGAATACATTCAAGCTTTCCGCCCCTATATACCTTAATCAATCTTGTCCCCCCTTAAAAACTATACCAATCCCGAAACCTAAGCACCCAATCGTCGTGTACCTTGACCTCGTTGTAACCCCTCTCAAGATTCAAAAAATCACCCTCAAGATTATCTATCGCATTTAAGCCGTCGCTCGTGACAATTCCTCTGTAACTGTCGTAAATAATCTTTCCCGTACTTTTAATATCTAAAACTTTTCCGTTCAGTTCAAGCGTGTGTGCCTTATAAACCGACCTGTCGCTCTTTCTTTCTTCCAAATAAAACGGCACTTCAACCGTACTGTCGACAAAAACCATACCGTTGTCCATACTTGTAATCTCGTTAAATTGAATGCTCTTGTAAAAACCGTCTTTTAAAAGCAAACTGACCGTAAATTCAACATAGTCGGGATTTCGCCTAAACTGATAATTTTTAATAACTAAAACCTCGCCGAAAACTCCCTCGTCATCATCTCTATAAAGCTTCATAAAACCGTTTCGGGGGTTCAAAATCTCCGTCACTCGTCGCCACTCTCTATCAATAGTTTCGGGACAAAATTTCTGTTCACTTATAAGATTCAAATTAAAAATTCTATCCTTAAAGCGTGTACCGAAAATATAACCGCCGTCACGCCCTGCAACACTCGCCTCTAAAACTTCGATTTCGGGTAATGTATCGTACTCACTGTCACGCCTTATAATATATCCTAGCGGTTCAAGTCGCCTATCTTTTGTAATTCTAAGTTCCATAATTTCCCCCTTTTAAAAAAATATGTATAGGCGGTAAAACCGCCCGTCTTGTTACTTCAAAAACTTCTCTGTAATCTTGTTCATCTCGCAAACCGCACTTTCGATAATAACTTTCATCGTTTCATCGTCGAGCCAAGGTGCTTTTTCCTTGATAAACTTTTTAACCGCTTCGTACTTTTCCGCACCTCTTTTACTTCCCTCAAATGTTTGTTCCGCCCACTTGACCGCTTCTTTCGCCCACAAAAACGCAGTTTTCATTCTTTCAACGATAAACTGTCTTTGTGTAAGTTCCGTTTTGTCTTTTAAAAGCGGAACGAGAAAATACGTTATAAGCGCTCCCAAAAGTCCGATGCCACAAATAATAATTTCTTTCATAATTAATTCCTCCTAATCAAATTCTCTAATGCCTATTGCACTCGCAAGACCTCTACCGCTGCCTTGCCAACGCTTTTTGTAATAAAACTCCGTACTGCCTCCGCCGTCTAAAGCAACAACGCCCTCTAGTCTCAAAAACTCGTCTATAAGTTTCTTAAAATCGACCATGCTCATCTTCTGCCTTGTCGTGATAAGATATACGTCAGTTCCCTTGTATCCAATCGCTGTGTGCCAAGTAAAGCCTAAAATATCGCTTCTCGTTCTCTCCGCTTTCGGATTGTATGTCGGGGTTAAACCGACCCCCGAAACCGCAAATCTGACCTTGCCGAGTTCGAGAATATTGTTCACCGTCTTAACACCGCAGTTTCCGCTCCAATCTATATACAAAGTGCCTTTTCTAATCGCCTTGTTATAGTCAACCCTGTCGGAGTTCGGACCGAGGGGCACACCGTTGTTGACGGCAATCCCCCAAATACTGCTTTCTACACGTGCGTTGCCCGTATCGAAAAAAGTACCGTTAATGCCGTACGCTCCTCTTTTTAAAAGCGTATCGCCTTTCATAAAAACTTGATAAATATTTGTCGATTTCGTCTTTAAGATATTGAGTTTTCTGTGCTCAATCAAAGTTACGAGTTCGTCTTTCTCGTCGTCTTTATCTTTATTAGTCAAATCTTCTTTTTTCAAGTAAACCCCCTTACTGTCCTTGTCAAGGTCAAACAAAATCTCCATAGGCTCGCTTAAACGCTTCTTAAAATTTTTCCAATCTTCTTCGGAAAAAGTTCCGGGGCAGTTCTTTCCCGTAACGTCTTTGTGTCTGCAAACCCTTTCGAGTGGAATTTTAAACTTAACCATAAGATTTTTAACAAGTTGGGCTGCATAATAGACCGCCTTTTCGTAATCTCCGTCGGCGTTAATGCAAATCTCAACCCCTATCGAGTTAAAATTCGTGCAACCGTTTCTCGACCGCCTATCTCCGCAATGCCACGCCGCTTTACTGTCGCCGACAATCTGAATAATCTCATTACTGTCCACGAAATAATGAGCCGAACTTCGTCTATCTCCGCCCCCGAAATAGCGGTAATGATTATACGCAGTTGCCCCTTTTCGAGGGTTTGCCGTATCGTGAATAACAATCCATTCTATCTTTCTACCATATCTCGGCGAAAAATTGTATTTTATAGGTTTGTACTTAAAATCGACCAAAACCTCACCCCCTCTCTATCTCGTCAATCATTTTCCCAACTGATTAATCTTATCTTCAAGCTTTTCGAGCATTGTGTAAACACTCGTCAAATCAGTCGAGGTTTTGAGTTCCTTAATATCTGCCCTAATCTCGTCTAAAGTCTTTCCCATTTCTCTGTGAATTGCCTTTGTTTCTCTGATTACTTCCGTGTTGTTTGCAATAACCGTCGCAACCTTTTCTATCATTGCGTTTAACTCCTTTTTCTCTTTCGGCATAACGACAATCACATAATAAAGGAAAACCGCTGCGATAACCGCATAAATTCCCGAACTGTCAATATTCTTTACAAAATTTTCAACTCCCATAACTCGCTCCTTTCTATCCTATAAAACCAACTTCTTTAAAATCTCTTTTTCTTCCGCATACGTCGATTTGTCTATAATCACCGCCTTTAACTTCG
>QWCK01004316.1_pt1 | contig 19418 bp, 16 predicted proteins | sample 1972571 | NCBI WGS metagenome assembly QWCK01 (sample SAMN09866710, study PRJNA288562) | Human gut metagenome isolate term2_stool, whole genome shotgun sequencing... | isolation source: gut | host: Homo sapiens | place: USA: California
AACTTCACGGAGGAAAATGCGGAGCTACGCATTATAACCAACGAGAAGCGTCAGCCTATTCTTACCATCAATGGACTATCTGTTCCAGATTGGTGCGAAGAGAAGTGGAAACAGCTTGTCAATCGTAATCGCTCGCAACGACTGTAAGTGTAAAAAAAGAAGTGTATTTGCTGCAAAAGGCAAGACTGTCGTATTGGCATCGAGATTCGGCTTCGGTCATATACGATAAGTATACTCTCTTTACTTTCGTGCTTTTTCCTTTGTGTTTTATCCATTTCTAATGTATTCAAAGAAGGTATCCCAAAACTTTGGGACACCTTCTTCAAAATTACATTGAAGGAGAAACTACTGTCCGTAATTCTCTTTCAACACCGTTTGCATCTTCTGCTTTTTTCTTTTTCGGAGTTCATTTAAAGATGTACTGTTAATACCATCGAAAAAATCTACTGTGAATAATTTGCTCATATCCGATTGTTTTTCACCAAACGCCAATAGTATTGTCCTAAAGCAGTAAGTTTACAGCTTTTTGAATGCATTGCTGCAAAATACATAAACTCCTCACCAACAGGTTCCACAAAGCCAATACTTTGAAGTTTCTGCAATAGCTTAAATTGCTTTACGTGATCAGGCTTGGCAAATGGCTCTATAACCTTATGCTCAATTTTTGGAGCATTCGTATCTTCAAAAGATGGATCCAAAGAGAACTCTTCTTCAGCTGTGTTAAACAGCTTAGTTAATTCGCGTATCACATCATTGGCAACCTTAGGACTTACGGTTCTGAGGGGAGAAAATTCACACACATTGGTTTTGAAGACTGGCCTTTGTTCCCAGCATCCAAAAGAACGATCAATGTAAGCATAGATGCCACCAATAGTTATATTCCCTGAAAAATCTGAGGCTCCTCCTCGTAAAGCATCACAAAGAAGTTCTGTAAAGACTCCATGACCTCCCATTTCCATTGCAAATTCATCTTTACGGCATGCGGTCAATATAGAAACACCTTCTCGTAATTCACTGTTCGCAGACTCTATATCCTCCGCAATATTACCCGCATGGCAACAGTCAAGAATTATAACCTTGTTTTTTACCTTAGACTTGTTTACTATATTCATAATGCTAGACATCTGCAAACCCGTATAATAACTACCACGGTTATATCCGTCTGGTAAAACTAATTCACCCCCCGTTGAATTAACAAAACCATGTCCAGAAAAATATAACAATGCTATTTCTTCATCTCCACTAAAGAGTTCTTCAATAGCGTGCATCGCTTCTCCAGAGGTTTGAACATTCAACAGGTCTTTGATATCAAAATTTTTAGAGCCATCCCCATTCCGTTCTAAGACGGAATGGAGTGACTTTACATCTTCTACGCATCCATGCAACTCATTTCCACACGGATAATCGTTAATACCAATAAGTAGCGCTTTTTTCATAAGCTATTTAATTGCATAGTTCTTAACAGCATTAGCTACAGAAGTTGCATTCCAACCAACTATAACAGTTGCAGCATCCCTTACAACTTTAGATATTTTTTCCGCTCCCCATGGTGCTACAGCAATAATTGGCTTATTGTATTTCTTGGCAATTTCGATTTCCTTGTTAATCCATTTGCTGTAAGAAGCATAAACACCTGCTAGGATAATAACACAACTACATCCTTTTACTTTAGCGTCTATTTTCGCATACAATTCTTTGTCTGTTCCATTTGTATGAACGGGGTCATCTTTGGGAACAGAGTGATTATAAAAAGGAACACCTTTTTCCCTTAAAAAATCTTCTACCTTATCGTATGCTTTTGAGTAAGCCCACGAATGAGAAATAAATATTCTGTACATATTAAAGCAAGCCAGTCCTTAGCTGGGGTCTTAAATTATTAATCCCTAAACATAATGCAATAAGCATGCCAAACCAAAAGCAAACTATCAGATGAGACAAAATGTCTTGTAACTGTTTTTCTTGCAGACTAACTCCCTCTATTAAGAAAATACATTAGGGCAATCACATTTGAACTTTCAACAAGGCTATTTGCTTCATAGTTGTTATCTACATATGACAAAACGCGTAACAACCTACGTGTTCTCTCGTAAAACATAGAGGGAAAGGACAAAAATTACACAAACATTCAAGAGCATAAGCAATGAGAAACACGCTCAAGAACGCTTACTTTTTCTCGCAAATATGTACCTTTGCAAGTGATAATAGCGAGCGTTCTTTGGCTATCCAAAACGATGCACTTCAAAGCACTCCGCTCATTTCTAAATCGTTACCTATTCATACTTCTCCAAACGGTAACCTCTTACTTCTCAGCTAGATAACCCGAAACCGAAAAATTTGCGAGGATTTATACAAATCTCTTAAAGGATTTATACGCGTAATTTAAACGATTTATACAAATCCTTTAAATGATTTGTCGGAAAGGTATAGTGAACCGGTTGAGGATGTACGTAGAAGCGGTTGAGCTTCTACGAAGAAAAGAGCGAAAGGGTTCGATAAAGGCAATGCAGTGCAGGCAAATGCTTACCTTTGTGACCGCTTGGCGACGGAACGAATGAAGCAAGAGAGGATACAAGGCAACCCTATGGCGAACGCATTCCGGCGGAGAGCCGGTGTAGGTGTTGCTACCCTGCTCGCCGCGCTACTCTTATGCCTGCCGGCATCGGCTGTACGTTTGATCCGATTGGATAGCCTTTTGCGCGAAACGGTAAGCCTTCCGCAGCCCGGAAGCAGGGTTGCGCCCAAAGCTCTTTTGGGAGCCGATTCCACAACACGAACCGATTCGGTTCCGCTCCCTACCGCTCCGCGCTCCGATACCACTGCCACGGCTGCTCCCGTCGCACCGAAAGAAAGTTCGGAAGAGCCCATTGTACTGCAAGACGTGGTACACTTCGCCGCGGAAGATTCCATCGTGCTGTTGGGGCAAAACGAGGTCTTCTTTTTCGGCCCCGGCAATGTAGATTACCAAACGAACAAGCTTAACGCTAACTTTATGAAGATGCGTGTGGACAGCTCCGAGGTGTTTGCGCGCTATGTACTGGATAGTTTGGGGCATCCCACGGCGTATCCCGTCTTTACGGACGGCACGCAACAATTCGAAACGGAGACGGTTCGCTACAACTATAACACGCAAAAAGGGTACATCACCGGCGTACTGACCCAGCAGGGCGAGGGTTTCCTTTCCGGCGAGCAGGCTAAGCGGATGCCCGATAATACAATGTATTTGCAGGGCGGACGCTTCACCACGTGCGATAACCACCTAAACCCGCACTTTTACCTACGTATGAGCCGCGCCAAAGTACGACCACATAAGGATATCGTTACGGGACCGGTCTATTTGGTTATGGCAGGGGTTCCGCTCTACGTAATCGGGTTGCCGTTCGGCTTCTTCCCGTTCAACGAAAAACGTACCAGTGGAATCATTATGCCCTCCTATGGCGAAGAATCCGAAAAAGGCTTCTATTTGCGCGGATTGGGGCTCTATTTTGCCATCAACGACTATGTGGATTTGACCGTTCGAGCGGACCTTTACACCAAAGGCTCCTGGGGCGTAAATGCCGATCTTAACTATCGTCGGCGCTACATGTATTCGGGTCACTTTAGTGCCGGATACGTTTCCACCGTTCGTGGCGATCGGCACATCAAAGGCGACTTCTCCCAAACGCGGGACTTTAACGTCAATTGGTCGCATACGCAGGATCAGAAAGTGGATCCGCTGCGTACCTTTTCGGCAAGCGTAAACTTCTCCACCAGCAGCTATAACCATAATTCGGAAGATACGCGCTTTGATCCGGATAAACGGGCTCAGAACACCAAGGGCTCCAGTATAAGCTATTCGCGCCGTTTTACCGAAATTCCGCTCACGCTCTCCGCCTCCTTCAACATCGACCAGCGCAGCCGCGACTCCACCCTATCCGTCACGCTGCCCAACCTATCCATATCGCTCAGCACGGTCTATCCGTTCAAGCGCAAGAAACGTGTGGGCAAAGAGCGTTGGTATGAGAAGATTTCGCTTTCCTACAACGGATTGCTGCGCAACAGCATCACCACAAAGGAAAACCTAATCCTCAAATCCAATTTGATAAAGGATTGGAAGAACGGAATGCAACACACTATACCTATTTCCGCTTCCTTCGATCTGTTCAACTACATAAAGGTAACGCCGAGCTTCAACTACAACGCAAGTTGGCACACGCAAAAGATATACCAAGCCTACAGCGATAGCCTAAAACGTGTGGTGGATGCCGATACCGTATACGGCTTCTATCACGTGCAGGACTTCAGTACCGCCCTTTCACTTTCCACCACTTTGTACGGTTTTTACACGCCGTGGCGCATCTTTGGCAACAAAGTAAAGATGATACGCCACCGTATGACTCCATCAGTGAGCGTGAGCTATCGACCGGACTTCGGCACGCCTTTCTGGAAATACTACGAAACGCTGCACTATACGGATGAAAACGGAGGCGAGCACGAGGAGATCTATTCGCCGTTCCAGCGCGGTCTGTTCAGTCCACCCGGGCGAGGGAAACAGGCAATGTTGAACTTCTCGGTAGGCAATAACCTCGAAATGAAAGTGAGGAACTCGCGCGACACCGTAGGAGAGGATCGAAAGATTAGTCTTATTGACCAATTCGACTGGCGAACGAGCTACAATATGGCAGCCGATTCGTTCCGTTGGAGCGATATTGGCGTTAATTTGGCACTTCGCTTTAGCCGACGCTTCGTAATCCGTTTGAGCGGTAGCTTTGATCCGTATCTGTACGATTGTACCGTGGATGCCAACGGAAGGGTATATCCGCGCCGCATCAATAAGCTCCGTATTGCCAACGGAAAAGGCTTTGGGCGGCTAATTGGTACCGGAACCGGATTTAACTATACCTTCAACAATCAAAGTATTACCCAAATCTCTACCTTCTTCAAAGGACTTTTTGCCAAAAAAGAGGGCAAAGGCGCGCAACCCGATGAAGGCGATTTGCCGGGAAACAATACCGAGCCGATGGGTGATATGCCCTCAATGCCGCAAACAGAACGCGAGCCGGGCGGCAAACCTGATATCAAACGCTCCGGAGGAAAGGGCGTTAGCCGAAACGACATTAGTAGCGACGGCGTAAACGTGTACGACGAAAACGGATACATCAAGCAAGATATCCCATGGTCCTTCTCCGTTAACTACAGTATGAACTTAGCGTGGGATAGGCAGAACTTCAACCCGGAAAAGAAAGAATATCCCTACAAATTGACGCATAACCTCAGCTTCCGTGGCGACTTGCAACCAACCAAGAACTGGAGCTTCTCCTTTGATGCAAACTACAACTTTGATCAGAAGAGAATTACCAATATGACCATTTCCGCCACCCGAACAATGCACTGCTGGCAACTAACTGCTAACATTATTCCGGTAGGTGTATACAAAAGCTATATGGTAACCATCGGTGTATCCTCACAGATACTGAAAGATCTCAAGTACAATCTAAGCAATACCAAGCAAGGTGCTAACGATACCGGCACTTGGTACTAATCATTGAAACAAATAAGATGGAACAACAATACAGACGCAAAAGCATTTTCAGCATGTTGCCACCGGCAACACTGAACCTAATTATTATCAATACCCTGCTGTGGCTGGGAGAACTGGTGCTGCTTCGCTATGGAATCAGCTTGGTGAATCTATTCGGTATGCACTATTTTGAGGCACCAAGCTTTGGCTTTTGGCAACTGATCAGCTACGCCTTCTTACACGATGAAGCAAGCTTTTCGCATCTTTTCTTCAATATGTTCGCACTCTTTATGTTCGGCGGACAGGTGGAACGAATGTGGGGCAGCGGACGCTTTTTGCTTTTCTACGTAGTTTGTGCCCTAACCGCAGCGATAACGCAGCAGGCAGTTTGGTACTTCGGGCTGCACGATATGGCACTAATGAGCGCAGGCTATGCCACAGAGCAATACGTAACCATAGGAGCTTCCGGCGCCGTCTTTGGCTTATTGCTTGCCTTTGGTATGCTGTTCCCCAACGCGGTTATCTATATGTTTTTTATCCCCATTCCCATCAAAGCCAAGTACTTTGTTATATTCTACGGGGTAATTGAGCTTTTGCTCGGAATAAAAGGTATGCAAACAGGAGTGGCTCACTTTGCTCATGTGGGCGGAATGATCGGTGGACTCGTGCTTATCCTACTCTGGCGTAAAAGAGGAAGAATAGGCGGACCGTACAATTAACTATGCAAAAACGAAGCTCCGTAAGGCAGATTGTTTGCGGTTATCCGCTTATTACAAGCTGCATTGTGCTTTATGTGCTGGTAGCACTCGGTAAGTTTGTGTTGCGGGTAACACGGCTTGGCGGGGCATACGACATAGATTCACTCTTTTGGCTCAATGGCTTTATGAGTGATTTTGTACGGAGACCGTGGTGTTTTCTTACTTATATGTGGTTTCACAACGATGTGCTTCACCTCGCCGTCAATATGTTCGTGCTATATCTTGCGAACAAAGCGTTTCTCACTCACCTAACTAAGAGACTTCTTCTATATGTTTTCGTACTCGGCGGTGTAGTGGGAGGAATGCTTTATCCGCTTCTTTTCGGATTAATCCACCTAATGGGCGGACGCTCGTTTCCATTACCACTATTAGGTTCCAGCGGAGCCGTGCTGGCGGTTGCGGGTACCATTGTTTGCTACGTAAGCCGGGGAACGCGCTTTCGTATAGGGAAACGCGCCTATTCACTTGGTCAGGCCGGGCTACTTTTGGCAATTCTCGCCTTTTATCCTATACTATGGGGCAATTGGGGCGGGGTAATTGTTCATCTCGGCGGCATAATCACCGGAGCCGTTTGGGGCATCGTATTACGCCGTAATGAGCAGAGATTGCTGGCTCAGGAGCAAGCCGATGCGCGTTCCGCAAACGAGGATAAAGCAAAACGTAGCGGCTATAACGCATTAGGAGAGGAGGAACGCAGTAAACTATGGTAACTACCACGAACAAAGCATCAAATAAAGGCACGCCTGCAAAGGGCAAACGGGTTAACTACGCCGGTATGCTTTGGCGGCTGATCCGTATTCTGTTTAGCTCCGTACGCAGAGTACTCAACTTACTGTTTGCACTTCTGTTGTTGCTCTCTGTATCCGCACAAGTCATATCGCCCGAGAGTACTACCATCCCCGCATTCCTGGGAATGGCGTATCCGTTCCTTTGGGTAATTATATGCCTATTTGCCGTTTATAGCCTTATACGCCGAGCGCGCGGTTATTTCATTGCCAATTTGATTCTATTGGCTGCTGTGTCGCCAACCACTTTTACCTACCTTCCGGTGCACGAAAGCAAGCCAATAACGCCTACTCGGGACGAAATAAAGGTTTTGTCCCTAAATACGCAGGCATTCGGTTACGAAAAGCATCTTCCCGGCAAGCCCAATCCCGTTCTTTCCTATATAAAGGAGAGTGGCGCGGATATTGTTTGTCTACAGGAAGCACTACTGATTGACCGGCAAAAGGGCTATGTATCCGAAGCAACGCTCAAGAGCTTCCTCCCCCAATTTCCCTATATTGACCGCCACACAGCTCAGCCGAGCGGTGGCAGTAGCCTAATCCTGCTCTCGAAATATCCGATCGAAAACGCCCGCCGTATCCCGCTCTCTTCCGTATTTAACGGAGGAATGGCGTACGTGCTGCGTATTGGGAGCAAAAAGCTCACCGTAGTTAACCTGCATTTGGAGTCGTTCCGTCTCACCAATCGGGATGCAGAACGCTATCTGGAGCTGGTAAAAGGTGCTGATACGCAAGCGCTACGCGATCAAATGGGGCAAAAGCTTGGAACCGCTTTCCGAAAACGCGCTGAACAGGTGGATGCGCTCCGTATGGATCCCGCATTTACCGATAGTAAATATCTGCTTATCGCGGGGGACTTTAACGATACTCCCATATCTTATACCCGTTATCGTCTTGCCGAAGGACGTACGGATGCTTTCAGACATAGCGGATCCGGCTGCGGTTTTTCCTTTACCTATCACAAAATGAGCTTCCGTTTGGACCACATCATTCACAGCAAAAACATCCGTTCGCGCTACTGCCGTGTGGACAACATGGCGCGCATTAGCGACCATCAACCCATTTCGTGTTACATAATGCTTGAATAACATACAAACAACTATGAAAAACAATCAAAAAGCCCTTGGACTTACCTTGGGCATTGTTGCATCTATCTGCTTTGGGCTTATCCCCCTTTTTACCTTACCGATAATGAAGCATGGTATGCACACACCATCCATTCTTTCGTATCGCTTCCTTCTAACGGCGCTATTTCTTTTCATCCTCGCAAGAGTAAGACATATTTCTCTTCGCGTAACACGCAAACAATTACGCATCCTAGTGCTACTGGGGCTTATCTATACCGGTAGCGCTTGGGGCTTGCAGATAGGCTATCTCTACCTGACCAGCGGTATTGCTACGGTAGTACACTTTACCTATCCGGTGTACGTGATTATCCTAATGCTGCTTATTTATAAGCAAAAGCCGCATCCGGTGACAGTTGTGGCAAATGTTGTTGCCTTTTTAGGGGTAGCATCTATAGGGGGGCTTTTCGGCAGTTCCGAACCTATTTCCACAAAAGGATTTGTCATTGTTGCACTCACAGGCATAGCTTACGCCTCCTATTTGGTGATTGTAAATAAAAGTGCCGTCAAAGAACTGGGGCCTATACCCCTCTCTTTTTGGGCGCTACTGTCCAGTAGCATATTTTTTCTGCTAATCAGTTTCTCTTCCGGGGGCTTGCAGTGGGTTACCGAACCTACGGATTGGCTTTTGCTGATGATGCTTGCGCTAGTTTGTACAGTAATTGCGAATATTCTTACGGTGGAAACCATCAAACTGGTAGGCTCTACGATTACTAGCGTACTGGGGGCTATTGATCCGCTCACCGCTGTGCTTGTCGGCTACTTTGTATTTGATGAATCGCTGGATACGGCGCGAGGGGTCGGTATTGCGCTGATTGTGATTTCGGTACTGCTTATCGCTCTGGGCGGACGTATAGCCTACATTCTCAAAGTATACGCACTGCGCCATCGGCACCACTAATTGAGGAGGTACAACAATGAGAGAGTTGTACCCGGAACATAAGCTATTGCGTTCGCACCGGAGCGTCTGATGGCTCGTTAGTTATAGGCGCCTGACAACTTAGGTATATTCTGTCGACCTCACTACCCTACTGCTCGTTCGCAAAAGGTATATACCTCTGATGCGAAAGGTATATACATATCCATCGAAAGGTATATACCTTTCAATTCATACCTATATACCTATTGAAACGAAGTGATTATTGCCTTCTACAGAACTTTTAGCCGCGCAAAGCGAAGGAGTATGGTTTTATCGCCCACTCCGGGGAAGCGAATTACCGCGCGTCGGTCTCCCGATGCACCTTCCACAGCCAGAACATCGCCTATTCCAAAGATACTATGCTCCACCCGAGCGCCCGGCTCTAACGTATCCTGTAGTGGGCGCGGCATATGAGCCGCCTTCGGCGTACGCGTTGCTGCCTGCCGGAGGGGCGTTGGTTCCGTCTGCTCTAGCGTTTCCGTAGATGGCGGCAAAGGCATTGTTTCTATTTCCCAATCTGCCGTATAGGTGTACAGATCCATCTGCTCCCTATCCAATTCTTTAAGAAAAAGCGAGGGCATTCGGAATTCCGTATTGCCGTTGATCATGCGGATGCGTGCCAACGAGAGCGTGCACCGATTCATTGCGCGCGTCAGAGCTACATAAAAGAGCCGTCTCTCCTCCTCCACATCGCTGCGTTCTACACTCTTCTGTGAGGGGAAAAGCCCTTCTTCCAAACCGGTTATGTATACCTCCCTAAACTCCAAACCCTTGGCGGCATGCACCGTCATCAGATTGACCCTATCCTCATCTGTATCAGTTCGTTTGCCACGATCTGTATCCATATCCGTAACGAGAGCCACCCCCTGAAGGAACGCATTGAGCATTTCCTCGGAAGTAACCTTTCTGCCCTCAGCCAAAGCAGTTTCCAAATAATCCGCCTCAAACTCGCGGACGCCCGAAAGGAACTCTTCTATGTTTTCCATTCGGGTGAGCCCCTCCACAGTAGCATCCTTGCTCAAATCGTCCTTAATACCGCTTTCCTGCAAAATGTGCTGCGCCCACATCAGGAAACCGCCTTCCGGTGCCTTGCGCAGATTGGCTATTAGTTCCAAAAAGGTACCGATCTTTTTCTTCAGAGCTTTGCCCAATTCGACGGATTCTGCATCTGAAAGAACCGCTAACGAAGTGGCATAGAGCGAAGAGGCTCTGTCGCGACTCAGCTTCATGAGTGTGGCTATACTTTTGTCGCCGATACCTTTCTTCGGATAACGCAATGCGCGTTCAAAGGCTTCGTTATTATCGGCGTTCACAATGAGCGTAAAATACGCCAATACATTCTTTATTTCCGCGCGAGAATAGAAGGCTTGTCCGCCATAAATTCGATAGGGAATACCGCGCCGGCGCAACTGTTCCTCAAAAAGACGGCTTTGCGCGTTTGTTCGGTATAGAATGGCTATATCTTTATGTTGCAGGGTTTGATCCGCAAGAAGCCGTTTTTCGATTAAATCAACTATAGATACGGCTTCGTCCAACCCGCTGGTGTACTCTCTCAGAGCAATCTTTTCACCGCGTCCGCGCCGGGAACGAAGCTCTTTTGGTATACGTTGCCGATTAAAAGATATCAACCTATTGCTCTGCTCTACAATATGTTCCGTAGAGCGGTAGTTATCTTCCAATTTGAAAACTTTTGCCCGCGGGAAGATACGTGTAAACCCAAGGATGTTTTGCACGTCAGCGCCTCGAAACGAATAGATACTTTGCGCGTCATCGCCAACGGCAAAAAGCTGCTGTTTATCCTCTGCCAGCTTGCGAACCAATAGGTACTGTGCGGGGTTTGTATCCTGAAACTCATCGATAAGTAACCAATCGATTTGCCTGCATAATGCCTCGCACACCTCGGGAAAGTCCCGTAGCAATACATTAAACTGATAGAGCAAATCGTCAAAATCCATCGCATTATCCGCCTTACAGCGTGCTGCGTAGAGGGCATACAGCTCATAGGTGCGCGGAATGGATAGATAGCTGTCGTAATCGCGGAGTATCTTATCGGCAGCATACATCTCCGGCGATATGAGCTGATTCTTAGCTCTTGAAATGGCACCAAATACCATCTGCGGCTTATAGACCGAAGCATCCAAACCCACCTCCTTTACCAATTTCTTGATCAAACTACGGCTATCCGCAGTATCGTATATAGAAAACTGAGACGTATAACCGAGATATGAAGCAAAATGACGCATCACTCGGGCAAACACCGAGTGGAAAGTACCCATGGGAATGCCGCGCGCTGCCGTGGAACCGACCAACCTCACTACTCGTTCCTGCATCTCGCGAGCCGCTTTGTTAGTAAAGGTTAACGCCATTATGCGAGATGCCGGAACGCCTTTCTCGATCAAATGCGCCAACTTGTATGTCAGTACACGCGTTTTTCCGCTTCCGGCACCTGCTACTACCAGGGCAGGCCCATCATCATACAGAACCGCTGCGCGCTGCGCCTCATTCAGCTCACTCAAATAATCGATCATTTGCTCCGATTGCTCCGCTTCTTCCATACTTTTCCTCCGCTAAGATACGCACTTTCCCCCACTTTGCCCCTTTCACAAATGGCAATCGAAACTAAAGAATAGGGGTAATATGCCAGAAAAGTATCGTAATTCGCTTTGTATGGATATGGCTATTTCAGTAAGTATAAAGGTATATAGTTAAGCGAGCTTATGGCGAGTGGAGGCGATGTCAATAAGGGTATCAAATATTTCGCCTCGTGATACGGTTCCGTTCACTACGGCTACCGCCTCGATAATGCCCTTGCAGACCGGCGTTCCGTCAGTCAGATAAAGATCTTGCCGGAAGCATAATTTGGCTCCGGATCGTTCCATTGCTAAGGCACTAACAAATAGATCTCCACTGCGAAGCGAGCGCAAATAAGTAAGTTCTACCTTGCGGACAAAAAGATCGGTTCCTTTTCGGTGGAGCGACTCAAAATCCTCGCCTAAAGTGAGAAGAAACTCGTGCCGCGTATGCTCCATATAGTGAAGATAGTTGGCATTGTTCACCACGCCCTGAAGGTCGCACTCGTAGTCGCGAACCTTCATTTCGAGTCGATAAAGGTATTGCTGCTGTGTTTTCATCGTTAATTTGCTTCTGAAATATTGCTTTTTGCAAGAAATAGGAGGGAGTTGTTATGCGCTACAAGTAGGTGAGGGTGAGCAGATTACCGGAACCGAATAGATCCTGCGCTACAGCCATTATATCCGCCGTAGTTACTTTGTTGTAATGCCCGGCAATTTCTTCGCGAGATTCGTACCGATTAAAAAGCATAAAGCTCTTACCCATACCGAGAAAAGCACTCTCGCGATTATCCTCCGATACGGCGGTTTGCCCCATAATCTGACGTTTAGCAGTGCGCAATTCCGCTTCAGTGAGCGGCTCGCAGGCAAGGCGCTTCAGCTCGCGCTCTACCAGCTCCGTAGCTTCAGTAAGCCGCTCCTTAGCAGCACCGAAGTAAACAGAAAAACAACCGGTGGAAGCGAACGGCGTGTAGTTGCTTTCCACCGAATAGACAGCGCCTAAATCTTCGCGAAGAATGAGGTTTAGACGTGCGTTCATGCCCCGTCCGCCCAAAATGTTGTTGAGAAGCGCCAGCGCGTAACTCCGGCGATCGTAAAGCGAATAGGCTTCGCAGCCAATAATGCGATGTACCTGATAGGTATCGAAGCGATGCGTAACCTTATCGCGAAGCATAGGTTTGGCGCGGAAAGGTTGCTCATCGGCGTGCATTGTTTTTGTAGAAACTTGCGTAGGGAAGCTACGGAGCAGATAAGCGGATAGTGCTTGTAGATCCACTTTCCCACGAACGCAAAAAACCATCCGCTCGGGACGGTAATAGCGAGCCACAAAACCGAGAGCCGCCCGGCGCGTAATGCGCTCCAATGAGCGTTCGGTTCCCAAGATATTATGTCCTAAAGGCGTAGCGTGAAAGAGAAGATTCTCGAATTCATCGAATATCATCTCTGAGGGCGTATCCTTATAGCTGTTCAGTTCTTCAAGGATAACGCCTTTTTCCTTTACGATTTCTTCGTCCGGAAAGATGCTATTCTGCACCACATCAGTCATCAGTTGGATAACACGCGGAGCATGTTCCGCAAGGGCAGCTGTATAGATAAAAGTCTCTTCCTTAGTGGTATAGGCATTAAAATCCGCACCCACTTCCTCCATTCGATTAATGATACCGCGAGCCGAACGGAGCTTGGTTCCCTTAAAAAGCATATGCTCAATGAAGTGCGCCAACCCATGGTATCGCATCGGATCGTGGCTGGAACCCGCCGAAACGATATAGCCCATATAAGCAACCGGCTCTTCGTCCGGACAATAGATAAGCCGCAATCCGGACGGGAAACGCCACGCCCGATAGCCAACTGCCCCGGGAGGCGTTATCTCCACCGGTGCTGCGGATGAAAGCGAGGTTGCGTTCTGTATCATAGCATCTTACAAGCAACAAAACCCCTGCCGTGAAGCAAGGGTTTTGTTCGTTTTGTTAAAGGAATAAAGGGATATTTATTCCTTAGTACCTTCTTCCGTTGCTTCGGGTGCGGCTTCAGCTTCAGGAGCTTTTTCGCCTTCTTCCTTGGCAGCAACTTCAGCACTAAGAGCTTCAGCCTCGGCAGCTTTCTTGGCGGCTTCTTCTTCCGCCTTGGCCTTTTCTTCGGCTTTTTTGCGCTCTGCTATAGCTTCTTCCTTCTTTTTGTTGATTTCTTCTTCAGCCGCCAAACGCTTCTTTTCTTCTTCACGCTTAGTAGCTTCGTCCTTACTGCGTACAGCGTCTAAGCGTTGCTGACGCTTTTCCTTCCATGCTTCAAAGCGTTGTTCTGCGGTAGCTTCGTCAAAAGCGCCTTTCTTAACGCCTCCCATAAGGTGCTTTTTGATTAAAACGCCTTCACGGGATAGTATGTTCCGCGCTGTATCGGTGGGTTGTGCGCCCACATTCAGCCAATAAAGAGCTCTATCGAACTTCAAATCTACTGTAGCAGGATTGGTATTGGGGTTATACGTGCCTATCCTTTCAATAAACTTTCCATCTCGTGGACTGTCTGCCACTACAATCTGATAAAAGGGATATCCCTTCCGTCCGTGGCGCTGCAATCTAATTTTGGTTGCCATTTAATTGTTCTCTATTCGTTTCTCTTTATTTAATAGCTTGGCAAAGGTACTACTTTCTTTTGAAACGGACACTTTGCTACCACAGAATCGGCTCGATGCCCCTTTCCTGTAGGTAACGATTGGCTTTAGTGAAGTGCCTGCATCCAAAGAATCCTCTTGACGCGGAAAGCGGCGAAGGATGTGGCGCGCAAAGGATTAGATGTTTTTCCGTCGGGATGAGCCCTGCTTTGCGCTGTGCATAGGCACCCCACAGCATAAATACCAACCCCGTCCGCTCGCGTGCTAACGACCGGATGGCTGCATCCGTAAAGGTTTCCCATCCGTGCCCGGCATGCGATGCCGCCTGACCGCGTGCTACCGTGAGCGAACTATTGAGCAATAACACGCCCTGCTCCGCCCATGGGGCCAAATGTCCCCCCTTAATGATAGAAGGTTTACCGGTATCGCTCTCTACTTCCTTTAATATATTGCGTAAACTGGGCGGAACCGGTTCGCCAAAAGGAACGGAGAAAGCCAATCCCTCCGCAGCTCCCGGCGTATGGTACGGATCTTGCCCAAGGATTACCACTTTTACGCTATTGAATGGCGTAGCATCGAATGCGCGGAAGATAAACCGCCCGGGGGGATAGCACTCCCCTGCTGCATAAGCCTTGCGAACAAAATCGGTCAGTTCGGCAAAATAGAACCGGTCAAATTCGCCCTTAAGCCGCTCTTTCCACTCCTCGTTTATCCGTACTTCCATAAGTAATCCTCCTTACGCTGACGCTTTGCAAAGGTAGTACATCTTCCTCTTCAGCGTGACATTATGGCACAAATAACCGTCTATTTAACTCGCTTCTACCATACTTTTCCTTCCAAAGTGCAAGAATTTACCATTTCGTAGCATAATCGTAACCGATAGATTATCAATAAGGTGTATATTTGCAGTGCATGGGCATGGTGCGGCATGGATGATACTACTAACCGCAAGCCGCCAGGCTCCCTAAACAAGGAACAAAACGAACAAAACAATTATAGAACCAGACTAAAACATTATGAGTATGAAATTCTTTTTCCGATCCGCTCTTACTGCGCTTGCCGCAGTAGCAGCACTCTCTTCCTGTAATAAGGAGGATAAGGCGTGCCCCGTCGACACGCGAATGGTAGGCAATCAGCCGATCACTTTGAATTCCAACATCCGCATCAATCCGTTGAAAGCGCATGATGCCACTTGGGACACAAACGATAAAATCGGCGTGTATATGGTTGCTACCGGAGTAGATCTTGATAAAGCCACTCCCGAACAACTCTATTACGAGAATAAGGTCTATACCACGGCTGCCGGTGGCGAAGGTACGGTTCAGTTCAAAGCCGCTACCGATGCCGACAAGATGTTCTTCCCGAAGAACGAAGCCAAAGTGGACTTTATCGCTTTCTGGCCGCAAGCTACGCCCGTTAGTGCCAATAAAACCATTGACATCAATACGGCTGGCACGCAGCCCGGCTTAGATTTGCTCTATAGCAATTCGCTTAAAGGCAAAAACAGTACCGCGGTTATTGGTGACCTCGTACTCACTTTCCGCCACGTACTCTCCGCCGTTCGCATCGAACTCCGCAACGCAGATAATACGCCGCTGACCGGTGCCACGCTTAAGCTTGAAGGATTCAAAACCAAATCGGTATTCTCGCTCACAACAGGCAAGCACAGCAACATCGATACGCCTGCCGATATGACACTTACCGAAAACAGCAGTAAACCGGCTCAGTTCAATGCGTTTGTTATCCCGCAAACCCTCACCGGTGCTAAGATTGTGGTTACTGCCGCAGGCAAAACCTATTCCTACCAAATACCCGACAATACAAACTATGCCGATGGGAAACGCACTACCTATGTGCTGAAGCTGAAGGACGGCTCGCTGGTTGAAGTTCCCGGGTTCAACGGTACTATTACCGACTGGGACGATCTTGACCCCATCAACGGCGAACTTACCCCCGATAATCCCTCCTCTACCCTATCCGTGGAAGGCATTGCTCAGGGGCAAACCATAGATGTACCCGCTGAAGCTTCCGTAAAGAGCTATGCGGTTACCAGCAACGCACAAACGTGGAGCGTAGCTTCATCCGACGAAAACGTTGTAGTTGCCTCCAAGGATGCCAATAACGTCAAACTAGATATAAAGGAAAACACTACAACCGAAGCACGCACCGCTACCGTTACCATCACCTATTCAGTAGCTTCCGTAACGCGTTCCGGTGAAACGAAGAGTTTCTCCTTTACCATTAATCAGGCTGCCAAGCAGAACGAACCGCAAAAAGAATTAGATGGAGGATTAGCCGCAATACTGCCTAAATATCCCGGCGCAGGAACGATCACAGAAGATGTTACAATTCGTGTTGTGCGTATCAGCGGGAAGGACAATATGAACAGCTTATCTAACATCTATTTAGGCGATAGTAAAGCGGGAGTAATGGTTCGGCTTAAAGAAAAGGCAACGAAGGAGATGAATGAATCTATCCCGATGAACAAGATTATCTCAATCAATCTGAAGGACAAATCATTTACTCTCTATAAAAAGACCCAGCAACTCAGCCTTTCAATTAACGATCTTGTAATCACTGATGAAGAATTCGTTCTTGAGCCTATCGTATTTGCCACTCCTGAAGAACTTATTGCCCGTCGCACAGAGATGAACAATCGTTTAGTGACTCTACGCAATGTACAATTCTCCGGTTGGAAGGAAGGGAACGTATATAACCACATGCCGGATAATGGAACTTTCCATGGCAAGCTTGAAAAGAGCGAAGCGGATGGAGCTTCAGGCATATCGGCGGAAACCAGTAAATTCGCGCCGTGGATTAACGATGCCACGCCCGGAGAAAATGGTTCCATCACGGGCGTATTCGTTGCCAGTGGCGATTTCAACAATATTTGGTACCGTACACTTGACGACATCCAATTCACGGGTGCCCGCAAGTAATAGTCGGGAACACAGCATCTAATCGTACAAGGGAGAGCTTCCACCGGAAGCCCTCCCTTATTCTTTAGCAAAAGCGCCTACCGAGCATTGCCGCCTACTACCGATCGGAGCTTATCAGAATTTATCGAAAGCCTACCTACTGCACCACACGCTGCCACCTACCCCACCACACGCTACCGCCTACCGCACCACACGCTACCACCTACCCCACCACAGGCTACCGCCTACCCCACCACACGCTGCCACCTACCGCACCACGCACTACCGCCTACCCCACCACACGCTGCCGCCTACCCCACCACACGCTACCGCCTACCCCACCACGCTCCGCCACCTACCGCACCACGCACTACCGCCTACCCCACCACGCTCCGCCGCCCACCGCACCAATCCTTCCCGAGAAACTCTGATAAGTTCTGATAAACTCCGATGGGTTCCGATCACACAAACATACGTACCCCCTCAATCGTTGCTTCGTACTTTCTCAACCATTGCTTCGTACTTTCTCAACCATTTGTACGTACATCCTCAATAAATCCTTTTAATGATTTATACAAATCCTTTAAACGATTTATACGAATACTTTAAACGATTTATATGAATTATTTAAATGATTTGTAGAGAAGGTATATACCAATAGTCGTAAAGCTTCGAAACAATGATCGTAAAGCTTCGAAACAATGATCGTAAAGCTTCGTAGAAATGGTCGTAGAGCTTCGTAGCAACAATCAAGATAATAGGCAGAAGTCCCCGACAACGGACGGATGAGCGGACGGATGGATACGAATGGGTGGATTAGTATTAGTGCAAAGGTATCGGCAAAGAGTTCAAAGAGAAAGTGAAAGAAGGAGCTCTGTAATGCAAAAGGAACAAGTTTATTATAGGAGTTCTAAGGGGGTATTTTCTCATACTGTACTCAGGAGGGTTCGTTCCATCGGGAATGATCTGGTCAAGAATAGGAAGAAGGCAATCCGGGAGATCCCCCGAATTGCCTTCTCTAATGCTAAGATGTGCCCCTTAGGGTTATTCCTTGACGAGCAGTTGTGTGTACTCGTTTACGCGCAGAAGGTAGATTCCCGAGGGAACGGATTCTGCATCAATAACGGTTGTAGCATCAAGTAGCTTGACCTGCTTCACCGTTTCTCCGCGCATGTTGGTCAGGAATGCCGTTTGTCCCACAGCTTGTTCCGGCACCTTTATGACGATACGGTCTGTAAAGGGATTGGGATAGGCGATAAAGGTAGCATTGTTGCATGCATCCAAAGCTTCGGCGCGGTAATTTATCTTGACCAAGGATGCCGGCTTGCTCGCTTTGTCAAGTACAAACGCGAGGGTGTAGTCCGTGCCTCCGAAGGTAAAGGAATGATTGCCGGCCACACCCTCTTCGGGAACAGAAACCTTGGCGCGTACAAGCTCTATTTGCTTAAATCCGCCAATTGCATAAGGGAACGGCACTTCCGCAGTACCGGAAACAACCGATTGGGCATTAACAGAAGCCTCTTCGATGCGCAACGTGCATCCGACACCCCACACTCCGTGAATGGCTCCTACACCGGTTTCGGAAGTAGTTTTTACGTCCACAAAGCACTCTTTGCCCTTTATCACGAGCGAAGCTCCGCTACCTACGGAGATACCGGAACGTTCTTCGTTGGCAACGAGCATCTTGCCCTGCCCCGTAATGGTCAGATTGCTTTCCGTGGAGAGCTGTCCCGATAAGTTGTTGGTTCCGGATAGTTCCACGGTAAAGTTATCGTTACTTTTTGCGAAAAGCAGGGCCGATGGGGCTTCCAGAGTTACATTCTTGAGTGATAGTTTGCGTGCCGCTACATCATAGCGGATATAGCCTTCGCTACCTACCGATACGCCTTCCAGCCTATCGAGCTGTTCCACGTTGGCGGAAGTAACCGGAATTCCTGCAATATCAATGCCGTATGCCTTGGGACCATCCCCTTTGAAGAGGGCAGCTACAGTTACGTTTTGCTCCAAAGTGATCATCATTTTAGCGCCTTCAAGCTTCGTTTTTTCCGATTCAACGGCCTTTTGTCCGTTCAAAGTCCAGTAATCAAATTCGTATCCCTCTAGAGGAGTCGCTTCGAACGTAACTTTCGTTTGCGCAGGAAGCATATCACCGGAAGCAATGAGCGTAGCTATGTATTGGAAGTTTGTGTTCTTCAGATAGGTAGCCTTAACAGAGCCTTTTTCGGAAGTTGCCTCGTAG
>QWCK01003004.1_pt1 | contig 19401 bp, 21 predicted proteins | sample 1972571 | NCBI WGS metagenome assembly QWCK01 (sample SAMN09866710, study PRJNA288562) | Human gut metagenome isolate term2_stool, whole genome shotgun sequencing... | isolation source: gut | host: Homo sapiens | place: USA: California
TTTGAACGTCACTCATTGTGACCTCCTTTTGATTTGTTGCCGCTTGCAGTTGCCAGACCGCAAGCTTTACCAACAAATCAAAAGGAGTTTTTATAACATGTGCAAAGCTGTAAGCTTTTCGGAACCTCCCGCCTAGCGGGAGGTTTTCTTTTTATACAAAAATGGCTTACTTTTTACAGTAATCCATTGAAATTTATGGCGGAGATGGGGACCGTTTAAAGTATATTATAACATATTAAAAATATTTAATTAAAAATATTTTTATTTTTTAGTTGCCCCCAAAATTGCCCCAGTAAAATTGGAGTCTTCTTTCTTGTTCATTTCCACCTTTCACGCTACTCGGAATTTTCATCATATGATATGTACTTATCCTTAACCGTATCTTGCAGTTGGCGGTTCGTATGGCTATACTGACCTACATGGACACTGTCTCCCCCGAGGAACGTAGTAGGATTATGAGCCACGTGAAAGGGCGTGATACCACCCCAGAAAAACGTGTACGTTCCTTACTGCATAGCATGGGTTATCGTTTTCGACTTCAACGAGCCGATCTCCCCGGTAAACCAGATATCGTCCTCCCCAAATTCAAGACCGTTATTTTCGTCAACGGGTGCTTTTGGCATAGACATCCCGGGTGCAAGCGTGCGACCTTACCCAAGTCCAACGCCGAATTTTGGCGACAAAAACTGGAAAAAAACGTAGCTAGGGATCGCCGCAATATTCAGACGCTAAAAGACTTGGGATGGTATGTACTCATCATCTGGGAATGCGAGCTGAAGGACACAAGGACTCTTCAAGCCAAATTGAGCGACTTTTTTGAAAATCATGACGATTACCTTCTTCCATAGTGCCATGTATTTGAACTGTCATCACAGGCAGATTCACATTTCGGTATACGACTGTAGAACGACACAAGGCCACGTTGTCTCTTCGAGAGACCTGCGGGCTGGCGTGTGGAGTTGAAAAGATACTATGATTACAGCCGTCGATCTTTTTTGCGGGGCGGGAGGCTTCTCCCTAGCAGCTACCCATTTGGGTATTCAAGTGCTTGCCGCCTTAGAAAATAATACACATGCTTGCGACACATACCGTACGAATTTTTCACGCCTCTCCCCCGCTCCGCGCCTGATTGAACGCGACATCTGTAAAATCGACTCGCAGGAGTTTCTGTCCTTTCTTCCCTCAAATATTGCTTTGGATATTCTCATGGGTGGGCCTCCATGTCAGGGGTTTTCGACGCACCGCATCAACAACTCTGGTGTGGACGATCCTCGAAACGAGTTGCTCCTACGGTATTTTGACTTTGTTAGAACATTGCAACCGAAGGCTTTTCTTGTTGAAAACGTCGTTGGCTTGTTGTGGCCGCGCCATAAAAAATATCTCGACAAATTTTATCAAGAGGCCAGCCGGTCAGGATATGACGTTCTTCCTCCTCAGATTCTTGACGCCCGCAATTACGGCGTTCCCCAACGTCGCAAGCGCGTCTTCATTCTTGGCTGGCGAAACAAACGTCCTGAAAGCCTAATCTGGCCCCCCATTCCTACCCACGACGACCCCGACGCACAATCGAAATGTCTCCCGTGGCGCCCTGCAAGCGAGGTTTTTGTTCCAGCCCCGCCGGGCGACATCAACGACATTCATTTGCAGCACACCGCCGCGCTGATCGAAGTTTTCAAGTCCACACCACCCAACGGTGGTAGCCGGCATCAATCCAGCAGAGTTCTGCCTTGCCATAGAGAACACGATGGGCATAAGGACGTCTATGGGCGCATCGATCCGTCAAAGCCCGGTCCAACAATGACGACGGCATGCATCAATCCGTCAAAAGGACGTTTCCTACATCCGACGGAACATCATGGTATTACCGTAAGACAAGCTGCGCGCTTTCAGACCTTTCCCGACGACTTCGTTTTTATGGGCGGACTGATGAACGCAGCATGCCAAGTGGGCAATGCCGTACCCGTGAGGCTTGGTGAGGCCGTACTGCAGAGCGTTATAGACGCATTAGAAAAAAATGTTTACTGAATATTTGTGAACTGATATGGAGTAGACATGCTGACACAGGCAACATTTCAAACGCGCGCCCGCGCTATCGACCACCTCGGACGAGGCCAGATAGCGGACACGCCCACCGCCGTAAGCGAACTCTGGAAAAACGCCTACGACGCCTATGCGCGTGATGTTTCGTTGCATATATTCAGCGGTTCTCTTCCCATCGCCGGTATTTATGACAACGGCTCCGGTATGAGCGCTGTAGATTTGCAGAAAAAATGGCTTGTCGTAGGCACGGAGAGTAAGGTGGATAAACGCACCGGCGGGGAAGAAACCTTTGGCTTGCGTCCCCGTGTACGATTGGGTGAAAAGGGTATCGGCCGTCTCTCTGCCGCTTTTCTCTCTCCCGTTACGCTGGTCGTTTCCAAGCAAGTAGGTCATCCCTACGCCGCCCTGCTGGTTGATTGGCGTTTTTTTGAAAACCCCTACCTTCTCATCTCGGACGTCCACTTTCCTCTCGTCGAATTCGGCGGGCTGGATGAATTTTTGCCCCTGCTTGCTCAAATGGTCGAGGATTTGAAAAGCAACATGGATGTGGGAGCGTCGGCGGACGGCGCACGTATCCGCAACGCGTGGGAAGCTTTCAGTTTGTTGGAGGAAGAAGAGCGGCCTGACGTGCCGACGACTGAAAAACAAATTCTCGCTTTACCGGAAGATTTGGGGCTTTCTTGGGATCACTTTCTACCTTGGTGGCGTATGTTGCGCAAGACGTCGGAACAGGATCTTCATGGTACGGCACTATTCTGCGTCGATTGTAATGTGGATTTGACAAGCTGGGTACAGGCGAACTACGAAAGTCCGGACGCCCAAGTTGCCAAAGACAATATGCGCGAAACCTTGATTAATTTTACCGATCCCTACGCTGAACAAAAAAACGATTTCGAGTATGAGCTGGTAACACACCAAGACGGCTACGAAGAGGTCGTTCTCTCTTCTGGGGATGCGTTCACGACTGAAGATTTTCGTGAACTTGAACATTGCATTGAAGGAACATTCGACGCCAAAGGAGTCTTCACAGGAGAGCTTAAAGCCTACGGAATTGATAGAGGTCCAGTGACCATCCTTCCACCAGAATTCTTACCTCCCTTTGGTAAGGAAAGTATCGGTCCGCTCACCTTCCGTCTCGCCACCATCGAACTTGAGCGAAAAAATTCTACGCATTCAGACGAGACATTCGCGAGTATTCAAGCAAAATTGGAAAAATACGGTGGGATTTGCCTTTACCGTGACGGCCTGCGCGTACAGCCCTACGGTCGTACCGACGGTGATCTCTTTAATGTTGAAGAACGCCGTTCCAAAAATGCTGGTCGCGAATTTTTTTCATATCGTCGCTGCTGCGGCGGCATTTTCATATCTTCACGGAATAACCCAAACTTGCGAGACAAGGCGGGGCGCGAAGGCTTAGTGGCCAACAAAGCGCGTCGAGCCTTTGAACGCCTGATAATCAATCTACTAATGACCGTGGCGCGTAAATACCTCGGTTCGTCATCCGATATACGCAAGGAAGAACTGCCCGACATTCAGAAGCGGAATGCCGCTATAGCCAAGGCCGTCGAAGCGGCACGCAAGAGAGCACAACGCGATTTTAAGAAGAAGTTTAAATCTATTGCACCACGGGCGGAAGGAGCACGGGATGAGGCTGAAAAAATAAGACAACAACTTGAAGCCGCCGGAGAAAGCAAAGACAAAACCGCTCTGCTGGAATTACGGGAATCAATAGGTAAACTTGATGGCCTACGTGACGAATTGCGCCTACCTCCACGACCCGGTACTTCATCGATTCAAGAAGAACAATACCGGGCTTATCGTGATTCCTATCGAGAATTTTGCACAATCATCGCCGCCATGAAAAAAACTCTGGCGCACTTTGAAGTTTCCGGGTTACTGGGCGATCCGAGAGAGCTTGCTCAGAAAAAAATGTACAGTAACGAAGCCAAACTATCGGCGGTGGTCAGCAAGCAGTTGCGCGCCATGGAAAAAATTTTGGAGACAATCCAAAAACACTGGATTGAAATCGGGGAAGGCGACCGCAAGCTATATAGAAAAGATGTAGCCGACTTGTTGGAAGGCTTGAGAGAAGGAGAAGATCCTTTAAATATTACCAACGAATTTGATGTCGTCTACGAAAGCCTACGTGAAGATTTCGAGCAGAAATATGGAGCGGTGATCGGCACACTGGAACAGGTGGCCGAAAACATCAATTTAGGTGAAGCATTCCTTGCAGTAGACGAGCGCAATCAAAAGCTCGAGGAAAAAGTCACCATGTTGCATGCCGTAGCGCAGCTCGGCATTACCGTCGAAATAATCGGGCATGAGCTGGAAGCGTTGGAATCGCAAGTTCGGCGTAATCTGGACGCCATGCCAGCACAAGTACAGGCGTTGACAGCTTTCAAAATGGCTAGGGAGGCGCATTGTGCTCTCGTCGATCGTCTGCGATTCCTTTCACCTTTAAAAAAGACATCATATCGTAGTAAATTGGATATACACGGTGCGGAAATAGAAGACTATGTACGGCAATTCTTTGTGCGCATATTGGAAAATGAACACATCGAATTCAGTGCCACAGAAACATTTCGCGCCGTCACCATCAGAGATCTTCCCTCGCGCATCTACCCCACCTTCATCAACTTGGTGAACAATGCCCTATACTGGGTGCAACAGGGCGCTCGTCGCATCATCCTTCTGGATTACCAGCAGAACAAGCTCATCGTCGCGGACAGTGGTCCGGGTGTAGACCCCGATGATCTTAACGAACTGTTTCAAATTTTCTTCACACGGCGCATCAACGGGAGAGGTATCGGGCTATATCTCTGTCGGGAAAATCTGAGTCTTGCGGGTTATACTATTCGCTATGCCGGAAATGACGACCCCAAAATCCTTGAAGGCGCCAATTTCATCATTGAAAAAAAAGGGACTTGAGATGGTGGCAACGAAAGAAAACATCCGTGCGGCGTATATTGCACCTATCAAAAGCGTCGTCTGCATTGATGATGACTTCCCTACCTTTGCAGAAATACTTAGAGAAGAAAAAAAGTGCTCGGCCACAAAGGAAGAGGTGGCTGGTGAGCTCACAGATCCCGACAGCAACCCCTTTCTCCCAAAATTTGAAACGGCACCCTCCATCGCGTCAAGCACAAGCCCTCGCCTTAATTCCCCAAGAAACAAAGAGAAAGAAAGAGTATTCCGGCTCATTGAATCTTGCCATAAAGAGGGATATCTCATTGATATTCAAAATGATTATCCCAATGATGAAGGTAATTTCATCAGTAAGGCCGACTTACTTGTTCTCGATTATGAGTTTTCTGGAGCTCCCAATAAAACACTCACGGCCTTGCAACGTCTTGCGGAAAATCCAGACTACAATTTAGTAATTGTCTACACACAGGCAAATGTTCATGAGATCGCATTACAAACAGCGGCATGTCTTTACAACATTCAATCAGAAATGCCATGTGTCTCTCCAAATAATGAAGAAAAAAAGCTAGCGAGTGATCATCTGGCGAATTGGTTAGAAAATAAAGAAAAACTGTTTGATGATATTCATATTCCTGCCAAAAGCACGAAAGAAACTCTCAACGCCGCCTTTCTGTTATCTTTGAAAGAAAAATGCTATGGAATCACTCCAGTCGATGGACATATCGAGGCATGCAATCTAACGGATTTTTCTTCCTATCCATGGATAGCTTGTCATAATCTTTTTCTTGTTTTTATTGGTAAAGATCAAGGTTTTTTATCTATAAATGAATTAATAGAAGCTTTATGTGATGCCCTACATGCACATGGTCCTACGCCAATGACTCTGATGATGAGGCATGCCATTTCAGACTTCATAAAGAATATTGATATAAAAATTAACAAACTGATGCCGGACAGAGAAACAAAAGCGGCTGCACTTTTTGCTTCTCTTACTAATGGTGCTGACAGCAATCAAATATCTTCATGTGATTGTATAATAGATCACCTCCTACGTTCAATGTTTTATAGTCCAGAGCGTGCACTGAGTAATGAGGCAAGAAATATTATTCGTAAATATATTCAAGATATACGAACAAATGGATATACATATCAAGATATTCAGGATATTGAAAAATCATCCCTTAGTTCAAAAGAAGATTTTTTTGCGGTATTGAACAAATTTATATGTTGTGAACCGTATATAAATAGCAGCATGACGACTGGAAGTATATTTAAAATAGAAGATGACAATGTAACAAAATATTATATCTGTGTATCACCGGAGTGCGATCTAATAAACAAAAAAATAAAACAAATATCTTCAATTAAAATTGATTTGCTTAAAAATAAGGGAAAACATTTAAAAGACCTCACAGAGAATAAATACATTATTTTTTCTGATGGAGAAGATATATTTTGTGGAATGATAAACCAAATAAAACTACCTACAAATGATTTTTTCTGTACATCTACAGCTCTTGACGATAGAAAAATATTCTTAAATATTATTGAGGGCTCTGATGCAGGTATAAAATTTTATGCAAAAGAAGCAACAGTCGTTGCACAGCTTCGTTCTGAATACGCACATCGTTTCATGAATATCTTAGGTTCCTGGCGCAGCCGTATCGGTTTAGAGTTTATTGAGCTTCCTAAAGATAAAAATGAGTAGTTACTCTTATAATACGATTATTTATTTTCTGAACATCAACAAAAATATAGGGTAAGGCCCCTTTCGGGGCCTCTCTATTTTTAATATAAGCCATTTCTTCAGGAGCCACTTTTCCCCTTGAGCGAACTCACGTCCGCCTTGAGGGCTGTGAGCTCCTTGTCATGGTTCTCCAGCTTATTCCAGATGCGGTGGTGGGACTCGGCGTTGTCGTTCTTGTTGGCGTATTGCGTATTGCAGTCCAACTTCTGAATGATGAGAGCCTTCACGTCCTTGGAAAGGCCTGTGGCCCACCAACCAAAGCCAGTGGCGATGACGCCGAGCAATACGGCCAATACCTTGAGCAACAGGGTGATAAAATCGATCTGGTGTTCAATCCCGGTCATTGCGTGTTCTCCTCAACACTCCTGATCCACAGGAGAAGATTTCCGGCCTCGCCCGCGGGCAAATGGACCCACTCGCCGGATTCAGTAAAGCGGTTCCCGCCGTACTGATACGACCAGTCAGTCGTCACGATGGCTCCCGGCGTCAGGGGGACCGGGCTTATCGCGACGGTCGGTTCCGCCCATCGACTGCAGCCACCGACCAGAAGGGGCGTCACGGACAGCAGAACGATCAGCCTCACGGCGCTCACCATACCGCCGGCGAAGCCACAGCCTGAGCATATCCGCCAGCGATGAAAGAAGCTCAAGGACGGCCTGCACATCATTTTCCCGTCACGGCCTTGACCTCGGCCTTCACGGCTTCGGACTTGCCGTCCGCCACGGCCCCCCTGTTCTGGCCGAAGTGCAGTGCGAAGCCATGAACCCACCGGTACACGGCGGCGTAGGCACCGGTCGTTTCCCTAGGTACGGGCATCCAGATGGTAGCGATGGCGCACAGGCCGCAAAGAGCCAAAAATACCTTCGCCAATACGGCAATCCAGGCCACCTCGGGATACTGCGCCGAAAGCTGCGCCAATGCCGAAAAAATGAAGTCGATGATGGTAGCGGGATCAAGCATCCTGTTCGCCTCCTGTCCGTTTGAGCAGTTTTCCTTCATCCCGGCGACGTGCCTTGTAGCGCGTACGATCCGAGCACAGCGTCTCCGCCGCCTTGCCGAACTTTCCGGCAGCCAGAAAACGCCACGCCGCGTGCCGGCAGGCGCGGCTTCCCAGCTGATAGTACATGCTCACCAGTGCGGTCTGCACTTCCTTCGGGGTGTCCGTAAAGTTGAACGGCGACATCCGGTCAAAAGCCGTTTGCGCCTGCCTGACGTAGTCGGCATGCACAAGATCGTCGATGAGCGTACATTCTTCGTCGGTGACGGCCAGAGGCCGCTCCCGCAGCGCGTCAATGGCCCGGTATCGCGTCTTCTCAAGGTAAGGCGAGAGCTTTTCGAGCAGCGTGCCGGTGATGCCATAGCGAATCAGCGCCCCTCTCGTCTGCTGACCGAGGTCCAGCCCGGTGGCGATGGTCACACCGGACTGCCCGATAGGCTCAAAGCCTTCCCCGGGGCCCCCACGATAATTCCTCTTCTCGCAGGGGATGTAGCCGATCAGCTGACGGGTTTCCCATTTTTTCAAAAAGTTGCGGATAAATTCCATTGCGATGGCCATACGGGTTCCTTGGTTGACGTTTGGAAAGAAAAAGGCCACCGGCCCTCTTCGGGCGGTGACCTGTTGAATGCTGTAGTACCGTAAACCTACTTATACTTTCTTGTTGGCCTCAAGGCGGGTGGTATACCCGTTATTCGAAAGGGTATGTTCCGCCTTCGAGATGACCCACTCCGTCGGCAGACCGGGCCTCAGCACGATATGCAACGGACACTCCGCCCCAATTTCCGCTTTGCCCGGAAGCGTCATCGACAACGCCTTGGCTTTCTTTTTCCCTTTCTTCAGTTTCGCCTCCGCAGCCCGTCGGGCCTCGGCCTCGGAGGCATGCTGATATCGAAAATCCTCATATGGAGGATTTCCTACCAGAACCTCTTTTGTAACCCCCGCATAATGATCCCACCATCGAGCGCGATATCCCCCCTCTCCGCCCTGCTCCTCTCCCTTCGCCTTGCCGCCGGGTTGTCTGGCCGAATACTCATACTCCCATGAAGTGATCTCCTCGGTGCTCAGAGATACCACCGGCATGTTCTTTCCCGTGACGCTCTTCGCGGCGCCTTCCCGGGCCATAACGAGCATATCCCCCATCGGTTTCGAGATGCCGCCGTTGGCCTCGGCGAGTCGTGTGAGAAACGCCATGTCCGATTCCGACGTCTGATCAATATGAGCGATGGCGATGGACGCCAGCTCCGTATCGCACTTCGGCGAATAGCCATACTCCGACGCAATTTGGGAGACGATGCCTCCGACGGTCGTGTCATGCCATGATCGGGTTTTCTTGCTGCGAAACGGCGCGAACATCTCCGCAGCTTTCGCATTGACCGTCAGCGTCGCCGGGGGATGCCGCAGGGTAAAGCCGTCCACTTTGAATGTCCCCATCTCCACGAGCCCCGTTTCGGCATACCCGAGGAACACCCGCAGACTTGTGCCGATCTGGGGTAGCGCCGCAACGGCCCCGTTTGTCTGGCGGCGGTCGTCGAGGGTCAGCCGGAGCTCATCCGACTTGATTCCGGACTCGTCGGTAACGACCATCTCCATCAGCCGATCCCTGACGTTCTCCGTAATGTCCGTCGAATTCGCATAGATTTTGAATGCAGGCTTCATAAGCTCCTCACGACCACAGACGGACAGGCTGTTCCTCTTCCGGCTGTTCGATATCCGGCAAAACGATGGTCAACCCCGCCTCCAGAACAGACGGACACCGGGCTAGAAAGGGGTTGGCCTCCAGCACGGCGGGGACATGCCGCTCGCTGCCGTAATGTTTCCAGCAAAGGCCATCAAGCATGTCACCATCCTTTGAAACGATCTCTCTCGGCATGGCCTACTCCTGCCTGAATTTTTGCATAAGCGAAGCCGTCAACGAGGACAGTTCTTCGCAGATCGAAATGAGTGATTCGCCTGAAGCCGCAGACTCCGAGCAGATGGAAGCGACCGCCATTCTGCCCTCCTGCCCTTCGCGCCGCATGCCTGCAACAGCCTCAAAGGTCACCCCCGTCCGGTGCAGCTCATCAACTGAGGACCGACACGAAAACTGCGCCAGGTCAGCCGTCGCGTTGATGTACCGCACTCCCTTACGCAGAGTCGCGGAAACATCGCGCAAGGGCTTCGCATCATCCTTCAGGGTATAGGGCAAAGCCGTTATAGCCGAACTCGTATCAAGGACATACAGCCCGACCTCCCGTAATTCCCGAACATTTTCCTGTATCGATGAAATGGCTTCATGCACAGGCTGAGGAATGATTGCCTCAACAGCGTCGTTGATCTTCTTTTTCGCGGCTACCAATACTTCCCCGACGGCTGACACGCCTGCGGAAACCGTACCGACGATGGACGACACGGCATCACTGACGCTTGAGATGGTGTCCAGAGACGGCGTATCGGTCACTTCCGGCAGACAGGCGACCATGTCTTTTGCCTGTTTCAGCTGCGAGAGTGCGGTCGCCGCCGGGACGCCTGAAGACTTCGAAACCGCTCCGGTACCTTTCACCACTGAAGCAACAGGAGAACCGCCGCCGGATTGACCCGAATAGTCGGGACCATAGTATTTGATGGACAGGGAAAATTCGATTTTCCGCCCTTCCCCGTTGTCGAGAAAATACGATCTCGTATCCGATACGTTCAGAATGCTCCAGAAACCACATACGGCTCCGGCACCCGTAACCATCTGGCACGGATTGCCCGTCATCAGCATTTCCCGCAAAGGTACGATGCTGGTCTGACGATTGCCGGAAAAGGTGGGGTAGACGACGCCGTCCAGCGTCACTTCCGGCGAATCCATCCCGACGAACTGCAGCGCCGGCTCCCGTCCCAGACGTTCCTGCGCGGGCCACCGGGCCGCATACTTCGCCACATATTTCTGATACGCCGCCGTGTCGACGGCGAAATTGAAGTCGCCAAGACGGAGCATTGTCCGGCCTGCCATGGCAGTCCTCCTTATTCATAGTCGTACAGCGCCGCAGCGCCATCGCCATACCGGGAAAAACCATTCCGCATAAGCCGCCGCTCAACGGTATCAGCTATATCTCGGGCTTCGGCCCCCGGAGGAACCGTTACCTGTATGGTCGGCGCGTTGGTGAAATGCTGCGTCACATTTCTTGTGCCCGCAACGGGTTGTGGAGCAACCGCGGAAGGCCCTGCTGCCGTGCCGCTCTTCCTGAAACCGAACTTCGGAGGCATGTTTTCGCCTGACGAGGCAAAAACGGGAGAACGCTGCATCCAGACGTTTCCAACAGACGCCCGTTTTCCATCGTCCGCCTCTCCAGAGGGTGCATCTCCAATTCCGCTCCAACTCTTGAATTTCGTCCATTTTTCGGAAACATAATTTCCCGCCGAGTCCGACCATGAACTGAACGTGTCCCCGATCTTTCCGGCGTTGTCCCAGAGCCACTTGATCGCATTGATGATGTCACCAATCCGGTCGCAAAGGTATTGAACCGGAGTAAAGAGCAGCTTGAAGCCTTCGCCGAGGGCCAACCCAAAACGCTGTCCCGTGATGGACCAATCTTCAAGTTCCTGTTTTGAGTACTGAATCGGCGTGAAAAGTTCAGAAAACCAGCCGATAACCGAGCCAATCGCATCTCCTACAGCGGAAAATAACGGCTGGAGAGGTGCGAACGCTTCAAGGACCGGAGTAAAAGCCGCCTTGATACCTCCCCAGACACCTCCAAAGAAGGCTGAAAGAGGCTCCCAATATTTGCGAATTGTGAGCGCGACGCCTCCGATGAGCAACCCGATGCCAAGGATGATCCATGTAATGGGGTTCGTCAGAAGTGCCGCTGTCACCGAACCGATAGCCGGAATTAAAGAAAGGAGCCCCCCGCCTATTTGGCGCAGGACACCGCCGACTCCACCGGCCCTGGACTTGAACGCTCCCCATTTGGAGCCGAGCAAGGTCGCGGAGGCCCCGGTTTCGGCATTGCTGATGCGCAGCAGCGCCTGTTCCGCCCGAACCTTCTGCCAGACGACGTTCGTCTTCAGAAAGGGAGCCTTCAGAACTGTCCAAGCGAAACCGAGTGCGTAGGCAGAAAGACTGAGAAGCAAAATGGAACCCACCCCAAGCAAAACGGCACGGGAAAGAACGGGAAACGCATGAACAAACGCACTGGCCTTATTCGCCAATGAGGTAAGGTTTTTTGCGGAGTCCCGTGCAGCCGGAGCCAAAACATTTCCGATTTCGATTGCCAAATCGGAGACGGCACTTCCAAGGATAGTGAATTCACCCTTCGTATTGTCCAACATGCGAGCTGCGACCTGTTTGGCGAAGCCCTGCTGGCTGGCAAGCAGATTTTTATTATACCGATCCTGGAGTTTATTACGTGTCTCAAGGCGGTACTTTTGAATCTCCTCCTCAGTAGCGCCCTGTTCACGCATATTCTTGACTTGTTCTTCGATATACTTTTCATCGTGACGGAGCGAATCAAGCAATGCCAGCCCGCCGGAAACCGCATATTTCCCAAAAATCGAGGATGCGGCTTCGAGCCGATCAGCCTGCGACAGGTTGCCCATCTTGACGGACAACTCGGTGAGAATATCCATCCAGTCACGCAGATTACCGTTCTCGTCGGCAACATCGATGCCCACCTTCTTGATGTAATGGGCCGCCTGCTGGCCTTCGGGGTCAGCCATGATCTCCCGCATCTGTTCGGCGGAGATGCCCAGTTGCTTCATGTGCTTCTGGGCATCCTTCGCGGGCGCTATCAACCGCAGGAAAGTGTTTCTCAGCGTCGTACCCGCCATACTTCCCTGGATGCCAGCATCGCCAAGCACTCCGGTCATGGCGGCGACCAGCTCAATGCTCGCGCCCGCGCTGCTTGCCACCGGGGCGACATACTTCAACGTCTCGCCCAAACTTTCCAACGTGGTGTTTGAACCTGTGAATGTTTTTGTCAGCACGTCGCCAACGCGACCCGCCTGATCCGCCTGCAGGCCAAATCCGGTCAAGGCGTTGGACACGATGTCCGATGTCCGCCCCAACTCTGTACCCGCCGCTGCGGCCACATCAAGCACGCCGCCGATGGCGGCCATCTGTTGATTTGCGTTGACCCCCGCCATGGCAAGGTATTCCATGCCCTGCCCTGCCTCCAGTGCGCTGAACTTCGTGTCGCGGCCCATTTCGCGGGCTTTCGCGGTCAGCTGCACCTGCTGTTCCTTCGTCGAATTGCTGACGGCCCCGACGCGGGACATCTGCGCCTCGAAATCCATAGCGGTCTTGAGCGGAGCGGCCAGCGTCATGCCCACCGCAGCAGTGGACATGACGTTTCCCAAATGTTGGCCGCGCTTGTCCCGGTTATCCTTGTCTGCCTGCCGAGCCCGGGACAGGGCCTCCGTCCGGCGCTTCAAGGTGTCGAGCTGACTTCCCAGGCGGACGGATTCCGTACCGAGATTGCGGGTGTCAACGCCAGCCGAATGCAAGGAGGCCCTGAGTTCCCTCAGAGCCTCCCGCTGCTTTGTCAATGCCGCACCAGCCTTTTCCGCAGCCTGTTCAGCCGCACGCATTTCCCGTGTCTGTGCAGCAATGGGCGGCCCCATCGCCGCATACGCAGCACTGAGTTCATCGGCGCGCTTTCTGGCCTGCCCATAGGCCCTGCCAAGATCATTGGTCTGAGCCTTCATCGCAACGAGCTGATCGACCTTGACCTTTTTGTTGTTCAGGCTGGATACCTTGGCTCCCAGCGTGCCGAGCTGATTCTTCGCATCGCGGACCGCCGCCCCAAGCGACGACGCAACCGTGGCGCCTATGGTGATATTGACCGGCTTTCCTGCCATGACGCTACTCCATTCCAACTCTGGACAGCTTCCGTGCCCAGTACAGAGATTCCATCAGCTCGTCCGTTTCAAGAGCGAGAATTTCAGACCGGGACCAGTGCGTGTAGAGGGCCAGTTCCATGATCAGCCCCGGAAGGTCGCTGTCCTCTATGACAAAAAAGTCTGAAGCACCTTTTGCAGCTTGCCGTAATCGGCCATGTCCATTTCATGAAGTGCTTCAGGCGCCACGCCGCACAGGTTCGCGAGCAACGCGATTTCCTGCGTGGCCGCATCCTTTCCGGCTCGTCCTGCGGCGAGCTGGTCGGACACTCTCGGGCGTCGGGAAATCACCATCTCTTCATGGAGTTCTCCCTGATAATCATAAGGGTAGTCGAGTTTCACACGGATCGGTACCATTCTTTTACTCCTTTGCAGTTTACTTTTATAGCACTAAGTGCTATATAGATACTCATGAAACACATACTGAAGACCCGGTACTTCGCCAAATGGATGAGCAAAACGGAATTGAACGACTCCGCGCTCTGCAAGGCCGTCAGCGAAATGGAACGCGGCCTGATCGACGCCGATCTGGGAGGTGGGGTCGTCAAGAAGCGCGTGGCCCTTCCCGGTCGTGGCAAGAGCGGCAGCACACGTACCCTGCTGGCGACCAACAAGGCTGACAGATGGGTTTTCGTTTTTGGCTTTGAGAAGAATGACCGAGCCAACATCACGTCCAAGGAACTCAAGGCCCTGCAGGAAATCGCCAAAGATTTGCTGACCATGAGCGAGCACGACATCAAAGCCTGCCTGCAACAGGGCGGCATTACGGAGATATGCAATGAACACCAAGTTTAAGAGCAGAATCCTTGAGGCCGTACACGACACGGCCTCTTCCCTCCACGAAACCGGATGCCTATCCGGCGAGCGGATGAAGGAATACGACGCCCTGTGCGTCGAACCCGTTCCCGCCTATGGGAGCGAGGAAATCCGCGACCTGCGCCGCAGGCTGGAAATCAGCCAGCAGGCTCTGGCGACCGTCCTTAACACGAGCCTGTCCACCGTCCAGAAGTGGGAAATCGGCGCTAAAAAGCCGGGAGGCCCGTCCAGCAAGCTGCTGTACCTGCTGGACAGGAAAGGACTTGAAGTTTTACTTTAAGTTCTACATCCCGATGGCGGACCGGACGGAGTCCATCTGATCGATCCCGCCGATTTTCCGTACCAGATTCCTGGCGTCGATTTCGACGAGTTCGTTTCCCTGCATCGCCAGCTTGTAATACTTGACGGCGACCTTCACCTTCAGGACGGACTTGTCCCCCGGCTTCCACGTCCCGGGATCGATTTCCGTCCAGCCGCCGCGCAGATTGACCACCACGGGCACGGCATCCTTGCCCTGTCGCTGGAACGCGCCGCGCAGCGTGATCTGGACATCCTGCGCATCCAGCAGGCCGAACAGCTTGAACAGTTCCGGGTCATGGTCGGAAATGGTCAGTGTGGATTCCATTTTATCCATGCCGAGATCAATCAGAACCGGAACGTCCATGCCTCCTGCACGATGTTCTTCCGTCTTCAGAGTAAGCTTGGGCAGCTCGATTTCATCGACGCGCCCGGCATACCCCCGGCCATCGACAAAGAGATTCATGTTCTTGAGAACGCGAGGCGTTTCGATGCTCATCGGAAAATCTCCTCAATGTAGTCGTCGACCAGATGCGACTGGAAAGTGACGCGTTCCGCAGGGTAAGGAGGCGTGAAGTCGAAGTTGAAGTAGACGTGTCCGTCCGAAACGGCGGCCGCCGTGTTCAGGTCGGGATCAGGCCAACAGGCGCCGCCGAGGATCGCTCCCTTTGCCTTCAGCTCCCGCAGGTAGGCGTTGACGCCTTCGGTCACGTCCTCGACGTAGGTCTTGTCGATGTTCCGGTCGACGGCCCAAAGATGCGCCTGAAGGATGGACTCGTTGATCATGTCGGCGGTGCGCCGCACGGACAGGAAGGCCCACTTGGGATCGGAAGAACATGTGCGGTTGCCCCACAGTCTATAACCGTCTTCATGGATGATCGTGGAAACGCACTGCTCGTTCAGCAGGTTCGCACGGCAGTTCGCGTCCCCAAGCTCGAAGTCGACGGCGCGATGGGTACCGATGATGCCGTTGATCTCCTGATTGGATGGGCTCCACCAAAATCCCCTGTCGTTGTCGATCTTCACAAGCAGCCCGGCGACGCGGGCCGAGGCCGGTTCCGAAACGACCTCGCCGTCCTTCATCACCTTGCACCACGGATCAACGACGTAGATGCGCCCGGTCCCCCAGTCTTCGCGGTAGCTGATCGCATCCGCGTCGTTGGTGTTCGGTCCATCGGCAATGATGACGGCGCGCAGGCTTTCCGCAATGCCTTTCAGTTCTGCAACCACCGGATTCGAGAGCGGAGACTCGGGGACGGGCATGTACGTATAGGTGATCCTGACTTCACCGTCTTCGGGGATAGCCCCATCAGAAACTCGCGTTACCGCCCCGGCAGCCGCGTCCACCGTATAATCCGAGGTCAGCTGATACGTTGTGGCTCCATCCGTCGATGTGACCACCACGCCCTCAAGCGTTTTCCCAAGCAGGTGGAAGGTGCTTTCAGCGGTCGAAAAACGCAGCGTCTGCTCCCCTTCCACAGGAGCCGGTTCGTTCTTCAGCCGCTGATGGGTGAAGCCGGGCGCAATGAGGATTTTCGGCGTAACCTTGACGATGCTCTTCGCGGCACGAAAAACCTGTACGCCGAGATAGGCCCCGGTCTGCGGGTCAACGCCGCCGATCACATTGGACAGGGTCGCCTTCAGCCGTTCATCACCGCCTCCACTCCCCTCATCCACACGTACGACAACCACCACGGCGCCAACCTGATCAAAAATGCCGTCGATGGCGCCGGGCAAAGAGCCTTTCGTCCCCAGTTTTGCCGCTTCCCGGCGGGAACCAGAAATGAGCACCGGCGTATCAAGCGGATACGCCAATGCATCGGCTTCCGGCGCGGTCCCGATCAGCCCGATGACACCGGAACGGACGGTGCGGATTGGGCGAGGGCCATTGTCTATCTCAATGACTTCGACGCCATGAAGAAAACCTTCTGCCATTAATTTGCTCTCCTTTTTGTTATGAAAAAGCCCTCCGCTACAGGGCAGCGAAGGGACTTTTTATTTTGTTTTTTTGCGGGATGGGAAAAACCGACATCCCTTCAGCCTCAAGGATACACGAGGCTACGGCATACGCTTGGTGTGGTATAATCGCATTTCCAAGGGCTTTCAGTCTCCGTACCCATACGGGCACCAACTCACGGGGAAGAAGTTTTACGCTTTCGGGTCTGTCCATCCCTCTGGAATGCCCATCATCCACTCGATGAAGGACACATCCACCAAATGCCTCCCGGACGGACGCCCGGCTCGTCCGGTCAATCCGTATTCCAAGCCAATCAGATACGAACCGAGGTTCGTAGCTTTTTCCCATGATTCCGACAAGCGCAGATAAAATCCCATGCTCTGGGTCAACCCAACGACCGTGGGGGTAGGCAACAAGGAAAACCCGTTCCCGACGATGCGGAGCTCCGACCGCGGATGCAGAAAGCACTTCCCATTCCGCATCGTACCCGATCTCGGCCAGCTCCTGCAGGACTGTCTCAATGCCAGCGGCGAGGAGCCCCGGCACGTTTTCCGCAATGACGTACTTCGGCCTGATTTCTTCAATGAGTCTGACGTATTCATACCACAATCCGCTCCGTGTTCCTTCTGTGATCCCTTTCCGTTTCCCAGCCAGGCTCACGTCTTGGCACGGGAAGCCTCCGCACAGCACATCCGGGTGAGGCAAATTCTCTCCTCGCAAATTCCTGACGTCCTCATAAATGGGAAGGCCAGGCCAATGCCGCCGTAGTACCGAACGACAAAACGGGTCCACTTCACAGAAAAAACGGTGTTCCATCCCGGCCCATTCCAAACCGAGATCACACAGTCCCGCCCCGGAAAACAGGCTACCGACTGTCAACCTTTCTTTCATCAAAGCTCCTGTGGCCGTCTGGCGACTCGGAGCCGGGGATCGCATCCCTCACATGATTCATAGTTCCGCAACGGGGACACTTTATGGTCAAATCGAGCGCCATCCCCTTCGCGAGCATCTTGTTACAAACACCACAACGAATCTCTTTTTCCGTCCCTCGCATTGAAAATCCTGTCTTGCGCCCCAAACTATCCGCTGATATCTGTTGTGCGCTCGTTAGAGCACAACACTGGCGGATACTCCGCACGATGGCGTTACATCGCGTGGGGCCGTGGTCCGGCGTCTCACCGCCGGGCCGGTGGGGGCGTTAGCGCGCCCCCGCCTCTGCCATAAAACTCTTCCGTATCCATTGCGGCGATCATCACATATCCCGTCAAATATGGTATGCCCATAGGAAACCAATAATTACGTCGAGTCCGCAAACTCACCTTCCAGTCCATCCGGCCTTCAACCGCGAAATGAACAGCGGTACTCAATACGCCTCTCTTTTCCCAAAAAACAATGACATCATCCCCGGAGTGCCGCTCCGATGTACTTATCGAGAAAGGCTTGTGCAGAGTCTGGTTCGGCATCCGTAGCGGCCCTGATAGGCACCATCGTTTCCATCCAATCCGTATCAGCCCTCTCTTCAAAACCGTTGTTCCGTAAAAAACGTATTCTTCATTTTCGGTCTTGATAGGGGCAGTAGGCGCACCTCCTCATACTGCCAGAGCAACATATCTGGCGTAGTTATACCCCTCCGGGTTCACGACGAGAGAAGCTCGGCCCGGTGCCTTTACCAGCACACTACCGGCTCTTCCTCCTTTGCCATTAAGCCAAGAAAGAGGCTGGAAGAAATCATTTACGAAGGAGTCATACTCTGCCGCACTCAACAATACGGTTTCCGCGATTATAGTATGTTGATGCTCCAACGGGAGAGAATGAGCTGCAACTGCTTTAACTTCGTTAAGGTCATATGGCTTACAAACAAAAGCAACGAAATACGAAACACGCTTTTCCATTTGAACGTCCTAAAATGGTTCGATTTACTTGACGTGTTGTGTGTTCGCTCTTTCTAAATACAGTTGCAAATCCTTTATCACGCGGCGACCGTTACGACTGGCGCTGGCAGATCGTCGAAGTTGATTTCGATGGCCGCCACGTCCTCCGGGGGTCCGCGCCGCATTGACGGCCTCCCGCAGCTCCCACTTTCGGGCATAAAGCATCCGGCCATAGGCGATCAGTTCCAGTTGCAGCCTTTTAAGCTGTTCCAGCGTTACCCGCCGCATGCTGTTGCCGTAATCGCAAAACAGCGTTTCTTTTTCACCGGTTGCCTCAAGCATGGTCACGAGTCCCCCCACGTCGCGGTTGGCCCGCTCGTTCGCGTCCACCTCGAAGCCGAGGGAGCTACCGAAGTGTCCGAACCGCTGCACATGCTCGAAGGCCTCGCCAAGCCGTACGAGCTTGTCTGCACGTACGTGGGCAAGCATATCTTCCGGCGTCGGTTCGGCGTCAGGAACGAACGTCACTCCGGGCGGGAGAGCCTCCCCCGTCGGGTTTGCGGGGAATGAAACGTGGGGGAAGAGAAAACGGAGTTCGGAAAGCGTGTAGGTTTTGCCTTCATATCCGTATACGGGCATTGTTTTTCTCCTTAAGCCCATCCCGCCGCTCTGGCCGAATTGTAGTCGGCCTCATTGGCATACGGGTAGGGACAGTTGGTTGTCGGACACGTTGCATTGGATTTTTTGCATTTATAATAGGCGGACTGACCTGAGGTGTACGTCCGGGTGCAGCTGGACTCCTTACAGTTCCCTCCAAAATACCCACAACTGTAATAGGCTGAGGATGCCGGAGAATATACTTTGGAACAGGCAGAGTAGTTACAGGGGCTTA
>QWCK01003006.1_pt1 | contig 19398 bp, 13 predicted proteins | sample 1972571 | NCBI WGS metagenome assembly QWCK01 (sample SAMN09866710, study PRJNA288562) | Human gut metagenome isolate term2_stool, whole genome shotgun sequencing... | isolation source: gut | host: Homo sapiens | place: USA: California
TTGTTTCTGCCTTGACATTGAAAATCTGCATACCTTTCTGGTATCCGTATGGAATTTCCAACTGTCTGTCTGAATCCTCTTTCTCTGTTTTAACACAATGACTGCGAAAAGCTTTTTCCACGTCTTTAAATCCCATCTGCACCGCTGTTTTTCCTCTGGCAGTAAACTCATTTTTCTGACAGTTCACAGTAACATCTGTCTGTTCATACAGATGATCTTCCCCGACTGCCTGAATCACCTGCTGTCCAATCAGTATCATCAGATTTTTTTTATCCACTGGCAAATCCACGATTCCTTTTTCCACAGCCTCTTTTGTCGGAAGAATGGCGTGATGGTCAGATACTTTTGCATTATTTACAACTCTTTTTATGTTATGTCCTAACTGCCCATATTCTACAAAAGGCAGCATCAACGGCATTTTACCTGCCAGTTCTTCTACTGTTCCAATCATATCTTCTGTAACAAAGCGGCTGTCTGTCCTCGGATACGTTACCAGCTTTTCTTCATATAATTCCTGTAAAAGATCAAGCGTTTTCTTTGCCGTAAATCCAAAATACCGGTTCGCTTCCCTCTGCAGGCTTGTCAGATCATATAATTTAGGAGGGGATATTTTCTTCTGTTCTCTTTTTAGCTCTGTAATAATTGCTTCAGAACCGTCACATAATGCTGCCAGAAGTTCTACATCTGCTTTATTGGTAATGTTCTCTGATACGACAACGAGCTTTCCATCTGTCAGTTCTACTCTGTAAAAGGTTTCTTTCTGAAAATGCTCAATCCTGTCCTGCCGTTCTGTCAGCATGGCAAGAGTTGGTGTCTGTACTCTTCCAACTACCAGTTTTTTATAATACTTTGTCGTATACGCTCTGGTAGCGTTCATTCCAATCAGCCAGTCTGCCTGTGCCCTGCATACCGCCGCCATGCAAAGGTTACTGTAAAAGCCGGCATCTTTCATCTCATGGAAACCATTTCTTATTGCTTCATCTTCCATAGAGCTGATCCATAATCGTCTGACTGGTTTTCTACATCCGGACAGATCATATACTCTCTGGAAGATCAATTCTCCTTCCCGTCCTGCATCACAGCCATTTACCAGATACTCTATATCTTCCCGGTTCATCAGATCCTTTAATACTGAAAACTGCTTCTTTTTATCTGCTGACACCTGTAATTTCCACTTTTCAGGAATGATCGGCAGGTCATCAAACTGCCATTTCGCATATCTTTCATCATATTCTTCCGGTCGTGCATATTCTGCCAGATGTCCAAGGCACCAGCTCACAAGGCAGTTTTCTCCCTCCATGTACCCGTCCTGTTTTTTATATGCTGACAAATTTTTCGCATAACTTTGTGCTACACTCGGTTTTTCTGCAATCACTAAAAATCTCGCCATTTTTCATCCTTTCTGAAAAGGACAGCCAGATTAGCTGTCCCTTTCCTGCATCTTATTTTTCTGTGCTAAACTTCATAGAATCAAAATCTTACTCTTCCTGTCCATCTTCATTTTCCTGTTCTTCATTGATAAACGGTCCGTCTGTAAATTCAAGTTGTTCACTGACAAAACCATCTTCTTTTTTACGACCATATTTCAGATATACAACCACTGCACCAATACCAAGTCCCCCTGCTAATATAATGGTACAGAGTTTCCAGATGTCTGCACCGCCTGTATTTCTCTGTGTTGTTTCTTCTGTTTCTTTTTCCACAGCAGGTGTTGTTTCTGTGGTTGTTTCCGGAATCACTACCTTCTGTTCTTCCTCTGTCTTACTGTCTTCTATTTCATCCAGGAATTCTGCAAGGTCATTTTCATCAACCAACGACATCATATAGACATTTTCTGATGTGCTGGAACGGTCAATTACCATATAAAAAGTATTTCCCTTTTTTGTCTGGATGGTAAGGAACTGCTTTGTATCATCATTTTCCTTATCATCGACCAGTTGTGCATTTCCCGGCGTAGAAAAGGCAGAGGAATCACTTTCTGCGATCACTCTGCCCGTATCCTCCGTAGTTTCTTCTGTGGTTGCTTCCGATGATGTTTCTGCCACAACCTCGGTAGTTGTTTCTTCCGCAGGCGGATCAGCATTTGCATATACAGTTGCAAACGAAAATCCCGAAAGCATTGTAACTGCCATTACAATCATCATCAGTTTTTTTACTACTTTATTTTTCATGTTCTAAGCCCTCTCTTTCCGGTATCTGTACATCAGATTCTTTGTTATTTTCTTTGTTTCCGTCTTTCTTTTCTCCTGCATCTTCTATTGCAATACCACCTTCTTCATCCAGCCGAATCGTTGCTGTTCCTTTCTGAATCCCATCAAGCAGTACAAGAAGTTCCCTGCTGTCCAGCTTCAGTGAACGGAAAGATTTGATAATTTCTATGTCCTCCATCTGCTGTTTTAAATCATTCTGCTTTTTCAGATGCTTCTGCAGTTCTACAATCTTTTCTTCTGTTTTCTGAATATCATCCAGAACTTTTTTTAACTTCATATTCATCTGCCCTGTCACCTCCTAATGCAGACGACCAAATGCCATAAAATGTTCCTGCCAGTAAGAACTTGCAATGCTTGTATACTGTACCGGCTTTCCGCAATGTATCATCATATTGTTGCCAACATAAATTCCTACATGACTCGCTCCGCTTGTGTTATAAGTTCCCTGGAAGAAAATCAGATCTCCCGGTTTTGCTTCTGATGGGGATACCTGTGAACAATGAGAACGAAGTTCATCGGCAGTACACCTTCCTATGTTCCATCCATTTCCACAATTATTGATTACCCAGCTTACAAATCCAGAACAGTCAAAACCGCTTGGAGAATAACCACCCCATACATAAGGCACTCCCAGATATTTCTCTGCTTCCCGTATCATCTTTGCGAATTGTGGGTCAGATAACGCTTCACCAGGAATCGTATAGCCAAAACCACTACTTCCTGTTGGAATGGAATTCAGGTCAAACAGGTAATCCCTGTTTCCATAATATCGGTTATACGCATCGTATCTTTCCTGTTCCTCTTCTGTCATACGGCTTCTTAACACCGTATCCAGATTATGATTGGTCATAGTAACATCCAGACGGTTCACTTCTTTTGTTGTTGTCACTTCTACTTCCTGACTTCCGTTGCTGTCAGCTATGTAAGCCTCCCATGTCTGATGTCCATGGGCAGATGCCGCCGCATGATTATCATAATAAACATCAAACTGCACACCATATCTTGCGAAAGCTCCGGTATCTTCTACTACATATTCCACGCCATTCATCACTACATGAGTGCCAATCGGAACAAAGGGATTTGTCGCATCTACAGCAATCGTGTGGTTTGCGGTAGGCATTGCTCCACTTGCGGTCGGCCCGCCACTCCACTGACCACAGCAGATGGAACAGTTGCAATATCCACTGGTAACAACCTGTCCCAATGATTCTCCAACCCGGACAGTCTTTGTTTCTGTTACGGTTTCTCTGGTAGACTGTGTATTGATTCCATATTGCTGCTGAAAAATCTCTTTTATCTCGTCTGCGACTTCCGCATAAGTAAAACCGCCATATTTCACTGTCAGATAAGAAATAAGCTGATATGGATTGTGTCCGATCTCATCAATCTGATAACGGTATTCATCATAATCCGGATGCCTGGATTCTATTTGATTGATCTGTGTGTTCAATGCTTCCTCCAGAGCTTTATACGCATTTTCTGCAGCATAAATATCTTCATCCGTACTGGAATAACTGGTTGAAATGATTGCTGAAGAACCACCCTGCAAAACTGCACTGCAACTGGAAAAACTGGCTGCTATCAGAACAAAAATCAGTCCAAAAAGAGCTACTGTAGCAAAGATTCCTTTGTTTTGTGCTGCCACCATTTTGACTGCGTCTTTTGTTTTTTCTGTAAATCTTTGTGCCGATGTGATTGCCGCATCTTTAGCTTTTTTACTTTCTTTTGCCGCCCGGTACTGCTTTTGGTATCGTTTTTTCTGTAGTAATTTTTGAAGTGCTGATTTTTTCTTCTGGTCAGCTTCTCTCTTCACTGCATTTTTTGCCTGATTTCCGTAAACAGCATCAAACATCAGCCTGCTATTTTCTGCTTCATCCAGCATATTTTCTGTCAAACGGGCAGACTGTTTCCTGCTTTCCCTCAGTCGCTGCCGGACATAAATAGACTTTCTTGCAAGACTTTCCCCTGCAAGTTCCATCCTGTGTGCCCCTTCCACAGCAGCGTTATCATCTTCTGCTTCATGGGCTTTCCAGTGTCCCACAGTAAGAGCAGCATTTTTCACTGCCGAAGCTGATTTGCGGATTCCAGTTCCTGCTCCATGTACCATGCCATCCCCTTCATCTCCAAAAAAAAGCCGGGACTGTTTTTTCTGTTCTTTCAGTATCCGCTCCCGCTTTACCTTACCTTTGATCTCATCCTGAAATCCTTCCAGTGATGCTTCTGTAACCTGAAATGTTTCACGATAACGGATATTTTCTTTTTCCGCAGTTTTTTGTTGTCTGGAAGCCTCCTTTTCTTTCCGTTTTTCTCTTTCTGCGTAATCTCTGACCATTTTTCTCTGTCTAAGTTTTCTGCTATCCACTGCGGTTTCCAGAGCAGCACGTTCACTTCTTGGCTGTCCCCGGATACTTTCTGTACGAAATACGGCATGTTTATCTGGCCCGGAATCTTCCGTTAAAGACATATCTTCCTTCGCATCCCCATTCCCCAGATCTTGTTCCATTTTCACTTTTTGTTCTTCATCTATACTGTATCTGGTTATATCAAAGGGTTTCTTTCTGGTCGGTATATCTTTACTTTCCGTTATTCGCTCCCGCCGATTTTTTCCGAAATCTTCTTCTTTTTTCGGATTTCTGGAAACTTCTATATCCTCATCACGACTGGTGATTCGTTTTTCTTCCTTGTTATGCAGGTTTTCTTCCCTAAGACCATCCCTGCTCATCTTATGGACGGTTTTATCTCTGGCTTTATATTCATGTTCCTGCAATTTCACCATCCCCTTTGCTGCGGTTTCCCTTTAATTCGCTTTATCCTTGTATGCTTCCCATTTATGTGAGATTTCGTCTACATTAGAAAGAATCGAAGTCAAAAGCATATCCAGCATCCTTTCACTCAGCCCTTCCTTTTCTCTCAGATAAAAAAGCACCTGCTGTAAGTCAATCATTTCTGACAGGAAAAGCATATCATCCAACATTTCACCAAATACTTCTTCACCGTTGCTGTCCTTTCCTGCCTCTAAAAGCTGCCTGACCTTTTTATCGGCCTGCAGTTTTTTCATCATTTCTACACAAGCCTCTTCTGTGCATCCTTCACATGGATTTGCCATACAATTATTTTCCATTCTGTAATCCTCCGTTTTCTCTGTTTTGTGCTATCTTTTTTACAACTACTCTTCATCTCTTTCCCCGATTCCAAGACGCTTCCGCTTTTCTACTTCATCTGGTTTGGAAGTCATGAGTGCATACAGCATCAGTGAATTATCGAATTTATCCTTGAATGGAATAATCGTACTTCCATAAAAAACAAGTCCCTCACCTTCTCCACTGTTGGTAACATAAGAAAGCTGATGTGGAGAAATGTTCAACTGTTTCGCAAGAATCTGTCTGTCCCCGGAAGCCTGATTCAGCATCAGGATAAAATCAGAGTTTTCAAAGATATTTTCAATTTCCCTTGATGCAAGCAAATCCTTGACATTCTGTGTAATACCTGTCGGGATACCACCCCACTTACGGAATCGCTTCCAAATTTCCACACTGTATGCTGCTGTCTGTTCTTCTTTCAGCAGCAAATGAAACTCATCAATATAATATCGGGTACTCTTATTTGCAGAGCGATTGATTGTTACTCTATTCCAGACCTGATCCTGTACAATGAGCATCCCCAGTTTTTTCAACTGTTTCCCAAGGTCTTTAATGTCAAAGCAGACCATACGGTTATTCAGTTCCACGTTTGTTCTGTGATTAAATACTTTCAGAGAACCATTAACATAAATTTCAAGAGAAGTAGCAAGCCGCTGTGCTTCCTGCTCTTTCTGCTCCCGGAGAAGATTATATAAATCTTCCAGTATTGGCATATTCTCTGGCACTGGGTCAGAAAGATAATCCTGATAGACCAGCCGTACACATCGGTCAATGATAGTCATTTCCACTGGTTCCAGACCATTTTTGCCTCCCACGATCAACTCGCATAAAGACAGAATAAAATCTGACTTTAAAGATAACGGGTCATCATCATCTGCATAATCAAGATTAATGTCCATCGGATTAATATAATCATGGCTGGTTGGTGAAATCCTGATAACTTGTCCATGAAATGCCCGGACAAGTGGGTAATATTCCCCTTCTGGATCGCAGACGATAATATCATCCCTTGTCACAATAAAAGCATTGGCAATTTCACGTTTTGCAGCAAAGGATTTACCAGAACCCGGTGTACCAAGTATCAGACCGTTCGGATTCTTTAATTTCTTTCTGTCTGCCATGATCAGATTATTGGAAAGGGCATTTAATCCATAATAAATAGATTCCCCTCCCATAAATAATTCCTGTGTGGTAAACGGAACAAAAATTGCTGTGGATGTTGTAGTCAGTGCCCTTTTGATCGGAACCAGATTCATCCCAAGAGGCAGACAGCTCATCAGTCCCGGCTCCTGCTGGTAGTCCAGACGTTTCAACGCACAATTATATTTCTGTGCAATTCCCGCAGTCTGAAATACCACATTTTCAAGTTCCTGCTTCGTCTGTGCAGTATTTAAAAACAATACCGTCACAAGGAACATTCTCTCATTTCTGGACTGTAAATCTTCCAGAAGCCTTTTTGCTTCCCTACCGTATGTATTTAAGTCTGATGGGATAATGTCCATATCATATCCGGAACGTACCGCTTTTTTCTGCTCCTCAATTTTCATCCTGTTAATATCTGTTACCTTACTCTTTACCAGCTTGATTGCTTTCATCTGGTCGATAGACTGTATATGGAGATTAACCATCAGGTTACAGTCCATTTCCAGAAATTCTGCAAGCATCTTGTCAGTAAGCTCCGGTGCAAGAATCTGCAAATAAGAGACAGAACCTATCGTACCGCCCATCTGAAAATCCCTGCCATTTTTAAACACAAAACTGGTCGGAGCAACATAATCTTTGGTACTCAGTCCTGTTCGAAGCACATCATCATAAGAAAAATGGAACGGAACCTTACTGTCCTGATTAAAGGTTTCATACATGATCTGAAGTCTTTCTTCTCCATTTAGTGGATAAGCCGAAACTCCAAGAATCTTAAAGTTATTGAGAATATCCGATTCAATCCTCTCCAGCTTCGGTTTTGCTTCCCGGATGCTGTCCGCTTCAATGCCAAATGTAATATATTTGGTACGGAGCAATCCATTATTTCCTTTGGAAAGCTGATTCTTTAACATCTGTGCAAATTCCATACGCAGTTCATCAAATTCATCATCCTGTGGCTTGATAAGGATAACTTTTTCAAATTCCGCCATGTTACTGTGCTGATTGATAAAAGACAACTGAAAATGAATAGTGCTGTCAAAGTAATTTAAAAAATCACACCAGTTTTCAAAGATTGCGTTCTTATCCTCATTCTGTGCCAACTGATAATTGATGTCATAAAACCGGATCGTTTTTGAATAAAACTTATCCTGCACCCGGCAAATCCCATCCTTTGCCATCTCATGATATGGAATAGACTGCTGTGCTGAAATCTGTTTTTCCTTTGCTGTATCTGCTTTCACTGCTGTCTTATTTGTCCCTGTCTTTACAGGTTTCCTGTTTCCTGCCGCTTTTTGCCCGGATGTGGAAGCCGGTTTACTTTTTCTCTTTTTTGCGTCTTTTTTTGCCTGACGCATGGCTTCTTTTTCTGCTTTTTCAGCAAGTTTTGCTTCTCTTTTTTCACTTTTCTTATCTGCCCTTTCCTGCTCTTTACGCAGCTTTGCTTCATATTTCTGTGCCTGTTTTAATGCTTTCTTTTCCCTTCTGGTTATCTTCCTTTTGGGTCTGCGGACACCTCTTTGTCTTTCCAGTGCTTCATAACCTGTTACCATCGGTTCTTTGCGTAACTTTCCGCTTACTGGATTTTCTCCATCTGGCAATGGTTCTGAAACTTCCTGCTCATCTTCCTTATCCAGCCAGTAATCATCCGGATATAAACTGTTCTCCAACTGTTCTGGCAACGCTTTCTTATTTTTTCTTTTTAACACGTTCCCTGCCTCCTTTCTTTCTGACTATCCTCTGTTTTTTCTCATACATATTTTCCACCTGATACTTCCTTACAGATGGCCGGATAAACCGGACCACAATTATATTCTTCAGAACTTTTTCTAACGGAAGCCCATCCTTCTCATACATGGCAAATACAAATGCCGGAAGCATCAGAAGACACATTCCGGTTGCAGCATTACTGGAACCGATCACTCCTCTGGTTAAAAAATAAAACGGTATCCCCACTGCTGCTGCAAGTCCAAAACAGATAAGCTGTCTTTTGGTAAGATTTAAAATAATCTTGTTTTTTACTTTGGTCAGATCTTTTGGTACAGATACAAAAGCCATCATTTTCCCCCTTCCTGCTAATGGGCATTAAACACACTTTTTGCAAAATTACCTGTTTTCATGAGACTGAAACACAGAATCACTGTATATGCCATCACACCAAACAATGCGGAATGTACGTTATCTGACATCTGGATATTTGCCACAAGGACTGCGTAGATTCCCACACAAACCATCATGAAAAATCCCTGAAATGCCAGTGCAAATAGTCCCCGCAGATAGTTGTTTCCAATCTGTCCCCATTCCCTGTTTGACATCGTTGCAAATGGTATTGCACCGACCGAGGAATACAGATAAATCTCAATCATTCGTCCATACAAAATAACTGTTATCAATACAGATATAATCTTCATACACAGGCTTACCAGCATCGTTTCCAGTGCCAGTATGACAAGTTCACCGATTTCCATAGATTCCATAGCTGTTTCCATCGTACTGATCATCGTATCTATATTGATCGCTGTATCAGAACTGATGACCCCTGCCGCCCGGCTTACCACCGTCTGTCCGACATCAAATACCGCCATAGTAATTGTGAACGTGTGGCTGACAATCCAGACTGCCACCCACATCTTGAAAAAATATTTAAAGAACATCCATGTGTCCAGATCATGCATGTTATTTTTTTCTGTCAGCATGGAAATCAATTCATAACAAAGTACAAAAGTGATAATCATACCGGCAATCGGAACAATTACCGAATCGGAAAGATTCTGTATCATGCTGAAAATGTTTCCATTCCAGCCTTGTGGTGTCTGCCCAACCTGAGCAGCAATCTCACCTGTCTTTTCATTGACATCGGTATACATTGTTGTCAGGTTGGAACTTACCATGCCTGTCAGAAGATCCCTCATCCATGTTTCAATCGCCTCAAATATACGATCCATGAGTTATCTCCTCTCTTTTTGCAATTAACCAAACAATCCAGATAACAGTGGTACCAACTGTGTTCCGATCAATGCCACACCGCCACCAGCCATAAGCTGCTTGATTCCCTGTGACTTAGCCCCAGGATTGTCGTTGCCGTATCCTTCCAGAAGATTAATAACTCCCCATACTGCAAGACCTGCTCCGATTGCTACTACAAGTGTCTGTAAAATATTGATTGCTGAATTAAAAAACGACATATGTTTTATCTCCTCTCAAGTTTTTTGCTTATAATTTCCTGCTGTATTCTGACCGGCTCTGCCCTGATGGGCGGTCGTTCATACTTTTGCATCCTCTCACCTCCCAAAAGGGCAAAGAAAAAGAGCTATGTAGTTGGATTTTCTACATGCTCCGTTTCCTTGTTTTCATTATTTTCCTGTTCCATAAGACTGTCCTCTGAGAACACATACAGGTCAAACTCCTCTGACCTTGTAAGTTTTACTTCCATTCTGTGCCTCATGTACGCTTCCACATCAAATTCATTGCGTTTATCGTAATCAGACAGTTCCTTATAGCGTTTATGTTTTGTAATATCATACTTGTCACTGAAAAACGGACGGACACCTCTTAGCTGGAGGATACACTTATTTCCATCCATCACCGCAAGTTCATCCCTACTCATCAGTTCTTTTCCGGTTTTCTGATAGTTCATCCCGTAAGAACGGCTCTGCCCTCTCGTATCCGAAGTATTATATAAATCAATGGTTTCTTTACCAAGTGTTTCTGAAATTTCTTTTAAAGTGGAACTTTCTTTTCCTCCAAGGAACAGCATTGTATCACAATTCCCTAAAATAGTTTCTGCAGCATCTTTATAAATGGTCTTTAACTGTGACTGCGACTGGAGTATAATAGAAGCAGATATTTCTCTGCTTCGTATGGTTGCGATCAGCTTGTCGAACTTCGGAATTTGTCCGATATTTGCGAACTCGTCACAGAGGATTCTTACATGATACGGCAGTCTGCCATGGTGTACATCATCTGCCCTGTCGCATAATAAATTGAATAACTGACTGTACATCATTGCTACCACAAAGTTAAAGGTATCATCTGTATCCGAGATAATAACAAACAATGCAGACCTCTGATCTCCCATCATATCCAGTTCCATTTCATCGTAACTCATGATCTCACGAAGTTCCGCAATATCAAATGGTGCAAGTCTGGCACCACAGGAAATCAAAATCGACTTCGCTGTTTTGCCGGCGGCTAATTTATATTTTTTATACTGGCGTACCGCAAAATGTTCCGGCTCTATTTTTTCCAGTTCCTCAAACAGCATATCCACTGCGTTTTTAAAGGTTTCGTCATCTTCCCTTGTTTCACTGGCATTGATAAATTCAAGCAGTGTCGCAAAGTTCTGTTCTTCCTCCGGTGCTTCATACCAGATATAACCAATCAAAGCACAGTATAAAAGGCGTTCCGCTTTACTCCAGAAATCTTCACTGGACTTCTCGCCTTCCCCTTTAGTATTTACCATAATCGTATTCACCAATTTTAAAATATCCTTTTCTGACCGGATGTAATGGAAAGGATTGTAGTGCATACTCTTTGAAAAGTTGATGGTATTTAGCACTTTTATCTTATATCCATTCCTTACTAACATCATGCCGCACTCAATAATAATCGTTCCCTTGGGATCGGTCACGACATAACTGATGTATTTTCCCATCTGCATCAAATTCGGCTTTACATAGAATCTCGTCTTACCGGAACCGGAGCCACCGATTACAATCACGTTCTTGTTCCTTGCAAATTTCGGCAGCTTTGGTCTGCTGTTCATGGTCAGCCTTTCCGTCATAGTAAGAAGAATATTGTTTTCAAATATTGGATCAATGAAGGGTGCAATGTCTTTTGCAGTTCCCCATCTTGCCGAACCATACTCTTCTCCCTGTCGGAACTTTTTGGCATTTTTCATCTTCATCATAACCAGAAGTTTTACAGCCAATGCCCCGGTAAAACCTGCCAGTAGTGGCATCTTTCCTATGCTAGGCAGAACAGAAGTAAATGCCATTTGAAAATTCAAAAGCAGTACCATCAGACGTTCCACCGATGAATCTCCCTGACAATACTGATACAGCCATGCTTCTTTATCTACCAGATAAAAGATTATGACATAAGGAGTATTCAATGCCAGTATCCGCAGGGAATTTCTTTTCAGGTACTCTCCTAAATCCATGATTTTCTCTCTCAGCCAGTCAAGTCCCCATTGAAAGCCTTGCATAAGCAGTGGTGGGATTCTCTCCAGATACCCCTTGCATACTTTACGCATCTTCTGAAATCGGTTCATAGTGTCGGCTCCTTTTCTTTCTGCTTCGTTTTCTCCCGTTCTCGGTTCTTATCTTTCGCCTGTGTGATTGCAACCTTCAGTTTTGCCCTTACAGACGGTTTCTTTTTCTTATTGAGAGATTTACCAATGTATTCCTTAAATGCTGCGGTCATGACATCTGCATCCCTTGCTTTGAAGAAAACAAAATATCTCGGCGGCTTTGCTGTCGTATCTTTTTTCAGACTGAAATCAATACTGTACTTTTTCGCCACCCGTTCAAAGGATTTGATATTCCCATCAGTAATTTCAATATTGGAAAGCTGTACATTCTGCCGCATCAGCTTCTCCATGGTTTGTTTTCCTCGATAAGATTTATCCTTCGTCTTGTCATCCTGCTGTTTTTGTACTTTACTCTGCTGCTTCTGTTTTGCTTTCTCCTGTTCCATCTGGGCAAGAGCTTTTCTCATGGCAGCTTTTAGCAACTGGGCAGTTATCTTTCCACCCCGGATACACAGGGATACCGTTTTTTCATTTACTTCATCTTGCACCGTTGTCCTCTTCTTTCTTAATCTGTTCTTTCTTTACCAGCTCTTTCAGATAAGCCTGTACTTTCTCATAACAGTCATATCCCTGGCTGATCAGGTTCTCACTGTATTCATACAGTTCCTCCACCGTTTTACCAATTTTGTTTCTTGGAACTTCACCAACTTTTTTAATGACGTATCCATGGGCACCTGTTGCATCCATGCACCACAGGTAGATTGTTGCTTTTTTATTTTGCTTGGCTGTATGTACTCCACTGACTTCTACTTCAAAACGGTTCCCAAAGTTTCTGTAAATACAAAGCTCCAGGTCAATCTCCATAAGTTTATAATTTTCGCCCAGACCATCACATAATGCCTGAAGCACTTTATCCTTTTCTTTCATTTTCGTCTGCTCCTTTATGCCAAGTTTACCTTCATTACATAGTTTCCAACGTTTTTTTACTGCCATTTTCCTTTCTAACACCTTTTGCAAGTTCTTCATAATTCTTTTCTGATTCTGCCCCAACTTTAATACAGCAGTACATGACAAATCCATGTACCAGAAATACAATGATGGCTGCAACGATTAATAATGTTTTCATCTTATTGATTCCTCCTGTTCCTACTTTTCTACGAATCAGCCACTGGCAGTTTTCTACAGATTATCCATTGTCCAAAAAAGGGCATTTATGAACTGTTTTGCCCATAAATGCCCTATCCTGTTTCAAACCTTACAGTTACTTATTTTTTTCTTTTTTTACGTAAATATACCGCAGATGTTCCAAATCCGATCATTCCTAATCCTGCAAGCAGAATCCAGAACATCACAGGTGTGTCATCACCTGTTTTTGGTGCATCAGTAGATATTGTACCGGATGGAGTATCCGTTGTTTCCGGTGTCTCAGAAGGAGTTTCTGTTGGTGTCTCCGTTGGCGTTTCCGTCGGCTTGGCTTCATCCTTCATCACAACTTTCTGAATTTCTCCGGTATCTTTTACAGTGAACTTCACATCCTCTGCCACCAGATAACCGTCCGGTGCTGTTTCTTCACGAAGCGTATATTCTCCGATTGGAAGCATCTCGATATAGTGTGCTTTCTCTTCAGAAGTCCAGCTTTCTACGACCTTTCCGTCTTTGTCAATGATAGTCAGCTTCGCTCCCGGAAGTTCCTTACCAGAAATATCCGTTTTGGAAATCTGCACTTTCGTTACATCATCCTTCATCTCGATTTTCTGTGCTTTAGAAGAATCTTCTACCGTAAAAGTAATACTCTCCGCAGTCACATAGCCATCTGCCGGTTTTGTCTCCATCAAAGTGTACTTCTTTCCTGCAACAAGCTCTTTAATGACATGAGCCTCTTTCCCGGAAGTCCATGAATCTACTACCTTGCCATCTTCATCTGTCACTTCCAGTTTCGCCCCTTCCAGTTCCTTTCCATCAGTCAGGGAAGTTTTTGTAATCTCCACAACTGTTGGTTCATCTTCAAAGGTAAACTCATAAGACAGTGTTTCCTTATCTGCACCATCATATTCAAAAATAAACTCCTGTACCTGATCCGTTGTTGCAAATCCCGGTGCCGGGGAAGTTTCTTTGACATAGTAAGTGTAACCAATCGGAAGATCTGCCGTAAATGTCAGTTTTCCCTCTTTGTCCGTAGCCTGCTCCTCAATAACGGTATCTGCTTTCAGAATGACATCACCATTTGCATTTACAATGTCCTCTTTATTGCAAAGAGCAAATACTGCACCTTCCAGTACCCTGTCAGAATCCTTTTCTTTTTTCAGCACCTTTACTTCCGCTTTCTGACGGTTATTCTGCCAGTCGGAAGAATAAGTTACCTCGGCAGTATCCTGATCCCGGTATGTCAGGTCAATCTCACGAGCTGTACCATCCAGTACATAGCCGTTTGCCGTTTCCTTTTCTTTGACATAATATTTGCCAAGTGGAAGATCTGTCAGTTTTGCCACTCCTGTTTCATCTGTCGTAATCGTTGCTATCAGATCATCTTTCTTGTAATAATCTTCACTCTCACCATCCGCAGCTTTAATATCTTCCAGTGCATAAACCTCAAAAGTAACTTCTTTCAGGGAACCGGAAATATATTCAAATAAATGACTGATCCATCCACCTACAGAATCAAGTGCAGATACTTTTTCCAGAAATTCACCCTTCTTATTGATAATCAGCGTTCCAGTCGGCACATCATCTTTCATTTCCACTTTCTGGATTTCAGCAGTATCCTCTACAGTAAAGGTAATCTCCTCCGCTTTCAGATAACCATAAGGAGCCATTTCTTCACGAAGAGTATATGTTTCACCCACAGTCAGCCGCTCAATCAGATGTTCCTCACCCTTTACAGATTTCCATGTATCTATTACATTTTTATCCTTATTGAGAACTGTCAGTGTTGCTCCGGAAAGTTCAACTCCTGTTGTAATGTCAGATTTTTTCACTGTGATTTTGGTCGGCTGATTTTTAAATTCAGATGCAAGTTTTACTACTTTTACATCCTGTCCCTGATAAGCTGCAGTGACATCCAGTGTTTCATCCGAAGATACATAACCTGCCGGTGCTGCAAGTTCTCTGATATAATATTTGCCAAATGGCAGGTCAAGGTCAAAGACTGCCTTGCCATCTTCATCGGTTACTGCTTTTCCAAGAAGTGTATCTGCTTTCACAAGCACATTTTCATGTGCCAGAATATCCTCTTTCGCATACAGACCAAACTCTGCACCAGCAATAACCGCATCCGTTTCTGCATCTTTTTTCACAACAGATACTTCCACCTTCTGACGGTCATTGTCAAAGGCTGCTGTCTGCTCGATCACTGCTGTATCCTGATCTTTATAAGAGAAAGTAACTGTCTGTGCTTCCTCATTTAACACAAAGCCATCTGGTGCTGTCTTTTCGACAACTTTATAAGTTCCAAGAGGAAGATCCGCAATCTGTGCCTTTCCATCTTTATCCGTTGTAACCGTTCCTACCAGTGTTCCGGCAGCATACTCTAAGATACGGTTTCCATTATCATCTTTCTGGAAATCCGCAGTATAAATATCTTCTGCCGCATAAATCTCAAAGACTGCACCTTCCAGATTCTCACTCTGGTAAGTAAAATCGTCCTTAAAGCCATCAAGAACTTCACCTTTTTTCACAATATTCAGTTCGCCCTTTACCGGATGGTTCTCATAGGAAACCTCGATGATCACATCCCCGGAAGTACCGTCCATCTGATATGCTGTATTGGAATCTACATCAACCTCATAGTAATTCTCATTGAGCGTATATCCATAAGGTGCATTTACTTCCTCAATGCGGTAATGCCCGATTTTCAGATTTTGTGGAAGGATCAAATATCCATCCTCATCTGTAAAATAAGACTTATGCTTCACAGTAGTCGGATAAGTCGTTACCTGCTCCACATATTTTCCAGTGTCCATGTTATAGATTTTGAACTCTGTATTTTTCTGGAATACCGCTTTCTTTGTTTCATCATCCTTTTTGATAATTTTCAGTTTGGCTTCAAATTCATCATCTAAAAGCACACGCCATGTCTGCGGTGTGTTTGGATTATTTTCTGTAATGCTGACTGTAAAATCATCTACCGGAGTATAATTATGCGGTGTTGTTGTTTCACGCACTACATATGTTCCATATGGGATTGCAATACTGCAGGCATATCCTTTTTCATCTGTAAAGATTTCCGTTGCACCATTGTCTCCGATCACTACTGGTTTTGCAGAATCAAAATCATAACTGCCTTCTTCTTTCACCTTCAGAGAAGATATCAGATAAGCACTAAATCCTGCCCCTTTCAATAAATCCGCATCGGTCTTTCCATTATTGGCTGCTTTGATGATCTGAAATGGCTGTTTCATTACCTGTTCCAGCGAAGTACACTCACGCTTCACCTCAGCAGTCATATCACCCTCATAATCACAGGAAAGGTCATATTCATTCTCATCTGCCAAATAACCGGTTGGTGGTGTAATCTCTTTCACATAATAACTTCCAAGATACAGCCCGCTGACGGAAGCCTGTCCATTTTCATCCGTAGTAAGTGTTGCCACCTGATCTCCTGCTTTATACATCACACCGGTTGCACCGTCCGGATGGAGAATGTTCTCTCTGGCATACAGTCCATAAACTGCTTTTTCCAGAGTCGCATCTCCCTGCGGAACTGCTTTCTTTGTTTCTGCATCCAGCTTCTGTAAAGAGATCTTTGCTGTCACACGTTCATTTTTAAAAGTATGATTAAATGTTACCTTTGCTTCCTTATCGTTTGTATATGAAAAAGCAAACTGGTAAACATCTTCTGTATTTCTCACATATCCTGTTGGAGCCTGCTCTTCCTTAACTTCATAGGAAAATCCAAGTGGAAGATCTGCACTGAATTTTGCCTTTCCATCTGTTCCAGTGGTTGCCTTTTCAATCAGTGTGCCTTTCTTTGCAACTACAGTACCATCCACATTTGTAATGTCACTGGTAGCATAAATTCCAAAAATACCTCCGCTCAGAGGATTTTCTGTATCCTTATCCTGCTTTGTCGCAATAACTTCTGCTTTCTGTCTGTCATTCGTAAAAGTTGTTTCAGAAAATACCACTTCTACATTCTGTCCTGCATAAGCAAGTTTTACTGTCTTTTCTTCCCCTGCATTATAAAAACCAGACGGAGCCTGCACTTCCTTTACAACATATGTACCAAGATGCAGATTTTTAAGAATCACAGCACCATTGGAATCTGTTGTCAGGTTCTCCTTTACCAGATCACCTTTGCTGTAAACTTTTGTACCATAAGCGGTTGTAATATCTGCTCCGGCATAAACATTATAAACAGCACCTTTCTGTCGGCGTTTTTCATATCGGAATGTTGTTCCGTTTTCTGTCACATCTGCACCTGTGAGAACTTCACCCTCTTTATACACAGTAAGCTGTCCAAGCTGTTCTTCATCCGGAACAGTTACCGTAGTCGTCTTGCTGACTTCCAGCTTCACATTGTAGGCTGTATCATTAATACGATAACCGCTTGGTGCAGTAATCTCTTTCAAATAAACGGTATCCTGTGTCTTAACGATCTGTGCAGATGCTTCTCCATTCACATCCGTTGCAGGCAGTTTTGTAATCAGGTTCTTACAGTCTACATCACTGTATAAGCCAAATACAGCTCCGGACAGTTTTGCATTTGCTTTGGAATCCTTTTTAATGACTTTCACACTGGCATACTGTACCCATGTCACTTTAAAGTCCACATACTTTTCATCATCGACACCTTCGCCAAACACCAATGCCAGATCCTGTGAACCAGAACCGGTACTGATCTTATAAGCAGAATAATCTTTTGTGATACTTCCCTTCATTGTAACGGACCAGCTTCCTGCTACATCACTTACCTGAGTAAGCGGTGCAGACAAATAGAACTTTGTTCCGCCACTGATCACTACGGATTCTCCTGCCTTGCTTGTCTTTCCTGTTGTCACATTATGAAGCTTTACTCCACTTGGAAGTTTCATTGTGATACTCTGCAGTTCATCTGCCTTAAAAGTAATCTCCTTTGTTCTCTGGCTGCTGCCATCCACATAGGCAGTCACATTCGCATCTGAAAAGCTCATCTCAACGTCTGGAATATTTGGCTGCGAAATACAGTAATTGTACAGTTTCATAGCAAGTGTTTTTGCTTTGCTGCTTGCACCGGAAAAAGCAGAATCTCCGCTGTTGGCATAAGATGCTGCCAGATGCACCAGGATAAATCTTGCTCCTGTACTCAGATTTCCATAGCCATTCTCTTCTGTAAAAAATCCATCATCACCGGATGCCTTTGTTCCGTAATAGCAGACTTTCGCAAGTTTCTTACCATCACTCAGCTTGATAATATCATAAGTTCCACTTCCTGGACTGGATTTTTCCGGCTGAATACAGTAAGCAGTAGCAGAAACACTTCCAAACTTTACAGTATACTGATAAGTCAGATAACTTCCGTAACCATAATCAGAATACTGATAGCAGGCTCCTCTTGTCACTGTTACTTTCTTGGTGCTTGTCGTAGATGCTACCCTTGCCATAAAAGTAACTGATTCCCCTTCATCTAAGGAATAAAGGTCAATCCCTTCCTCGTCAGACTGTTCCATCACATCAGAAACTGTCAGTCCAGTTTCTTCGTCTGTCGTTGTTTCTGATTCTTCTGTAAGGTCAGTCACTACTTCTGTTTCTGTCTGCCTGTCCGTCTCTTCATCATCTGCAGTTCCAATATCCTCCGTTTCTCCGGCATTACCTTCACCCGTAGTATTCTCAGAACTATTTGACGTTGTTATAGCTTCTGTTTTCGGTTCTTTCACTGTAATATTTCTGCTGACTCTATAAGCAGGATGACCGCTGACTGGTTCTACTGCATAGACAGCTTTGTAAGTATCTGGTGTATGTGTATCAAAATCTGTGCCAGCTTCATTCTTTGCTTCATGGAATAAAATCTTGATCTTACTTTCATCTACACCTTCGATTCCAGACAGATCAACTTCTACATCAAATTCCTGCCCATAAGAAAGTTCAATGTCATTTGCCTTTACGATCTCATTCGGATCAAGGGAATCCTGAACATCTTTTAATTCTGCATACTGCTGTTCAAATGGTATTTTTTCTGGTTCTAATTCAGAAGCTGAAACTGTTACTGGTTGAATAATGGTAGAAGCCAGTGTTGCAACTGCCATAAAACCGGATAAGAATCTTTTGAATCTCATTTTCATTTTGACTGAATCCTCTCTTTCTTCTATTATCTGTTCTGTTGTCATGCAGGCTCACACCTGCATTGTTCAATCATTGAAACCACCTCCCGCCTCTTATTACTGTCATCCTGCAAAGCAGAAATGACACTTGGGTAAAATTCAGGATTAAGCATTAAGCCGCAAGAGGTAATTCGTAATCGTTCCTGCAAAAGGTGCCTCTCATCTGTATCCCTTCACGTTTTCACCGGATTCCCGCCGCAAAATGCGTAGCTGAAAAATTCCGGGTATCCTCTCGCTGCTGGTATGAAATTGTCAAGGTTCAATTTTTAAGGGGTATTATTATCTCGAATTGAAAATAGACATTTGCCCCTTCACTAACCGCATGTGTGAAAGGGCAAAAATTAACCTGTTTGAAAAATTTT
>QWCK01003009.1_pt1 | contig 19376 bp, 20 predicted proteins | sample 1972571 | NCBI WGS metagenome assembly QWCK01 (sample SAMN09866710, study PRJNA288562) | Human gut metagenome isolate term2_stool, whole genome shotgun sequencing... | isolation source: gut | host: Homo sapiens | place: USA: California
CGGAAATAATGTAATCACTCAAAAACAATTATATGCTAGAGTAATCAGTGGTGAAGCTGCTATTTTTAATGAAAAAGCAAAATATATAGTTTGTGCAGAGCCAGGAGATATTGTTTTAGAAGTAACTTACACATATACTAGACCTGGAGTGTTATATAAAAACGTTACTACAACATGGGGACCTGCAAAAGTGGAGCTTACTGTTGAAAGAGGAAAAGACTATTTACTAAGTTTTGATAAGGAAGAAGAGCAATTTAAGTTATCTAGTAAATAATTATTTGATTGACTTGAGTTGAAGGAATAGCTATCGTTCAAAAATTTTGTATGAAAGATAGTTATCATTTAATATTATGTATCGGTTTAATTACAGCAAATCAAACAGGTTTGCTGTTTTTTGTTGTTCAAAATAAGGCGTCAATCGATAAGAAAAGGTACTTGACAAAACGCTTCATGGTATGTGAGGCAGGCGAGGACGAGTGCGGTTTTTTGTGTTTGAATGGTTTGTGTTTGATTGGCTTGTGTTTGACGGGATGTTTTTTCTAGAAAGGATCTGCTTCAGACGGATGGTTTGCCTTTACGCGGATGGGACAAAAAAAGACCCCGGCTTCGTTTTTGAAACCGGGGTTTTTGTGTGGCCAGAGAGGCGGTGTTCCACTTTCGTCTTTCTTCCGCCGAGTGTCTTACGAACGGATGATGTCGAGGATTTCAAAGCCTGCGGATTCCACGGCGCGGATGAGTTCTTCATCGCGCACGGGTCGCTCATAGGCGACGATAGCCGTGCCGTCTGCGAGACGGACCTTTGCCGCCACGCCGTCGAGCGCGTCGAGCGCGTCGGTGACGCTCCGGCGACAATGTTCGCAATGCATGCCGCCGATGACGAGCGTGAGGCGGCCGATGGGGGCGGAAAGTTTCTTCTTCGTGCGCGGTTTTTTTGCAGTACCGCAACAGTTCGTCTTGCCGGTGAAGCGCCACCTGGTACATCATAAGCAAATCCAATACTTTCATGGTTATATAAATTCTAGTTCAGGAGGATTACCGTGGATATTTATTTTCTGTTTATAGTTTTATGCACAAATTTGCTAAATAATCACTTCCATATTTTGATAATCTGTTTCTATTATCCTTTGATTCATAAAAATCGATCATAGCAAAGCCAACCTTTAACTGACCTCCGATTTGTGATTCTAGTGTATGACTAAACTCATAACCGTATTCTGGATTGATTTCAATATTTCCTTGTTTTTCTAGTTCACTTGAATCATAAGGTAAGGAATATTTCAGCAATAGTTCTTTATCTGGGGAATCCCAAACATCATCACCGTCATACATATAGATCCATGGGTTCATATAACCAACCATCAATAGTCCGCCCTTTTTTAGAACTCTATATGACTCTTTCCACATGTTTTCTAAGTCAGAAATGTAAGCATTCGATACAGGACAAAAAATGATATCAAAACTTTCATCCTCAAAAGGAAAAAGTTTCGTCATATCTGCATGAACAGTATCAATTTGAATATTTTCTCGTTCAGCTACTAATCTATCTTTCGTCAATTGTTCTTCAGAAAAATCCATTATTGTAGTTTCATAGCCTTTTCCTGCAAAAATTGGTCCTTGTTGCCCGCCTCCACAGGCCAATCCTAGCAATTTTTTTCCTTTAGCTTTTTCAAACCACTCAGTAGGAACTGTCTTACCAACAGTTAACCCTACACTTAATTCATTTTCTATTGCTTCTTTATACTCTTCACTTGTCAATGGAACCGTATAGGGATTTCCTTTTTTCCTTGAAACATTGTTCCATCTATTCTGATTAAACTTTACGTATTTTTCCATTTTATTAACCTACTTTTTCAATTTTATTTTTTTGTAGAGACGCTAAAATCCTGTATTCATCGTTACTATCTGCCCTTGTCATAATTATGACACGAAACCCGGAGAAATGATCGAAGGCAGATGCCCACGATGCCGACGACGAGGAGAATCCAAAGGATTTCCATCTTATCGCACCCTTTCCCAATAGACGAGCGGGGGCGCGCTTACGCTCTGTCGAGGGCAGCCGCGGCAACTCCCGCAAGTAGAGCTATGACAGTCGGGGGAGAGGACGGTCTTCTTGACATAGCCGAGGCGCGCGTAGTGTTCGAGTTTTGCTTGGATCATTGCGACGTCGGTGTCCATTGCGGCGGCGATTTCCGTCGTGGAGTGGACGCCGGGTTCACCTAAGAGTTCCAAAAGTGTCATCGTGATCCCTCCTTAGTAGAAGAGGCCTGCGATATGGTAGGTGAGGCAGGCGAGGACGAGTGCGGAGACCATATAATAGAGCGCAATCCGGAGGGTCCATTTCGTCGAGTGGGTCTCCTCGAGGGTCGCATTGAGTGCCATGATACAGGGGACGTTGAAGGTCACGGGGATGATAAACGCCAGGGCCTCAGGTTTGGAGATGGAGGCGGCGATAAGTGCACCGATATGGGCGTCCGCCGCCCCGCTTGCCGTCGCATCCCAGAGGGAGGCGCTTCCTCCGCCGAAAAGCACGCCCATGACGCCGAGGACGGCTTCTTTGGAGATCATCGAGGAGAGGAAAGCAAGGAAAGTCTGCCAGCCCATGCCGAAGAATCTCGTCACCGGTTCGATCGTTCTCCCGAATCGGTAGAGGACGCTCCCCGTGACATCGCCGCTCGCGGAGTACGAGAGCCCCCAGAAGACGGCGGCGACCACGACGACCACGACGAACGCTTTTTTGAAAACGCCCCACGCTTGGACGGCGGTGGAACGGAGGAGACTTCCCCAGCGCGGTTTGTGATACGGGGGCAATTCCATGATGAGCCCCGTGCGATCTTCGACCGGACTCAAGGAGCGGCCGAAAATTTTGGCGGTCACGATGATGTGGACGAACATGATGGCAAAGATGAGAAGCATCACGAGCATCGCACCCGTCGTGCCGAAGATGGCGGAAGAGAGGGTCGGAATGACCGCAAAAGTCGCGCCGCAGGGGACCGCCCATGCCAGCGCAATGGTGAGCACCTTTTGCCCGTAGGAGTCGATGACACGCGCGCCCGACGCCCCGCCGATGGTGCAGCCGAAACTCACGAGCATGGGCATGATGGATTTCCCTTGGAGACCGAGTTTGTTCATGGTGTTGTCAAAGACATAGGAGACACGCGCCATATAGCCGACCTCTTCGATGAGTCCGAAGACGAGATGAATGCCGAAGACAAAACCCGCCATCGAGAGTACCCAGCCGAGGGCCGTCACAATCGTGCCGTTCACAAAAGAAGCGAGCACGGGGGACATGCCGCTCTTTTCGATGAGCGGAAAGATGAGGGCGGGGATTTTTTCGCCGAGCGTCATAAAGGGCGACGCAACGGCCATGGAGAGGAGAATCCCGAGGACCAGGATGCCCACGGCAAGGGCTTTGCCCCAGCGCGGGGAGATGGCCAAACGGTCAAATTTGGAAAGGAGTTTCGCGCTCGACTTCGGCTTCGTGACCACGTCCGAGAGCAGCGCCTCGATCCATGCAAATTTGCAATCGCTCGTGTAGAGACTGCCGTCTCGATGGTCCTCGAGAAAGGCATGGACGGCGTCCTTCCCGGATACGCGGGCGATCTTCCGTGCGACGACGCTGTCACCTTCGAGAAGTTTCGCCGCGAGCCACGTGCGGGAATAGGCTCCCGTATCGTCTTCGGGGACGAGGGCCAGCGCGTCTTCGTAGGCCTCATTGCTTTCACCCGAACGATAGAGACGATCGAGCGCATCCGCCGAGAGCGTCTTCGGATCTTCGAGCGCCGCCTCGAGGGTGCGGAAGAAATCGTCGTAACTTTTCTTCTCCGGCGCGATGAGGGAGACGACGGGAATGCCCAGCTTCTCCGAGAATTTTTTCGTATCAATCGTTTTTTCCTGCGCTTTCGCCACATCCGTCATGGTGAGGACGAGGATCGCGGGCGTCATGATCCCCGCAAAGTCCGCAAGCATGAAAAGACTGCGTTCGAGCTGGGACGAATCCGCCAAAATGCACACGAGATCCGCGGCGCCGGAAGCGATGTAGTCGCGCGTTACGATCTCCTCGTCGGAGTTCGCGGAGAGACTGTAGGTGCCCGGAAGATCCGTGATGAAGTATTTTTTCCCTTGATGCGTAAATTCGCCATCGACCTTTTCGACGGTCTTGCCGGGCCAGTTGCCGACGTGTTGGTGCGAGCCCGTGAGGGTATTGAAAACCGACGATTTGCCGGAGTTCGGTTGACCCAAGAGGGCAATGTTTCGTCCGTTTGCCATTAGGCTTCCACCTCCACACAAATGCGTTCCGATTCCAGACGATTGAGCGCGATCATCGTGTCGCGCCCGTAGACGAGAATCGGGCGTTTCTTGGTATTTTGGAGCATCTCGAGCGAACAACCGACATTGAGCCCGATCGAGGTGATCCGTGAAAGATAGCGCCTGTCGCCTTCAATTCCGACGATGCGCGCTTTTTGACCTTCTTTGAGTTCCGTGAGTTTTTGCATGGCGCGCCTCCTTTTCGTAGTGTAGATCCCGAGGCCCGTCGACCGGTGCGTTGACGAGGGATTCATTTTTCGGACCCCTTTGCATGCCTCCTTTATATAGATGATAATAAAAATCAATACCATGGCTTTTGTATCATGTGTCGCTTTTCTTGTCAAGCAAATGCTTGAAATTTTCTTTTCGGAGCAATCCTTCTTTTTTCGGAGTAATCGAAGAGGATGAAAAAATTTTTTCGGGTGAACTCGGAGATGACAAAATATTTTTTTGGTCGGATTCGAATTCACGCCAAAACTTTTTTCGGTCGGATTCGAATTCATGCAAAAACTTTTTTTGATTGGATTCGGTTTGAAGCAAAAACTTTTTTGCAATGAATTCGGGTTCATGCAAAAACTTTTTTCGGACGGATTCGAGTTCAAGCAAATACTTTTTTCGATTCTTTAGGAGAGGATGAAAAATATTTTTCGGATGGAAAAAAAGCATTTTTTGGAGCGGGAAAACGTGTGTTTGCGGCCATTTTGTCTCCGGGAAAATTATTTTCCCAAAAAGCTTGCATTTTCGTTTCATCCGTGCTAATATTCTATCTCGTTCGCCTCCTGTGGGAAAAACAAGCGGGCGAACGGATATTTTCAGAGTAGAAGGAGGTAATGGATCATGAAAAAAAATCACATCTCGATTCTTTTCGGAGCGCTCTTTTTCTCGAATCCCATTTTTGCGGGTGGTCGCGCTTACGGCATGGTTGCAAACGACTAAGTTCGTTTCCGAAATCTACTCTCTTTCCGATAAAACGGGAAGGGAGTTTTTTAATGCTCTTATCAAATCATGCAAACTGTGGTATACTTACTACCATTGAATAGCTTGAAAGGGGGAGATGCCCGTGAGATTGACGGTCGAGAACGACTACGGATTTCGCCTGGTGGAGTATCTCTTAAATGCGGATCGCGTGGTTCCGGCGAGCGAACTGTCGGAGGCGCTGGAGATTCCGCTGCGTTTTACGCTGAAGATTCTCAGAAAACTGAATCTCGCAGGTTTGACGATTGCAAAGCGCGGTGCGAACGGCGGCTATATGATGGCGCGTCCCGGGGTTCCGGTGAGTCTCTATGAAGTGATCGAGGCGACACAGGGGCCGATCATCCTCAATCGTTGCATCGAGGATCCCGAAAACTGCAATATGAAGCGCACGTCGACTTGCGATGTGCACGAACAACTTCTCGAAATTCAGAAGAATCTCGTAAGAGATCTCAAAGCAGCAAAGATCGAGCGCAAATAAGCGCGCGGTTTTCTCCGTGTCTTACGGAGTGCAAGGGGGAGTAGCTAGTTTTCCCGTGGTCGTCAGTACGGTGACTTCACCCGGCGCGGGACCGTGATACGGTAGCGAGACTCTTGTCTTAGGGCAAGGGTCTTTTTTTGTAAGGAGGGCAGGATGGAAGCATTTTATAAGAAGAAGGTAGAAGAAGTCCCGGAGGCGCTAAAGACGGATGCGTCAAAAGGGCTTTCGGCTGCGGCCGCCGAGGAGCGGCTCGAGGAGTACGGCGCGAACGAACTTTCCGAAGGGAAGAAAAAATCTTTCGCGTCGAAACTTCTCGATCAGTTTAAGGATGCGCTGGTTCTCATCCTCATCGCGGCGAGTGTGATCAGTTTCTTCGTCGGCGAGGGGGTCGATGCGCTCGTCATCATCGCGATCGTCATCTTAAACGCGGCGCTCGGGCTCTATCAGGAGTCGCGGGCGGAGGAAGCGGTCTTGGCTCTGAGAAAGATGGCGAGTCCGACGGCGAAAGTCATGCGAGACGGCGTGTATGTGGAACTCCCTTCGCGCGAACTCGTGCCGGGGGATCTCGTGGAACTCGAGACGGGGGACATTGTCCCGGCGGATCTGAGGCTCACGGAATCGGTGAATCTCAAGATCGACGAGTCGAGTTTTACGGGCGAATCGGTCGCGGCGGAGAAAGACGCACGCGCGGTGTACGAGAGCGACACGGCCCTTGCGGATCGCGCCAATATGGCGTATTCGTCTTCGATCGTCACCTACGGCCACGGCCGCGGCATCGTCACGGCGACGGGAGAAGAGACGGAGATCGGGAAGATCGCAACGACGATCTCCTCCTATGAAGAAGAAGCGACACCCTTGCAACGCAAACTCGCCGTTCTCGGGCGCAATCTCGGTTTTCTCGTGCTCATCGTCTGCGCGGTGGTCTTCGTCGCGGGTTATCTGCACGGCAATCACTTCCTCGAGATGTTCATGACGAGCGTGGCGCTCGCGGTCGCGGCAGTCCCCGAGGGCTTGCCCGCCATCGTCACGATCGTGCTTTCGCTCGGGATGCGCAGAATGGCGACGCGAAACGCCATCGTAAAGAAACTCCTCGCCGTCGAGACGCTCGGCACGACCACCTTTATCGCCAGCGACAAAACCGGCACGCTCACGAAGAACGAGATGACCGTGAAGAAAATTTACGTGGACGACACGGAAGTCGACGTCACCGGCACGGGCTACGAGCTCGAAGGGGATCTCATGGTCGGAGAAGAAGTTCTCTCCGACGACAAGCTTTCCTCGCTCTACACGATGCTCGTTGCGGCGGCGCTCTGTAACGATGCCAAACTCGTGCCCAAAGACGGGCGCATGACGGTTTTCGGCGATCCCACCGAAGGGGCGCTCTTAACCGCAGCGGGCAAAAAAGGCCTCACGGCGAAAGAACTCGCCGAGGCGTATCCGCGTATCGAGGAGATTCCTTTCGACTCGGACCGCAAGATGATGTCTACATTCCATACGAATTTTATCGAAGGCAAAGTGGTCCAGTTTGTGAAAGGGGCGCCGGACGAAGTCCTCAAACGCGCCACGACGATTCTCACGAACGGACAGAACCTCCCGCTCGACGAGGAGAGAAAACGGGCGATCACGGACGAAAATACGCGTCTCGCACGGGGTGCGCTGCGCGTCCTCGCGTTCGCCTTTCGCGTGATGGACGAGGCTCCCAAGCATCCGAAGACGGAAGTCGACGAGCAGAATCTCATTTTCCTCGGCCTCACCGGCATGATCGATCCGCCGCGTGAAGAAGTCATCGACGCGATCGCGCTCTGCCGCAAGGCGGGCATCGTGCCCATGATGATCACGGGCGACTATCTCGACACCGCCATTGCGATCGGCAAAGATCTCGGCATGATCACGGACGAGAGCGAAGCCGTCATGGGGAGCGAACTCGACAAATATACCGATGAGGAACTCGTGGAATACGTGCCGACGAAGAGAATTTTCGCGCGCGTGAGCCCCGAGCACAAAGTGCGCATCGTCACGGCCCTCCGCACGCGCGGCGAAATCGTCGCGATGACGGGCGACGGGGTCAACGACGCCCCCGCGATCAAAAAAGCGGACATCGGCATCTCCATGGGCATTACGGGCACGGACGTCGCGAAGAATACCGCCGACGTCATCCTCACGGACGACAATTTTGCCACGATCGTCCACGCGGTCGAAGAAGGCCGCGTCATCTACGCGAATATCAAAAAATTTGTGAAATTCCTGCTCTCGTGCAATATCGGCGAAGTACTCATCGTCCTGGTGGCCATTTTGGCGGATTGGGACGTGCCGTTCTTACCGATTCAACTTCTCTGGCTCAATCTCGTGACGGACTCCTTCCCGGCGCTCGCGCTCGGCGTGGAACCCGGGGCGGAGGATATCATGAACGTACCGCCGAGACGGCCCGATGAACCAATTCTCGACAAGCACATGATTCGTTCGATCGCCGTGCAGTCCCTCACGATCGCCGCGGCGACGCTCGCAAGCTATCGCATCGGCATGCGCCTCTATAGCGGCCATCTCGAAGGGGCCCGCACCCTCGCGCTCGTGACGCTCATTCTCGCGGAACTTCTGCGCTCGTACTCGATCCGCTCGGATCACTTTACGCTTGCGGAACTCGGCGTCTTTACGAACAAACATCTAAACATCGGCGTCGGCGTCAGTTTCCTCATGACGCTCGTGGTCCTCTATGTACCGCCGCTTGCCGGCATTTTCCGTTTCACGACGCTCGGACTTACGGATTGGCTCATCATCCTGCCGCTGGCGTTCCTGCCCCTTATCGTGGGCGAAATTTACAAGTCCGCCCGCAACAGGAGGCGCGGATAGTGCGCTATCTCACGCTTTCGGCGGGGAGTCGCGGCAATGCCGCGTATATCGAGACCGAACACGCGCGGATTCTCATCGACGCGGGGATTTCCGCCCGACAGATCGAGTTAAGACTCCGTGCGGCCGGGATCGAGCCCGAGACCCTCGACGCGGTCTTCGTCACGCACGAACACAACGACCACATCTCGGGCCTGAGAGTCCTGGCGAAACGCTTTGATCTCGACATCTTCGCGACCTACGGCACGCATCTCGCGATGGACTCTGCACTTGCGGAAGTGGACGACGACAAGCGCTTTGTGATCGGGACGAGGAGTGTCCTCGCCTATCGGGATCTCGAGATCGCGAGTTTTCCCATTTCGCACGACGCGGCGGAACCCGTCGGCTATACTCTCTCCGCCGGGAAGAAAAAAATCTTCTATATGACGGACACCGGGGTCATCACGCCCGAGGCGCACGCCGCCATGGACGGCGCGGATCTCTATCACATCGAATCCAATCATGATGTCAAGATGCTCCTCGACGGCCCGTACAGTCCGAGCCTTAAGAGGCGCATTCGTTCGCGAGAGGGCCATCTCTCCAACGACGACTGCGCGACCATTCTCTCCGAGACGCTTATGCGCGACGCCGTCGTCGTCCTAAGTCATCTCTCGGAGGAAAACAACACGCCCGCGCTCGCACGCGCGACCACCGAAGCCGCGCTCGAAAAACGCGGCGCGAAGATCGGCGAAGACGTGCACCTCCTCGTCGCGACGCCCGCGCCGGGAAACTGGGTGAACCTATGAGAATCCACCTCATCGTCATCGGCACGCTCAAGGAGCGGTATTTTACCGCCGCCTATGAGGAATATGCCAAACGTCTCTCGCGCTACGCGGACGTGCGCCTCACGGAACTCAAAGAGGAAAGACTCCCCGAGAAACCCGGCGACGCAGAGATCGCCCGCGCCCTCGAGCGAGAAGGAGAGAAAATCCTCGCCAAGGTAAAAGGCGCACTTTATGTCTTCGACAGCGGAGGCGAAATGGTCACGAGCCCCGATTTTGCGAGACTCATCGGCACGCACGACGACCGCGGCGACGAGATCACTTTCGTCATCGGATCGTCCCACGGACTCTCCGAGCGCGTGAAGAACGCCGCCCGAGGGAAGATCTCTTTCGGCCGCATCACCTATCCCCATCAACTCATGCGCGTCATCGTCATGGAACAGATCTATCGCGCCTTTAAGATCCACAAGGGCGAGAGCTATCACAAATAGAAAAACCGTCTTTCTCGAGACGGTTTTTTTGATTCTATGCTATGATAGTCGCAAGGAGGGGAAGCCATGAAAGGAAAAAAGAGAGACTATGCCGAGGCGCTCACAAGTATCCTCGCGAGCGTCGTTCTCACCGTGGTGCTCATTCGCCGCTATCCCGCGTGGTACATCGCCCTCATCCCGATCCTGGGACTCGTCGCCGGCATCTCGAGACTCCTCGTCCTGTCGAGAGGGAAGAACGACGAAGACGACCGAACCTGACGATCCGCCTCGCGCGGACGATTTTATAAAAGACCAAGGAGAACGCCATGAACGCCTACGAACTTACGCTCCTCTATCGCATCGCCGACCTCACAAGACCCGTCCGACCGTTTTTTGCCTATATCACGCATCTCGGCGACGGAGGGATTTTCTTTATCATTGTCGGACTTTTTTTCATGCTCTTTCCGAAAACGCGCAAACAGGGATTTTATCTTCTCATGACGCTCCTCGTCGGCTATATCGCCGGCAATCTCATCCTCAAGAACATCGTTCATCGCACGCGCCCCTTCGCACTCGATCCGTCAATCGTCCTGTGGATCAAAGCGCCGCGCGACTATTCGTTCCCCTCGGGACACACGCTCGTCGCCTTTGAGACGTATTTTTTCCTCCATCGCGAACGCTACGCGTGGATCTTTCTCGTCCTCGCGATCCTCATCGCCGTCTCGCGCATGGCTCTGATGGTCCACTATCCCACCGATATCTTGGGCGGCATCGTCCTCGGCGCCGTCGTGGGCCTCACCATGGAACGCAAGACACGCTATAGGAGATAAATTTTGAGAAAAATTTGCAAAATCATAACCACCGGCTTAGCCGGTGGTTATGATTGCCCGGAAGCGACACGAACGCCGTGGAAGACTGCGCAGGTATCATTTTTATGAAAACAAACAATACGATTTGACTTTAATAAAGTTAAAGTGTATACTCAATAAAAAGAAAGGAGAGGGGCAGATGGCGATTGAAATCGTTCCGGAGTGGATGAGAAATCTCGAAGACGAGGATCTGGTGTTTATCAAAAAATTTGTCCTCGCGTCGGGCTCGATGAAGGAGATGGCGGAGGAATACGGCGTGACGTATCCTACGGTGCGGCTTCGGCTCGACCGGCTTATTCAGAAGATCCGCGTGAACGAGGAGAATGCGAGCGAGCCGTATATTGCGCTCATCAAGCGTCTGGCATTAAATGACAAGCTTGATTTTGATACCGCCAAGATCCTTGTCACGGAATATAAGAAGATAAAAGGAGAAGAATGATATGAAGAATGCAGTGTTGTTGTTTTTTGTGTGGGTGCTCGTCACGGCGGGCGCGATCTATCTGGAGTTTCGTCTCGCAAAGACCGCGAGCAAATGGCCGGGACTTGTCCTGCCGATCGTGACGTTTCTCTATTCCTTGCTCGTCCTCTTGTCGTTCGCGTCGTGGGACAGCATTGCGCCGGGGTCGGGGGTGTCGATCGTCGGCGAGAGCGTGTCGTTCTTTTTCGCGTTTTTCATCGCGAACATCCCTACATTCGTGTTCCTCGCCATTTATTTCGCCGTGCGCGAGAAGAAAAAACGCGACGAACAGATGGAGAAAATGCATATCAAGGACCTGTAAAATCACGTGAACGAAAAAAAGACCTCCCGGACGGGAAGGCCTTTTTTATTTTTGGCTGCAATTTAGAGCAAATGTTCGACGGCGCGGCGCATGGTGGCGAGGTCCATCGAGGGGGCGTCTTTCTCGGTCACCTGCGCGGGGAGATACGGGAGATGGACGAAAACGGTCTCGCCGTGACCCGCCATCCAATGGAGCGCGGAGAAATAGAGTTCGTTGCAGACATAGGTCCCGGCGGTCATGGACACCGCGGCGGGAATCCCGTCCGCCCTCATACGATCGACGAGCGCGTGCACGGGTGCGGTCGAGAGATACGCGTCGGGCGCGCTCTTGAGGATTTTCTCGCGGTACGGTTTCATGCCGTCGTTATCGGGGATCCGCGCATCGCGAAAATTCACCGCGACCATCTCAGGGGTCACGCGATTGCGTCCGCCCGCCTGTCCGAGGAGAACGACGCGATCGGGGCGATGCGTCTCGATGAGGGCGCGCAAGGTTGCCGCCGCACGGTCGAAGGCGACGGGGAGCACGGCGGTCACGAGGCCCGTGCGATGTTCTTCCGCCAAAGCACGGACGAGAAGACCCGACGGATTTTCCGCTTCACCGTCAAAGGGCTCGAAGCCCGTGAGGAGAATCGTTGTTGCGGGGGCAAAGGGCGATTCGGCATACGCGTCTTCTTGCGTGAGTTCGTGCGATCGGTCCCGCGTGAGCACTTGGACGCCCGCCTCGGCGACGGCCTTCTCCGCCCGTTCGTCTTCGCCCCAGGTGTGAATGGGAAGCACCGCGCGGGGGCGAAGTTTCCGGGTAGCATAGTCGAGTCCTTTCGTCATCTCGGACTCGAGGCGTGGATCGACGGGGAAGAAGAGCACGTCCGCGTGTCCGATCCGATCGATTTCATGCCGAAATGCGCGTTCCATAAAGACCATGTCCGCATGCGTGTCCTCGTCCGCCCAGTACCAGTCGTTGAGATCGCCCGCGAAGAAGAGCCGCAGGCCCTCCGTCTCGAGGAGGAATGCCACGCCCTCGTCTGTCGAACCGACCGTCGAGAGCGTATAGTCCGCCTTGCGCGTTTCGTACGGTGCCATCACAATCGTCCCGTCCACATGCGGAATATCCGACGAGAGAATGAGCTCGTCCGCTCCGAGATCAAAGATTTTCCGGTCATAGTGATCCTCGTGCCGATGCGAGACGAGAACCGTGAGCGGCACGGAAAGATCCGGCAGTTTGCCGCCGATATAGTCAAAGAGAAAGGCGCGTTCGTTCGTCACGACGAGCACGCCCGAGTGATCCATTGGGTAAATTTTCATGCCATCCCTCCTGAGAAAAGTGTACCACAAGCCGCTCCCACGCGCTCCCTTGAGATGACAAGAACACCCGCGAGGTGTATAATACGCGTGGAAGATCGAAAGGGGGAAGATCTTATGAAGAAGATCTATGAAGGCAAGACCAAAGACGTATACGAACTCGAGAACGGCAACGTGCTCTTAAAGTTCAAGGACACCGTCACCGGCAAAGACGGCGTTTTCGATCCCGGTGCCAATCACATCGGACTGACCATCGAAGGCATCGGCAATTTGGGACTCAGACTCACCGAATATTTCTTCACCGAACTCAAAAAACGCGGCGTGCCCACGCATTTTGTGAGCGCCGACATCGAAGAAAACGCGATGGAAGTATTGCCCGCCACCGTCTTCGGCAAAGGCATCGAAGTCATCTGCCGTTTCCGCGCCGTCGGGAGCTTTATCCGCCGCTACGGCAAATACATCGAAAGCGGCACCGAACTCCCCGGCTATGTGGAGATTACCTTGAAAGACGATGACGCCGAAGATCCGCTCATCACCAAGGAAGGCCTCGAGATTTTAGGGATCCTCAAGGAAGGCGAGTACGAGACCTTGACCAAGATGACCCGCGACATCTCCACCGTCATCAAGGAACTCCTCGCCGAAGAAAACCTCGACCTCTACGACATCAAACTCGAATTCGGCCGAGACAAAGATGGCAAGATCATTCTCATCGACGAAATCAGCGGCGGCAATATGCGCGTCTACGAAAACGGCGAATACGTCGAACCGTTGAAACTCGAAGAAAAATTCCTACAAGCCGTCACGAAATAAAAGAAATCAAAAAGACCCGAAAAGGGTCTTTTTTCTTAGCCGACAGGAGCGGGGTCGCAAGCGTGTACAATACGGTAAAACGCGGACAAAGGGTCCCCGATCGACGCCGGGAAAATCGGGCAAACGAAATCCGGCCGCCGTTCCTTTTTTTCGCAGAGACCGCGAGAGACGCCGAGCGCTTGAAAATAGAAGTAAAATTCTAATAAAGTTTGTAAAAAACGGACGAAAAGACCGGATTTTGCACGAGAAAGAGGAAAAGGATTTACCTTGACACTGCGTCTTTTTTGGTGCTAATATAGTAAAGCAATACATTAAAAACAAGAAGGAGAGGTTCTACTTATGAAAAAGAAACTGGCGCTGTTGTTGGCAGTCATCATGCTGGCAACGGCACTCGTCGGCTGCGGCGGCAAGAGTGCGCCTGCAGGCACCGGCGAATCGTCCGAGGCGAAGACCGGACACAAGGATTCCCTCATCATCGGCACGGATGCCGACATCAACAATCTGAACCTACAGGACCAACAGGATCAGATCAACAACATCGTTCTCAAGAACACGCATCAGACGCTTGTATTCTTCAACAACGGTTCCGAAGGGGAAGAGAGATTTTCGCCCTGCATCGCAACGGATTGGGAATACACCGATGATACGCATGTCGTCATGCATCTTCGCGACGACGTCTACTTCAACGACGGAGAGAAGACGCCTTTGACTGCGGAAGATGTCAAGTTTACGCTCGACATGGCGATGGAAAACAAAGTCAAGAACAATCTCGAAGGCGCAGGCTATGTCGGCTGCAAAGTCCTCGACGAGCACACGATCGAACTCGAGATTGCAAAGTACAACAACGAATTCGTACAGACCCTCGCGACCGTTCCCCTGGGCATTCAATCGAAGAAAGCCTATGACGACGGCGTCGAGAATCCGTATTACATCGGTACCGGCCCGTACAAATTTGACGAATGGGTCGAAGGCGAATACTGCAGACTCAAGAAAGTCGAAGACTATTGGGGCAACGATCTTCCCGAAGACGATCCGCTTCGCGCAGGTGTTGCGGAGACGATCGAATTCCGTCCCTACATCGAGGCTTCCTCACGTGTCATCGCCCTTCAGACCGGCGAAATCGACGTCTGCGTCAATCCCCCGATCAACGAGCTCGAATACCTCGAGAAAGACGACAATATCACCGTCTACGAACAGACCGGTACGCGCCTGTTCTATTTCGGATTCAACACCGAGAAGGCACCCTGGGACAATGAGAAACTTCGTCAGGCAGTCGCTTGCGCCATCGACAGAGACGCCGTCCTCGACGTCGCCGTCTACGGCAAAGGTACGCTTCAAAAAACCATTTTGAACCGTGGCCTTTGGGGCTTCTATGACGATATGGAAGGCTTCAACTACGACGTAGAGAGAGCGAAAAAACTCATGGAAGAAGCCGGCGTCAAACCGGGCGAAGTGAAGACGACGCTCACCTATGCGACCGGCACACCCTACGAACAGATTGCAACGGTCATCCAGGCAAACCTCGCCGAGATCGGCATCGAAGTGACTTTGAACCCGATGGAGACGGCAACGCTCAAGTCGACCTGCATGGACGGCGGACACGAGCTCTTCCTCTGGAGATGGAACGAGGACTCCAAGGTAGACTTCGTCTATCGTGACCTCTTCTACACCGGATCCGGCTCCAACTATCACCACTATTCGGATGCCAAAGTCGACGAACTCGTCGATCTCGTTGCCACCGAGAAAGACCCCGACAAGAGACTCCAGGATGCCAAAGAGCTCCAGGAATACCTCGTCAACGCTTGCCCGCAGGTACCGCTCTATATCGCCAACCTTGTCATCGCTTATCAAAAGGATCTTCAAGGCACGTATTTCTACGGCGGCGGCAACCACGACTGGCGTCACGCGTATATCGCACAATAGAATTTTAGAAGATGGCTTGGAGAGCGAGAAACGAGCATCGTCCGTTTCTCGTTCTCTTTTTTACAAGGTGCAAGTGGAGGAAACAAGATGCTAAGATATATCGGCAAACGACTACTCATGCTCATCCCCGTCATCCTCGTCACCTCACTCCTCATTTTCTGGGCCATGAGCCTGACGGGCGGCGACCCCGCACTCATGATTCTCGGGGACAACGCCACCCCCGCTCAGATCGAAGAATTGAGAGAGGAGATGGGCCTCAACGATCCCTTCATCGTGCAGTACGCGAACTATATGAAAGGGATGTTCACGGGCGATATGGGAAAATCCTATATCACCAACAAAGACGTCTTTAAGACCTTTATGGAAAAACTTCCGAACACGCTCATGCTCGGCGGCGCGGCGGTCCTCATTGCCGTCATCGTCTCCATTCCGCTCGGCGTGTACACCGCGCTTAATCAGAACACGTGGAAAGATACCGCAGGCATGATCTTCGCGCTTTTCGGAACCTCGATGCCGAACTTCTGGCTCGGACTCATGCTCATTTTACTTTTTTCGCTCAAACTCGGCTGGCTGCCGTCGGGAGGCAAAACCGGCTTTGCGAGCCTCATCCTGCCTGCCGTGACGGTCGGTTTCGGACTCGCCGCGCTCATCACGCGCACGACGCGCTCCTCGATGCTCGACGTCATCAGACAGGACTATATGACCACCGCGAGAGCCAAAGGTTGCTCCGAGAAACAGGTCATCTACAAACACGGACTCAAGAACGCTCTTATTCCCATTATCACGGCGATCGGCCTCCAGATGTCGCTCGTCATCACGGGCTCCGTGCTTGCAGAGACCGTCTTTTCCTGGCCCGGCATCGGCCGACTCGTCTACGAGTCGATTTCCAAGAGGGACACGCCCATGGTTACCGGATCGATCATCATGTGCTCGATCTTTATGTGCATCATCAACCTCGTCGTCGACCTCATCTATGCGTTCTTTGATCCCCGCATCAAAGCACAGTACAGCAAGAAAGGATAAACAATGGAGACTACTACGACGATCAAAGGACGCTCCATGATGCAAGAGACGTGGAGACGCCTCATCAAGAACAAAGGTGCCGTCATCGGCATGATCTTTCTTGCCGTTCTCATATTGGCGGCGCTCTTAAGCCCCTATCTTTTCGACTACGATACGCAAGTCATCGGCATGAATATGCCCGAGAGACTCCAACCGCCCAGTTCCGCGCATTGGTTCGGCACGGACGAAGTCGGCAGGGATCTCTTTGCGCGCGTCATCTACGGCGCGAGATATTCCCTCGTCATCGGCGTCGGATCCGTCCTCATCGGCCTCGTCGTCGGGACGATCCTAGGCTCTTTGGCGGGCTTTTACGGCGGCGTTATGGACTCCGTCATCATGCGTGGCGTCGATATTTTCTACTCGATCCCCAATATCATGACCGCAGTCGTCATCGTCTCCGTCCTCGGGCGCAGCACGGTGAACCTCATGATCGCACTCGCCTTCTCGTGCGCGAGCTCGTTCTCGCGGATTGTGAGGGCCTCCGTCATGACCATCCGCAATCAGGAATATGTGGAATCCTCGTACAGCATGGGCCTTCCGACATGGAAGATCATCCTCAAACACATTTTGCCGAACTGTCTGTCTCCGATCATCGTGCAACTCACGCTCTTAATCGGTACGACCATCATCTCGGCATCGTCCCTGAGCTTCCTCGGCATCGGCATCCCCGCCCCCGCACCCGAATGGGGCGCGCTCCTATCCGCAGGCAGAGGACATATCAGGAATGCAAGCTATATGTGCGTCATTCCGGGCCTTGCGATCATGTTCACCGTCCTTGCCCTCAACCTCTTGGGCGACGGACTGCGTGACGCACTCGATCCGAAGCTGAAGAAATAAGGAGAGAAACCATGCAGGACAATGTACTCGATATCAAAAATCTCGTCGTACGCTATGTGACGGAAGAAGCCAATGTGTACGCCGTCAACGGCATCGACTTATCGATTCAAAAAAGACACACCCTGGGACTCGTAGGCGAGACCGGCGCCGGCAAGACCACCACCGCCCTCTCGATCTTAAACCTCGTCCCCAATCCCCCCGGCGTCATCGAAGAAGGCTCGATCGAACTCGAAGGCGTCGACGTCTTAAAACTTTCGCAAGAGGAGCTTGAGAAAGTCCGCGGCAACGACGTCGCCATGATCTTTCAGGACCCCATGACCGCCTTAAACCCCGTCATGACCGTCGGCGACCAGATCGCCGAGAGCATCGAACTCCACCAGGACGTGACGAAAGACGAAGCCTATGAGAAAGCAAAAGAGATGCTCCGCCTCGTCGGCATTCCCGACACCCGAGCAGGCGACTATCCGCATCAGTTCTCCGGCGGCATGAAACAGAGAGTCGTCATCGCGATTGCCCTCGCCTGCAGTCCCAAACTCCTCATCGCCGACGAACCCACCACCGCCCTCGACGTCACCATTCAGGCGCAAGTCCTCGCCCTCATGAAAGACCTCATCGTCAATGAAGACATGGCCATGCTCCTCATTACCCACGACCTCGGCGTCGTCGCCGAAGTCTGTGAAGACGTCGCCGTCATGTACGCCGGACGCATCATCGAAGTCGGCACCGCCGACGACATCTTCAATCACACCATGCACCCCTATACAGAGGGACTCTTCGACTCCCTCCCCAATCTCAAGGAACGCGGTGAAGACCTCATCCCCATCAAGGGACTCATGCCCGACCCCACCAATCTTCCCCCCGGATGTGCGTTTGCGCCCCGTTGCCCCTACGCCGTCGACGCCTGCAGTGAAAAAATCCCGACCCTCACACCCACCGTCGGGAGCGCGGAACACCGCGTCGCCTGCACGCGATATGAAGAAGCCGATTTTTGCATAAGGAGGAATCAAACGGATGGAAAATAAAGTCCTACTCGAAGTCCAAAATCTCAAAAAATACTTCCAGACACCCTCCGGAGCACTCCACGCCGTCGACGACATCAGCTTCAAAGTCGGAGCGGCAAAGACCCTCGGCATCGTCGGCGAATCCGGCTGCGGGAAATCCACCACCGGACGCGCGATCTTAAAGCTCCTCGAACCCACCGACGGCAAAATCATCTTCGATGGAGAAGACATCACCCACTATTCGCGCCGACGGATGCGCCGCCTCCGCCAAGAAATGCAGATGATCTTCCAAGATCCCTTCTCTTCGCTCGACCCCAAACAGACCGTCATGCAACTCATCAGTGAACCCATCATCGAGCACAAGCTCTTAAAAGGGAAAGACGCCATCGAGAAACGAACCCTCGAACTCATGGAAATCGTCGGACTCGCTGAAAGGTACGTAAACGTCTACCCGCACGAACTCGACGGCGGCCGCAGACAACGCATCGGCATCGCCCGCGCACTCGCCATGGAGCCCAAACTCATCGTTTGCGACGAACCCGTCTCCGCACTCGACGTATCCATCCAGGCGCAGATCTTAAATCTCTTAAAAAATCTGCAGAAGGAATTCGGACTCACCTATCTCTTCATCACCCATGACCTCTCCGTCGTCAAATATTTCTCCGACGACATCGCCGTCATGTATTTGGGACAGATGGTCGAGAAAGCGCCCTCCGACATTCTCTTCAAGAACCCCGCGCACCCCTACACGCAGGCACTCCTCTCCGCGATCCTCTTACCCGTCGTCGGGAAAGATCGCCCCGAGCGCCAACTCATCAAAGGAGAAATCACTTCCCCCGTGAACCCGCCCGACGAGTGCCGCTTCGTCAAACGCTGTGACTACGCCTGCGACATCTGCCGCCAAGGCACCCCCGAACTCATCGAGATCGAACCCGAACACTTCGTCGCCTGCGCACGCATCGCC
>QWCK01003011.1_pt1 | contig 19374 bp, 15 predicted proteins | sample 1972571 | NCBI WGS metagenome assembly QWCK01 (sample SAMN09866710, study PRJNA288562) | Human gut metagenome isolate term2_stool, whole genome shotgun sequencing... | isolation source: gut | host: Homo sapiens | place: USA: California
TGTGGCGCATTCCGATGAACGGCGGCAAGCCTGTCTGCCTTACAAAAGGCAAGGGTAGGGAGAACAACCGTGTGTATCGTTTCCTGAACTTGAAGGATAGCGACGATCCGATTGCCATTGCGCCGTCGGAGACAATGCTGCTCACCGTTTTTGACAAGATAAGCAAGAAGAATGGGTTCTCAAAGACCAACCTCAGCGGGAATCTGAAAGACCTTACGCTTGAGGGGTGGGCGCAATCGGTTGTCAGAAAGGCAAGAAACAGCAATACGTATGCTTACCTGCGCGGCAACTTTGATCATCCGAACGACTTGTATGTCACCACAAATGATTTTGCCACACAGCAGAAACTCACATCCATCAACCCGCAGCAGAAGGATTACAACTGGGGAACCGTGGAACTGGTACACTGGAATGCCTTTGACGGAACCCGTCTGGATGGATTGCTCTACAAGCCCGAGGATTTTGATGCCGGCAAGAAATATCCGGTCATGATTTATTTCTACGAGAAGAATTCCGATGGACTCTACAAATATATCGAGCCCCAGCCCAGTTGGTCGATTATTAACATTGCCTTTTATACCAGCCGCGGCTATCTTGTATTTGTTCCGGATATTGTCTATAAGGCGGGGTTGCCCGGTGAGAGTGCCTACAACTGCATTGTAAGCGGAGCCCAACAACTTGCCCGGAAGCCTTGGGTGGATGCCGGGAATATGGCCATTCAGGGACAGAGTTGGGGTGGCTATCAGGTGGCATATCTCATTACGCGAACAAATATGTTCAAGGCTGCCGGTGCCGGTGCGCCGGTCTCCAATATGACAAGTGCTTTCGGTGGCATACGCTGGGGTTCGGGAAACAGCAGGCAGGGACAATATGAGGAGGGACAAAGTCGCATTGGGCATAATCTTTGGGAGGCGCCGGAGCTTTATATTTCGAACTCGGCTCTCTTCAAATTGCCTAATGTTGAGACTCCGGTGCTGATCATGCACAACGACGCCGACGGTGCGGTGCCATGGTATCAGGGTATTGAAATGTTTATGGGGCTGCGACGATTGGGCAAGCCTGCGTGGTTGCTTCAGTACAATAAAGAGGAACACAATCTCAAGGAGCGTCGCAATCGTAAGGACCTCAGCATACGCCTGCAGCAGTTCTTTGACTATGAACTGAAGGGCGCTCCCCAACCGGCATGGATGAAAACCGGCCTTCCCATACTCAGGAAGGGCCAGTATTATGGTTACGAAAAGGCCGAATAAACAGGTGAATGTGTGATTGACGCTTAGCTAATCAACTCTTGGGCTGGAGGGTGGAAGCACACTGATCCGATGGAGGGGTTGAGCAGGATTCGACATATAGCCTTCGAATCTCCTCCTGACTTCGCAGATAAGCTCCCTGTTGCATCTCGTTCAACCCATGCCCGTCGACAATGCGTCCATTGGCAGTGTCGGCCATGCCCAGTTCTATGGTGTTCATGAGGTCGGCTTTCAGGTCGTTGTCGTAGACTGGCGACATCACCTCGATGCGGTTCAACAGGTTTCGGGGCATCCAATCGGCAGAGCCGATATAGTATTTGTTTCGGCCGCCGTTGCAGAATATCAGTATGCGGCTGTGCTCTAAGTAGCGGTCGATGATGCCCACGGCCCTGATGTTGTCGGAAATGCCCGGCACGCCTGGAATGAGTGAGCAGTTGCCGCGAATAACAATGTCAATCATCACACCGGCCTGCGAAGCTTCGTAGAGTTTGGCTACGAGATCTTTGTCGGTGATGTGATTGATTTTAACCTTGACCCACGCTTCCTTGCCTTCCTTGGCATTTCTTATTTCAATATCAAGCATACGCAGGATGCGACGTTTCAAGGCGTTGGGTGAAACGAGCAGCTGATTGAACCGCACCTGCTGGAAAGGACGTTGTATAAACTGAAACACCTTGGCAACCTCCGATACTATGGAAGGGCGGGCTGTCATCATTAAGTAGTCGGTGTAGGTTTTGGCATTACCCTCGTGGAAGTTTCCTGTACCGATGCAGGCGATGTCACCATGCTTGTCTTTGATGTAAAGAAGTTTGGAATGTACCTTCAGGCCTTCTACACCGAAAATAACATTGACTCCCTCTTCCTGCATGCGCTTGCTCCACATGATGTTGCTTTCCTCGTCAAAGCGAGCCAGAAGTTCCACCACTGCCGTTACCTTCTTGCCGTTGCGCGCCGCGCAAATGAGTGCCTCCACCACTTTGGAGTCCTTGGCCAGCCGATAGAGTGTTGTCTTGATTTCCTTCACCTCGGGCTTCAGGGCAGCCTCACGCAACACACGGATGTACCCGTTGAAGCTGTGGTAGGGAACGTGTATGAAGCGATCCTTGCAGCGAATGAGATCGAGAATGCTCTCCTCTGACATGAACTCCGGCTTCATCATCTGTTTCCATTTGGGATATTTCAAGTCGGTATGTCCGCAGTCGGGGAAGTTCATCAGGTCTTTATGATTCTGGTAGCGCTCGCTGCTCAGTGTGGTGTCAAGCTCGCGCACTTTCAGTTTGCTCATAATGGTCTTCCGCATATTGCTTGGCATGTCGCGGTCATAGATAACGCGGATGGGTTCGCCGTGCTTTCGGCTGCTCACCCCCAAGGCGATACGTTCCATGGCGCCGTAGTCGGAGTCGTTATCAACTTCCATCTCCGCATCTTTGGTAAACTTGAAACTGAATGCCCGGTAGTGGTTTTTGGGAAATCCGATAAAGATGAGCGGCAGGCAGAAGCGTATCACGTCATCGAGATACATGATGTTATCGAAGCCATCGGACCCGGGTATCTTGATGAATCGCCCGTAGATCTTGTCGGGCACTTTGATAATAGCATATTTGGAATTGTTGTTGTTCTCCTCGGTTTTCTCTATCAACAGGTATATACGATTGTCTTCCAACGCGGTGAAATTCTTCAGTTCGTTGAGCCAGATGGGGTTGGTCGAGCCATTGAGCTTGTCATAGAAGAAATCGCGGAGCCACATCCTCTGCTCATCATTGAGTTGGGTCTCATTGAGCAGTCTGATGTTGTGGCCTTCCAATTCTTTGAATACTTTTTGGGTAGCCTGAAGATACTCCTTGTTATATTGCTCGTTAAGTCGGCTAATGGTCTTGATGGTCCGCTTGATGTTATGACGCATACCCTTGGTGATATCCGGACTTTCGGCAATGCGGTTGAGAGATGCTACCCGAACACGAAAGAACTCATCGAGATTGCTGGAGTATATGCCGAGGAACGACAGTCTTTCAAGAAGGGGAACTTGCGCCTTCTCTGCCTCCTGCAGGATACGATAGTTGAAATACATCCAGCTGATATCCCGTTCCACATACATGCCTTTCAGCTTTCTGTTGTTTGCCATAATATATTTGTTGGGAGTAATAATAGCGTAATCAGGGAGGGTACGACGTATAGCGCTATCCCTCCCTGATATATAAGTTTATGAGTTTGCTTCTTCCTTCTTTGTATTTTCTCCGGTGCTCTCGGGCTTCGGGATGTCTCCCGGTTTGCTATCCTTTGTCTTGTCGATGGACTTGTTAACTTTGTCGGGTTGCGAGTTTTTCTCTTTCTTGTTGTTCTTTTTCTGTTTACCCTTGCTCGGTTTGTTGGGATCCTCACGGCCAACGACAAGAAAGTCAGCGTCGCCATCGACTAAGTGCAAGATCTTGCGAACTGCTTTCACTGCCTCAGAGGGTACTGATATCTCGCGCAATTTGTCGCATTCGTCAAAGGCCTTGCGATGCAAGTTCTTGGGAAGCTTCTCAAAATAAACACTTTTCAGTCCGTCGCAATCGCTGAATGCGTATGCATCGATTTCTTCTACCTGAGCAGGAATATGCACCGATTCCAAGGCATCGCAATCCATAAAAGCATCTCTCTCTATCTTTTTCAGACTGCTGGGGAGAGTGATGGACTTGAGATTTTTTTTATTGGCAACAGCCATCTCTCCAATCACTTCTACTCCTTCGTCAATGCTGACATCGGAGTCATCCCCCAAAACATAGATGAGGCGTTTGTGATCGGCTGTACATACGGCCTTCTCCATAATGAGGAAGTCTTCTGAATCAAGCCGTTGTAACACACGGTTTATAACTAAACTTTCAAATTTCTTCCCCTTTTTCGCGAGCTTGCTGATTTTGTCGAGGATTTCCTTCTTATTCATATCATGCAGTTAAAATACACTTTGCAAAGGTAGTAATATTCCCATGTAAGCACTTGGACATAGGTGTTACGCTTTTATTAAGAAAACGTTACAACTCCGTAACATTACATAATTGTAACATGTATGTCATGGTATTTAAACATGAAGGAGATATCTTTGCAACAGAAATCTCAAAATCATGGTAGTGTGTTAGTTTTGGCATGCGATACCAATCATAATGTACGATGACAAAATACAGGTTGTTAATCATATTTCTTTTCATAAGCTATGCTGCATGGTCTCAGGATGATACCAGCTATAGGCCGCGGATAGGGGGCACCTTGCGCGGTAAGTATGAGTACCAAACCCAAGAGGGAGAAGGACGTTTTCAAGTACGGACAGCACGTATCAACGTGCAGGGCAAGGTAGCTCCCATCGTTGAATACAAGGCGGAGATAGATCTTTGCGACAAAGGTGACATCAAGATGCTTGATGCCTACACCCGACTGAGTCCGTGGAAGTCGTTCAGGTTCACCATTGGACAGATGAGGGTGCCATTCACCATCGATGCTCACCGTTCACCTCACCTGCAATATTTTGCCAACCGAAGCTTCATTGCCAAGCAAGTGGGGAACGTGCGTGATGTCGGTGCTATGGCAGGTTATGAATTTCACGTGGGTTTCCCCATCCGAGTGCAGGCAGGCCTTTTCAATGGGTCAGGTCTTACCGGTCAAAAGGATTATTGGACCAAGGGGATAAACTATTCTGCTAAAGCGCAGTTCTATTTCCCGTTTAATCTGGATTTGGAAACGAGTGTTCAGAAAATCAGGCCGGATGCACATACGGTGGTTATGTATGATGCCGGCCTGACCTATCACCGCCTTAACTTCTTGGCAGAGGTAGAATACCTTTACAAGACCTATGCGCACAATGCCTACAAGGATGTCCATGCCGTGAATGCCTTTATGAATTACGATATTCCGTTCAAAAACAAGTCGCAGTTGATCAGGAAGATCTCGCCCCTGGTGCGCTATGATTTCATGACCGACCACAGCAATGGCAGACAATACGTGGAGGGACCTGCAGGCGAAGGCGGAGTCTTGGCGACCACTGACTACCAACGTCACCGCGTCACGGGTGGAGTGACGCTGAGCTTGGCAACTCCCTTCGTGTCAGACATACGAATCAATTATGAGAAGTATTTCTATCGCGACCAAGACTTGGCCAAAACATCGGAACGTGACAAGATTGTTGTGGAGTTTATGACACATTTTTAAGACATGAGGAGCATAAGCCAGATAAGTCAGATAACACATGATGACTAACATGATAAGGGGGAGACAAATGTCACGGAAAGTTCCTGTAATCTTAATATAAATTTAACATTACAAAGTGACAGAACTAAGTTTAAAATACTATTTTTGCAATAGTTAATAGTAACGGTATGCCAGCAGAAAACAAGAAGTACAGCATCCTTGTGGTGGATGACGAAGACGATCTTTGCGAAATCTTAAAGTTTAATCTGGAAACAGAGGGGTATCATGTTGAAAAGGCCAACTCCGCCGAAGAGGCTTTGGAGATGGATCTGCCTGCGTTCGACTTGTTGTTGTTAGACGTGATGATGGGTGGAATGTCGGGTTTTGCCATGGCGCAAAAGCTGAAAGCCAATCCAGCCACAGCCAATATACCTATTATTTTCCTTACAGCCAGAGACACCGAGAACGATACCGTTACGGGATTCAACCTTGGGGCAGATGACTACATTTCCAAGCCCTTCTCCATTCGCGAGGTGTTGGTAAGGGTGCGCGCAGTGATACGCCGTACAGATGATCGAGACCACGAGCAACCCACGGTTTTGCGGTACCAGGGACTGGAGATGAACTTGGACAAGAAAACTGTGACGGTGGACGGAGAGCCAGTGGCTTTTACCAAGACGGAGTTCGAACTCCTGCGTTTCTTGCTCGACGAGAAGGGGCGCGTGTTCTCGCGCCAAGAGCTTATCGACCGTATATGGCCTAAAGATGTCTTGGTGCTCGACCGCACTGTTGACGTGAATATCACCCGCCTACGCAAGAAGATCGGCCGATTTTCAAAATGCATTGTGACCAGACTGGGATTCGGTTATTACTTTGATGCATGATGAAACCGTTCTCTGTTGGACAAAGGCTGTATCTAAGTGTGCTTGCAGTCTTTCTCGTTTTTGCAGCCGCTTTTATGATATTTCAGTGGAATCGAGAAAGATATTATAAAATAGACTTATTAGAGAGCAAGTTGCAAATGATCAATGTGCTCATGTATGAGTCTGTCCAAAAATCGGATGGGGTCAATGAAGAGGCTCTTGATCAATACGTCAAAAGCCGAGGAATCAAGGATATACGCGTGACTCTGCTCAACCGTGAGGGCAATGTCTTGTTTGACAATGTCAGAAAAAACTATACCACTCTGCCCAATCATGCAAGCCGCCCAGAGGTTGTCCAGGCCATCAAAACGGGGAAAGGGTCTACCGTGGAACGTAATAGTACTACACTCAGGCATGACTATTTCTATACGGCAACGTATTTCCCAAAAGACAGTCTTGTGATTCGCACTGCCTTGCCCTACAATGACAATCTGAGTCAGCTCCTCAAGGCTGACTTGCATTTCATATGGTTTGCTATCATAGCTGTTCTTGTGCTCACGATCGTACTCTATCGGTTTGTCAATCGACTGGGTACGAACATCACCAAACTCAAGATTTTTGCGGTTAGGGCGGAGCATAATGAGAGCTTGGAGATAGAAGACTTGGTGGACTTCCCCGACGACGAACTGGGTGAGATTGCCGAGAAGATTATTAAAATCTACAAGCGACTACAGTCTACGCGCCAGGAACAGGATATGTTGAAACGACAGCTCACACAGAACATTGCACACGAGCTTAAAACCCCAGTGGCCAGTATACAAGGCTATCTGGAAACAATAATAGCCAATCCCAACATCGACCATACCGTGAAGCAACAATTCCTGGAGCGTTGCTACGCCCAAAGTGGACGGCTAACCTCTTTGCTCAAGGACATCTCCACCCTCAATCGTATGGATGATGCCCCTGAGATGCAAGAGTTTGAGGAGGTAGATATTGCTGGCTTGGTGCACAATATAGAAAGAGAAACTGCATTGCAGATGGCCGAACGTGACATGACTTTCGACAATCAGCTACCGAGAGAACTTAAACTCAGGGGGAGCCGATCACTGCTGTATAGCATCTTCCGAAACCTTACTGACAATGCCATTTCCTATGCCGGAACAGGAACTACGATTACTTTGAAGGCTGAGCGTGATTCGGAGAGTTGGAAATTCATGTTCAGCGACAATGGGGCTGGGGTGGCACCGGAACATCTTCCGAGACTTTTTGAGCGGTTCTACAGAGTAGACAAAGGGCGCAGCAGGAAAATGGGGGGCACGGGACTTGGACTCGCCATTGTTAAAAATGCCGTACTCATGCACCAGGGAAGTATCAAGGCCAAAATCAATTCTCAGGGCGGACTGATGTTTATCTTCAGTCTGGCGGCCGATTTTTCATCGCCCGATGGTCATGGCACAATCATCAGCCAAGAAGGACTGTCGCTCTTATAGACTTTTGTACAAACCATATGTCAGCCCTGCGGGGGCTACATGTTCAGTTTGCAGGAGTCATTGGAAGGTGTCTACCTATATGGAGCGTACGGATAAAACTTGGTTTTTATCAGTTAACGCTCCTCTCCGTTTGTAAACTTTCATGACATTTTCTCGGCCTGTTATTTCGGATCATCCAGCGCGGAAAGCGCCATGTTTCGGGCGTTATTTTTAGCTCGGAAAGCGGGAAAAATCCAAATTGGCTGCGATTACAGCCTTTCGGCATCGCGTTTAGGCCTCGCATGCGACGCGTCGACAGCCTCGTCGCCGTTCGTTTAAGGCTTAACCGCACCGCCGATCGATATCCAACCGCAGGGAATAAAACTATAACGAAAAGCCCTTGCCTTGCAATCCGCTGACAATCAGCGTCTTGAAAACCCCGCTGTTTTTCGCGTATTTCGAGTCACGTGGTTTATGTTTTGAAATACGCGAAACTGAGTGCACCTTTTATCAGAAATATTACACCGAAATTACGTAAGGAGTAATGTTACTATCCTCCTTATAAACGGGAAAATGAAAGATGTTTAGCTGTCAAACATTTTGAAATTTTAAACAGAAAAGTTATCAGGGATAGAACTTCACTTTTCTACACTGTCAATCCAATCTTCATAATTTGATTCTCAAAGTCATCCCTGTCTTTTATTGCTCCGTTCTTTGTTCTTGCCCTATAGGCATAGATGGAATTAGGAGCATAGTTCAGAAACTCGGCAATGTTTGAACTTCCATTTATTCCGAGCCGAATGAGGGCGAAAATTCTAAGGGTAGTGTTCATTTGCTCACCTCTTTTAGGCGTTATTCGGGCTTCCGGTTTTAACATTGCATTAAATTCTTCCACGAAGTTGGGGTATAAGTTGAGGAATACTTTATCAAAATGTTTAAGGAGCATTTTTCGTTCATCTTCTTTCATTTGTTCTGAGCTGGTTAGGTTGATAACCTCTTTTATCTGGTTAACTTTTAGTTTACGATTGATTTTTAACCTATAGTTGTCCATCTTTTCGATGTATTCCGAACAGATATGGAAGAAGTTTGTAATGTATTGATCTTTTACCCTATTAGAGTCAACGAGGCGCGTGTTGAGATTAGACAACCTTTTATTCAGTATGGCCAATTCTTCATAAGTTATTTTAAGACTATGTTGTGCAGCATTGGTTAATTTTCTTTCACGGAGCACAATGATTAATGAGAGTAGGAGGAAAATGATAGATAACAGAGTTGCACACAGCAACCATGTGACAGTAGAGTTTACTTTGCCCAGCTTTGTTCTGTATTCTTGACTAATCTGAGTTAGTATTGGAGTGACCACCCAACTTCTTTTATGTGTGCTGAACTGAGATATATTTTGCCAAGAACATTCCACATAAGAAAATGCATGGTCGATATCGCCGTCATTGTTCATAATTTCAGCCAAGTTCCAAAGTGCTACTTGATTCATCATGGCGCTTTGCAACTCATTGATAGAGGCAACAGCTAGCCAATACTTCTGCATATCCTTGTTGTTATAAACACGATATATTTCTGATCTGTAATATGCCATAGTAGCATAACTCTGAGTACCCTGTTTGCAATTTAACATCCATTCATCGTTTATTTGCATGGCATCTTGATAGTTGGCATTGTGGAAATTGGTGATGCAACGGCGCTGATAATACAGTTTGTTGACCGGTTTCAGAGTGATATTAACCGAGTCAAGATATTTCCTTGCCATCTCGCTATATAGTCTATGCAATTTTTCGTCGTGACCATACAGTGCCAATTCCCTGTAAAGGTGATTCTTATAATAGTAATAGGTATTCAGTTGTTCGGTATTGAGTACATTTGGATCTGCGGCCTCCAGGTAGTGTTGCGCTTCGTTGAAATATCCCGAAACAACATATTGATGACCTATGAGCGTGTTGCAATACGCCTGTAGGTTTGTCTTTTTGTTTTTTTCAGCTAAGTCAAGACAACAGAATAAATAATGCAGAGCAGAGTCATTATCAAACGCCCGGTAGTCAAGATAACATTGAAAGGCAGTTTGATATTTCTGTTCAGCCGATTTTGCACTCAACCATTGTTTACGATGAACTGAAATTTCTTTCAGTTTTGTTTCCTTATAGGTAGCAGAGTTTTTGATAGTTTCGTCGAGTTTCTGGTAAACAGAGTCCAGCATAACCGACTGTGCATGGCAGTTTGTATATTTCGAAACAATGCCAATAAAAAGCAAAACTAAAACAATGTGATGTACACTTTTCATATTTTGTTTCTTTATTCATTCATGCAAAGTTACTATATTATCTTATATAAAAGCTAAAAAATTGAAATAAATCGATACTATAACAATATTTTATCGAAATAAATCTATATTTTTCGTATTCTAAAATTATTATAATTACTTTAAATATCAATAAGTTAAATAAATATTATAGTTATAATTTCAGTATTTTTATCCATATACTTCGAATAGTAGAATAACATTATATTAATTTTGTTCCCATAACTCAAGACCTAATTTTTTAATATGAAAGCAAATAAGATATTTAATTTTTTAGGTGCTATTTCTATTCAGATTTTAGCATGCTCTTTTTTATTATTAAGTTGCACGACCGACGATGTGGAGTCAGAATTAATAGACGAAAATATTCCACAGAAAGTCATATTCGATTTTACATCGGATACCGCAATTAAGGGGTGGGGTATAGTCATTCCTGATGGCAGCGCAGGTACTGAAATTTCAAGTATTTCGCAGGACGGTGTCTCTATCAGAGCCACTCATGGTGATGCCAAGAATCATGCTCGTATTTATGCTACTGGATCCGGGGTGCTCGATTTGAGAGTGTATGCAGGAGACGTACTGACATTTGAAGCTCCTAATGGTTATATTATAACAGCCATGCAGTGGACGTCTCAGAACACTACTACGATTAATGAATGGATACCAAGCTGCGGAACTATAGCAGAAGGTGTTTGGACGCCCCCAACGGATGGTACTGTTAACAGTGTGTCGTTTAAGGCCACTGGAACGACGCGAATGAATGTGCTGACGGTTACTTATGAAAAGGGTGTTGCCACATTAAAACCTACAGTAACGCCAGCCCCAGAACCTGAGCCGGAAGATCCTATCAGTGTGTCATTAGATTTTACGTCGGCCGATGCCATACAATCTTGGGGGTATGAAGTTCCGGGCAAGAGTTCGGGAATACTGCTTGACCGTCCTTTAGTAATTAAAGGTTTCACGCTTACTCCACACAACGCGAAAGACGCGACTGATAAGACGAGCATACGTTTTTATACATCCAAGGGTGGAGCAACTGATTTGCGTATATATAAAGGTGATGCTATCACATTGAGTGTAGAGGAAGGCTACTCTATTACATCGTTGTCGTGGACTTCGGCAAATATGGATAATATTGATTCTTGGGCTGTAGACTCGGGCACGATAAGCAGTGGCGTATGGAAAGGTGAAGATGGTAAGAAATGCACTAGCGTTACACTTACGGCTACAGAAACAACACGCATAAACGTGTTAAGCATGACCTACGAAAAATAAGAGAGGTATGATATATATTGGAACCATAGTTTCTTTCCTATTCATCATTATAGTTGCCTATGCACTGACGCATAAGTACAATCCGCAAATTGTATTACTGTTGGCTGGTCTGATAATGCTTGGTACCAGTATGTCATTGGGATTGTATTCTATAGATGTTGAGCGCGATCTGTCTGGGAAATCTACAGGTTGGACTGTTTTCGACCTTTTTTTAATGATTAAGCAGGTGATGGGTACAAACCTGATGCGAGTTGGTATAATGATCATGACTATAGGCGGATATGTAGCATACATGAAGACTATTCAGGCAAGCACAGCTCTCGTTTATGTTTCTATGCGGCCGCTGATGCTACTCAGACGAGTGCCTGATATAGCTGCCATTCTTGTGATTCCGATTGGTCAAATGCTTTTTATCTGTACGCCAAGTGCGGCGGGTTTAGGACTGCTACTCGTTGTGTCGATCTTTCCAATTCTCGTGAATTTGGGAGTGAGCAGACCCACTGCGGTATCGGTTATCTCTGCCTGTACAATTTTTGATATGGGACCCGGTTCTGCTAATACAGCACGTTCGGCAGAACTTGCTGGAATGACTAACATGGAATATTTTGTTGAGCACCAATTGTCTTTGGTAATTCCTGTCACTATATTTTTAATGGTGGTGTACTACTTCAGTAATCGTTATTTTGACAGAATAGATCGTGCGAAAGGTGTCATTATAAATGAGAAGATGGATGTGAAGACAATGAAAGTTGATGCCCCGTTGATTTATGCTATACTTCCCGTACTCCCGTTAGTGCTTCTTGTAACGTTCTCAAGCTATTTTCAGCCGTTTGGCAGACCAATAGTGCTCGACACGACCACAGCCATGTTTATCTCATTGATAGTTGCATTGATTTTCGAAATGATCCATTATCGTTCACTGAAAGGAGCTCTTGTTCAGATAAAATCATTTTGGACGGGTATGGGCAACGTGTTTGGCAAAGTTGTGACCCTCATTATTGCTGCAGAAATATTTTCTAAGGGACTTATATCTTTAGGTTTTATTGATGTCCTCGTAGCTGGCTGCACTCATTTAGGCTTCCCGGGAATTGCTGTCAGTATCGTTATCATTGCTGTAATCTTTATGGCAGCGATTTTGATGGGAAGTGGTAATGCCTCGTTCTTCTCGTTTGGTCCTTTGGCACCTGGAATCGCTTCTAAGGTAGGTATGCAACCTGTTGATATGCTTTTGCCGATGCAGCTGTCTTCGTCTATGGGTAGGGCTATTTCTCCCATAGCTGGGGTAATTGTAGCTATAGCAGAAGTTGCAGGAATTAAGCCAGTAGAGTTGGTGAGGCGTAATGCTTTGCCCCTTACGTTAGGCCTTATGATTATGATCTTAATACATTATATTTAATACAATAAACATCATCGATATGCTTACCCTGATTAAGAATACACATTTATATACTCCTGAATACTGCGGAGTGAAGGACTTGTTGCTGTGTGGCGAAAAGCTTGTTGCCATAGGAGAACATCTTAATGTTACCGGTATGCAGACTCAAGAGATTGACGCACAAGGATTGAATTGTATGCCGGGACTAATTGACCAACACGTCCATATAATTGGTGGCGGTGGACAAACTGGCTATTTTTCGCTTGCTCCAGAGATCAGCCTCTCCACGCTCATAAAATGTGGGACAACAACAGTAGTCGGTTTGCTTGGCACGGACGGATTCGTCAAGAGTCTGCCGCAACTGTATGCTAAAACGAAAGCGCTTTGTCAAGACGGAATTTCTGCTTATATGTTGACGGGTTTTTACGGATTACCTACACCTACCATTACTTCCTCAATAGCTGAGGATATGATATATCTGGACAAATGTATCGGATGTAAGATTGCGATGAGCGATGACAGGTCGTCGCATCCAACGAAGTTAGAATTGCTGCGAATTATTCAGCAAGTGCGACTCGGTGGCTTTACTTCGGCAAAAGGAGGTGTTATGCACGTTCATTTGGGAGCATTACCCTCTAAGATAGATTTATTGTTAGAAATTGCAAAAGAGTTCCCAAGCCTTATCTCCTATATTTCTCCTACTCATATGGGCAGAACGCACGACTTGTTTTTACAGGCTATAGAATTTGCCAAGCTTGGAGGGATGGTAGATATCAGTACAGGAGGTACAAAATATACGGATCCTCACCTGACCGTGATGGAGGGCTTGGAAAGAGGAATAAACATCAACCAGATGACATTTTCGAGCGACGGTAATGCTGGGGTTCGTCGTAAGAATTCCGAGACTGGTGAAGATACATATAAAAAAGCACCTTTGCACAAGAATCTCGAGCAGGTTGTTGCCTTGATCAAGGAAGATGGCATGAGCCCGAGTGAGGCTTTTAAGCTCATCACTGTAAATCCAGCAAAGAACATGAAATTGAAGGGTAAGGGTAGAATAGCAGAGGAACTTGATGCCGACTTTACTCTCTTTGATGACCAATGGCAGCTTCAGGAGGTCTGGGCACGCGGAACACGAATGATGCATGAAGGAACGGTCATAAAAAAAGGCAACTTCGAAGAGTAGGTCGAGCCTCTGTGTTGTTAGTAATAATGTTTAATTACACATAAGATGTTATATGGCGTTTCTAAATAATAAACTTCTATGTTCGATGATTGCATTGATGCTGATATGCCTTCCCTCCTATAGCCAGGAAGAGTTGGATGACATGGACATGAGTGAGGAGATGGAAGCAATCGACAGCGATGAGGACGAAGGATTAACCTCATACATTGGCCACTACAGGTTAGGAGATGGAATTAATCTTATATCGCCTAACGGCGGCAACTTAAATATATCTGGATTGGTACAGGCAACAGCCAATGTTAGGAAATACAAGGACGTGGATAAAACGTACAATCGCTTTCGCATTCGTCGTGCGCGTCTGCGTTTCAACGGCATAGCATTGCACGGCAAACTACGTTATCGCCTTGCTCTTGATATGGTTAAAGGAAGTGAAACCGATACAGAAGGAGCTGGGTCTATGTTACACGATGCCTTTGTTAGTTATAGGCCATGGGGCGACAATCGCATGCAAATTTCTTTCGGACAGCGTTCAACGCCTACTGATAATATAGAGTTGACAATGGCGTCGCATACCCTTTCCTTTGTTGAACGAAGCAAGATAACCTCTGTTTTTAGTACCATACGTGAGATAGGACTATTTGTGGATGCAAGCAGAAAACTTCCATTTCTGCCAGGTGTCATCCGTCCTTCTATTGCTATAACTGATGGAGATGGTCCTGTGTCTGGCAAAAAGCGCTATGAGGGACTGAAATACGGTGCCCGTATCAACTATTTGCCTTTTGGCACATTTCGCCGTTACGGTCAGAGCAGAGAGGGAGATATGGCGTATGAGTTCACACCTAAGCTTTGTGTTGGGGTTGCCTATAGCTATGCGACAGGAGTAAGTGACAGGCGTGGCGGGCGCTCATCGGGCGACATTCTCTATATGAATGATAAAAAACGTTACGAATTACCGGATATGGGAAAATTCGTTGCCGATATTAATTTTAAGTATTGTGGTTTTTCTGCTCTGGCAGAGTTTGCTAAAACTTGGGGCTATGTGCCCAACGGAATTACTGCAAGAGTTCGTAATGACGGCTCAACAGCTACTGATTTCAAGGTGGAGGGACTCAAGGGAGACCACCCGGAAGAGTATATTAAAGCCAAAATGCTGCTTGGATGGGGTGTAAATGTTCAGATGGGGTATATGTTTAGGAATCTTTGGAGCATTGATGCAAGATATACCCATATTGGAGCTGACAAGTATTCTTTTCTTAATAACGACCTATACTATAATCGCCCCGACTATGCCGATGTCGGTATTACCAAATACTTAACGCGCAACTACGCCAGTAAGATACAGTTGACGGTCGGTTGGACCAGACCTAAAGGTGAGGGGCGAACTCCTGATGGTCGCAATCATTCCGGCAATGAGTGGAGTGCCGATCTCATGTATCAATTAAAATTCTGATAAAGTATGAAAAAGTATAGCTTGTTATTCTCGTTCATTGCTATTTCGTTATGCGCTTTTGCTCAGCAGCCACGTAAGGTGACACGTACATGGTTTGCCAATCCCGATGTAAGGATAGAAACACCGGCATTTACCGGCGGTGGGTATTACACTTCATATAAGACGATGATGAAATATCTTCATAATGAGGTAGAGTCCAATCCTGACCTAATGAAAATGGAACTTGTAGGAAAAAGTCAAAAAGGCAAAGCAATACCTTTGATCACGATAAGCAATAACAAACAATCGGCAGAAAAGTTACGTATTCTTTATATCGGATGTCTTCATGGCAATGAACATGCTGGAACAGAAGGGCTTATGTGGTATATTCATAATCTTGCAAAAGACAGGGAATTGAATAGTTTGCTCGAGAAATGTGATTTTTATATCATGCCTATGGTGAATATTGACGGGTCTGAAGCTGACATGCGGTATTCAAACAACGGAATCGACCTCAATAGAGATCAAACCAGATTGTCGACGGTGGAAAGCCAAGCGCTTCATACTGTTGCGGCCAGAGTAAAACCTCATGTGTTTATAGATTTTCATGAGTATAAACCACTGCGTGCAAATTATGATGAAATATCAGATCGCATCATTTCCAATGCTAATGATTTTATGTTCCTTTACAGCTCAAATCCCAATGTATATCCTGGATTGACAAAATTAGTGGAAGAGAAATTTATTCCTAATGCAAAGTCTATGGCTAAAACATGGGGATTGAAAAGTGCTATTTATTTTACGACTAAGACAGAGGGCGGGCGAGTAGTAATGAACGTCGGAGGGCATTCGACGCGTTCGTCAAGCAACATTATGGCCTTGCGCGGATGTGTGTCCATGCTTATGGAAATACGAGGAGTTGGACTTGGCGGGTCTTCCTATCTGCGACGGGTCAATACAGTTTATCAGCTTGCTCGATCATATGCACAGACGGCATATGACAATGCCAACGAACTAAAACAGACGGTTGAGAACGCAGCCATGCAGAATCGGCCCATCGTTACAGCATACAGGGTGCCCGTTACGAAGTGTTATCCTTGTGATTTTATAGATTTGCTGAAAAACAAACAACTCACGATCCCAGTGGATGCTCATGTGGCTAAACACATGGAAGTGATAAAGAAAGTGGTACGACCAAAGGCTTACATTATTGGTGGCAATGAAGAGAAGGCCATAGAGTTGATAGATAAGTTTGGCATAAATTATGAGATAATCAAGAAAGCTACAGCGTTACAGGTGGAGATTTATACGGTGAAATCACAGCGCACACAGAAGACGGAGATACTAAATATACATCCAGTGTCGGTTAAGACGGCAGTAGCTGACGCAACTATTAGAGTTCCTGCAGGTAGTATAGTTATTCCCATGAATCAGCCGCTGTCTACGCTGGCTGGTATTCTTCTTGAACCAGAGTGTGCTAATGGTTTTGTTAATTTTCATGTCATCGATACTGGGGTCGGCGAAACGCTACCTATATATAGAGTAAAATAATAAAATGTAAATACACGACAATGATAGCTAAAGATATGATAAACAAGATTATTTTGTCAACAATACTTTGTTCCGGCGTAATCCTATCTTGGGGACAGTCACTTAACAGTGAAACGGAAAAAACACTCACTGACGGTATCCTGAATCTCAATTTAGGGGGTAAGGATAATCATGTGAGGATAGGTGGATATATATCAGCAGGAGGACACTTCACCGAAATAAAGAATGATGCTAACAGCAATGGGTTGAATGTAGACCATGCTTTTTTCAATGTGGAGGGGACTTTCCTTCATCAGAAGTTAGGATTATTCCTTCAAGCGGATTTCACAGAGGGATATCCACTACTTGATGCTTATGCTTCGTATAGGCCAGTTGATAATCTTGTACTGACCTTCGGACAGAAGCAGACGTTTACCAACACTCGTGACATGATGTTGCGCGATCAGAGTACAGCCAATGGTGAGCATTCTGTGATGAGTAAATCATTCAACAATTCGGGACGAGAGCTTGGATTTTATGCCGAATACCGTATGAGATCAAATACCGTTGGAGCCGATTTCGGTATAGCGGTTACGTCGGGTGACGGCAAGAACTCATTTGGTTCAACCAGTGCCGATGTAGATTGTGGCGGATTGAAATATGGAGGTCGTGTCACTATCTATCCCAATGGATATTTCAAAAGAGGTAACGAATATGTATTCTATGATTTTGCCCGAGAAACGAGCCCTAAGGTTGCTATTGGCGCGGCTTTCAGTTATAACGACGGAGCAAGCAATGCAGTGGGCGAAGGACACGGTGATTTTAGAATGTATGACAAAGAGGGTAAACTAGCATATCCAGACTTGAGGAAATTTTCTGCTGACATTTTGTTGAAGTGGGCAGGTTTTACGTTGCTTGCCGACTATACAAATACTACTGCGACAAAACTTCAGAATCTATACACTGCAGCAAGTGTCGCTTCAAAACTTCAACCGGAAGAGATTTCGCAAATGTTGGCTTTGGGCAATGGTGTGGATGTGCAGATGGGATATATTACTAAAAATGGATGGGCTTTTAATACGGCTTACAGTTATGTGAAACCAGAGTTTGCTGAAGTAGAAAATTCGGCGTTAAGGAAAAATTATGCATGGGATGTAGGAGTTGCTAAATACTTTTGCGGTAATACCCTCAAATTGCAGCTACTTGGCAACTATACTCACTATCGAACGGTTATTATGGAGCCGTATAAGGAACGTTCAGTCAAAATGAATATTCAACTCTTGTTCTGATATGAAACACATATTTTACAGCTTAGTTCTTATATTGCTATTTTTCTCTATGTCTTCATGTTGGAAAGATGATATATTGGAGGATGGCAAAGGCGGTGATGATGTAAGTACCTCGCTATCGCTCATTCAAGATAACACGCCCCATACATTCAACTATAGCGAATTGCCTACGCTAGCTGACAAACCAATCAAAGTGCATTATCTGCTGCCCTCGGCCGGCGATGTCAGCCGGATGCCAATTCTGTTTATTTTCCCTGGAGAGTCACGCGATGCGGATATTCATCTTGAGTATTTTTCTAGCTGGGCAAAAAAGAATAGGGTAATGATCTTTGCCTTTGAGTTCCCAGTAGCTTATTATCCAAGTACTACGGAGTATATTCTTGGTGGAATAAACAAATCACAGAGCAATGTCGGTATATTGGCAAAGGCCAGTTGGAACTTCAACTATGTGGAAGCCATATTTGACGCAGTGAAGCTACTTACCAAGTCAGTACAGACCTCATACGATATGTGGGGACATTCCGCGGGAGGGCAATTTGTTCATCGTTTCTGCACCTTCATGGAGACGACACATGTGAATCGTGCAGTTGCTGCTAATTCAGGTTGGTACACATTGCCGGATGCTAAGGAATCGTTTCCCTATGGCTATAAAGAGATTACCGATGTGAAATGGAATAAGCAGCTTCCAAGACTCTTAGCGCGGAATTTTTATGTGCAGTTGGGTGGAAATGATACCAGCACTTCAGGACTTAACAACAAAGAGGGCTCTGTGACTCAAGGTTCAAACCGATTGGAACGTGGCAAATTTTATTATACAACTTCACAGTCGATAGCAAAAAATAGTGGTGTTTATTTTAATTGGAAGCTATCTATAGTGCCGGGAGTTGGGCATGAGCCAGAGAAGATGGCTAAAGCTGCCATGGAGATATTCACTTATTAAAATAGGAATCGCATTTTTATAGATTCCTTTAAACCAGAGTTCGGGATAAGAAAGTCTCGAACTCAGGTTAGCAATAATCTGCATTTTACTGGAAACATCCGTCAGGCTCTTATTATTGCCAAGGTCTAATAGTACCTCTTCAATGAGTTTCTTTGTATCCATATCTTTTATGTATTCGTGTCTATCAATAAGATTCGTGCTTCCTAAGGCCTACATCAACCACTTCCACACAGGAACCACGGGTATTTCCTCTTCCGTGCCCTCCTCATCGTAAGTAATCAGCAGGCACTTCCAGTCCTCGT
>QWCK01003017.1_pt1 | contig 19331 bp, 17 predicted proteins | sample 1972571 | NCBI WGS metagenome assembly QWCK01 (sample SAMN09866710, study PRJNA288562) | Human gut metagenome isolate term2_stool, whole genome shotgun sequencing... | isolation source: gut | host: Homo sapiens | place: USA: California
TGCATTGTAAGAATGCGGATGAAATGCACAGTCCAGTTCTTGCAAAGGGGGTACATGAATTAAAAGACACGCAGAAAGGGGTTGAGCTTATGTGCCATGAAATGGAGAAAATTTATAGCGAGGGAATGGAAAGCGGCGAGAAGCGCGGTATAGAAAAAGGTGAACTCAAAGCCAAGAGGGAAACAGCTCTTTCTATGGCCGAAGAAGGTATGGATGTTAAGCAAATTGCCCGCCTAATTAAAGTAAACGAAAAAGATGTCCAGAAATGGATTGATGAAACTTTGTGTGTAACAAAATAACTGAAAAATCATTATAAAAGGGCAGGTCTGATTAGACTTGCCTTTTTGCAATACAGTATATTTAGTTTTTTCAAAAAAGATGAAGGAGCAAATATGGGAAAAAGATCTGTTCGAATAAATACTTTCTTTGTCTATAATTTGTGATTTTTGTTGTTTTATTTCGTATTATTTTTAAGAGTTAAAATTGCGTATTTAAAATTCAAGCTCTAATTGTAACAAAATATTTCACGGAATAAAGTCCTTATTTAGATAACGCAAAATACGAAGATCAATGACGAAACCGCAGGGGGAAGCTTTCGGGCTTTTCTCTGAAATCTCTTTTAAAAAGCGGCTCTGACGCACTTTTATTCAGAGGCTGGAGTAACGGAGAACGACATCATGAGATCACACTACACACGTACAAATCCCGCGGCTCAGGGGCAGGCGCTGCCGCCCGAAGCGAAAGCGCGTTTCAATACGCCGTTTTTCGGAAAGAAAGCCATTGGAAATTTCGCGCATGCCTGGGCAGACGAACTGACTCTTGACCGCGTGAAGGAAGCGTTTGATCCCTTTGAGTGCCATCACTACGAACTGCCTGAATATGCCGACAAAAAATACGGCTGGGGCGTGACCCTCCTTGGAGACAGCCGTGAAGGGCCGGCGTTTTACGCGTCGCACGGACCTGAAAATCAGGGAATGACGACGGAACAGACCGCACCCGTAATGCCGGGGATCAGCGGATTCTTCCGCGTAAGCAATTTCCGACGGTTCAGGAATTAGTATGACGGTGAAGTGTTTATGCGGCCGGAAGGCGGACATTTCTCGATTTCCGCCGCAATGCCCGGCCTCCGGGTCTTTGAAGATCGGTTTAAGGATCCGGTACCGCGGGCTTTTTCGCTTTCCGCCTGGGCTCACAGCATCACGGTGCTCACTGATGGACCGGCTCCGGAGGATCTGACGGATGAAGAAAATTACACCGTAATGCCTTTTCTTCCGCCGTGGGAAGATCGGAAGCAGGAAAAAGGCTTGATGATTTTCTTGAAAAAGACGCGAGCTGCTACTTTATCCGGTCGGTTATTCGTTCCGCGGAACTCGTGACGCTTTACGGGGAGGATGTCTGGAAGCTTGTGGTCACCATGAAGGAACCCCTTCTCGGCGAAACAGGCATCGATATTCCTGTCTACTGCTTTGAGAAAGACTGGGAGGGCGAGTCTCCGAAAGCAGGGATGCGGATTCTCGCCGCGATCTGGCTCCTCGCGCGTTTTATCCCTGCGGAGGAAGTTGAACCCCCGCGGAGACTCAATCCTGACGATCCGATAGATCTTGAAAAGGCTCAGTCGGGCGACGCTGAAGCCATGGTCAAGGTCGCGAGGGCCTATCTTTCGGATCCGTTCTATGAGGCCCCATTTGAAGCGTTTACCTGGTTTCAGAGAGCGGCTGAAACGGGAAACCCGGAAGGAATCCTGGGTCTTGCGGACTGCTACCTGAACGGGACAGGTGTCAAAAAGAATCGTAAAGAAGCGAAGAAACTTGTCCGGGCTCTCGCGGATAAGGACTGCCCGGACGCGGTGATGAAGCTTGCTGACATTCTGGATCTGGACGCGGTTACTCCGAAGGAAGCGCGCCGGGTGAGAAAGATTTATGAGCGCGTGGTGTCGCTTGGCGCAGTGAAGGCCTATATCCCATTGATCTCCAATGCCCTTATTGGCTGCGAATCCGATAATTACGCGTCGGACTATTCCCGCGCGGTTCAGTTCGCGATGGATCTGAGAGAAACCGGGGCGGATCCTGTGACACTGATCACCGTGAGCCAGTTGCTCTGTGATGAAGGTCTCAGGCAGTACGCGAAACTCATCGCGGATCTTGCGGAGCTGGCGGCGGAAAGTGGCGACTCGCTTCCAAAGGCTGCTCTGGCTCTTTACTACGCACAGGGTTGTGGACGAAAGAGAGATCCTAAGAAAGCGAATCAGCTGCTCATAGAGGCAGGAGAAAACGGAAGCATTAGGCAGAAACTTCAAGTCGCGGATACGCTGCTCGCAGGAAAGAAGGGCTTTATTCAGGACGTCAAAACGGCAGTGCGGCTCTATGAAGACGCAGCCATGATGGGAAGCCCGGATGGTGCGGCATCTTTCGGTTGGTGTCTCGCTATGGGATTTGGAACCGTGGAAAACCTGGAAGCCGGGCTCCGGTGGCTGCAGAAAGCGATTGATGAGGGGTCAGACCGTGGACGGTTTTACTACGGGGTGTTGCTTTCTGATGGACAAAAGCTGAAAAAGGACGAACGAAAAGGCGAAAAGCTTATCCGTGAAGCGGCGGAGAACGGTCTTCCGAATGCTGCCTATAGGCTTTCTCTTGATTGCTTTGATAAGGGCCTTAATAAAGAACCGTTCGACTGGAGAATCCGCTATTACGGATTGGCTGAGGCGGATGAGTCTGTGGATGACATTGTTAGCCTTCTCCCTGAACATGGCTATGACGCGGAAGAGCACCAACTGGAATTTATCCTTGGGGTTCTTTTGCTTGCAGGAGAAACGGGGGATCCCAAGGCACTCGTGACGCTCGGCGATATTTACGTTACCGGCGCCTATGGAGTCAGGGTGAATGTAAAGGATGCGAAGAAACTTTATCGGGAAGCCGCGGAGATGGGCTATAAAATGGCAGAAACGCGTCTCGCTCAGTTGTCAGGCAAATAGAGCCTGTGGTTTTAGCCCGCAGAGGTTTTGAATGGATCACGTCTACGCTGAATGTCCCTGGGTCGTCCCGCCGGACGCCCCGGAACTCCTCGCACTCTTCCGTGAGAAGGGGAGGCCGGCCTTTGTCCGCTCCAGAACGGTGGTGAACTTCGGTGAGGAACCGACAGCCTATATGGTGGAAGAGGGACTGGTGGGGACATTCGCGGGCGGCGTCGGGAAGTATGAGCGCCTCATTGTGCTTTTCCCTCCGGGAACTTCAGTGGGAGCGGAGAAGTCGATCAAAGGGAAGCACGCGATCAAGCCTCTGATCGCCCGGGCGCTTCTCCCCACGAAGGTTCTCGTGATGGACGCGGCGCAGTTTAAGCGGGAGCTGGAGCTTGATCCCATTCTCTGCATCGCGGCGCTGAAGAGCTTCATTCGGCATGACGACGCGAAGATTGAGGGGCTTCTGATGAATGACCTCCTCACGGTGCCGCAGCGGGTCGCGCTCATGGTGAAGGTGCTCTTTCAGGCGCTTAATATGCCGCTCACGGCGCTCCCCAAGTGCCTTCCCAAAACGATCACTGTCACGGAGCTCGCGCGTCTCGTTCACAGTGACCGCGCGGTCGTGAGCCGGATTCTCGCGAAGTGGGTGGAAGAGGGGATCGTGGTGACACACGACGGAATGTATTTCTTCAGCAATAAGCTGAACCAGGTCCTCGGGGACGAGGGTATCTGATTCATTTCGATTAAATCTCAGGCAGCGTTTGCCGTATCCGGAACCTTGAAGGAACCGGCAGGCAGCGCTGCCTTTTCTTTTTCATCCGTCGCTTTGGCAGCGGCAGCGTCGCGGTAAATAATCCGAAAAGGAATGCTGTGACGTCCGAGAGTTACCCGGATGTAAGCTCCGCCTGAGAGGATCTGCCCCGGCTGAAGGCCGCCGCGGAGTAAAACCATCGACTACAGTCGATGATCGTGTCTGTTTTTCTTCAATCATCGATTACGATCGATGATTTTGTGCATCAACAGGAGCTCCTGAACTCAATTTCGCGCTTATACAGCGTGAAGAGGCGTTTCGGTCTGTCTGATTCAGCTCGATTGAATCTCAGGCAACGTTTGCCGTATCCGGAGCCTTGAAGGAAGCGGCGGGAAGCGCTGCCTTTTCTTTTTCATCTGTCGCTTTGGCAGCGGCCGCGGCGGCAGTCGCGCGGAGACCGCCGAGCGCGAACACCGTGAGCTGGTCATCAAGATCCGACTGCGGCATTTTGGTGAGCGCTCCGAAGGGTCCTGGGAACCGGGAGCCGAACACAAAAAAGAGGAATGCCGGCGCGATCGCGGACGCGATGCAGTGGATGAGGCGGGGATCGCCGACGGGAAAGCCGGTGATTTCAGACACGATCTGCAGGATCACGTGAAGCTTCGGACGAGCCTCTTCCTTAAACAGCGTTTCAAGCGCTGCCCCTGGCGCGATGACGCTCCGCGAAATCACCTGAAGCGACGCCCGTTCACCGCGGCGCGCGGCGCCTGTGATGAGATTGAACACCCCGTGAAGCTTTTCTTCTGGCGTCATGTCAGAGCGCTGAATGGCTTCCAGCGCCTCGAGACTCACGAGGTTCTGATGAGCCCGGATCAGGACCGCTTCAAACAGTCCCTTGCGGCTTCCGAAGTGATAGTTGATCGACGCGATATCGACCTTCGCTTTTTTGGCGATTTCCTTATTTTCCGTCTCCGCAAAACCGTGTTTCGCGAAGAGTGCGAGAGCGGCCTTCAGAATCCGTTCCTTAGTTTTGTCACCATCCGATCGGGTCTTTCGAATCGAGTCCTTTGGCATCGCGTCTACCTTCGTAATTTCCGTGTCTTTTATTCTCTGTGGAATTGATTATACTTTAATTTGAATTTAAATTTAATTTGTATAGCTTTCCTGCATCTGCCGCGAAGGGGGGCAGTATGAAAAAACGTTTGATTGCGATAGGAGCTGTGATCCTGGTGGCCGCGGCGGCAGCGGGAGGCTATGCGTGGTACCGGGGGCACCAGGTAACAGCGCCGACAGAACTTACCCTCTACGGCAACGTCGATATCCGTCAGGTGTCACTCGCTTTTGACGCGAGCGGCCGCATCAGTGAAATGAATGTGGATGAGGGGCAGGTGGTGGAACCCGGACAGGTGCTCGCGAAGCTCGATACCCGGACGCTGGAACTGCAGGCGAAGCAGGCAGCCGCCCAGATTGGGGTTCAGGAACAGACGCTTCTCAAACTGAAGCGCGGAAACCGTCCGCAGGAAATCGCTGAGGCCCGGAGCCAGATGCTCGCTTACGAAGCGCAGCTCACGAAGGCGAAGCAGGATCTCGAGCGCGCCAATAACCTGTGGAACGCGCCGGGCGGTCACGCGATCAGCACTCAGAATTACGACGCCGCGAAGAGCGCGGAGCGGGTCGCGTCGCAGAACCTCGTGAACGCGCAGAAAGCGTACGAACTGATGAAGATCGGTCCCCGCGTTGAGGATATCCGGAGCGCCGAGTCGTCGCTCGCCGCCGCTAAGGCGAACCTCGAGCTTCTGAATCACGAAATTTCGCTTGGAACCCTGAAGTCGCCTGACGCCGCGATTGTTCGCTCCCGCCTCCTTCAGCCGGGCGACATGGCGTCCGCCGCGAAACCGGTTTATACGCTCGCGCTCACCTCTCCCAAGTGGGTCCGCGTCTATGTGAATGAAAAGGATCTCGGGAACGTGAAACCCGGGATGACGGCAAGCGTCGTGACGGATACTCACCCGAACACCCCGATTGAGGGAACGGTGGGCTATATCTCGTCCGTCTCCGAATTCACGCCGAAGACTGTTGAAACCCCGGATCTCCGCTCGAGCCTCGTCTACGAAGTTCGAGTGATCGTGAAGGATCCGAAGGGGGATCTGCGTCTCGGGCAGCCGGCGACCGTGAAAATCAATCTGAACAGCAAGGGCGCTGAGATCCCCGCTTCCACCGCGGCCGCGGTGTCTCAGGTGCCGGATACGCCTCCGTCCGCCGCTCCCGCGGCGAATTGAGAGAAGGGTGCCCTTTATGGCTGATTTCACCCCTGTCGTCACGGCGTGCGGCCTCACGAAGTCTTTCGTGGGGGCGGATGGGGAGCACATTGAAGCGCTCTCCGACCTGACGCTCTCCATGCCACCCAACGTCATCGTGTCGCTTGTCGGCGTTGACGGCGCGGGGAAGACGACCTTCATGCGCCACATCACGGGGCTCATGAAGGCGGATTCGGGGGAGCTCTCTGTCCTCGGCATCAACCCGGCGACGGACTCCCAGGCGGTGCAGGATCGGATCAGCTACCTGCCGCAGGCGTTCGGACTCTATGAGGATCTGTCAGTCAGCGAAAACCTCGACCTCTACGCCGATCTCCATGGGGTGCCTGAGGCGAAGCGGAAAGAGCGTTACCCGGAGCTTCTCGCGATGGCGGATCTCGCGCGGTACCTCGACCGTCCGGCCGGGAAACTCTCAGGCGGCATGAAGCAGAAGCTGGGGCTTATCTGTTCGCTTGTGCGGACTCCCGATCTCCTGCTTCTCGATGAGCCCTCTGTCGGTGTCGACCCCCTGTCACGCCGCGACCTCTGGGAAATTGTCTCGAAACTCGTTTCCCGGCAGCGGATATCGGTCCTCTGGGCCACGAGCTACATGGATGAGGCGGAGAATTCGGATTACGTCTTCCTCCTTCACGGCGAAAAGCTGATCCGCGAGGGGAAGCCGAAAGAAATGACGCTTGAGTCCGCGGGACTCACGTATTTCGCGACGCCGGAGCACGGTGAAGCGCCCCGGTTCCTGCAGACCGCGCTCTATGACAGGCTGGATCTCACGACGGACGCCGTGCCGCAGGGCGGTGACATCCGCATCATCGCGAAAGAGGGCGTAACGCAGGCGCAGCTCGACGCGGTCGCTCCCCGCACGAATCTCCGTCCGAGACCCCCGGAATTTGAAGACACCTTCATGCGGGAGATCGTGAAGGGCGAGGATCCCCGCCTCCCCAACCCGGCTCCGATTGAGAGCCATCGGGCGTCTGACGGCGACGTCGCGCCGGTCATTATCGTGAAGGATCTCGTCCGGAAGTTCGGAGACTTCACCGCTGTGAAAAGCACGTCGTTCTCGGTGAAACCGGGGGAAATTTTTGGCCTCCTCGGACCTAATGGGGCCGGGAAAACGGTGACCTTCCGGATTCTCTGCGGGCTTCTCCCCGCGACGAGCGGTCTCGTGCAGGTGGATGGGCTGAATCTCCGCACGGCGCGCGCCGAAGCCCGCGGCCACGTGGGGTACGTCGCGCAGAAGTTTTCGCTTTACCGGAATCTCTCCGTCCGGGAGAACCTGGAGTTTTTCGGCGGCGCCTATGGACTTCGCGGAAAGCATCTCGAGGAGCGGATTGAGCACGTGACCCGGGAATTTCATCTGAACGAAGATGACATCGCGGGGAAAGTGCCTGCCGGCATGCAGCGGCGTCTCGCGATCGCGGCCGCCATGATTCATGAGCCGGCGATTCTGTTTCTCGATGAACCGACCTCCGGCCTCGATCCCCTCGCGCGCCGAGCCTTCTGGCGCATCATCACGCAGCTCGCGAGCCAGGGGCGCACGATGATCGTGACCACGCACTTTATGGAGGAAGCGGAGTACTGCGACCGAATCGCGATTCAGGATAAGGGCGAGATGCTCGCGCTGGGCACCCCGGCCGAAGTCCGGAAGCTCGGGGGCGAAGACTGCGTCGATATGAACAGCGCCTTTATCGCGATCGTGGAAAATTCGCGTGAAAAGCGGGGGGATACGAGATGACGGACAAGGCTGAAACCGGTCTCTCCGGGTTCTTCACCCGGTACTTCGCGCTGCTCCAGAAGGAATTCCGGCAGATGATGCGCGATAAGAGCAATCTCGCGATCGGGATCCTGCTCCCGATCATCCTGATTCTCTTGTTCGGGTACGGCATCTCGTTTGACGTCGAGAACGCGAAGGTCGCGGTCGTGGTGGAGGATTCGTCTGGCCCCGCGCGGGACCTCGCGCAGAGTCTCGGCGGGAGCAAGTATCTCGTCCCGGTCCGCGTGAAAGACTATCCGGCGGCGGTCGAGATGATGGAGCAGTCGGAGGCGCTCGGTATTCTCAGGATTCCGGTGAATTTCGGGCAGCAGTACGCGGCTGGGGACTCCACCGTTCAGCTCATTCTGAATGGCGTTGACGCGCAGACCGCGAAGACGATTCAGGGCTACGTGATGAGCGCCGTCGCGAACTGGGGCGCGAAGGAAGCGGCCCGCCGCGGGGGGATCACCGTGGGCGGCGGGATATCGGTCGTGCAGCGGATCTGGTTCAACCCGAACGCGATCAGTACCTGGTACCTCGTCCCCGGGATCATCGTTCTGATCATGACCCTCATTGGCACGTTCCTCGCCTCGATGCTGATCGCGCGCGAGTGGGAGCGCGGCACCTTTGAGTCGCTCTTTGTCACCCCGGTGCGGCCCTTTGAGATCGCGCTCGCGAAGGTCGCGCCGTATCTCGTGATCGGGATCATCGATATCGCGATCTGCCTTCTCGCCGCGCGGTTCCTCTTCAAGGTGCCGATCCGCGGGTCGCTCGTGCTGATTGTGCTCGTATCGATCCTCTACCTGCTCGTCTCGCTCCTCATGGGGCTTCTCGTCTCGGGCGTCACCCGGAATCAGTTCCTCGCGAGCCAGATGGCGCTGCTTGTGAGCTTCATGCCGGCCGTGATGTTCTCGGGGTTCGTGTTTGACCTCCGGAATATGCCGGGGTGGATTCAGCCGATCTGCGAGATCTTCCCCGCGACCCACTTCATGAAGGTGGCGAAACTCCTCTTCCTTGCCGGAAACGACGCCTCGGTGGTGAGTGAGGGTGTTCTGATCCTCCTTGGCTACACGATCCTCTTCCTTATCCTCACCACCTGGACGCTTCGGAAGCGCGTGGAGTAAAGACTCATGAAAACCCAACGCTTCAATTCACTCATTATCTGGTTCTCGCAGGTCCGGGCCCTGATCCGGAAGGAGCTCCTCGTCCTCATGAAGGACCCGGTGAGCCGCTCGATCCTGATCGCTCCGGTGATCATCCAGGCGTTCCTTTTCGGTTACGCCGCGAGCTTTGACCTTCGCTACGTTCCGTACGCGGTGATGGATTCCTGTAACTGCAAAGCGTCGACCGAGCTTCTCACGCATCTCGACAGTACCGGGATGTTTATCCGCGCGATGACACTCACTTCGCAGTCCCAGATCGAGGACGCGGTGGTGACGGGGAAGGTGGTCGCGGCGATCAATATCCCGTCAGACTTCGCGACGAAACTCTCGTCCGGCCAGACCGCTCCGGTTGAACTGATTCTGGATGGCCGTAACTCGATGACCGCGAGCCTCGCGGGCGCGTATATCAGTTCGATCGCGACGAACTATGGGGCCTCGATCACGGGGCAGAAGAGCGCGGTGTCAGTCGACACCCGCTCCTGGTACAACCCGACGCTCGACAGCCGCTGGAACATCCTGATCGCCCTGATCGCGTCACTCTCGCTTCTTCAGACCATGATGATGGCGGCGTTCTCGGTTGCCCGTGAGCGCGAGCGGGGAACGTTTGATCAGCTCCTCGTGACGCCGCTTACGCCGCCTCAGATTCTCGTCGGGAAGGCCGTCCCCTCGATCATCATCGGCATCGCGCAGAGCACGCTCATTTTCCTTATCGTGCAGTTCTGGTTCGGGATTCATATCGTGGGGAGCGTCGGTCTTCTCTACCTCGGGCTCCTCTTCTTCAACATCGCCGCGGTCGGTATCGGGCTCTCGATCTCCGCGCTCTGCACGAATATGCAGCAGGCGATGCTCTGGTCCTTCCTCCTCATCGTGCCGTTTGTACTGCTTTCGGGCTTCGTTTCCCCGATCGCCAACATGGCGGTCGGTGTCCGATACCTCACGTATCTCAATCCTCTGCGGTTCGGGCTTGAGATCGTGAAGCGCGTGTACCTTGAAGGCGCGGTGCTCGGCGACATCTGGATGGAATTCATTCCGCTCACGCTCATGGCCGCTGTCTGCCTGCCTATAGCGGGCTGGCTATTCCGTCATAAGCTCTATTAAATCGATAACCGGCTCCACCAATGGTAGTAGTCCGATAGATCAGGATGGTCTATGTATGGGATGGGGGTCGGTTTTCACGTTTGCTTGCTTTTCCTACAATGACAGACCTGCGGCAACGAAGGGGGCTGCGCCCATCGCTTCGTGTCGCACGAAATGTGGAGAAAAGTTTTGAATTCTGATAAGTTCTTTGAATATTTGTGGAGATGGACCCTGCTGGTGGCAGGGATGTTTGTCGCGGCCTGCGGCATTGCAATCATTACTCAGACGAATCTCGGGACGACCCCGATCAGTTCGCTGCCTTACGCGGTCACCGGTCTCACCGGGTACTCCTTCGGTACGACGACCTTCTTTATCAACCTGATCTTCATCGCGCTGCAGTGGGTGATCCTCAGCCGCAAGGGCGTGTTCCACTACACGACGTTCTTTCAGATCCCGGTCGTGTTCGTGTTCAGCGCCTTCATCGATTTCACGATGAGCCTCTCGGGCGGCATCATGCCGGAGTCCTATCCGCTCCGCCTCCTGATCAGCTTCGCCGGGAACACGGTTCTCGCGCTCGGCATCGTGATGCAGCTTCACTCCCGCACGATCGTGCAGCCGGGTGAAGGTCTTGTGATCGCGGAGTCGATCCTCTTCCGGAAGCCGTTCGGCACCGTGAAGGTGTTTAACGACTGGACGCTCGTCCTGATGGCCTGCCTCGTCGCCTTTATCTTCTCGGGCGGCCTCATCGGTATCCGTGAAGGCACGTTTGTTTCCGCGCTCTTTGTCGGTATCTTCGCGAAGCTTTACCTGAAGCTCTGGCCGATGCCGAAGAAGGAAGAACTGAAGGAACGTGAAGCGATCGCCGCTGAAAAGAAAGCGGAACGCGAAGCCGCGAACGCCGCAAGCGAAGCCGCCGCTTCCTAAAAGCCTGAAAGCAAGCCTCGCCTCCTGATAGAGAGGTGAGCGCCAAATGAAAACCGCCTGAAGGAATAATCCCCAGGCGGTTTTTTTTCGGTCTTTCAGAAGGAACCGCTGGCGTAAGGCCAGCCGGTTCCTGTTGGTTCAGACGAGCGTGAACATCGCGATCGTGGTCACAATCACCGCGGCGACGCAGGGGAGCGCTGTGCGTTTCACGACCTGCATCGGGTTGACGCCCGCGATGCCGGCGAGAATGATGACGCCGCCCGCGACAGGCGACATCGTGCGGCCGATACCGGCCGCGATCTGAGCAACCGCGCCAAGCTGCACGATCGTCATTCCAAAGTCCGCGGCGTGCGGCGTGATCGCTTCGTTAAAGGCGAGCGCCGCTGCGTTCCCGGAACCGGAGACCACAGCCATGAGGAACGGGCCCACGGCGGCCGAAATCATGGCAACCGACTGCGACCCGCGCATCGCGTCAACGAGCGCGCCGGTGAGACCGATCGACTTCATGCCGGCCGCGAAGAGAGCGGCCGCAGCGATCAGGATCACGACGTTGTTGAATCCATCCCCGGCGCCCTTGCAGAAGCGCTTCGACGTTTCACCGACGTCCTGCTTATGAACGAGACCTACCACCATGCCAAGCGCGGTGCCGATCAGCATGCAGACCGGCACCGAGAACGTCTTCGTCGGAAGCCAGCCAACCTGCTTCGAGGCAATCACGAGAAGGAAGAGCGGAATCACTGGGATCAGCGCCATGATGGGATTGATTTTTGTAATTCTCCATCTCGCGGTCCGTTTCTGTTTCTTCTTTCACGGAGCCGACCCCTTCCTTCAGCATCATGGAGATTGCGGCAAGAATGAGCGCCGCGATCAGAATCCCAAGCGCCGCGGGAAGCGCTTCCTGAAGGATCACGATCATCGCGTCGGCGGTCGGAATTTCTCCCGCCTTATAGGCGATCGACGCGATCTGCGGGTTAAACATCAGCCCCGGGCTGATGACTGAACCCCAGGTGCCGAGGAACACGGCGGCCGCCGCCATCACCGGGCGCACCTTAAGCGCGATGAGAGCCGGAATGAGGAGGACGCCGACCGCGGCCGCGACACCGGCGGCGGATGGCAGCACGATATTGAGAATCCAGGTAATGATCGCCGCGCCCGGCACCACAATCGCCGGAACGTGGGTCAGCGGGCGGACCAGCGCGTTCACGAGGTGGTCAGAGCACTTGGTGTACGTCATCACGGCGCCGAACCCCATCACGGTGACAATCGTCGGAACAAGGCCGCCGTTCACGAGCTGCTTCACGAAGGCGTCAACCGCGGCTCCGACCGTCGTCGGTGACCCGAGCGCCACCTGCCCGATCAGCGCCATCAGGACGCCTGAGAGCGTCAGAACGAGACGCGCCTCATAGTTTTTGTAAATCAGCCAGAAAGTAGCCAGGACGATCGCGAGTCCAATCCAGATCATGATTCGGTTTCCTCGAAGTGTTTATTGGTGCGGGAGACAATCCGCGGGGCGGATCACTCCGGCCCCGAGGCAGTCTCTCTCCTTTGTTGACGCGCTCCAGGAGGCTCTCTCCTCCCCCTAAAGGCATACTTAGTGTAGAGGAGGGGAGTATTTGTCCGGTCTGTGAATGCTTTTTGTCTTGTTCCAATCGGGGTGAACCGGGCATCTTTACACTGAAATCGGGCTTTTCCGCAGGATCGAGGCGGATAAAAAAGGATCCGGACCGGATTTCAGTTCCGTCACACTGTGAGAGAATCACTTTTACGTATAAAAAATAACGACGCACTGCGCTTATCCCCTCATGCAGACCAGAACTCTTATCGGTATCGGGCTCGCGGCCCTCTCCGGCATCGGATTCGGTGCCGGCGGCATCGCGGCCCAGTACCTCTTTACCTATTGCCGCTTCACGCCGCTTGATCTTGTCTCGATCCGACTTTTCGGCGCGGGGCTGATCCTCCTTCTCGCTTACGGGATCGCGACCCGCCGGAATTTCTTCCGCGATATCTTCCGGAACCTCCGGAATATCGGCGCGATTCTCGTTTTTGGCCTCGGGCTTCTCCTTCTGCAGCTCACGTTTTTCGTGTCGATCGAGAAATCCAACGCCGGCACGGCGAGCCTCATGGTGGGTTTTGTCCCGCTCATGATTCTTTTCTGGCTCGCGGTGCGGGAGAAGCGTCCCGTCACGGGGACGGAGTATGTCTGCCTCGCGCTCGCGGTGACGGGCGTCGTACTTCTTGTGACGCGCGGCGACTTCACGTCGCTTAACTTCACGGTGGCGGGTGTCGTATGGGGGCTGATCTCAGCCGGGTTCCAGGCGTTCTGTACGCTGCAGCCGAAGAAAGTCACGGGCCGGATCGGCGTGGTCCCGGTGCTCGGGTGCGGGCTGCTGCTCGGAGGGCTTCTCGGCTTCATCGTTCATCCGCCCTTCCATATGGATGTCGACTGGACGCCGGCCGCGATCGGGAATTACGTCTTTATTGTTCTCGTGGCATCGGTCCTTGCCTACTATTCGCTTCTGAAAAGTATGGAATACGTGTCGGCCTCCGTCACGGGGCTCCTCTCGTCCTTTGAGCCCCTCACCGCGGTGGTGCTCACCGTGATCGTCTTTCACGTGCCTTTCAACGCCTGGGAGATCACGGGCGCTGCCTGCGTGATTCTCAACATGGTGCTTCTCGCGCTGCAGGACCGGAAGAAAGAATAGGGCCGGTTGGAAATAAGAGAACCTCTCCGGATGCCGTGAAATTCTGTTGCAATTTCACGGCATTTTGACTTTTCGATGCGTTATTCTTTTAAAATTCTGCATTTTGCAATTTCGCGTCATTCGGAGAACCGCATAGCCTTATGCCTCAGACTCAGAAGATTCAGCTTGCCCCGATTACCGCGTGGACCCTCGTGAAGTGGTTCCTCATTCCGGGCCTTATCCTCGCTTACATCACGCTTTACCCCCCGCACGCGCTTGATATCGCGCTTTCCGAGCCGTTCTATAACGGGACGAAGTTCGCGCTGAACCGTATTCCGGTGATGGTGTGGATTCACCGTCTGTTCCGCATCGTGCCGTTCTTTATCGGGTTCTCCGCGCTCTTCGTGATCATTCAGAATCTTCGGAACAAGGTGCCGCCCTATAAGCTCGGCGAAGTCGGTAACCGCCGCGCGCTTTACCTGATTCTCGGAATGCTCGCGTCCGTGTTCCTCGTGAAGTTCCTGAAGGACACGACGGGGGTCTACTGCCCGTACGCGGTGGAAGTGTTCAGCGGGAACGCGCCGCTGCTCAGCCCCGTACTCTCCTTCCACAAGAACCCGGGTCACTGCTGGCCCTCTGGTTTCACCGGCACCGCGTTCTGCTGCTTCGCGATGTACTTCGCGTTCCGGGATGTACGCCCGCGTCTCGCCCGCGGGAGCCTCATCTTCACCTGGGTGTTCGGTATCGTCTGCAGCGTGATTCAGGTGATGCGGGGTGAACACTTCATGTCGCATACGCTCGCCACCGCGCTCTTTGACTGGCTTACCTGCGCGCTGCTCTACTGCGTCTTCTTCTCGAAAGAGATCTGGCAGCAGTTCATCGTGAAGAGCCACGCCTCTGACAGCGGTTCGTCCGGCGGTCCGATGCTTCGGGAAGCCGTGGCTCCGGTCCGGATTGAGGACCGCGAGAACCGCTGATACGTAAACTCTCAGATCGCGTCAGATCAGGCCGGACAAATTCGGTAACACGGATTTCCCGGTCTTTTCTTTTACCTGAATTCCGCCGAAATCCTATGGAAATCAGGATTTGCCGTGAACAGGAAAGGCTGTTTTCCAATTTTTAGACGAAAAAAAACCACACAGATTCTCTGAACTTCGTATGATTTCATATGGCGTCGGAAAGGGGAAAAGCCTCTTCCTGCGCTTTTATAAGTCAGTGTTTGACGCACAGGAGAGAGACCGATGGCGGAAAAAAAGGATTCCAAGAAAAAGAAGAAGGTGCTTTTTGTCGGTGATACGCACGCCGAATTCGCCTTTATGAATTACGCGCTGAAGGAACTGAAGCCCGACGTGGCGATCGTGGTCGGGGATTTCGGCTACTGGAAGAAGAGCGACTTCAGCGAGACAGGGGACGAAACCGGGTACTTCTTTGATTCCCTCGTGAATGATCACACGAAGGTCTACTTCTGCGACGGCAATCATGAGAACCATAAGCTGCTTCGCGAGCTCGTCGCGGAGCACGGAAGCGATAAGCCGATCCGGATCCGTAAACGTCTCTACTTCATGCCGCGCGGGAGCTCTCTGAAGCTGAATGGCAAACGCTACCTCTTTGTGGGCGGCGCGCTCTCGATCGATAAGGAATTCCGTGAGCCCGGGAAGACCTGGTTCCCAGAGGAGCTCCTCTCCGAAACCGAAGTGAAAGCGATCATGAAGACGGTCGACCTCGACAAAATCGATGTCATGGTGACGCACACGGTGCCGTCCGTTGGGATAGACGCGGTCTGCAAGGCGTGCCAGCTGCAGCGGGACTGGCTCCTCGGGACGGTGTCCGAGGACAGCCTGCAGCTCCTCTTCGAGCGTCTGCCGCGGGTCCGCGACTGGTACTTCGGTCACTGGCATCAGACGGCGGAGTTCACGGTGCCCCGCAGCCGGATCAACTTCCATATGCTCAATATGACCCCGTATGAGGGATGCCTCCGCGGGAAGGGCTACAGCAAGAAGCGCCTCGCCCGGGTAGAGAAGGAATATATGGAGCGGCTCGAAGCCGAGGCGGCGGCCGCCGAAGCTGAGGCGGAAGCGGTGCCGGAAGCAGCCTTGGCAGCCGAAACGCCTGAAGCCCCGGAAACTCCGGCCGAGAAGCCCGAAGCCGCGGGCGGTCTCTGATAGCGGCTTGGTCGCGCTCCGGGTGTCCCGGAGCGGATCCAAACAAAACGCCTTCCGATGGATCATCACCGGAAGGCGTTCGTGTATCTGCAGGCTTTTCTGACCGGCAGCGTTCCGATCAGTCTCCGAGCTTCTTCTCGAAGAACTTCACGATGAGGTAGCAGATCGGTTCCTGATACCAGGCGGGGTCGGACGAGTGATCAATGCCCTCAAGGAGGTAGTAGCGGAAGGGCACATGCGCTTCCTTCAGGAGCTCCGCCATATGGGCGCTCTGGGCGGGGGACACCATGCGGTCCGCGGTGCCGTGGATGAGAAGGAACGGAGGCGCCTTGACGTCCGCGGGCTTACGGATGAGGAGACCCGCAGGGCTCGCGGCTTCCGCTTTCTCGGGGACCGAGACGATCGGGCCGTCACCGCGGCCGGTAAACGACACGCCGTTCACGAGAAGCGCCTCAGGGGAAGACTCAGAGTCGTGCGCCGCGACGGCGTCGGGGTCGAGCCCCTCGCCGATACCAATGAGGTTAGAGACCGGGTGCAGGGCGCAGCAGGCGCTGACGGCTTCAGATTCATCCCCCCATTCGTTGGACGTCCACTCGCGGGTATGGGTGGAAAGCGCCACCATTTCTGCGAGCCAGCCGCCCGCCGAATTTCCCATCACGCCAATGCGGTCGGTGTCGATTTCAAAATCGGCAGCGTGGGCTCGGAGGAACCGAAGCGCGGTCTTTCCATCCACCACCTGGGCCGGGAACCCGGCCGGGATCGTGCGGTACTCAGCCGTCGCGACGACGAAACCGGCTTCAGCAAGCGCCCAGCGGTTTTCGGCGAAGCGGTCCTTAGCGGCGCCAAGCCAGCCGCCGCCCGGGAAGAAGAGCACCGCTGGCTTCGCGGCACCGGTGTCCGGAATCAGAACCGTCATCCGGAGCTGACGCGCCTCGCGCTTCCCAATGATCTGCGAATACACCACTTCGGAGATCGTGCGGATCATCGGAGCCTTGCGGTGAATATCCAGGACCTCAGCGTCTTCCATCCAGCCCGGAAGCTTCTGCTCCCGATAGCTCTTCTTCTGTTGCTTCTCTTTCTGCTTCTTTTTCTTCGACATGATCTTGATCTCCTGAACGCGCCGGAATCGGGGTTCGGCGAGGAACCTCCAGTGTTCCGGGTGTCTAAACTGAGAGGGAATGAAAGGGAGGGGCCGCCTCATCGCTTTGCATCAGGCGGCGGCTATCCCTTTTCTTAGCCTGAATTCTTCATGAAACGATCCGCTGACAGGGGCGTTATTGAGCTAAGTATTGGCTTATAAAAAGAAAAAAGGGCTTTGCCTGATATAATTTGAAGTCGATAAAAACACAAAAAATATCAGAGAAGTCCTTTAATGCATTTTACCAATATTTCTAACTTCTTTGATGGATTTAATAGCACCGCTGAGAGCTGCGGCGCAGAGGATATCTCCGAGATGGGAGGATTGGTTGTCGCCGTGGGTACATCGGAGAGGTGCGTTTTTATAAACATGCTGGACAAATATCTGGCTGATTTTTGCCGGACAATCACTATCAAGGAAACAGAGCGGATTTTCTAACAAAATCCGCTCCGCTTCACATTTGCTGCCAATTCTTATCCGCCTAATCTCCCTTTCCCTTAATTACAAGCGCCTTCAAGAAAAATTCAGGCTATCCTGAAAAGGCCGCCAGAAAAACTTCTGGCGGCAAAGAGGAGAGTAATGCTAAATCTGTGACAGCCTGGCGCTAGAAGAAATGGTGCAGGCCGAGGTAGCCCTGCCAGGCATTGCGGACGTTAGCCACGTTGAGAACGGTATCATCCTTCCAAGCTTGACCCGACTTCGCATAGCCGATAAAAGGTTTGAGAACAGTGCGCTTGCTGAGCGGGTACTCATAGGCGACGCCCACCGACCAGCTGTTGACTTTCGTTTCGTCTGATTTCGATTCGTCGTGACCCCACAGATAGGTGGCCGCAACCTTGAAAGCACCATGACCAGCAGGAATCTTTGCGCTCAGACCGACCTTGTGCCCCGTGAGAGAGCCGTTCTGGGAAACATAGCGGTAAGAGAACATGGGCGTAAAGGATCCCAAGTCATATTCGATACCGTAGTTGACCACATACTTGGATTCGGAACCCTTAACGGTCTTGTCTTGGCTCTTTTCTTCCAGAATAAGACTCGTTTTAATCTTGTCATTGCGGAAGCGCAATGCGGCGCCGTAATAGTGTTGGTTGTCCGACCATTCGTTGCCTGAGTCATCTGTGAAACCGTTGCTGTACATTAGACCAGCATCAAAACCTGCCTTGACCGGAGTCTGATAGGCAATCACATTATTGGCACGCAGGAAATTATTCATGTTCTGATCCCAGCCGATCAGACCGTAGCCGTTCATGAATACATAGCCCGTCTGCATGTTAAAGCTCTGGAGACCGCATCCGAGCGTTCCTGTACGACCAAACCCCAGCCGCCCGAAGGTGTCGCTCTGAACGTAGAGTAGCGATTCACGCGTAAAGCCGGAGGTTCCGTTGGCATAGGCGCCAGTGTCAGGAGAAAAACCGGACTCAAGAATAAAACCAACTTTTACACCATTACCGAGATCTTCCGATCCCTTGAGGCCAACGCGGGAGCCAAGGTCAAACGCCGATTTCAGTTCAGTGGTTGCATTAGCTCCATCCGCCTTCTGAACCAGGATTCCTTCTTCGATGACACCATAGATATTGACGTTAGCGGCTGAAACAGCTGTAGCCTGAAGACTCAGTAATGCTGCAGTAGCAATTAGTGTCTTTTTCATAATGCGGGTTCCTTGAAATTAGGGGACTGTGAAATCAATCAAGAGGCACTGAGCACAGAAGTTTTCTCCTTTGCCGTTTTCCCCTGGCGGCTGTTGGTGCACCCGAACTTGTCGGCATAGTGCGGAGCCCCAGAGGCGAGGCTTGAAACAGTCGTCAGGGATACAGCTAGAAGTACAGAGAGTTGTCTGACGTTCATGGAGAAACCCGAGTGAGAAGAGAAATACGGTGCAGGCACGGCTCTGAGGAGAGTGAAGGCCGCAGCCCGCACCGTATGGGGAAATGGATTTGAATTAACCCATCACTTCCATGCTACAGATGCGACCGTTGACAAGGCAGTCAAGCACTGCGCAGGAGCCAAGACGCACGGCTCCGTGCACGCCGCCCGTGGCTTCACCGGCTGCGAAGAGTCCGGGAATCGGCTTATCGTTCGTGCAGTCAAGCGCGCGGCCCTTCATATCGGTGAGGATCCCGCCCATGCAGTGGTGGACCTTCGGCGATAGCTTCGAGCAGTACCAGGGACCGTTCACCATCGGCTTGCAGTCTTTGTTGATGTAGCGGTTCAGCGGATCCTTACCGGCTTTGAGACCGGCGTTGTATTCATCGACCGTCTTCTGCAGCGCGGCTTCCGGAATATTGAATTTCTCGGCCATGGCTTTGAGGGTCGGGAACTCGTACACCACGCCGCGCTCCAGCTGCTTCGCGAGGATGTTGTGGTGGATCTGCTGCATCATCTCGATCCCTTCCTTATTCGCGACCGCGATGCAGAGC
>QWCK01003305.1_pt1 | contig 19307 bp, 16 predicted proteins | sample 1972571 | NCBI WGS metagenome assembly QWCK01 (sample SAMN09866710, study PRJNA288562) | Human gut metagenome isolate term2_stool, whole genome shotgun sequencing... | isolation source: gut | host: Homo sapiens | place: USA: California
ACCATAAATAGTGTAAGAAAGGAAGTAATTCCTATCTTGCACTATTTTTGTATAATGAAGAAGTAGTATGACGAGGCTCTTTTAGGGTTGAAACATCCGTCACAAAAACTGTCAACTACCTCTTCATTATTCATATTCGGTTAAGCAGGTTGGGCAAAACGTCCGTGTCACAAGCTAAAATGAGTGTAATGGTGCAGGTAGAAACTACAAAATAAAAAAGAAAGAAGGAAAAACATGATATCTGTAGGTATAGACATATCAAAAGAAAAATTTACAGTTTGTGCATTAGAACAAGGAAGCAAAATAATTTGGAAACCATTTGACGTTTCACTAAACAAAACAAAAGTAGTAGAGCTTCTAGAGAAATTAGAAAAATTAAAAGAAGAAGTAAAAATAACAATGGAAGCCACAGGAAAATATCATCTACCAATACTTTACGAATTAAAAGATAGAGGATACTTTGTAACAGTAATAAATCCATTAAAAATGAAACAATTTTGCCGAGCATTAAACTTTAGAAAAGCAAAAAACGACAAGATAGACGCAAAACAAATAGCAGAATATGGAATAATGTATTGGAAAGAATTAGAAGACTACAAAGTAGATGAAGAAAACTACAGAGTCTTAAAAGAATTAAATAGAAACTACCAACATTACATGGATCTAAGAATCAATCAAATGAACTTCATAGACCAAACAGTACATCAAACATTTCCAGGAATAAAAAAACTAATCCCCCATGGATCAGGAGACTTTTCAAAAGATAAACTATTAGACTTTTTAGAAAAATGGTGGCATAAAGACCTAATATTAGAAAAAACAGAAGAAGAATTTGTAGAAGAATATAAAACATGGGCAAAAGAAAAGAGATACCATCCAACTGTAAACAAAGCAAAAGCCATTTACAAATTAGCAGAGGACAGTATCTCAACTCAACCTTCCCATAACTCAAAAATAGAAACGAATATCAGAGAAGGAATAAACCTGATAAAGCAAATAAATCAGATCTTAAATAGTATTTTATCACAAATGATAGAAATATCCGAGGCCTTAGAAGAATATCAAGAAGCAAAAAAATTCTCAGGCATATCAGACAAATTAGCAGTGCAAATAGTAGCAGAATTTGGAAATCTATCAAAATTTAAAAACAAAAAAAGTCTAATATCCTTCATGGGGATAGATTCACCACCATATGAATCAGGAAACTTTAAAGCAGACCAAAGAAAAATAAGTAAAAGAGGGAACGCAATACTAAGAAAAGTAGGCTATCAGGCAATGAAATGTATGATAAGCGCTAAAAATCCAGAAAACGAAATATATAACTACATGATAAAAAAAGAGAAAGAAGGAAAAGCAAAAAAAGTATGTAAATTTGCAGGCTTAAACAAATTCTTAAGAATTTACTATGCAAGAGTTATGAAGTCAAAAGCCTGTAAAACAGGATTAAAAGTAGCTTAGAAATAAAAACAATATGTTACTAAGCCGAAAAACAGTCGGCTTAATTGTAATGCTCAAAATTAATAAATCAGGAAAAAAATAACCTGAAAATAAATTCAGGTTATGCTTGACTTTTGTTAGCAGGTTTTTGTGGGTTAACATAATATATGTATTGATAGTCACTATTGGTTACTACATATGAAAGAAGCAATGAGGGGGGTGCAAAATGAATTTATTAATGGCAGAGCTTGGCGTTGATTACACCATTGCACGCTTGAGAATCAAGGATAATGACCAGCAAAAATTTCTAGCAAATATTGGTTTTATCGAAGGGGCTGTTCTTTCCGTGGTATCTGAGTCCATGGGAAACCTCATTGTAAAAATCAAGGGAAGCCGTGTGGCCATTGGAAAAGACATTGCAAGAAGGATTGATGTCACAGTTATAGGAGGGTAGATAAGGATGGAAGTTTTGACCTTAAGAGATGCTAAAATTGGCGAGTCTTATCGTGTAAAGAGAATCTCCGGTCAGGGAGCTGTTAAACGGCGTATCATGGATATGGGTTTGACAAAAAATGCAGGCTTCACTGTAGTGAAGGTGGCTCCTTTGGGGGATCCGGTACAAATACACCTGAGGGGATACCAATTGAGTTTGAGAAAACAAGATGCTGAAATGGTCCAAATTGAGCCTATTGATGCTTCAGAAATCGAAGATAATTAACTAGGAGGATAAGATGATTCGCATAGCACTTGCCGGGAATCCGAATAGTGGGAAATCCACATTATTTAATTTACTTACAGGCTCCAACCAATATGTAGGGAACTGGCCAGGAGTCACAGTTGAAAAGAAGGAAGGGGTCTATAAAAAGGACAAGGAAGTTAGTATTACGGACTTGCCGGGAATTTATTCCCTTTCACCCTACACTTTAGAAGAAGTTGTCAGTCGGGACTATTTAATTAACGAAGTTCCGGATGTCATTATCGACATTGTCGATGCAGCAAATATTGAAAGAAATCTTTATTTAAGCACCCAATTGTCTGAATTGGGCATTCCCTTTGTCTTGGCCCTAAACATGATGGACGTCGTCCGGAAGAATGGGGACAAGATTGATATAGGGGGGCTTTCTAAGGACTTGGGTTGCCAAGTGGTGGAAATTTCTGCCCTGAAAAACCAAGGTGTGGATGAATTGATCCATGTGGCCAAAAAGGTGGCCTTGACTAAAAAGGTCCAAGCGGAAGAAAAATATCCCAAGGATATTGAAGATGCCTTGGCCGGAATTGAAGAAATTGTCCCAGGCTTAAAAGAAGAAAAGGCCAGACGCTTTTTGGCCATCAAGCTTCTTGAAAGGGACGAAAAAGTTTTAGAAAAATATAACTTAAACCAAGACCAAAAAAGTCGTCTGGAAGCTCTTATATCCAAGTTTGAAGAAGACCATGATGATGATGGGGAAGGCATCATGACCGATGCCCGCTACCAATTGGTTACAGACGTGACCAAGAGAACTGTTCGCAAGGGAAGAACGGGAGAAACCACAACGGATAAGATTGACCGGATTGTCACTAACCGTTGGCTGGCCTTGCCGATTTTCGCCTTGATTATGGTGGGTGTCTACTATATTTCCATTATCTGGGTAGGCCAACCCATTACGGACTGGGTCAACGACACCGTAGTGGCTGAATGGACCCAAGGCGGGATTGACCAACTGCTTACCAATGCCGGCGTGGCTGACTGGATGCACTCCTTAGTCGTAGACGGAATCATCGGTGGTGTTGGGGCTGTTTTAGGCTTCCTACCTGTTATTGCTTGTATGTTCTTACTTTTGGCCATCTTGGAAGACATTGGTTATATGAGCCGGATTGCCTTTATCTTGGACCGGATTTTCCGTAAATTCGGTCTGTCTGGTAAGAGTTTTATCCCGATTCTAATTGGGACCGGTTGTGCCGTTCCTGGAATCATGGCCACCAGAACCATTGAAAATGACAATGACCGTCGGATGACCATTATTACAGCTTCCTTCTTACCCTGTGGGGCTAAGTTGGCCATTATTTCTCTCTTCTCTGCAGCAATTTTCATTGACAAGTGGTGGTTCGCCCCCTTGACCTACTTTATTGGGATTGCCGCTGTGGTTATTTCAGGGATTATCCTTAAGAAAACCAAACTTTTCCAAGGGGATCCAGCTCCCTTTGTTATGGAGTTGCCGGAATACCACTTCCCTAATCCAAGAAACGTCTTACGGTCCACCTATGACCGTTGCAAGGCCTTTGTTGTCAAGGCCGGAACCATTATTCTTTTAGCAACCATCGCTATTTGGCTCTTAAGTAACATCAGCGTCAAGGGTGAATTCCACACCTTTGAAGATGACTCAACAGACTCCATCCTATCAGCCATTGGTGGCTTCTTTGCCCCCTTGGTGGCTCCCCTGGGCTTTGGAGACTGGAAGGCCGTTGTAGCTACCTTTACAGGCCTTGTAGCCAAGGAAGCCGTAGTAGGAACCTACGGAGTTGTTGCAGGACTTGGAGCCGGCTTGGACGAAGCAGATCCGGGAGTTATTGCCTTTGCAGCAGCCTCCTTTACATCTGTTAGCGCCTTGAGCTTTACCGTATTTAACCAATTGACTGTTCCATGCTTTGCAGCAGTGGGGGCCATCCGGAATGAAATGAATTCCGCCAAGTGGACCTGGATAGCCATTGGTTATCAAATTCTTTTCTCCTATGTCATTGCCTTGATGATTTATCAATTTGGTCGCGTTCTTGTCCTGGGAGAAGCCATGACCCTTTGGACTTACATTGCCTTTGCATGCTTAGTCCTGATGGTTTACCTGCTCTTTAGACCCGATCCAAAAGATAGACTGGCCAAGACTGCTATGAAGGCAGCAGGAGAAAGTCGTTAAGTCTAGAAAGGATATCTTATGGGAACAATTATTTTAGGAATTGTGATCCTAGTGGCCTGCTATTTCGCCATTAAACATGTGAAAAAAACCAAGGGTGGCTGTTCCGGCTGCTCTGGTGCTTGCCACTGTGACCATAAACATTAAAAAAGTCCACCCGAAAGGGTGGCCTTTTTTGTGGGGATTTTAAAATGTTTTTAGAAATATTGGGATATAAATTTATCCCCTATATTGATTTATCCTGCCTATCAATCCGGGCGGCACGGGGCCGCCCCTACAATTGAATTTTCTGGATATTGATATTGTTCTCTATATTTATATATCCTGTATACCAATACGGGCGACACCAGGTCGCCCCTACAGGGTAACGGATGGTCTGTAGGGGCTGGCCTGTCCAGCCCTTTCCACAATCTCGAATTTGTTTATTTAGGGGATATGGCTATTGATATGATTCTCTATATTTATATCTTCTAATTATCAATACGGTCGACTACGACTTTTCATCAGCTCAAGTTCGCTTTCGCTCCTTTCGCTGTGAAAGACTGCATCTGACCTTCCTCAATTCAGCCTTCGCTTCACTTGGCTTCATTGGGATAGGTCATGAACAAGGTCGCCCCTACAAGGTGACGGGTGGTCTGTAGGGGCTGGCCTGTCCAGCCCGTTCTGCAAACCCAAATTTATTTATATAGGGGATATGGGTACTAATATGATTCTCTATATTTATATGTTCGGTTTAGCAATGCGAGCGGTACAGGCCTTGTAAGTATTAGGCTGGTGGGTCTAATTTTACAAAAAAAGACCACCCCAAAGGGTGGCCTTAATTTTTATAAGTATTGTTTATTCTGGTTGAGCTGCTCCAGTTGGGCAAACTCCTGCACAAGAACCACAATCGATGCAAGCATTTTCGTCGATTTCGTAAATAGCACCTTCAGCGATGCAGTCTACTGGACATTCTGGTTTGCAAGCACCACATGCGATACAAGCGTCAGTAATTACATATGCCATTGAAAATTCCTCCTTAAAAATATTGATTTAACGTATATGTCTATTATAGCAAGGATTTATAAGAAATCAATGAATTATTGTAAAAAAGATTGGTAAATTGAGGAAAGACAAAAGTAAAAATTGAAAATTTTTTCTTGCTTTTGCTGGACAAATGGCATGGTTATGGGGTTTTCCAGGGCAAGATTTGATAAAGAAAAAACAAACTTTGATTAGGCTAGGCTAAATAAAAAACTTTTTTATTCTCGGACGGATTCTTTTGGGCAGAAAAGGGAATTGTGTTATAATATTTGAAGGATACTTTATAAAATGAATCAGGAGGGTTATTTATGACGGAAGTACGACTTAGATTTGCTCCAAGTCCAACAGGTTATTTGCACATTGGGGGACTTCGTACCGCTTTATATAATTATTTATTTGCCAAGGCCAACCAAGGCAAGATGGTTTTAAGAATTGAAGATACGGACCGGACTCGTTTTGTGGAAGGAGCCATTGAGGGCTTGATCCAATCCTTGAAATGGGCCGGAATTGACTATGATGAAGGGGTCTTTATGGAAGACGGCAAGGTTGTGGAAAAAGGAGACTACGGTCCCTATATCCAATCTGAACGTCTGGATATTTACCAAAAGTATGTAGACCAACTTTTGGAAGATGGCCATGCCTATTATTGTTTCTGCTCCAAGGACCGCTTGGACCACTTGAGAGAGGAACAAAAGATTAAGGGACAAATTCCCCGTTATGACGGTCTTTGCCGGTCAATTCCTTTGGAAGAAGCGAGGGAACGGATTGCCAAGGGAGAAAAGGCCGTTGTTCGCTTAAAGTTACCAGAAAATATGGATATTAAATTCCACGATGCTGTCCGGGGAGATATTACCATCAACACCAATGAAATGGACGACCAAGTTTTAATGAAGTCGGATGGTTTCCCAACCTACCATATGGCTGTTGTGGTGGATGACCATTTAATGAAGATTACCCACATTGTCCGGGGGGAAGAATGGTTACCCTCTACCCCTAAACACATCTACCTCTATGATTGCTTGGGCTGGGAAAAGCCCCAATATGTCCACCTACCCGGCGTCTTAAATTCAGACCACAAGAAGTTGTCTAAACGCCAAGGGGATGTCAGTGTAGAGGACTTTAAAAATCGGGGTTACCTGCCAGAGGGCTTAATTAACTACCTGGCTCTTGTGGGCTGGAGTCCCAAGGACAATGAAGAAATTCTTTCCATGAAGGATCTAATTGATCAATTTTCCTTCGACCGGGTTTCCAAGGCCGGGGGAGTTTTTGACAAGAACAAGTTGGACTGGGTCAATGCCCACTATATTAAGGAATTACCTATCGACGACTTAGTGGACCTATCCATTCCGGAATTGGTCAAGGCAGGCCTCATAAGCCAAGACTTTGCCCAAGGTCACCGAGACTGGTTAAAACTGCTCTTGGAAACAGTTAGAGAGTCCCTATCTCGGATCGAAGAGGTGCCGGAAAAGACAGCCTTCTTGTTTGGTGACTTGGAAATAACGGAAGAAGAAGCCAAAGACCAATTGGCCAGCGACCAAATCAAAGACCTTTTAGGGGCCTTAAAGGAAGAGTTGGAAGCTGTGGACCAAGTGGACGAAGAATTTGCCAAGACTGTTATGAAGCGGATCCAAAAGAAGACTGGCATCAAGGGCAAGGGTCTTTACATGCCAACTCGGGCTGCCATTACAGGCAATGTCCATGGACCGGAACTTTCTAACATCATGGAACTTTTAGGTAAGGACAAGATGCTGGAAAGAATCAATCAAATTTTGAATAAGTAACTTAAAGGGGGAGCCTAGGCTCCTCTTTTTTTGCAGAGAAAAGAACAAAAGATTAAGAACGATAAAAAATAAAACGTATGTTCAAAAATCTTTCTTCCTATGGTATAATAGGCAAAAGGTGAGAAAAATGGACTTATTTGAAAAATTGACAATTTTATCTGATGCCGCCAAATATGATGTTTCCTGTTCTTCTTCTGGGTCCAGTCGGGCCAACAAGGGAGGCATGGGCAATGGTCATGTCAGTGGAATTTGCCATTCTTGGAGTGAGGATGGCCGCTGCATTTCTCTTTTAAAGGTCTTGATGACCAACCAGTGTGTTTTTGACTGTGCCTATTGCCTCAACCGTCGGTCTAACCATGTCCCCCGAGCAGCCTTTAGCCCTGATGAGTTGGTGGACTTGACCCTGGAATTTTATCGTCGCAACTATATTGAGGGGCTTTTTTTATCCTCAGGAATCTATCCCAATATTGATGAGACTTCAGAAAGGATGGTCCAGGTGGCCAAAAAGCTCCGAGAAAGGGGTTTTTATGGCTATATCCACATGAAGATTATTCCCGGCACCGATGCAAAATTAGTGGCCCAACTGGGGTCTTATATCGACCGAGGTAGTGTCAATATTGAGCTGCCCTCCACCAGGAGCCTGGCCCTCTTGGCCCCACAAAAAACGCAAAAATCCATTATGGGTCCCATGAGACAGATTAGCGAGACCCTACTGGACCAAGAGGAGGGGCGGAAGGGCAAGAAAAAGACCTTTATCCCGGCGGGCCAAACCACCCAGATGATTATTGGGGCTTCGGGGGAAAGTGACCGGGACATTTTAAGCCTTAGCGAACTTCTCTACCAAAGACAGGGCCTGAAACGGGTGTATTTTTCAGCCTATGTTCCGGTGAACCAAACCAGCCTGGTTCCGGCGGGGCCTCCTCCCTTGAAGCGGGAGCACCGACTCTACCAAGGGGACTTCCTCTTGCGTTTTTACCAATTTAAGGCCCGGGAGATTTTAACAGACCAGGATCCCAATTTTGACCTGGACTTGGACCCCAAGGCCTCCTGGGCCCTCCACCATATGGACCTCTTTCCCATGGAAATCAATCGGGCTTCCTATGAAGAACTCTTGCGGATTCCCGGAATTGGCCCCAGGTATGCCCGGAGGATCTTACAGGCCCGACGCTATAGTGCCTTGAGTGTGGACAGTTTTCGCTCTTTAAATATTTCTGTCAAAAGAGCCAAGCACTTTATCTTGGCCCAAGGCAAGGCCCTGCCAGGGGCGGGAAAAAGTCTGGAAGACATCCGTCGGGACCTGGTGGGCCGGGACCAAGGGATCCAGCAAATGAGTTTTTTGCCATGATTTTTCAATATGACGGGACCCCTCAAGGACTTTTAACGGCAGTCTTTGACGGCTATCCCTATCGAAAAAATATCCGCTTTGAAAGGGGCTTTACCCCCTCCTTCCTCCCAGACCTGGTCCAGGTCAAAAGCAACCAGGCCAAAAGTCAAAGGGTCTTAAAGTATTTAAAGGATAGGTTTCCAGACTTTTTAAGAAATGAATTTAAGTGGGCCATCCTGGCCGACCGGCCTGAAATTGAAAATGACCTGGCCCTAACCATCTACCTTCTTATAGACCATGGTAAGGACATCCTCTACAGCGACCAGCCCCAGGCCCGATCCCTTGTGAAAAATGCCAAGACCATCTCTTCAGAAGCTCATTCCTACAAGGGACTTTTGCGCTTTCGAGAATTGGAAAATGGTGCCCTTTATGGTCCCATCCGGCCCAAGGGAAATATCCTCTACCCCCTGGGCCTCCACTTTAAAAAACGCCTGCCCCAGGAGACTTTTTTGATCCATGACCTGGGCCGGGGGACTGGACTGGTCTACCAGGATGGCCAGCTGTCTTTTGTAGAGGTGGATTCTCTAGAAGAGACCTATTCCAAGGAAGAGGGGACCTACCAGGACCTTTGGAAAGCCTTTACCCAGGCCATTTCTATCCAAGACCGGGAAAATAAAAAGCTGCAAAGGTCCAACATGCCCAAGAGGTATTGGGAATTTTTAACAGAAATGCAGGACTTGATTTAGAGCTTAATAGGCTGGCAGTAAAGCTAGATTTTTATTTGGAAAAGTAGGTTGTAATTTAGCTTGGAACAGGGAAGATTGACAAAGTATATATCTAGATATATACTTTGACCTAAGAAGATAGAAATAAGGATTAGGAGGGAGAAGGAATGAAAATAAGAAGAGGCCTGGCAATGGTCTTGGTATTTTTATTGGTCATGACCCACCCTGCATTAGCAGCGGATAAACTTGGTCAAAAATCAGATGAAACTGTTGAATTTTTTTCTGAGATTAAACATAGACACCCAAGGGGAGGAGCCTATCGATATATTTCTTTTAGTAGCCTATATTCAGGAGGAATATACTTCCAAAAGGAGAGTTTTCGTGCGAAAGTCTTTACAGAAATTAATAATAAGGAATATGATCTTTCCAGCTTAATTCCAGAATTTGGAGATCTGACTAGACTGGGTCAGTTGACAGCCCATGAAAGTGGCTTTGATTATACATTAGATCAGGATGGTTGTGATTTTTTAACCAAGATAGATAATGAAACAAGCCTTAAGCTAACCTGTAAGTTTAAAAGAGATAAAAATGACTATAATTATGGGGGAAACTCTAAGAGTGGTTCTGCCCCAATAGATATAAGGATGAAAAGAAGTAAAAAGATTAGTGTTATTTGGGACGATGACAATGATCGGGATGGGATAAGGACCAAGCAAGAAGTTTACTACTTAAAACTTCAATCTGAGAAGGACAAAAACCCTGCCTACAAAATCCTAGAGATACCAGAAAGAGGGACAAATGAGGAAAGCCAGTTCTTTGACAATATTCCCACGACTTGGGATAGCTATTCTTTAGATGGAAGAGAGCTTGAGGGTTATAGAAAGATAATCGATCAACAAGAAGATGGAAGTTTGAAGATAACCTATAAGCACACCCCAGCAAAAGTAGATTTTCATGTGAAGGTAGTTTGGGAGGATGAAAATAACAAGTTCGGAACTAGACCAGACAAGATTACTGCTAGTCTCTCTCCACAAGGTAGGAGCAAGGACTATTCCATAGGGACTAGCCAAGCTTGGCAAAGAACCTTCCAGGAATTTAAATATGAAGAAGGAAAAGAAATCGCCTATAGCCTAAGTTTCCCGGATTTTGGTAAGTATGAAAAAAAGATAGAAAAAGTTGGCAATGACTATACAGTGATCTACAAATCCAAATTAAAAGATATGGAAGAAATCAAGCCCATAGCCAAAAAGACGATTAAAGCGACAAAAACTTGGATTGGTGGGCCCGAATCAGACCATAAACAAGTAGAACTGACACTGTATCGGAAAACTACAGATGACCAGGAAGAACCAGTAAATAAAGCCCCTGAAGTAGAAAAGGAAGCTGGGAAATTTACCTATACCTGGAAGGAGATGCCGGTAACGGATTCTAAGGGAGAGGAATATAAATATTTTGTCAAAGAAGCAAAAGTAGTTGAAAACTATACAGTCAGCTATGACGGCTTCAATGTAACAAACACCTATGAAAGTCCAAAGAAGGATGTAAAGGTGAATGTTCAATGGATTCATGGAGACCCCCAAGAGACAAAGATTATCTTGTATAGGAAAAACTTGAATACAGAATTGAAAAAGGTTGGGGAATTTAAGTCTGACAAAGATCATTTATCCCAAATTTTTGAAAAACTTCCTGTAACCGATGAGGATGGTCTTGAGTATAGCTATTATGCCTATGAACCAGTCGTACCCGAAGGATTTACTGTTTCTTATAGTGATGATGACCTAACAGTAATCAATACAAGGATTCCAGAAGAAAAACCAAGTCCGAGTCCAAGCCCAAGGGGAAACCGGACTCTTGTAGCCTCTGAACCACTCAGCCCTATCTTAAATAGAGAAAACCACTACCAATATTTAGTGGGCTATAAGGACCAAACCTTTAGAGGGGAAAATAAGATGACTAGGGAAGAAGTTGTTGTTATGTTTTCCAGGTTATTAAAAAATCCACCCCAAAAGGGTCAAATATACCCTCACACCTTCTCCGATGTGGAGGAAAACCGCTGGTCCATTACTGCCATCTCCTACCTGGAGCAATTGGGCATCATCAAGGGCTATCCTGATGGAAGTTTTAGGCCAGATGCAGAGATTACCAGGGCAGAATTTGCTGCCATGGCATCAAAATTTGCAGATTTAAAGGAAGGAGATAAAACCTTTAAAGACCTAGATAGGGACCATTGGGCCTATGACCTAGTTAAAAGGGCTGCCAGTGCAGGTTGGATTCATGGATATCCTGACGGAACCTTTAAGGCAGACAAGAAGATTAGCCGGGCAGAGGTTGTTAGTATTACTAACAAGATGTTAAACAGGCAGGCAGACAAGAAATTTGTCGATGAAAATTTAGGAAGACTATTAACATTTTCAGACCTGGATAGGGATTATTGGGCCTATTATCCCATTATAGAAGCGACAAATGGCCACGACTACATTCGATGTGGGAATAAAGTAGATGAGGAATGGCAAGAAGTAACCGACAAGTCCTTTGTCTATGATAAATAAAAAAATGACCTTGGTTGATCAAGGTCATTTTTTTATGCTTTTAGCTTGGCTGGTTTTAACATCAAGAGTCCCAGCGGACATATAAAATTTTATTGGTCTTTTCATCAATCAGCAGGCCAATGAAGTTTCCATAGCGGTAGTCGGTGGTTTGTTTAAAATAGGCCCGGCTGATTTCACTTAAGCCTGGTAGAAAGCCCCGACGGTTCAAGGCTGTTAAGCAGCCTTCAAGGGCGGCAAATTCTTTGGAATTTTTATCCACCTCATAGGGGCTTAGCTGGCTTTCTATGAACTTAATTTCTTCTGCCTTGGCAGACAGGAGGATTCCCGCTTCGCCATCTCCGTGAAAGTCTGGTTCCTTGTACATTTCCTTTAAACGCTTGACATCCTTAGACAGGTGGATCTTAAATTCGTAGGCCACTTCCTTGACGGCCTGGGGTCGGTGGTCCGACTGGGCGTAAAGGACAGGGACCAGGCAAAGGCCTATAAGAATCATAATTAGAAGGCATCGTTTATAGGTTTGTTTCGTCATCTTCATCCTCCTCATAGCGTAATAGGTCTCCAACATCGCAAGACAGGACCCGACAAATCTCCGATAGTGTGGAAAAGCGGATGGCCTTGGCCTTGTTGGTTTTTAAAATGGACAGGTTGGATAGGCTGATGCCCACTTGGTCAGAAAGTTCTGTCAGGGTCATTTTCTTTTTAGCCAAGGCAACATCTAGATCAACAATTATTTTTCCCATAGTCACCTCATATTGTTAAGTCGTTTTCTTCTTTTAGGGTCATACCTTGCCGGATTAGGTCAGCCAGGAGTAAAAAGACCTGGTTCAAAAGCAGGGCCAGGAGAAAGAGGCCCATAAAGGCTAGGTTAGTAATGGACCCGTCCAGGTTGAAGTTTGTAAAGACAATGGCCAAGACTGCCAGGATGCAAATTCCCACAAAGGATAAAGAAGTTCCTTGGAGGTAGAAGAGCATCTTCCGATCAAAGATTTGGTCCCGGCCATAACTTTCAAGGGCCAAAAAACCAAAGACTAGGCCAAGAATTAGGCAAAGGACCATGGCTTCACACAGGACCAACATGGGCACGTGCATGTTGTAAAATTGGGGGGTCATGGATAGGACAAGGTAGGAAAACTTGTAGCCTCCATAGGCCAGGCCCAAGCAAAGGACTATGGCCAGGATTAAAAGGGCCCCAATAAAGTAAACTCTAAATTTTTTCATAAGTCACCTCGAAAAGTTCAATGGGATAAAGCTTAAGTATATTATACAGCGTATTTATTGAAAGTCAATATTTATTTATTGAATATCAATAAATAAATAGCGTTTAAAGTAAAATTGAAAGGAAGAATTTTGAAAAATAGCCATAAAAAAGAACCCCGAAGGGTTCTAATTTTTTTAATTTAAAGATTTTCTTTTCTTCCGAGCTTCCAGTTTGCTATTGACCAGGTGGACGATGTCCTTGACCTCTCTAAAGCCTAGGAAGTAGAGGATAAGGCCGTAGAGGAAGGCTGAACATAGGGCAACAAGAAGTAAGAGGACCAACTTGGCCAGACGGAGTTTGGCTCCGGCTAAAAAGCCTGCTAGGACCATTTCCAAGGGGAAGAAGGCAACAGAGGCAAAGATTCCCATAATAAGTCCTGCCAGACAGGTCTTGATAATAGCCCGGAGGTAGGAAGACATGCCCAAGTGGCCAATGCGTTTTCTCAGGATGATAAAGCGCAAGGCACAGGCTACAGCTGTAGCTACGGTAACACTACCGGCTAGACCCCGTACTCCCAAGATGTTAACCACTAAAAGGTTGAGGCTGACGTTAATGACCACGTTGCAAATGCCGATGTAGAAGGGGGTCTTGGTATCCTGGATGGAAAAGAAGACCCGGTTCAGGACATTATTAATAGACAAAAAGACCAGGACTGGGGAGTAGAAAACCAGGACCTTGGCTGTTTCCAAGGTATCTTCTGGAGTAAAGGCCCCGTATTGGAGGGCAATTTCGATAATGGGTCGGGCCAAGACGGCCATGCCAATGGCAGAAGGGACAGTAATTAAAAGAACGCTTTTGACTGACCCGTTCATGATTTGCTTGCCCAGGAGATAATTTTTTTCGGCAAAAGCCCGACTCATGGCCGGGAAAACCACAGAGGTAATAGCCGTGATGAAAATTCCCAGGATGACCAGGTTGATCTTGTTGGCATAGTCCAGCCGGCTGACGGCGGCATTTCCCAAGCCTGTTGCCAGGTACTTGTTAAAGATGGTGTTGATGTTGTTAATGGAAACAGAAACCAAAACCGGCATGGCCAGGATCAAGGCCTGTTGGGTGTACTTGTCCTTGAAGTTCAGGATGGGTTTAAAGTGGAAGTCTGCCTTTAAAATGGAAGGGACTAAAAATAAAACCTGGGATAGGACGGCCAAGACGGAAATGGCGGCTAGGCCCTTGATGCCAAAAATAGGAGCTAAAAAGATTAAGTAGATGATATAGACAATATTATAGGGCAGGTTGACCGCTCCCGCTGCGGCAAAGAGGTTGTTAAATTGTAGGTAGCCGGTAAAAATCCCCACGGTGGCTGCAAAAATAATCAAGGGCATGGAGTAGCGGATTAAAACAACGGTCAGGGCCTTGGTTTCAGGATCGAAGCCTCCACCTGTAATGTTGGCAATGGTCGGGGCAAAGATGATACCGAGGCTTGCTACTGCAATGGCTACAACCAGGCAAACGGAAATCATGTTGGATGTAAACTTGTCCTTGGCCCCGGGGCCCTCGTTGAGGTGGACTTTTTGTAATTGTGGGATAAAGGTTGTGGCGATGGCCTCTGTAATCAAAGCACTCATCAAGCCTGTCGACGATTGGGCAACAGTCCAGGCAGCCTTTTCCATACCGGACCCATATTGGTAGGCAATTAAGGTTTCCCGGCCTAGGCCGAAAAATTTACCTAAAAGGGAAAAGATGATAATGGCGGCTGTAGACTTGGCCAAATTTTTTGCTTGTTCTTCCATGATACCTCCTTCATATCTAAATTAAAAGTATATTGAATTTAAGGGGATAAGTCAAGATGGACAGGAGGATTAACGGTCTTCCATAGGAAGGTAGTTTTGAGGTTGGTTGAGGGTTAGGTAGGCCGGTCGCATAATTTTTTTATCCAGGACTTGTTCCAAGCGGTGGGCGCACCAACCTGTGGTCCGAGACAGGGCAAAAATAGGGGTAAAGAGGTCTCGGGGGATGCCTAAAAGGTGGAAGATTAAACCGGAGTAAAGGTCCACATTGGCTGGAGCTGGATGGGACAGGGAAAATTTATCGGCAATTAAAGCCCCACCAATCTCTTCAATATTTTCAATGAGCTGGTATTCTTCCAGGCAATTCTTGGATTGGGCCAGGCTTTTAGCTCTTTCTTTCAAGAGGAGGGCCCGGGGGTCGCTTAGGGTGTAGACGGCATGGCCCAAACCGTAGATCAGGCCGGACCGGTCAAAGGCTCTTTGGTCTAAGACGGCTTCCAGGTATCTTTTCACCTGGCTAGGCTTGGTCCAGTTGGAAGTCTTGGCCTTTAAGTCTGCCACCATGGAGTCTACCATAAGGTTGGCTCCACCATGTCTAGGTCCCTTCAAGGATCCCAGGGCTGTGGTAATGGCACTGTAGGAGTCTGTTCCCGAGGAGGATACCACATGGGTGGCAAAGGCGGAGTTGTTCCCTCCACCGTGCTCTGCATGGAGGACCATAAGAGCATCTAGGATTTGGGCTTCCTCAGCTGTAAAAGAAGAATCGGGCCGAATCATATGGAGGAGGTTTTCTGCTGGGTCATAGTCCTCCAGGGGCCGGTGGATAATCAGGGAGGCCTCGTCGACATAGTGGCGTTTGGCCGCATAGCAGTAGGCTAAAATCATGGGCATCTTGGCAATCAGGCCCAGGGATTGTTTTAATACATTAAAAATCTCTGTATTATCTGGGTCAGGGTCATAGGAATAGAGGGAGAGGACTGACTGCATAATCTTATTCATGAGGTTTTTATTGGCTGTCTTTAAAATGACATCTTCCAGGTAGCCTCCCGGCAGGCTGGTTAAGGACCAAAGGGTTTCGTGGTAGAGGTTCAGGTCTTCTTGTGTGGGAAGTTGACCAAAAAGCAGGAGGTAGGAAACTTCTTCAAAGGCATGTCTTTGACTTTCTTGGGCTCCTTGTAAAATTTCGGCTACAGAATAGCCCCGGTAGTCCAGGCGGCCGGGAGCCGGAATCTTTTGCCCATTTTCATAACCATAGCCCACAACGTCGGCCACCCCGGTAACCCCTACCAGGACCCCGGTGCCATTTTTATTTCTTAGACCCCGTTTAATATTGTGGTCTTCATAGAATTTGGGGTCAATGTAGGCCCTTTTTTCAATGACCCGGGCATAGCGTTTTAGACGGTTGGTATTTTTCTTATCCATGCTTAATCTCCTTGACCCTTTGAATTAAGAGGGTGGTAAACTCTGAAGCCTTTAGGGGTCCTCCCAGGTCTTGGGTGGACGTTTCCTTCTTGGATAGGAGGAGGTCCAGGCCTTGACGGATAGACTCAGCATAGTCGCCCATGTCCAAATAATCCAGCATCATACAGGCAGATAGGAAAAAGGCTGTGGGATTGACCAGGTCCTTGCCTGCCAGGTCGGGAGCAGTTCCATGGACGGATTCAAAGATGGCCATGTCATCCCCGATGTTGGCTCCGGGAACTAGGCCCAGACCTCCGATTAATCCAGCGGAAAGGTCTGACAGGATATCTCCATAGAGGTTTTCTGTGGCAATGACATTGAATTGGTAGGGGTTTAAAACCAATTGCATGGCCATGTTGTCCACAAGGATTTCTTCCAATTCAATGGAAGGATAGTCCTTGGCTAGGTCCCGGCCGGCTTTAAGAAAGAGGCCGTCGGTAAATTTCATAATATTGGCCTTGGTAACCAGGGTCACCTTGGGATAGCCGTGGTCCAAGGCATAGTCAAAGGCCCGTTTAATCAACCGTCTGGACCCTTGGTAGGTGATGATTTTAATGGAGTGGGCTTCAGTGTCTGAAACCATTTCTTCCACACCCCGGTAGAGGTCCTCGGTATTTTCCCGAAAGATAACCAGGTCAATGGGTCGATCTAGATTCTTCCAGGGGCCCAGCTCCTTAATGGGCCGGATATTGGTGTAGAGGTCGTATTTTTTACGGAGTTGGACATTTAAAGACCGGAAGCCCTCCCCAATGGGGGTGGTCATGGGGCCCTTAATGGCGACCTTGTTTTTTTCTAGGCTCCGGAAGAGGCTGTCGGGTAAATAGACTCCGTGTTTTGCATATTCTTCCTTGCCAGCTTCTTGGATGTCAAAGGAAAGGGGAATTTGCAAGTCCTTAAAGAGACGGATTAAGAGCTTGGCTAATTCTTTTCCTACCCCGTCGCCGGGAATTAAGCTAATCATATTAAACCTCCAAATTTTTTGAATAATTCAAGTTACCTCCGGCCAAAAGGATGGCCAACTCTCTGGGAGACCCCTTAAATTCTAGAGAAAAGGCCAGGCCCTTGGTCTTGTTGAAGGCCAAAATTTGACCTTTGGCCAGGCCTTCATGCAAGTTGTCTAAAAGGAGCTCATCTTCTGGGTCCACCAGGCCATAGCTGGCTGGATCGGCAAAGGTCAAGGGAAGGATACCGGAGTTGATGAGGTTGGACCGGTGGATCCGGGCAAAACTCTTGGCCAAAACGGCCTTGACCCCAAGATAGAGGGGAACCAAGGCGGCGTGCTCCCGGGAAGACCCTTGGCCGTAGTTGTCTCCAGCTAGGATAAAGCCCCCGTCATTTTCCTTGGCCCGGTCGTAAAAGTCATCCACCAGGGTGAAAAAGGCATAGTGGGCCAGGTGGGGGATGTTGGACCGGTAGGGTAAAAGTCCAGCGTGGCTGGGAACAATATCATCTGTAGTGACATTGTCTTGGACCTTTAAGAGGACTCTTTTTTGGATTTGGTCTTCTAGGGAATCGTTTAAGGGGAAGGGTTTGATGTTGGGGCCCATAACCAGGTCCTTCCGTCTTTGGTCTTTTTCCTTGGGATAGATAAAATAATCATCTACATGGTCATAGGAAGAAAGTCTGGGGATGTCCACTTCTTGGCCGGGAGTCAAATAGCCCTTAATGGCCGAACTGGCGGCAGTTTGGGGACTTACCAGGTAGATTTGGGCGTCCTTGGTGCCGGACCGGCCCTTGAAGTTGCGGTTAAAGGTCCGGAGGCTGATGCCCTTGGACTTGGGGGCTTGGCCCATGCCAATACAGGGACCGCAGGCAGATTCTAAAATTCGGGCTCCTGAGGCAATCATGGTGGCCAGGGCTCCATTTTCTGCCAGCATCTTCAAGACGTTGGCCGATCCTGGGCTAATGACCAGGGAAACATCGGGGTGGACCCGGTGGCCCTTTAAAATTTGGGCCACAGCCATAAGGTCGGCATAGGAAGAATTGGTGCAAGAACCTATGGCTACTTGGTCCACCTTGAGGGAGTCAATTTCTGAAACAGGAACAACAGCGTCGGGACTATGGGGCTTGGCCACCATGGGCTCAATGGCCGACAGGTCAATTTCCAAACGGGCGTCATAGGAGGCTCCTGGGTCTGGTCCCAGTTCAAGGAAGTCTTCTTCCCGGTGGTGGGCCCGTAAAAAGTCCTGGGTCACTTGGTCAGAGGGGAAGATGGAGCTGGTGGCGCCCAATTCCGCCCCCATATTGCAAATGGTGGCCCGGTCTGGGACAGATAGGCTTTTGACCCCAGGACCGGTGTATTCCATAATATAGCCCACGCCACCCTTGACAGAAAGTTTTTTCAAAATGGTCAGGATGACGTCCTTGGCATTGCAATTGGCCTTCAAGGATCCCTCTAGGTAGACCTCATAGACCTTGGGAAGGGTTAAGAAGTAAAAGCCCTTGGCCATGGCAACGGCCACGTCCAGGCCTCCAGCCCCAATGGCTAGAGAACCTAACCCCCCGGCAGTAGGGGTGTGGGAGTCAGACCCAATCAGGGTAGCTCCAGGCCTTCCGAAGCGTTCCAGGTGGACTTGGTGGCAAATGCCTCCTCCGGGTTTGGAGAAGATGAGGCCATATTTTTCTGCTGCCGATTGGATAAAGGCATGGTCGTCAGCATTTTCAAAGCCGGCTTGGAGCATGTTGTGGTCGATGTAGGCCACAGAAAGGTCTGTAGCCAGCTTATCTACATCCAAGGCTTCCAGTTGGAGGTAGACCATGGTTCCGGTAGAATCCTGGGTCAGGGTTTGGTTGATCTTTAAGCAAACCTCCTTGCCGGCTTCTAGGTCTCCATCTAAAAGATGGGAGGCGATGAGTTTATAGGCTAATGTTTTTGGCATAGGCATCTCCTTAAGTAAATAAAAAAGAGTCAACGAATAAAATAATTAAGGTCTATTTTACCGAAAAATTCCCCAAGATTCAACAAGTCATTGAATGTAAAAGAAGGCCTAAATTTTAACAAATAGAAGGGCAGGAGAAAATAAAAAAAGCCTGCTTAATGACCTGAACCCGTAAACACGGAACAATTTAATAATATTTTAAGCGGAATGTAATCTGTACATAACAGGGGACATTCCGTTTAATTTTGTTTTAATCCT
>QWCK01003035.1_pt1 | contig 19249 bp, 23 predicted proteins | sample 1972571 | NCBI WGS metagenome assembly QWCK01 (sample SAMN09866710, study PRJNA288562) | Human gut metagenome isolate term2_stool, whole genome shotgun sequencing... | isolation source: gut | host: Homo sapiens | place: USA: California
GGGCTTTGAAAAATCAGAACGCGGCCCCAACAACTCCTCCCTGTTTCAGCCGCAGGCTGCGGTCGTCGTTGTTGCACTGGGCTGATTGCTTGCGGCGCTATGCGCCGCCGCCCTGTTCGAGCCCCTTCCATCGCGCAAACAAAAAAGAAAAACCAGCACACAATGTGTACTGGTTTTTCTTGGTGCGATGGAAGGGACTCGAACCCCCGGCCTACTGATTCGTAGTGATGAATTACCCGTTTTGAGCCGTTGCGAATCATGCAATTTCGTATAGAATCATCGTTATTTTCGTTTCGAGTCGTTTCTAGTCATTTTTGCGCGCTACGGTTCAATAGCGCACAAATAGCGCGCAAAATATCAGGGCAATAAATGGGACACTTTATTTTTGAAGGTCACGGTTTGCGTTCTCATGCTGTCCGCTCTTCCACGCTCTGGATGTCGCTGCCGTATTTCTCTGCATATGCCTGCAGGCGGGCTTCGTACTTCTGCACCTGCCGTTCCCAATATTCCACAGACCGCTCCTGCACGCTGCCGCGCCCCTTCCATGCACTAAAGCCAGTTCCGCACCATGCCCGTGTGCTGATAACATCATCATGCCAGCGCTGGATCGTGGACAGTCCTTTCATTTTGCAGATTGCTTTGCCCTCGATTATACGCACCCTTTCCCCTCGCACTCCCAATTCTTTACCGATGGCCTGCAAGGTCTGGCCGTCATAATACCGGCGGCGCAAAACAGCTGCTTCCCGCTCGGTCAGATGCTGCGTCATGGCTGTTTCAAGGGCTGTGTGCAGCTCTTCGGTGTAAATATCATCCTCTGCCTGTTGGAATGCCTGCACAGCCGCCGGGTCTTCGATGGTTTCACTTTTGGTGCTGCTACCTTCGTCCGATTCATCAAGGCGAACGTCAAGGCTGCTGCACTCGTTCAGCGGGTTTGCAGATACAGCCACGCGCCTGCCGTTCTCGGTTGCAACCACACGCGTGTGCTCCCCACAGGTGGCGGTGCGAATCTGCTTCAACAGTGCGTAGCTCAGATATGTTGTGAAATTGCCTTGTTCTGCGCTGTAGTGCCTGGCGGCATAGTCCACAGCAAAGTACCCTTCCTGCACCAGATCTTCAAAGGACAGGCCCGCATTGTCCGCAACAGGCTTGTTCTTCTCGTACCACTGCCACAGCTGCCGCCGAATAAAACCCTTGTTGACTTCCCACAGCTGGCCCAGAGCAAAGGTGTTCCCGGCGGCTGCCAGAGCGGCAAGGGCTGCGTTTGTGGCCTGCTGGTCATTCTTTGCCTGTTTCTGTTCCATTGCTGCATCCTTCCTTTTTTCGTGTGCATTTTTGTTCCAAATGCGAGTTTATGGACACGATACGCGGGCGCGCGTGGCTGTGTGAACGAACTACGCGCCCCGCCTTTTTTAGTGCGCACAAACGCGCACATTGACGCTCTCTTTTTTTATGCCGCACAAATCCGCACATTCACGGGCAGGGGGTGGCGATTCACCACCCACCTTTTACTCAAGTCTGAGTAAAAAGCCAATTTTTCACCGCTTCCCCACCGCTTGGAGGTTTTGGACATTTTTGTCCAATAGATTTTTGAGTACCCCGGCGGCGCATAGATCAGACCAAAATTGGACACATCTCCCCAAAATTGGGGATGTCTGTTTTCTGGGAAAGCCCAATTTTGGGCTGTCCTTTTCGTGGCGGAATTTTCCGCTGCCAGATGACGGCGGAAAATTCCGCTCTCTTTTGTCTCAAGATGTTTTTCTCAAAAATCGGAAAAACCGCCGGGCTATCAAAACTGAATTTTCAGTTCTGTCCTAAGATGTGCGCTATTTTGCGCATATCTACCCGCACAGCCTTTTGCACAATTTTGTGTGATGGTCATTTTTACTCGTTCTGTCGCAAATTCCGCACAAGTGTGGAAAAGGTTCTGTTCTCTCGCTTCCCAAATCGGAGAAGCAAAACCTATCTTCCGTTTTTGGAAGATAGTACTTTCGCTCATTTTTGAGCTATAGGGTCGTAGTCAGATTACGGCCCTGTTTGATTCGACGGGTGATATTTTTGGCATCCGTGAAATAGTGTCGCAAACCGCGACAGTATTTTCCGCCGGGGTGTCACCAGAACAGTGACCCCTTTGGCCCAGTCACCGAAACAGTGACCAAAGCCAGAGGTGCACCACCGGACATGGCTTCAATTCACGCCCTTACCCTGCGTCGCGTTTCACGACGTAGGGGCTGCGCAAAACTTCGCAGACCTCACACAGCCGGAAAATCGGCCCTGACCATAACCCCAAAACAGGGGAGCCGTTTTGAACCCGGCCATTTTTGGCCGCGTTGCACGGTGGACAAAACTGTCTGCCGTTTACCTTCCAGATTTGAAAAGCGAGATTGCCCGCTCAAAAATGAGCATCTAATATTGGTTGCACAAAAATGTTTGACCAATATTGGTTTCTCAAAAATCGGAAACCAATAACCGCAGGCCGCCGGGGGCTGTCCATTTTTGGACAAACCCTCTCCAACCCGCTCAAATTTGCGCTGGTTCATTGGTGGGGCAAAATTGTTCGACCATTCCCGGCGGCGTTGTTAAAGTCCGATTTATGTCCCTATTATACCACATTTTGACGCACAGAAAAAGCGCACAGCGGTTTATTTTCCGTCCTGTGCGCCTTTCTTTCTGCTATTCAGCAGCCCTTTACAATTTCCAGCTCGTCCAGTGCTTTTATTGTGCTCTGCAGCTCATCAGCGGCCTTGTCAAGGGATTCAATGATGCACCACAAAACAGTGTAGTACATGGGCAGCTCATGCCAGAGGCCTTCCAGATCGTACTGGCTGCATTCATCTTCTCGCTTCAACTCGTCCACCTTGCCGCGGCTGTTCATCCAGCTGTCCATGATAAACAGCAGGTTCTTTGTGTCGGCCAGCCGCCCGATCACTGTGCCCACATCCAGGGCTTCAACTTGTTCCGGTGTCAACTTCATTTTTGCTTTCTCCCTTCACAGCAAACCGTTCTTCCAACTCGCCACAGCGCCGATCAGGCACCACACGAAGAACGGCAAAAGGCACTGAAAATGATATGCATTCATCGTTCCTGCCTCCCTCACGCCTTAATGATGCCGCTTGCGAAGATCCAAACCAGCTGCACCTTGTCCGGTGCTGCCTTCTGCAAACGGGTGTTGATCGCGTCGATCATGTTCTCCTTCTGGTCGCCCAGATCACCAAAGAAAAGCGCGTCCACGCTGGTGTCAAGCAGCGCTGCCAGTGTCTTGGCCTCGCAAAGCCGGAACTCGGTTTCCCCGTTCAACTTCTTATTCAGCGTGTTGGCGGAGATCTGCAGCGCTCTTGCCACGTTCTCCTGCTTCAGACCGCGCTCCCGGATCATTGCTCGAATGTCGTTCATTGTAACTTCCTCCTTATGTCGGTTCCCGGCGGTAAGGTGTTGCCAAAACAGCAACGCCCGCCGGGGTTATGAAATTTTGGCTGTACCAATCTGGTACAGTGTAACCGCTCTATGTGTACCAACTTGGTACAGTACAAGAGGCCTTTTCATGGTCGTACTGTACCAAATTGATACAGTACACAAACGATTCTACGTCATTTTTATTTTTGCAACACTGTACCATTTTGGTACACATATACTATATATAGCCATCTATCTGCTTGAAATTGATTGCAAATAAAGGCTTCTACGGGCGGGTGAATGCTGGGCGGTCTATCCATCGTCCAGCCAGCGGAAAGAGAAAGAATAGTCGCTTGCTGTCCGGGTTGATTTTCCGCTGCGCTCCTTCTGGATAAAACCCGCTTCTTCCAGTTCCTTCATGTACCGGACAAACGATTGCCGCGGGATTCCGTACTGTTCCGCCTTTGATGCTGGAATCTGAAAGTTGATGCTCCCGGCGGCTTCCATTGCGCAGCAGATGTAGAGCTTGAAAGCGCCTGCGCTCAGACTACGGAACTTTTCATGAAACAGCAGGGAATTGCCGATCTGGACAAACCGGGCCTCTCTGCAGTCCCTTTTTGCGCTCATCCAGCGCGGTAGAGGCTTTGCACTGCTCTTTGCCATCCACTTTCACCCTTTTCCCCGGCAGGCTTCACATACCCCCGCCGGGCCTTCCTGATCGTGTTACTGTGCTTCCAGCGGCTTCACCTGCGATGCACCGAAGAACGATGCCCGGTAGGTCTGGCCGTCTCCCTTGCTGCTGTGGATCAGCACCGCCTGAAACAGGGCCTTTGCGCCATGCTCTACCATGTACCCGGCGGCCTTCCAGCCTGCCCAAGTGTTCACCGGCTCGGCCACCCCGGCGGCCTGCTGGGCTTCCTCGATGCGCTGGGCGTTGACCGGGGCAGCCTTTGCGCTGTTCCATGCCCGGTGCAGGGCTTCGGCAAAGCTGCCCACGCCCTTGCGGTACAGCTTCCACGCCTTGTGCATGATCTCGGAGAGATTGTACTTTTTCATCGTTATGACCTCGCTTCTTTACTTGCGGGCCAGCCTTTGATATAATGGGGCTGACCTCATTTGTGGGTTTGGCTCGGTGGTTCGTTGGTAGCGGTCACCGGGCCATTTTCTTTTATACAGCTGGTCGGGAAGTGGGTTACTGACTTAGCATGCGTTCACGGCTTACAGCGCTCCCGGTTCTTACTTCGCCCCTTGCCTTCCGGTCGTGCTTCCCTTGCTGTGTCTTTATTATATATCATTGCGCAAGTACATTCAATACACGAAATGCACAAAGAATTACCATTGCATAAGTACAAAATGTACACTTGCGCAAGTGTACATTTTGAGTTATAATAGAGTAGAAAAGAGGTGTTAGCATGGGAACAGCCAGAACAAAGGCAAACAATAAATGGAACGCAAAGGCCTACGATCGCGTGAACCTCGTTCTAAAAAAAGAAGCCAGCCCCACAAAGGATGAAGTTCAGGCGGCGGCAGATGCTAAGGGAGAAAGCCTGAACGCCTATATTGTGGAAGCGATTCGGCAGCGGCTTGAATCGGATATGCCCACAGAGGACACCGCCGGGAAAGTAGAAAAGAGTGAGGTGTAATCATGGCAAATACCTGTCCTGTCTGCGGCGGAAAACTCGGCTTGCTGAATCGGGAGAAGAGCGCGGATGGCCTGATCTGCGCCACTTGCAGCAACTTTTTCTATTCCAAGCTGGGTTTCCGGGCGGCAAAGCAGTCGACGGCGGCCCTTGCGGACTACTGGGTTACACTGGAGCAGCGCCGAAAGGCGTTCAAGGAAACCGATTCCATCTATGATGGTGACGCGCTCTTTGTGTCCATAGACAAGGCCAACCGGCTGTTTTACATCGGACACCGCGGTGGCGATAAAGGCCCTCGCATGATCTACAGCTTTGATGAAGTCGCCGGTTACGAATCGGACGCGCCAGACGATCTGACGGTGACAGAGACCAAAGGCGGCATTGGCCGGGCCGTGATCGGTGCAGCTGTTGCCGGTCCTGTGGGTGCAATCGTGGGCGCTGCCACTGCCAAAACGGAGACCCGCAAGGGCGGCCGCAGCAAAGAGAACGTGTCCATTCGGTTTGTGCTTTCTCTGGGCGAAAGCAGCCTGCCGACAACGGTTTATCCCGGTGGAATGACCTCTTTCCTCAAGAGCTGCAAAGTCAGCCAGGAGAAGCCGCAGGCTGCCGCTCCGGCCGCACCTAGCGCCGCGGATGAGCTTTTGAAGTTTAAGCAACTGCTGGATATGGGGGCTATTACGGAGGCGGAGTACAACGCCAAGAAAGCCCAACTGCTGGGTTTGTGACGCCGGGGAGGAATGAGCATGGAAGAACTGTATAAGCAGCTGGCAGCACTCGCCCGCCAGCACGGAGCCCGGCGGCTTGTGCTGTTTGGCTCTCGTGCCAGAGGGGACAACCGCTATAACAGTGACGTGGATCTGGCCGTGTATGGGATGCCGGAGGGCAACCGGGCAAACTTCTGGATGGACTGCGAGGACTTGCCCACGCTGCTGAAATTTGACATCGTGCATATCACGGACGGTATGAATCCGGTATTTATCGAAAATATCAAGAAGGACGGTGTAACCCTTTATGCTGCAGAAGATTGAACACTACATCAGTGCGCTGGCACAGCTGGAACAGGCTGTAGCTATCTACCAGAAAAGCCAGCAGGATGCCCTTTACCGTGACGGCCTGATCCAGCGTTTTGAATTCACGGTGGAGCTGGCATGGAAGTCCATCAAGGAGTATCTGGAAGATCAGGGCAGCACAACGCCCATCGCCACCCCGCGCGCCGTGCTGAAAGAAGCCTTTGCCGCTGGTATCATTCAGGACGCGGACGAATGGAACAAGATCATCACTGCCCGCAACATCACTTCCCACGTCTACGATGAAAAGACCGCCGAGGATGTGGCTGCACAGATCTGCAACGATTTTCTGCCGCTGCTCAAAGCACTGGGCGAGTTCTACCGGGAGTAACAAGCCCTGGTGGACTGTGCTGCCGGAAAGGATGGTTTTTCATGAAGTGTGTACGCTCCTTCTGTCGGCTAGAGATTCCAGAGGGCGCAAAGTTTTGCCCGTCATGCGGAAAGAAGCAGCCAAGCATGACCACAGACCCGGATGCACTGCTGGTATGGGATGGAGAGCGTACAACGTGCCCCAGATGCCGCCGGGAAACGCCTGCCGGGTCAGATTCTGTTTTCTGCGCATGGTGCCGTATGAGGCTTCCTGTAAAACAGGCTCCTGCCGTGCCTATCCCTGTCAAGTTGTCTGGCCGGATAAAGGCGTGTATCCGACCTTGCTGCAGTAAGACCATCCCGGAAGAGGCCTTGTTCTGCCCGTGGTGCGGGAAACAGCAGCAGGCAAGACCAAAGCCCCCACGAAAGCGCCGCCAGAAGGGCACAGGAACGGTCTACAAGTTGCAGGGAAAGCGTGCCAAGCCATATGTCGCAAAGAACGTTGCCGGAGATATACTCGGCTACTATGCAGACAGAGAAGAGGCCTTGAAAGCATTGGATTTCTACAACGCCGGGCCAGAAAGCACAGAAAGCCCCGCAGAGACTGCACAGAGCGCTCCCAGCAGTTTAAACGGCAAGAGTATCGAATAAAGTAAGATGCGCTTACAAGGGCATTTCTGCCGTTCTGGGCGCACAAAGCAAAAACAAGCCCTCAGACACGCGCTGTCGCGGTCTGGGGGCTTTGTGCTGTCTATAAATGGATAACCATTTTGCCAATGATAGCAAAATGGTCTTATTCCTCTATGGCTGGTTGCTCGTTGCTTTTTTCTTCTAGCGTAGCGTTCGTCTTCGCCCCTCCTGTTTCGGGTTTCTCCTGTTTATAGAGGCTCCATAACCAACGTCCTATTTTTCTGAACGAAAGCCCAAACATGACGACGAAAATCACAAATGTGAACGACGAGTTTTCGTCCTTCACGGCAAGGTTAAAGAAGAATTTTCCTACACCATTGCATTCTGCAAACCACATTCCGCCGAACAATACAATCATAGCCACCAGCACATAGTTGCAAAGAACCACCGCCGGGTAGCGTTGTACCAGGTTGAGTGCCTTTTCATCAACAGGCTTTTGGAGGTGGGTAATGCGTATCACAAAATACATGAATCCAAACAGCAGGTTCATCATGCAAAGTGCCCACGCTATCGCAATGATTAGAACTGGAAGCACAGAATGCTCATCTTCCAGCGTTCCCTGAACCGCTCCGAAAATACTGTCCAAAGAAGATATTCCGCCAAAGACAATAAACGACAACGCCGTAAAAATACCAATCAGACCTACTAGTTGTTGGGTCATTTCTTTCGTGATCGCTGAGACTTTTGGCGTCAGTATTACTTCAACTTCACGCTCCAAATCCATACGCTTTTTATTCACCAGCTTCTGCTGCTGAACCGCAAGGTTAGAATGATCGTAGAATTTTAATACCGCCTTGAATATCTTTCCCCATCTTTCATCTTTTGGATTTTTTGCTGCTTCTCCTTCGACATAGTGAAGAACGCTGTCTAGGTTTGTCCCGAAAATTCCAAGTTCTTTTTCTTTTTTGTCAAAGATGTAGTTGCTTATAGCGGAGTACATCAGTCTATCTTCCGGATACGATAGATATGTTTCGAGTTTCTTAACCCATTTTTCGCAATCAACTTCCTCGACTATCGTTTTCCTAGACAATAGGCGGCACAGATCCAATATTGAATCCTGCATATCTCTGGCTGTGCGAAAATCACTCGTCGGCTTTTGCGGAACATCAGGGCTAACGTGTTCTGCGCCTTTGCCCATAAAGGATTCTGGCAAAGCTTCCGTATCTTTTTGGAGAACTGGAGGTTCCTCGTCCTTCTTTTTAAACCACTTATGCCAATTTACAAGCAATCCCATCTTTTACGATCTCCCGAAATATAGCCGAATCGCCTCCGGGGTGATTTCATTATTGAATCCGTTTCGGTAGGCATCTTTCCACGGAGCTTGTGCATGAGTTATTCTAACCAATGCGGTCGTCGAATACTTCGCGCAATAATCGAGCATTGCATCAATCAGTGCCCTATCTCTCGTGGAAATTGAAGCCTGAGCACAATTATCATAGGGTATCACCGCACTGCCGTAATACTTATATTCCCGGTAAACTACGGGCACCACCGGTCCAAAATCCCATGCTTCCATCCTGTCCTTAAAGCATGGCTGGCCATTAGTAGCATTTACGGCAAACTGTGCCTGCACAAAGTAAAGTAGCTTCTGTAATCTCAGATTGCTGACCGTCCGCCCTTGCTGCGCTTCGTGGTGAATGATATACCGTGCAACCTCAAGTGCGCTGTAAGTCATAACCATGCCTCCTTTCAAAAATGTAGTTGGCAATTATAGCAAATGTTCTTGACAAAAATATGAACTACTTTAGCGCTGTTTTTTGTCTTGCTTTTATTTGTGTTTATTTTATTATATCAAATTTTGTTCCGATTTGCTCCGTCACAATAAACGAAGATGGCATTATTTTTTGTGCATCTTTTACAAACACATCTGAATATTTTTGGCAGAGTAGTTCACATTATCCCTCTTGACATTATCAAAATACGAGCCGCCGCTCGATTTTTCTGACCTTAACAAAATTGCCACCGCCTGCAAAATGTAAACCGACCACATATTGTTGGCTCCGCCAACATGGTGCCCAGCATCCCGGTAACACCGCCGGGGCCTCCCCAAAATTGGGGACACTCCCGGCGGATATACAGCCGTTTATTAACCAGCGCGCAAAACTGCGCTGTGATCTTTAGTGGCCGAATTTTCGGCCACCAGATGAAGGGAGTTCCAAAACGGAACACCCCTATACCATGAAATGCGGAGTAGGGGTACGTTCTGAAACAGAACGCACCGTTTAGGGCTATCGTGAAACGCGATACTCCGCCGGGCTGGACTGCCATTTTGGCAGAGAGGGGGTAACGGTTCGTTCCCCCCTTGCAAGGGTGCCTTGCTTTGGGGCCCCGTACGCTCTGAAATAGGGCAGCGGGGTGGTTGATCTACCCTCTGATGGGAAATCACCTGCACAGATATACGGTGAAACGCCGATCCCTTGCGGATGATCTTCTGTCGGCAGGTGGTATACCGTGTTTCACGCGGTACCGGTACTCTGCGTTTTACGGAGCACCGGCAATGTACTATCTTCCCCGGCGGTAGAAGATGTTCTCGTGGATGTAGTCGTGCCTTTCGCCACAAGTGGCGAAACCCAAATCAGCCAAGTATTTACGGACTCTTGCCCATCGAATAACCTCATTGCCACTTGTGGCAACGGTCGTAACACCCAAACCACGGGCCACATCTTCTGGCTTGAGGTAAGCACCGCCGGGAAGTAGTAGGGTATAACCGGCGGCTGAAAATTCAGCTGCCAGAGGATATTGTTTAGTGGCCGAAAAATCGGCTACTAGGCAGGAGAGTTTAAAATTCAGCCGTCAAAGGGGGTCGTAAAACGCGACCCCCTTTAGGCGATGGGGTCGGTCAGAACGACCTCACCCGAATTTAGGTCGTTGCGGGGGTGCCCGTTTTTAGGCATACCCACTTGTGGGCACGGAGATCAAAAATGTGCATCGTGAGTGCTGCCCGATGGGGTAACGTTTTGCCACCCCATCTTCAGAAGCCCCCTCGCGTTTCACGACCCCGGCACAGAAAAAGCCGCTGCCACATAGAGTGACAACGGCCTTATGTACCCGCCAGGCTGGAATTTATGGACACGATACGCGCGCGTGATCGTGTTTACAAATTCCTGTCCGGCTCTTATTTTGCGCCTTCCGGCAGTTTTACACACCCCTCGCTTTCCGTGTCACCGTCACGCCGATGCGTGCATCGACGTTGGTCGCCATGCGGGGCGACAGCACGCCCACCAGCTCGCCGGAGTCCATGACCACCTGACCCTTGCCGATGTCTGGCAGATGCTCGTCCAGCATCCCTTCGATGCGTTCCAGAATGCTGGTCTGCCGGTCAACGATGGACTGCTGGCCGGTGACGCGGTACTGCAGGGCCGCGCGGGTGGAGAAGGTGCCAAGACTGTCATACACGCCGGTCTTGTCAAAGGGGCTCTGGTAGTGGCTGACCGGTGCAGACTCCTTTTGACTGTTTGCCCACAGCGCCAGACCAATGCCGCCCGCCACAGCGCCCACGCCCAGGATCAGGGCAAGGACAGGGTTCGCTGCCACAAAGGACACGATGTTGCCCAGTGCAGAGGTGATGCCGCCTGCCATGCCGGAAAAGCTCTGGACGATGCTGCCCAGAGCGCCGCCCACGCCGCCGGAGCCTGCAAGACCGTTGACGATCTCACCAAAAGCCTTGACCGAGTTGGTCACACCGTCGATATCGGATTTTACCCCGCCGTCAGCAAAAAGCTTCTGGAAGATATCAAACGCCTTGCCGATGCCGCCGCTGAAGTAGCCCTCATTGACTGCGGTCAGCGCGTCCGTAAGCCACTTAGAGATCACGTCACGCTGTCCCTGCGACACTTCGCCCCAGATCAGATTGACAAAATCCAGCCCAAGACTTGCCCAGTCGCCGTTTTTGGCGTCTTTGAAGGTGTTCTTTACCAGCCCGAAAATGCCCTTATCCAGCTGGCCGGAAGCCTCGCTCAGCTGCTGGTCAATGCGGTTTTGGGTGCCCTTCACGCTCTTGTCAATGAGAGTAGAGGTCTCCGTCACCTTGTCTTGAATGCCGTCGATGTAGGTGATGATCTTCTCGTAGGTCTCCGCGCCGTTTTCGCCGATGCGCTGGCCGGTCTCTGTGACGTTCTTCTTGATATGCTCGCTGCCGTCCGCGTACTTCTCCACAGCCTGCTGCACCTTTGTAGTGATGCCGTTAAAGGTGGTTTCCGAGACGTTGGTAAAAGTGCCCAGCAGCGTTTTTGACATGTCGTCATAGGTCTTTGTGACCTTTGTGACCGTGCCGTTGACTTTGGTCTCAACCTGCTTAAAGGTCGTGGCAACACCGTTCACCATCTCCTTGCCGGTCGTGGTGGTGGTCTCGGTGATGCGGTCTTTGATGTTGCCCGCGCCGTCCTTGACCTTTTCGGTGAGAGTCTGGATGCTGGTGGTCACGGTGCCGAGGGCGTTCTGAGCGGTAGTTGTAGCCGTGCTGGAGATGGACGAAATGACCGTTTCGGCGGTGGAGCCGGTCTTTGTAACTTTAGTGGTATCTTCTCCGGACGTTGTGTTCGTTCCGTTGCTTCCGGTATCAAGCCCTATTTCATTCAGGCCGTATTGCCGGGCAAGCCTGTCTCCGTATCGCTTCCAATAATCAACATCTTTCGGGCTGCCTTGCTGGTATCTGGTTTCGGACGTTTTACCGTTGGCAGCGGCCCACGCCTCAAATGTGTTTTCTTCATAGCCGTTTTTACCTAGAGCATGGTTCAGCTTGTACGACAGCCGATCAAGCGGGCCGGACATTGCTGAAACTCCATTAAGGATGCCTTGACCGATAGATGAAACAATATCTTTGCCGATCTGCACCCAATCCGTCGAAAAAATTTTTGTGACAATCGCCGCAGTGATGTTCCCGATAGCTTCAATTACATTGCCGGTCAAACTTAAAAAGCCCTCAACCAGTTTCCCCAGCAAATCCGCACCAGCTGTAAAAATTTTGTCCGCATTGTTCCAAAGCTCCACAGCAAGCGAAGAAACTGTCTGTACAGCAGCATTCGCAACTATGGGGGCCGTGCTCAGGATCCCGTTTGCCAAACTGGTCAGCAGTTGTCCGCCCGTATCCACGATCTGGCCTGTGTTGTCCTGCAGATACAGGGCAAAATTCTGCACAGCACCTGCTGCCTGTGTGGCAAGAGAGGGAATACCGTCGGAAATTCCGGTTGCGATGTCGTCCACAATATGACCACCCGCCTGCATCAGACCGTTTGCACCGGACGTCTCAAAGGCCTCCTGCAGCCGTTGCACCCACCCAGAAGCAGCTGTTACGAGTTTTCCTTCCGTCTCCGTCAAACCTTCTGTAAGCGTTCCAAGCAGCTGCGACCAATTGTCTTTCAGGGTTTCAATGCGGCCGCTCATTGTCTGGCTCTGGGTTTCCATTGCGTTATAATAACGCCCGCCCTCTTCGGATGCCTTTTGCAGGGCCGCGGTCAGCAGATCATAACTGATGGTCATGTTCTGCACTTCGGCGGTGCTTTTTCCCGTGTAGTCGGCCAGAATGCCATAAATATCAATGCCAGCCATTGCGAATTGCTTGATGTCCGCAGCGCTGGCTTTGCCCACGTTTTTGATCTGCTGCAGGTTCGCAGCCATACGGGACAAAGCATCATTGCCTCCACTTGTAGCCGATACTGCATCGCCCAGTGCCAGAATCGTGCTGCGGGCCTTGCCCGCGTCTACGCCTGCGCTGATAAGCAGCTGGTTTGCCTGAACCAGCGAATCAACATTCAGCGGCGTGTGTGCTGCATCCTGCTTGATCTGGTTCAAAACGGCCTGCGCCTGTTCTGCGGATCCAAGCATGTTGGTATACGCAACGCGGTATTTTTCCATTGCCTGGTTGAAATCCGCGCCTTGCTTCACCACGCCTTCTCCAAAAGACGCAAATTTTCCTGCAAGGCTGGTGATTGCCGTTGCGATCAGTTGTGATTTTGTAAAAGCACCTGTCAGCGTCTTACTCAACCCGGAAAAAGGCACGGAGAGGCTCTCTGTTTTAGCGGAGGCACGTTCCATTTTCCGGCCAACATCTTCCACTGAAACGCCTACAGCTTCCAGCGATTTCCGACATTCGTCCAGTTTCTGCCTCTGTTCGGCTATCTTTGCGCTGTATTTCTGCGCGCTTTGGGACGATGTGCCGTATTGTGCAACAGCCTTGTTAAAAGCGCTCTGATAGCCGCCCAGTGAAGCTGCCAACGATTTGTATTGCGACTTCATTTCAGTAACTGAGGCTGCCGTCTTGGTTTTGGCTTGTGAAATGCCACGCTCAAATTCCGAGGTATCCATTCCAAGCTCAACCGAAAGAGTAAAAAGATTCAAAAGCAAGATCTCCTTTCTAAAATTTTATATTGTAAATTTATCAAAAACCGACAACTTTACAGCTCTATTATACCATATTTCTGCCATTTCTCCAACGAAAAAGCACTATTCCGCCGGGCAAAAATCAACGATATTTCATGTGAAAAATGCCCCCTCCCGGCGGCGTGTCGAGAGGGGGCGAAGTTACGGATTATTTCGGGCAGCAATGCTGCTCTTGGGGTTTCGTGGATCGTCCAATGGTGCCCAGACCTTTGGCAATGTTTCCACGTCACGCGGATCCAGCGCCGCCAGCAGTCCGCCCGCCTTGCTGATTGCGGTGCAAACTGTCACATTGTAATCCTTCAACGCTGCTTCCACCTCTGCCTGATCTTCTGGCGGCAGTTTTGCAACGATGTGCCCAATACGCAGATCCAGAGCGACAACAGCATTGCGGGCAGTGCACATTTCGACCTCGATTCTGTGATAGACTTCCTCCACGTAGGCCGGTGTGCGGGGTTTGGACTTCATATGTTTCAGTAAGTTCAGTTTCACGGTAAGTACCTCATACATTGGGGACGCCTTTGCATCCGGTTCTAAAAATTCAGATTTTGCCCAGCGGTTCAAGCTGCGTCTGACCGTCACACTGCTTCAAAATAGCGTCAGCAGCGCGCACTTTTTCAGTGATCGCCCGCGCTCTGGCTGCTTCACGCTCCCGAAAACGCTTGATTTCTGCACGCCCCTTCTCGCCGTCAGACGGCCTAAAATAGCCGCCGGGCGGCTCCGAAGTGTACAGCACCATCAGACCTTGCGCCAGCTCCCGGGAAGCCTGTGCGCGGCGCTCTCGCGGTGTGATGCCAAGCAGGCGGTCAATCTCGCCGCCAGATAATGCGTGTTCTTCGCCTTGCGGCAGAATGTCAAAAATTTTCACAGTTTGCCCTCCATTCGGATTTCCGTTGTGATATAATGGAGGCGGGGAGACATTAAAATTGCAATGCGTCGACCCGCTCTTGCCGCCTTGTGTGTTCGCAGCACACAGGGCGGTTTTCCATTTTTACGGTTCATTTTTTCAAGCTTCCACCCGGCCCATACGGCAGCAACAAACGGTAAACCATCTGCAACACACGCACGGGAATGCTTTGCCCGTGCTGCAGAATGGATAGAATACTGGCCATGTATGTTTCGCCCTCCGCGGTGAAGTGGTACGGTTCCCGGCGGGCACGGTTGATATTTTTCATGATACACCCCCTGTGATTTCCAAAAATCGCTGGCGCTCTTTGTCAAAAGTGATTGGAATTTTGCCGGTACGGCCCTCCTTGTTTTTTGCCAAAATCGCCAAATATTGCGAATCATCGTTTGATAACAGCAGCACCGCGTCGGCGTCCTGTTCCAACTGGCCGCTTTCTTTCAAATCTGCGGTGGACGGTGCAGCGTGCGCCGCGTTGCGGTTCAGCTGCGCCAGCGCAACCACAAGGATGCCGGTGGTCTGTGCCAGTTCGTGCAGACCCATGCTGATACTCGTCACCGCTTGGTAACGGTCCTTCGCCCGGCCATCCGCCAACAGCTGCAAATAGTCCACAAAAACAACGTCCGCCCTCATTCGCTGGGCCTGCGCTTTAATCCACGCGGTGCCTTTGCCCGCCGCCGATTTGATAAACAATGGCCACTTGTGCAGCTCTGCCAGAAAATCCAGCTCGTCCACCGGCACGGCCTTGCGCTTCACATCGGCCAGAGACGCACCCAGACGGTTGGCAATCACACGTGTGGTTAAGGTTGCCGCGTCCGTCTCCAATGAAAAAAAGCAAGTTCGGCACCCGCTTTTCGCCATGTTGCAGGCAATTTGGAGTGCAAAAGCCGTTTTGCCTGCGCTCGGTCTACCACCAACCACGAAAAAGTTTCCGGGCGACAGGCTGAGATTTCGGTCGAGGACGGAAAGTCCGGTGAGTATGTAGTGAGGCTGCTCGTCTAAGTGTCTCACGTAATCGTTCGCCAGCTGGCCGATGGACTGAAAATCCGGCTCGCCGCGGTCAAGGGTCAGGGCTTCGCCCATCTGGGAATATAGATCAGGTAGATCAGCAAATGTGGTCAAGCTGCTTGTGATCTGCACTGCGATACCTTGAACCCGGGCAAGTGCTGCCTGCTCCTTCATGATCTGCACCCAGCTTTCCACGTTTTCCCTCGTGATCCGAACACATTCGGCCTCGCACTCAGACGCACACACCAGAACCGTATCCTTCAAATTCGGGTATTTCGCGCAGACCTGAACTGTGTCCAGCGTTCCCTTTAACTCGCAGAAACCGGATAGCGCCGCAAAAACGGGCTGCAGATCCGCTGGGAAGTCATCAATGTTTAGAGCTGACAACGATTCCGGGGCAAATTCCGGTCTGATCATCAGAGCGCCCAAAAACACTCTCGCAGTGTTCATTCCAACACCTCCCAGCGCTGTTCCTGCTGGCCTTTAGGCTTGTTCCGGGCCTCCCGGCGGGCTGCCACATCGCCCAGCGTCCGCACACCGTCTGCCTGCCAGCCGTTCAGAATGCCATCTACGTACTTCCACGACCGATGCCCAGCCTGTGCAGCCTCATCAAAGGCAGCACAGAGCATATCCGCCGGGAATGTTTTGCGCCACTTCTGCAGCTTGTCCAGCGCAGAGCGCGGGAAGTCCCCAACGGCCTGCTGATAATGCTGAACGATTTTTGCGAGTTCCACATCGGTGCGAGAATCGGCAGTAGTTGGTGGTGTATCTGTAGCTGTAAATGTAGATATATCTGTATATGTAGGGTGCAAATGCATACATTCGGATGTGCTTGCATCCGTCTGCATTTCAAGCAATGCGTTTGCATCCATGCACACACCGTCTGAATCTTCCTTCTGCATTTGCTTTTCCCACCGCGCTTTAGCTGCATCGGAATTTTTCTTTGACTTCTCACGATATTTTAAAAAGTCTTTGTCTACGCCGTCTTTCATTGACCGCCAAAGCCCGCGCATCCCACGGTCTGCATACTGGGATGGTTCAATTCCTCTATCAGCATAGCTGTACAAATCTCGGACAATCAGCCCGATTTCTTCATTCGTGTAGTCCTGCTTCAGACTTTCCAGCCAAACAAAGCGTAAGACAATGCTTTCGGGACTTTTTTCTCTCAAGTCCATCACCTCGCCACTTGCCGGACACCCTGCACGGTCTGGCTCTGCGCCGCCGGGGGAGGATCACCCGCCGCAAAATATTTTGCCAGCGAATCCAGATTGATAAGCCAGCGATGCCCTGCCACCACGAAGCGAATTTTTCCAGTGCGCGCCAAGTTCCTGATATAGTACGGTGACACGTCATAAAGCTTTGCAGCTTCCTTTACTCCCGCCATGCGTGGATACAGGATTACATTCTCCATTTTACGCCTCCCGGTTTTCAGCCAAATGCTGCCGCTGGGCCTTCATGCGCTCAAGGGCCTCAAAACACTCTTCTTTCTCGTTCGCTGTGAGTTCTGTTCGGAGCCTGCGAGTCAGCGCCCCGTCCGACAGGCCAAGCTCTGCTGCCAGTTGCCACTGGAAGAAGCCTGCATTCTGCACGGCCTCTCGAACGTCTCGATTTGGTCTGTCAATTCTGGAAAATTGGTTCATGAAATTTCCCTTTCCGCCCTTGTCAATCACAGACGAAGGCTGTATACTAAGATTGCAACAGCTGCGTTTTCAGCTGTTGCTGCAACCATGATACAAGATTTCAACACATTGGTCAATATTACCAACATGTAGTTCTACTACAAAAAATTTTCTCGCAATGTAAACATTTTTCACATTCATTCAAAAGACAATTTGCTAGTTTATTTTTGTTAGTTTTTCAGATTCATTCAGACGCTTTCAGGAGCTTTCAGCACACGCTTTATATACATTTTGGAATTTCTTAATAGAATATTTTCTATTTGATTTTATGGATTTTTGTTCACTTTATTTACAAGTAAAGCCTCAAATTCACCATTTGTAAAATTTATATGAACACACCAAAAGGAGGTTTTTTATGGCTCAAATCACGAAACGGATTAGAAAAGACGGCTCCACCTCTTATCTGATCCGCGTTTCCGCCGGGTATGCTGTTGACGGACGGCACGTCACCCGCTGCATGACCTATACACCCCCGGCGGAACTGAGCGGGCGCAAGCTCGAAAAAGACGTGCAGCACAAAGCAGATGAATTTGAAGCAGCTATAAAGAAGGGCCTACTGGCCGATTCCAGCGTGAAATTCGATGATTTTCTTGATCGCTGGTTTTCTGAATTTGCCGAAAAGCAGCTGAAACCGAAAACCGTTTCCGACTACCGCAGAATGCGCCCGCGTGTATCGGCAGCATTGGGGCACATGCGCCTTGATGAAATCCGGCCCGCGCACTTGATGAGTTTTTATAAAAATCTCGATGAAACCGGCGTGCGGCAAGATTCAACCTTTGTGGCTACACCCGCACTGCTGAAAAAATTGCCGCGGGGCAAGCGGACCGCCATACGGAAAGTCGCCGGGATAGGCGAAGAAACCGCACGAGGCCTGTGCAACGGCAAGCCAGTCAGCCGCCAGACTGCCGAGAAGGTAGCCGCTGCCGCCGGGATGATTTTCTCCAAAGCGTTTACCGAACACGTCCGGGCGGGCGGAAAGCTCAGTGGATCCACACAGCAGCACTATCACCGGATGTTGTCCTCTGTGTTTGCCCGTGCTGTAAAATGGCAGTTGCTGCCAGAAAGCCCCTGCCAGCACGTAGAGGCTCCCAAAGCAGCGGAAGCGGATGTAGATGTGCTGGAAGAAGAGGACGTTGCAAAGCTGCTGGAAGCCCTGCAGGACGCGCCCACACAGTTTTCCGTTATCACGCAACTTGCTTTATTCACCGGCGCACGGCGGGGCGAGATCTGCGCTCTGCGCTGGTCAGATATCAACCTCACCACCGGTGTAATCTCAATCGGGCGCACAGTCCAGTACATCACCGGGCAGGGGCTTGTATTTACCGCTCCCAAAACAAAGCGCTCTAAGCGGTGCATCCGTGTGGGCGCTGCATGTATCGCCCTGCTGCGTGAATACCGCTTGACCCAAAAGGCCGAACGGCTCAAGGTCGGTTCTGCGTGGGCGCGCACCGTGCAGATCGAAGGCGGAAAGGTCGTGCCGAACGATCTTCTGTTTACAAAATGGAACGGCATACCTCTGGATCCAAACCGCATTACATCATGGTTCCCGCACTTTCTGGCCGCTCATGATCTCCCGGCGGTGCACTTTCACAGCCTGCGGCATTCAAACGCCAGCCTGTTGATCGCCGCTCATGTCCCGATCACCGCCGTGTCTGGCCGCTTGGGGCACGCACAGACCAGCACCACGCTGAACATTTATGCATCCATGATCCAGAGTGCGGATGCAGCGGCAGCGGACGCACTGGAAGGTGTGTTTGACCGAATCCAGGAAAAGAACCACGCATAAAGCAAAGCAGCTCACAAGGGGCGATTCCGCCGGGCTTGTGGGCTGCTCTTTTTTCGCTTGCACAAATTTGCACAGCTCTGAACAGGGAAGGGAACACGACAGCCGGTGCCAGACCTTGCCCCGGCGGGGTTCAGGCAAAAGAAAAAGGCCTGCTCAAAAATGAGCAGACCCAGCTTCAAAATCACAGTTTTTTGAAAAATAGCGCGCAAATAGCGCGCAAAACGGCCTTTTGAAAGGCATTGTAAAACAAGAAATCCCACGATTTACACCGTGTTTTCAACGGTCAATCGTGGGATTTTACTTGGTGCGATGGAAGGGACTCGAACCCCCGGCCTACTGATTCGTAGTCAGTCACTCTATCCAGCTGAGCTACCAACGCATACGTTCCGTCCGGAACAAGA
>QWCK01007677.1_pt1 | contig 19204 bp, 19 predicted proteins | sample 1972571 | NCBI WGS metagenome assembly QWCK01 (sample SAMN09866710, study PRJNA288562) | Human gut metagenome isolate term2_stool, whole genome shotgun sequencing... | isolation source: gut | host: Homo sapiens | place: USA: California
CAAGAACTCGCCCACCACCTCTTCTATATGCGCCGCATCAAGTATCTTTTCTATAATGGCCTTGGGTATCATTTCATCCTCTAATCATGTTTGGGGTTATAAAAAAAATGCCTCAGCCGACTGGCTTCTCAGCGGGTCGGCCAAGGGCTTCTACTTAGTCACTTGTTATTTAGAGGATTTGCTAAGTATCTCTTAATTCTGCAATGAACTCCGATTTCAGGACATACCAACAACGACCCATCTTATGAGCTGGGATAAGACCTTTTTCGATGCGCTTCCTGATGGTACACTCCTTGCGTCCGAGCATAAGGGCGATGTCGGGCACGGTATAGACCGTGTCCGAGGTGTTAAGTACTCCATGACTGGCAGCCATGAAATCAGTCATGCTCGCTTTCCGTTTCCCATTCTTTCTTTCCGTAGAAATCAATGGGGAGTTTTTCTTTCCATTTTCCTTCATCTGTTTCCTTGTTTAATTCCTGTTTACGTTCCTCTGATGATACTGCATAGATGGCCAGCCGGCAGCCATAGCTGTTGTAGCTGTAATGGATGAACTTACCAGCGATGGCTCCCCAAGAGCGGTTGTAGTCGCTGATCATGTTCACAAAACTGTGACGCTTGTCCAGTGATACATTGGTGATCTTCAACTGGCCTACATGAATTTCCCTAATCCATGTCGTTGGATGGATAACTCTCTCTACTTTTGGCATAATCTTCTGATTTTAAATGAGGGCAATATTGCACTGAGATCCAAAAGAGAATGAGCATCTATCTTGCTGAGGGAATATCAAAAATGCAAAAAATCCTTCCATGGCTTCCGTTTCATCGAATGTAGAATTTCTGATTTCCCTTTTTGGGTCAAAATGGTTTGACAGGAAACAGAAATTAAATTTTTGCTACAAAAATATAAGCAAAAATGGTAGAAAACGAAAACCAATCAGCTTAAATCGACCAACCAACCAAGTATTTAACGTTACCCAACGCTTCCTATGAAGAAGGAGAGAGACTGCTTTTGTCAATCATCTGACGGACACGAATGGAATATTCATACTCAACAGGAATTTTTGATAAGGTTCAAGATTTTCTCCGCCATCGAGGCTACAAGGCAAACAAAAACGCCTGTGGACGACCGCAAGGGTAAGTTGCGGTGCGCCACAAGCGTTCACGTTATGAAGAATAAAAAAGATTTCATGAGGAGTCCTCATGAGGGGATGTTTCTTTTGAGGATGCCAAAGAGGCAGGGGGGGGCTATTTCATCTTCTTGCCCTCATACGTCATGCTGTCCAGCAGACGTGCGGCGGCGGCAGCGGTGCGGGTGGGCAGTGGCGAGTAGAGCAGACGGGTGGTCAGCTCCTGTGCCTCTGGGCTGAGCAGCCAGCGCAGAACGCTCACCGTCTCCTGTGCCTCATGATATGACCGCAAGGCGTAGCTCTGCTCCTGATACACCAACACCCAGGTGTAGCAGCTGATGGGGTATGCCCCGGCATCGGTGGCGTTGGTGATGTCGGTGGCATTGCCCTCCTGTTCGGCAGCAGCCATGATGCTCTCCTGCGTGGGCAGCACAAACGTGCCGGCGGCATTGCGCAGCCATGCCCGTTGCGTGTCGAAGGCGGTGGTGTATTCCGTCGCCACATAGCCGATGCTTCCTGGTATGCGTTCCACCAGGCCTGCCACGCCAGTATTGCCATTGGCAGCCACGCCCACCTTGCAGCCTATCTTCTTGCCCACGCCCATAGCGTTTTTCCATGCGTCGCTCACCTTTGAGAGATACTGGGAGAACACGTAGGTGGTGCCGCTGCCGTCGAGACGGAACACGGGGGTAATCTCCCGGTCGGGCAGTGATAGCTTGGGGTTCACCGCTGCAATGCGGGCATCGTTCCACTTCACGATTTTACCCATGAAGATGTCGGCCAGCAGTTCGCCCGTCAGCCGCAGGTTGTCCGTACCCTTCAGGTTGTAGGCCACGGTCACGGCACCCATACAGGTGGGCAGTGCCAGCACCTTTCCCGGCAGGCTGTCGCGCTCTGCTTTGGTGGGCAGCACGTCCACGCCCGCAAAGTCGATCTGTCGGCGTTGCAGAGCTTTCAGACCCCGCTCCGAGCCGATACCGGCATAGGTCACGGGTACGTCGTTTTTCTCCCAGTACAACTCGAACGCTTTGTTGTAGAAAGGCAGGGGCAGCGTTGCTCCGGCTGCCGTCACCACCGTCTTGTGCGAGGCAGCCGATGGAGCCTTCACCACGCTCCCGTTCTCCGCATGAGTGGTGATGGAGAACATACAGAGCATCAATAAGATATTTTTTACTTTGAACATTGAACTTTGAACTTTGAACTTTGAGGTTTGAACTTTGAACTTTGAGGTTTGAACTTTGAGGTTTGAACTTTGAGGTTTGAACTTTGAGGTTTGAACCGAAGGTCACAGACCAACGGAAAGTAATGAGCATGATGAATTATGAATTGTGCATTGTTCATTAAAACGCATATTCAATATTTCCCGAATGTCCATTCACCTGCAAGGTCTGACGGGCATCGCTGTCAAACTTCATCAGCGTGGGCATAAAGCCGATACGCTTCTCGGGTGTCACGTCGGCATTGTACAGGCGAAAATAAAAATTTCCCTGCACTGCCGTGGTGTCTATCTCCACGAACTGCCCCGGCACGTTCTGTTCCAACGACACGGATAAGAGCTTCTTGCTGGAAAACGGATTTTTGCCACTGAGTATTTGCACACGCATGTGGTGAATGTCGGGATAGGTCTTGTCTGTGTAGAAGAAGCGGGCTTTAACGTGTCCCGGCTCTGTAGGCATCGGCTCGCCACCTTCCGACTCGTCGGGTGTCATGAGTTTCTGTCCAGGCAATTGCACGAAGGTGAAGTCACGCTGCTGGCTCAGGTCCACGTTCATAGAGAAATCGGGCTGGTCGGCTCCTTTGCGGAAGCCCTGCAACACGCCCTTCGCTTCTGCGCGGACGCGGTAGGTGCTGTTCGTCAAACCCCTATCCTTAAATAGACTTGCTGTCTTACTAGAAAAACTCTGACCATCCAGCATGAAATAGCAAGAGTCATACGAATAGGGCTCTGCCACCGTCAGATGATAGTAGCCGCCGTCCAAGGGCTCGTCGTTATAGCTGCAACCCGCAAGCAGCACCACGGCCGTTGCCGTGAGAAAGATTTGATTGAGTATTTTCATTCTTTACAATATTTTGGTAGAAACAAGGCGGAGTTGCCAGCAGAGTGTGCGGCACACCACCTTGTTGTTATGATTCCTCCGACCGATAGCATTTTTGTCCAAGTGCATGATAACAGTCCGGATGGAAATAATGATGCATTGTGAATTATGCATTATGAATTATCTCATCATTACTTTCGCTGTCTTGTTTCCAGCTTTCACCACCAACAGTTGGTTCTTGGGCAAGTTACTGATGTGGGTGGTTTCGCTGGTTGCCACAGTGTTGGCCACCGTCCTGCCAATGGCGTCGTACACAGTGATGCGGCTGCCTTTCACGCCGCCCACATACAGCTCGCCACCATCTACCTTCACGGGCAAAGGCTGATTGGCGGTTGTGGTCTCGATGCCGCTCGTGCCGCCTTTCACCGTCAGGGAAAAGTCATCGAGCAAGAGGTCGCCAGAACTAACTTTCACTCCAATTAATAAATATTTCATCTTGCTCTTGTCGTAGGTATAAAATTTGCTTGGAGCATATCTTGCCAAACGGTCTCCAAAATCATAATCGACAGTAGCGAACTTCCAGTCTCCCTCTATAGCCTCTCCATTTGTGACTATGCCTTGTGAATCTATGCCTTGGTCTGCCACAGCATCTACATTACCTATTTCATCGCTGTCGGAGGAGTGCCACATTCCAATGCAATATTTCCATTCTATAGGCCTCCCTTTATAGTTTTTCGCCTTGATTACTTTGTACCAGAAAGAAAACGTATATACCTTATCTAACCCTGTAACAGAGGCATCTATACACTGTATCTCATTACCTCCACTTGGATAACCTTCGGAAGCATACATCATATACAGCGCTGCGTTGCCGGAATGAGCTTCGGAGACAATTGTGCTGAAATGAACATCCCCTTCTTCATAATCAAATGGATTATACCAGCCTGTCGGACGAATGATACCGTTTACCTCATCAATGACGATTGTCTCACCTTCAAACCCTGGATTACTAAGTAGATTCTCCTGCGCATTAACAACAGTTGCGCTGCCAAGTAGCAGCATGGCAAAAAGTAAATTTTTGGTTTTCATTTGTTTTTCTTTTTAATTAAACGTATCAAAGGATGGTAAGCCAACCTTGGCTGGCCTACTATCCTGAGAATATTTTATATTTATCTTACCCAAGCCTGAGCCGTCCAGACTGTTTTTAATCTGGGGTTGAACGCACCTTTATAATTGACAGCCTCAATGCCGGAGAGAGAATAGGCCCCCGTCATGGCAGGATTGTCAAGCGGTATCAAAGCCTTAGTCTTGTAATTGCCCCATGGATTGTTAAGTTTGATGAGGCTATAATCCGTCAGTCCCACATTGGAAGCCGATGGGGTAAAGGTATCATTCGTAGCTTTGTCGGCACTGAAGTTAATACCAGCTACCTGTCCATTTGAAGCAGCACAAATAACATTGTTTTCTAAAACATAGTTAGAGTTCTTGGTTTCTCTCAGAATGCCTCTCGGAAAACCATAGACCACACTGTTGATCAATGTGAACTCACAGTTGCGACGGAAATCAGCGCAAGACTTCAGAGCAGTTCCACTTTCACCAACCTGCGCTACCTGTCCTTTTGTAGTTCCTTTTATCGTCAAATTGCTCAATACGGGATGAGTGAAGGGAGTCTTTGTAGAACCAAGTTTGTCATTGTCACATTCGATACCATTCGGGTCTTTCGAATATTTCATGGTAGGCTCGATGGTGACCAGCGCATACTGGATAGTTCCTGTGTACCCCCAGTCGAAGTCGAGACCATCGTCGTCGGTGGCAGTGGAAACAAGGTACTTGCCGTTGACGCATCCGCCGAAGAACTCGAAGGCATCGTCGGCACCATGAAATGCCTGGCAGTGGTCGAGCCGCGTACCACGACCCACGCCACCGAAGGTGAAGGCGTTCAGCTCATTGTCGGCAGCAATGCTGGCACCGGCATATTCCACGCGTACATAGCTCAACACGCCAGAATTGTCGTTGTCGTTCGTACCGCCGAAATGGATGTCCACGCCTGCGGGTGCTGTGGATGCGTCGATGCCCTCAATGGCACACTCCGTGCCCTGATTGACAACAGCCTTGCCAAGAATGACGAGACCGCCCCATCCGCCTTTCTGTCCATTTTGGGCTGTGAACACGATAGGCTTATCGGCTGTACCCTGAGCCATGATTTTGCACCCACGGGTGATGATTAGAGCAGAAGCCATGGTGTTTTCACTGTTGTAAAGACCCTCAATGCGTGTACCCGGCTGAATGGTGAGCGTGGCACCGTTGGTGACGTAGGTTTTTCCACTGAGCTGATAGGTGACATTGCTGTACAACGTCTTGTCAGCACTGATGATACTCGACAGCGTTTCCGTTGCACGTACATTGTTCACTACAGGGATTGTTTCGTCCTCATTTGAACACGAAGTCATTGTGACTCCCACTGCCATGACTGCTACGAGGAGCATGGCGAACTTTTTAAAATTCTTCATAATAGAATGAATTTAGTTAATAAATGATTATTAATAGATGCCTCGGGACCGTCAAGGATGAAAAGTTCCACTGTTGTTATCTTACTTGGCTGGACTTTCTCGTATCTGGTCCTTTTGCATACTATCTCGAATTGATGTAGTACCCTTACGGGTGAATTAAAGTTGATAACTTACCGTCAGAGAGAGATTCACCCCCTTGTTGATGCGGCTGATGACCCAGTCACCGGGGGTATAGTCCATACCCTTGTCCGTCCAATCGACAATATCCGACCAGTTGCCACTTGTATCGATGTACCCGTGGCAGTTGCGGTAGAGGATGTAGTCTTCGTGAAGCAGGTCACTGGCATTGAACTTCACCTCAAGCCGATTTTTCAGGAACTTGGCGGCAAGTTGTAGGTCAAGCACATTGCGCGGATTCTCGTAGATGTCATACGCGTCATTCTCCGCTGATAGTAGCAGACTGCGTCCTTTACGCCCATAGTTGACTGTAGCGCTAAACTTCTTACCGAAGTAGCCCAACCCCGCGTTCACGGTGTAGGGCGACATTCCCATTAATGGGCGTCTGCGATTCTTATAACTGTTCTGTATGCTCTCATCGTAGTTGAGTTTCACTGTACCATCGATAATCGAGAAGTTGCCCGTGAACCAAAGGTCACGGAGGAAGGAGCCAGGCAGCAGGAATCCTAACGACTTGCGCACGTTCAGCTCGATGCCCTTGGCGGTGGCTTCGGGCAGATTGGCATGAATCTCGTCGTAGTTGTGACCGTCCTGTCTTAGCCAGGTATAGACCTCTGCCGGATCCTTGAACTTCTTGTGGAATAGGCTCAATGAGACCACCTCGCCCAGGGATGGGTACCACTCGAAGCGCAGGTCCCAGTTGGTGATTTTGGACTGCTTGACGTAATCTCCAAATTTTGTATAGGTAATCATGCGGTCTTCCACTCTATAGTATGGGGTGAACGTGAGTTCACGGAACTCAGGGCGGGCAAGGGTCTTGCTGAAGGCCAGGCGGGCGTTGAGCGTGGGCGTGATGTTATAGACCAAGGTGGCAGCGGGCAGCCAGTCGGTGTTTTTAATGGAAATAGTAGTGTCGTTCCAGTTAACACTCGTAGAAGTCAGGATGGCTGTTCTCGTGGTGGTGCTTGTTTGGGCATCCTCCATACGCACGCCAGCGGTGAGGTGGAGACGGTTGAAGAAAGTGAAATCGCCCATCAAATAGGCGGCATGCACGTCCTGGCTGCCCTCGTAATAGTCAGCGTATGAACCCATGATGCCGACCGGCGAATATACCGCAAAGCCCTGTTCGAACCATTTGGGATTGAAGGCATCGTTGAGGGGTAAGCCTTTATCCGGTAATTGGCCGGTAGGGCTTGTTATGTGGGGCTTGATGTACTGCTGGAAAAAGTCGGACCGGCGAAAGGTACCCATGTAACCAGCCTTGACACGCTGCTTGTTGCCTGCCACCTCGAAAGGATGCTCCACGTTGACTCCTACGGTCTTCTTGCTTTCGTTCAGGTCGGAATACATCAGATGACCACTGGTAAGATCAAATTGACTGGCGCTGCCACTGGCAGGTCTCCAGCCAAAGATATTCGTCGTATAGCGGTCACCTACCATATTCGCTTCGACCAATGCAGTGTTGGGGTTGGTGCGGTTCACCTTGTTGTAGGAGGCATTCCAGGTGAGGATGAGCTGATCCTCCCAGAACTTGTGCTCGCCGTCCATCTGTGTCTGGAACATCAACGTGCGCAGCGGGTTGCTGTAGAGCTCTCTGGTCCACCATGCGGTGTAATCGGTGACGATAAATCGGTCGGTGGTGGTGTGGGTGAAGCGGTTATTGAAGAGATTGCGCCACGTAATTTTGTGGTTGCGCGCCTGCCAGCCCATGTTGAGTACGGCACCGGTGGCGGTGACGAAGTTGTAGGCTCGGTTGGTACGGAAGAGGGAGTCGGCGCTGATCATTCGTGCCTCCTTGATGTTGTGGATGGTCTGCTCGTTGCGGTAGGTCAGGGCGAGCACAGCGCCGAGCTTGTGGCCGTTGTGCAGGGTGATGGGAATGCCTGCCGTGAGCGAGTAGGTCTGCAGCGGCAAGGCCTTGTACTTGAAAAACTGGATGGGGTTGCGCTGTGCGGCGTTCTTGCAGTACACGTCAGCTGCCTCGGCGGAATGGTCCTCGGTGGCCCACTTGCGATCCTTGATATTGCCGAAGAGATAGTCGGAGGCGTAGTTGATGCCCGTCTCCATGGTTTTGCCGGTGGAAATGGTATTGATACCCGTGCCGATGCTCACGTTGAGAAACTTCTTGGTGGGCACGGACAGCGTGTTGACCTCCACCAATCCGCCCGTGAACTCGGCGGGCAAGTCGGGGGTGAAGGTTTTTGCGATGGTCACCTTGTCCACCAGTCCGGCGGGGATGACATCGAAAGAGAAGTTGCGCTTGTTGGGCTCAGTGCTGGGCAGGGCAGCCCCGTTGAGCTGCACGTTGTTGTAACGTTCGCTCATGCCGCGCACCACCACATATTTACCCTTGTCAATGGTGACGCCGGAGACGCGGCCCAAGACCTGCGCCACGTTGTTGTCGGGGGTCTTACGAATGAGGTCTGCACTGATGCCATCGCTCATGGCCATGCGGTTCTTCTGCTGGGCGAGCAAGGCGTTGGGGATGAAGTCGAGCTTGGTGGTTCTGCCGCCGTGCACCTTGACATCGGAGACACGCATCTTCTGATAGGAGATGCACGAGGCCTCGACGGTGAACGAGCGGCTGGGCAGACCGGTGATGGCGTAGTGGCCCTTGAGGTCGGTGACGCCTCCCTTGCCGCTCATGCCCACCACCATGACGGTGGCGCCGATGACGGGGAATCCCTCCTTGTCGAGCACCGTTCCCGCAATGGTGCCACGCCCTGTAGTAGCAGAAGCCTGTCTCTGAGCGGTTGGTGTGAGCTGTGGCTTGTTGGCATCTTTATAGACTACGTACGACTTGGCTCCTGCACCTTTCCTGTAGCTGTAAGGTGTGGCGGCGAGTGCATTGGCGAGATCGTTCTCTGGGCTTTTGACTGTTGCTGTGGGGGTGTTTGCTGTTGTGGTCATACTGCTGGCAGATGTTGCATTGGCGCGTAATGACGGCCATACGACCAGACCTCCTACCAGCAGCAGAAACCCTGCGATAAAGGATTGGGGAAAAGTGTAATTCCTTTTTTTCATTGTTTTGTTTATGTTTATTGATATTCTTGTTTTGTCGTAGGGGCGTGATTCATCACGTTCCGCTTTTGATATCGTCCGCTTGTCGTAGGGGCGTGATTCATCACGTTCCGCTATTAATATCGTCTGCATGCCCTTACCGAGTTGAGATGATGATGGCATTGCCCAGGTCGGCATACTGCACATTAAAAATGACGCAGATATCATTCATCACGTTGGTCACGGTGGGACGCGCTGCGGTGGCTGAATAGTTGATGCGGGCGGAGGCATCGATGGCATTGTCGCGAATGACGATCTCCTTGCCGAAGTGGCGACGTATCTTGTCGCAGAACTGCTGTCGCGTGGCATCGGTTAGGCGAAACTCATGACGTTGCCATTCAGTCATGTCGTTCACGTCTACCTGATGTACCGTTGCCCGTGCTGTCCTGGCATCGTAGGCGATTTGGTCGCCGTGACGATAACGGCCGAAGGAGTGTCCACCGTGGGCTTTCTTCACCTCGACACATCCGCTACTCACGGTAATCTCGCTGATAGCCTGCCCAGGATGGGCGAACACATTAAAAGATGTGCCGTGAACTACGGCGTGGAGCTGTCCGGCTTCGACAGTGAACAGGCGGGCAGAATCGGTGGCGACATCGAAGAATGCTTGTCCGCTTAGAGCGACCACACGGGAAGAACGTCCAAAATCGTCGGCGATGGAGAGGGAACTACCAGCCTGGAGATCCACCCGCGTGCCGTCGGGCAGGGTGATTGTGGTATCGGTGACACAGTGAGCCAACTGCTGTAGGCGATGCTGCGGAACAGGCTGCAGGTCAAGCCAGGTGAGCATGATGCCTACACCGAAGAGGATCAGCACCGCTGCTGCAATGCCAAAGAACCTGGGCCTTGCCGTCCGTGGTGAACCCACGATGTTGAAGCCCAGTCGAGCAGACAGTGCCTTTCGGGTCATGTGCTTGCATTGCTCAATTTGCCAGGCTTTCAGTGGAGAGATCCTTGTCGGGGAATCTTCCGGCATGTCGTCTTCAAGGTCATCTGCCTGGAGAGAGGTGTCAGAAGACGATGTCATGTACTTATTGTAGAAGTCGCAAGCTTCCTTGGCGTGCTTCCTCTTTTCCTCGTTCATATACTCATTCATAATCAATCCATAATTAGTTTACATTGATCGGAAATCATGATGTTGAGTTCTTAACCGAACTCTGGTTTCATTTTCCATGAAGGGCATTGATGCTCCCAGTGCGCAGGCATGACGTCCGAATGGTACTCAAAAATGAGATGCCCCTCTATATATAATACCGAAGAAAAGGGGTGACCTTTACCGCAAATCACGTTACAATCATGTTAAGTTTTCTCTTGTCCTTATTTTAAAGGCTTTCCAGAAGAAAGGGCCGCATGAACGCTTCTATTTTTTATAACAGATTATTCATAAAATTGTATTGATATTTTAATAATCCCAAACTACCTTTGCCGCATGTTAATCTATGAACAGCGATCGATCGTAGGTGAAACAACGGAAATGGATGATCTTGAAGCGCTCCGGATGATTGCATCAAGATGTGAAGGGTGGCAGAAGGCTTTTTCCACTCTATACACACGGTATGAGGATACTCTAATTACCTATTATTGCAGGACGCACGGCAAGGAGGCTGCCAGCGACATGGCGCAGTCTCTGTGGCTTACCCTCCTGGAAAGAGCAGAAGAATTGACGCATCTCGAATCGTCGGACGGGATTAAGGGTTTCCTGATGAACTTAGCCCGCTGTCAGGTCATCGACCTATACCGAAAAGAAGCACTGCAAAAAAAGTACGGTCTGGCATCCTTGGATGATAAAGAACAACTTAAGGTCGCCGTGAACAGCATGGAGGATGAGTCGGCGGATGCCTCAGGTGGCATAGCCAGTCGGGAGATTGAATCCATCGTCTTGAAAGTATTGAATAGATACAGGAAAAGGGAACAAATCGTGTTCCGCAAAATGGCGGAGGGCTGCCCTGCCCGTGAAGTGGGCAGGATGGTAGGCTATACGGAAGCCACTGTCTATAAGAAATATAGCCTCATGCGCAGGAATATCCGCCTTGCTCTGATTCAAGGTGGCTACATGCTCTTAGCCCTGCTGATGTTTACGGAGTGACACGACCGTAAACTTCGCTCCACTCCATTTCCCTTGTAGAGCACCGCATCGGACAGGGCTTTGTCGAATGCCGGAGTGGCTTGGTTTGTTGACTGATGAATCATGTCAGCCAGGTCGAAAAAGACGTGTGGGTCATTGTCGCGATGGTAGGCTTGCAGGGTGCGGGTGTCCATCGTCTCCACGCCGGACAGCCTGTTCTTCAAGAGGACGTTCACATTCTGGTGGAGGGCATCCATCTTGGACGCATCAACCAGTGTAATCGTGGCAGAGCGCATATTGCTGTATTTCTTTCCCTCATAGTGGCGATAATAGGTCTTGCAGGCCTGCACCAAAGCATCCTTTCCACCGAACAGAATAGGGAATGCCCGAAACGTCGTACTGGGCTTCGGCAAGTACTACCGTGGGCGACCCGATGAGGTACTGGCACTTGTGGCGTAGCTGGTAGAACGTCTCGACATTCGCCATTAGACAGGCATCGAACCAAATGTAGTCAGCCACCTGGTCGGGCAGCAACTTAGCCAGGGCGTCTATCTCTATCAATGGAGAGGTGGTTGCCTCGTTGGGCGTGCCGTCAAGGCCCATATATCGGGTGTTGAGATTTTGACGTGAAGGGACGCTGACCTGCATGATATCGTGCGAATAGCCTCCCGGCAGCCAGCCCGTGGCATGTCCCCACAGCACAAGCCCGAAATGGTCGGCAGGAACAAGCTGCTTAGTCTCACCAATGACACGCACCAGCGTTTCCGCCTTGGCCGAGTTCTCCTCTGGATAGTCTTTAAGGGGTATTTCTTCTCCCTGCCTTGAAATGCGAAACAGCCGTGGTGAAGCATCCTGCCGGTCGAGATAGATCACCGTGTTGCCCACGTCCTTGCTTTTCATTCCCTGCTTGAGCTGACCGACCGCATAATCCACCTGTGAATCCATGGAGTTGTCGGCCATCATATAGACCAGTGTCGTGAAAGAAAGGGGTGTGTCAGGCATTGTACCGTTCTCCTCAGACGAACAGGCGAGGAGGCATGCGGACAAGAGGAGGAGGTGACGAGCCCTATGGGAGAGTGAAAGCCTCATGGGAAATGTGGCGGTTGACAGTGGGTATTGCCACCGGCGGTGAGGGGATAAGCATGATGTTTGCAGACAACTTTTGCCTACCAGGGTCTCAGGTCATGATTCAGCATTATGTTTGGCCGGGTCGGAAAAGCGATGGCCTTATTTCAAGGTCACTTCTAAAAACTGGACAAAACGTAACAGACGTTAATATGATTTTACGGTGGTAATTTTGAACTCACCACAGTTGGAGAGCGTCTCTGACAGGCACCAGGCTGTTGAAATCCACGAAGTCCACCTTTTTATTATAGGTAGCCATGAAGAACCGATTTTCCGGTGTCATCTCTTGCTCTGGCAATTTCTTAATCTGACGGTGCACCATATACATCATGATACGGTGCTTCAGATTCAGCTTCGATCTGTCGATACCTCCACGAAGATGAAAGAGGGAGAGCCTGTCAAACATTTTCTCTGCCACCTGCTCTCGGATTCCCTCCCTGATGCATTCCACGTTGGCCTTGTCACGAGGGTCGGTGATCCCCACGGTGATGACGGCTATCCGCTTTCCCTCGAAATCTGTCACCTTGGCCAGAGTTTTCTTCAATCCCAGCACGCCTCCGGCAAAGAGGGCACCTAAGTAAACAATCTTTCTGTATGAATTGAGATGCTTCACGTGGCAGTAGTCCACGACATCCCAATCCGTCATTTTGCCCAATTCCTTTGCATACCAGCGGGTCGAGCCATACTTTGAACCGTACACGATAATACTGTCAGACATGATGTAATCATTATTTTTTCTGCAAAGATAGATTAATGGATGCAATTAGCATGGAAATACTTGTGAACAAACGATAAATTTGAAACTTGAATGAGAAATAATGATTTAGCCTTATGTCCATCTATGTAATTCCATTCTACAGCTAATGGACTTGGTACTTTTCAACCTCAAAAAAGCCATGTGGCCATAATTGATGCATTTGCGAATGTACGGCTGCTGCTCCCATAAAAAGAGGCACAAAGGTACAGCGACAATGCTTGAGGAAACCTGAAAAGAGCAAGATACAGTCAACGGTGCTGCTTCAAACCTATTTTGAGAAATTGTCGCACAAAAGACATAAATTTGACTACCTTGGCAGTAAAAAGGCAGCCTCAACAAAAATGAGTTTTCCGTATAAAATAGTTAAACAATTCAAAAAGTATTGGAAAAATGTTCTTCTGTAACGAAAATTTCGTAACTTTACGCCAAATTTAAAATGATTCTATATGCTTGTCAGGATAGTTGCAACGAATTTTATGTCATACGGACAGGAAACGGAGTTTTGTATGTTGCCGTCGTCCAATGTTCGTAGGATGGACTGGCACGTCCACCGCCAAGGTCATGGAGCCAATGTGTTGCGCACGGCTGTCATTTATGGTGCCAACGGTGCAGGTAAGTCGTGTCTGGTAAAGGCCCTTGGCCGTCTCCAGACGATGGTAGTAAAGGGCAGTCTGCCTCACACTGCCTTCTGGGATGCCAACAAGTACAATGACTCCAAAATGCCTGTATCCATTGAAGTGGAGTTTGGAACAGAATCTGACCAGTATTCATACGGGGTGAGTTATCGTGATAATCTTTGTATAGAAGAGTGGCTGTATTCTACCGTTAAGAAACCAGTGTGTGTGTTTGAACGCAAATACAATGTGCAGAATGGTAAGACGAACATCAAACTGGCAGCGGACAAGAGGGACGAGGCAAAGAACAGAATATTGGTTTCGCTGCTGGAGGACAACCTTTTGAAAGGTAATGAACTGATGCTTTCCAAACACGATCTTGTAAAGAACAGCCAGATGAAAGATGCTTTTTTATGGCTGAAAAACCAGTTGCATGTCATCTTCCCAAAGACCCGTTCGACATCCATTTTCGATGACAGGTATTCTGACAAAGGATTCAGATCACAGTCCGAAGCACTCATTTCTGCTTTGGATCTCGGCATCAATGAACTAACCTTGAAAGACGAGGATATTGAGTCGTTCAAGCAGAGCATTTCGGAATGGCCTGAACTGGTGAATGGCGTGGATGGCTTTGTCAAGCAGCTTTCCCGTTCGCCGAAGGGGCTGAGAGGGGTGATAGACTCTGGCGCCTTTACTGTCAGCGTACGCCGAAAAGGCAATAAGTATTTCGCGCGTCGCGTGAAGGCACTGCACAAGGTGAACGACAGCCTCTATGATTTCGAATTGAAGGAAGAGTCGGACGGCACCCAACGCATTTTCGACTTCGTACCGATGGTACAGAATGTCAAGAGCGAGGCATGCACATACGTTATCGACGAACTGGACCGTAGCCTGCACCCAACGCTGGTACGGGCGTTGGTCTCGCGTATTATCACTGACAAGAACATGAAGGGCCAGTTGATTTTCACGACCCATGATGCGGGGCTGCTTGACGGACAGGTGTTCCGCAACGACGAGATTTGGTTTGCAGAGAAAGACCGCGAAACGCAGAACACCCACCTCTACACGCTTGACGAGTTCAAGCCCCGTGCTGACTTGGATTTGGAGAAGGGCTATCTCAACGGACGCTTCGGCGCCATTCCTTTCCTGGCACGTTTGAATGAATTAAACTGGGAGTGATATGGGATTCAAAGTCAGAGGTTATACGAGGGAAGTCCCCCAAGAGAAAGTTCGCGACTATTCTCTGTTTGCCATTGCAACTGAGGGAACAGAGCGTGAACCCGACTATTTCAGGCTTTTTGACGGTATAGACCGTATCAAGGTTGACATCATTGAGCCAGAGGCTTCAGACGAAGAAAAAGTATCTGAAAAACGGAATGCCTCTTCGCCCTCGAAAGTCCTGGAGAAGGTCAAGGCGTATATCAGCAAGAATCAGTTGAGCGCCGAGGACGGCGACTCTCTTTGGTGCGTCATTGATGTTGACCGTTGGCCACAGGAGCAGATAGAGGAACTACATGCTTTTTGCGCCCAGAAAGGCAACTGGAATTTGGTCATCAGCAATCCCTGCATTGAGATTTGGCTTCTGTTTCATAAGCGGACTGATTTGACAGACCTAGGTATTCGGACAGCCAATGATGCCAAACAGGCACTCGACAAACAGGAAAAAGGCGGCTATTACTACATTAAGTACCTGCCATTGATGCTTGATGCCATCAAGAATGCCTGCAAAGCAGACACAAATCCAGACGGCTATATGCCCGAACTGTTGCAGACGAAAGTCTATCAGTTGGGCCGTGCACTCTACAAACGCATGGGAAAGGTGCGTTTTGAGAAATTTGTGGCTTCGCTGCCCAGCATAGAGAAAGAAATCCTGAAGCAGAAGAAAAACAATAAAACCACCAAACATTTATGACACGCCAACCGGACAAGCATTTCAAAACAGATATGATGTCCAGAAGGAATGAAGCAGTTGCTTGAAGACGACAAAGAACTGAAAAGAAAAATTGGTCAAGGCGTTGATTTCCTTGTTGTTTGAGTCCAGAATGGCAAAACCATTCACGTGATTGCTCGTGTCAGATGCAATCGAAAAAATTATAAAGGTCAAAAGTTGGGAACTCCAGGCTACAATCAGTTGCTCTAATGATATTGTTGAAACAATCTTCTGAACTATGCATCTGACAGTTTCCCAAATTATCGTTTTCATCAATAATCGAACACGCTGGTCCAAAATAACCGAATAAAACTCCCTTAAATCGTCGAATGATTCATAAAAATATATTAGAAACCATATAAAAATATAAAATATTATACTTTTATATTAGAAATGATGTAGTTTGGAAATAATTATATAATTTTGTATTCGAAATAATATAATTTGTATGGAAAAGACAAAGTTGTCAGTAGTGGTAAAAGCTTTACGAAAGGAATATGGCCTAACCCAGGAAGATCTTGCTATGAAGTCGGGAGTTGGCCTTTGCTTTGTACGAAATCTGGAGCAAGGTAAACCAACGTTAAGGATGGATAAGGTCAACCAGCTACTTGATTTATTTGACTACGAATTAACGGCTACCAAGAAACAATGAGACAAGCTGAGGTATATTGAAAGAGAATCCTTGCTGGCATCCTGACAGAAGATGGTGACGAATACCACTTCTGCTATGACGAATCGTATCTCAACCGTAAAGATGCAATGCCTGTAAGCCTGACGCTCCCATTACAAACAGAAACATTCTTGAGCCCAGTATTGTTTCCATTTTTTGACGGACTGATACCTAAAGGATGGCTGCTTGATGTGGCACTTCGCAAGCACCCTTGAACCACGAACTATTCACCACAAAAGGCACTCTCACCATTGGAAAAACACAGAAATGTTCCTTGCAGTTAATTTCCACCTTCAAGTGAATCTCGCCCGCATCCATATCCGTCGGTTGCCCCTTGAAGACCAGCGTGTTGTTGTGCTTCTTCTGCTTCACCACCGGCTCGCCCAACCAAGCCAGCGCATCCCTTAGACGGGCTATCGTCTCCTTAATGGGTTCCGCTTGCACTTGCACCAGATCGATATCCTCCGAGTATCTGCGTTGCGGTTTCAGATACAACTTGCCCAATGACGTGCCGCCACGGAACGCCATAAGCTCCGCAAGAAATGCATCGCTATAAATAGATACTAACGCACGACAGACTATCAAGTCCTGTTCGATAAATTTATTCACTACCCATGAGGCCTGTTCACTCCATTCCGTAATATACCGTTCTGGTATCATAGTTCGTCAATCTCAATGGTTTCGTTCACAATAATTTTCCACTTGGCGTTCCGCTGGCAGCTCTCGCTACTCTTTCCAGTCTTCAAAGGTACATACTGGAGTACGTGGCCAGAACACTTTAACAGACCATATACCGAATCTGCCGTTTTACCTTCCTCCAGCACTTCGTCCAAAATATAGCCCAGACGCTGTAGACTAGTTACCGGTACCTCTTTCACGAAGTCAGCCCCCAAACGCCCGAAATCCAATTTCTCCACCAGTTCAGCCAGAATAGTGGCTGCTCGCGAAACGCTCCCTGTCTTAGCCTGATACGTCAGCAAATCCACTATCGTCAGTTCAGGACACGACACGTTGATGTAGCCTGTCCGCGTCTGCCGTCTCTCCAAGTACGCCTCAGGAATATGGCTCTTGCAGAAAAAATGCGTAAGGTACTTCTCTCCCTTCTTGTCACGCATGGCGGGAGGCTCTATCATCACACTGAACCGCAGCGGGACCTGATGCGAGGCCCCGTGATAACTTGCCGCGCTCAACAGAGCCACATAGTATTTACGTCCCAAATGGTGCATCATGTCGTCCAAGTAAAACGACTGCGGCACAGCCCCGCGCAGCATATACTCATCTGGTACTATGACGTAGAATCCGCGCAGAGGCGACATAATCCGTCCCTTGCTCACCTCTCTGGTCAGTGCCCGTGCAATGCTGCCAGCACTCATATCAGAGTATGACTGCTTCACCTCATCGTGTGTGAAGGTGTAATTGCCTCTGAGAGGCTTATCATATATCCAGTTTGCTATGCTTGCCATTTTCTCTCATTTAATTTTTTGTTTGCAACAATAGACATTTCTTGTCTAACTTCGCAAATAGATAGCAAAAAGTTTGTTCTATTATAGTGTTTTTAAGTTATTTTATTGACCAGCATTAATTTTCATTGTAAGCATCACCAGTAATCCAAAGTTGAAAGGGTTCACTATCCTTATTCATCATCTTAAGTGCATCTGCTCTCTCAATGTTGTAATGTATAGAACTAACATTACTGTGCCAACCAAATATTAACTTTTGATATGGGAAGCTATTGGATAGAATGAGTTTTTTAGGGAAATGACCTTGCTGTATGTGCAAACCAAAAGCTTTTTCAAAGGGATTATTGTTTGCATGAAGAGTGTCATTCATCGCATTCAATTCACCCAAACACATATGATGTTCGGTAAACATTATCTTTCGCAAGCATAATTTTGATTAGAGTTAAAATTATTGGTGATTTTGTGTATTGATAGTGATTAAAATATTATCTTTGCAAAACATAATGTTTGGCAAAGATAATTATTGATAATATGGAATTTATTGATAGAATAGAAGAAACTGCTGCGTTTAAGCGCGCGCTGAGTCTTAGCCGGCCTGTGCTGATTGTAATTTATGGCAGGCGGCGTATTGGAAAGTCAGAACTCATCAAGCATGTTTTGACCGATTAGGATGTGTACCATCTGAGCGAAGAAGCACAGACGCAGCAGCAGATAGATTCCTTTGCCAAGACCGTTTCTTTTACGTTTGATGGCTTTGACCGAGTATCTTACCACGACTGGGAAACGATACTCACCTCCGTCAATCTTTACGTTGGGGAGAACACATCGGTGTGTTTAGATGAGTTTTCTTATCTCGTCAAGAGCGATCCTTCGCTGCCTTCCATTATTCAACGATTGGTGGATAACAAAAAACTGAAATACAACTTGATACTTTGTGGTTCCTCTCAACTAATGATGCACTCATTGGTACTCAATGAGAAGTCTCCCCTATATCAACGATGTGCTTGGCAGCCAAAGCTGAAGCAACTGCGTTTGCCTTTTATCAAAAAAGCCCTGCATTGTTCCGACCAGCAGGCTGTTGAGGAATATGCCGTTTGGGGTGGTGTGCCACGCTATTGGGAACTCCGTGCCGACTTCGACAGCTTGGAAGAGGCGGTGCGCAATCTATTGGCCAATAATTATGGCACGCTGTACGATGAGCCAACACGGTTGCTTCGTGATGAACGTCGTGATACGGCCACATCTTTCTCTCTGCTTACTACGGTGGGCAACGGGGTGAATCGCATTTCAGAAATAGCCAGTCGTATGCAGCAGCCTGCGACCAACCTTTCTCAACCCATCAGCATACTGACCGATTTGGGTTATGTGGAGAAAGATATACCCTTTGGTGACAATCCAAAGAGTAGCAAGAAAGGACTGTATCGTCTTGGTGATAACTTTCTTTCCTTCTATTACCGGTTTATCAATCCCAACAAATATCTCATTGAACTCGACCGCCAGAATCTCGTCATGGACATTATCCGTAAAGACTTCAGCACATACGTTGGACAGGTATGGGAAAGGATTTGTCGCGGCTTCGTGACAGGCAATGAAATTGATGGCGTAGTCTATGGCATTGCCTCACGGTGGTGGGGCGGCATACCAAAAGAAGATGGTAGCAATGACTATGAACA
>QWCK01003045.1_pt1 | contig 19200 bp, 14 predicted proteins | sample 1972571 | NCBI WGS metagenome assembly QWCK01 (sample SAMN09866710, study PRJNA288562) | Human gut metagenome isolate term2_stool, whole genome shotgun sequencing... | isolation source: gut | host: Homo sapiens | place: USA: California
AAGTAATAACTCTCTGCTACAATACCTAATAATAGGTATTTATAAATATGTCTTATACTATATCCTTGCCATTAAATAAAAGAGAAAATACAAGATGTTACAGGTTTAAGGTTAATACCATACCCTGTTGTTTTTACCATTCGGACTGCCCTGTCTCATCATGCAATGAACTAGCAACTAAAACTTGTCTAACGCGTTGCCTTTGTAAGTAAAATGAAATTACCAAATTTCGATAATTATTTCCAAGGCATTTAGAGAATAAAACGCCATGTTATCACTGTCAGTATTGGCAAAATTAAGCAGAAAATTTTACAGGCTCTGCGGTTGGTATCCTTTGGTCGTGCGGTTTGGGCTTGTCCATCGTGTGACAGAAGTCTTTTCGTCGTGTGACTAAACCTTAACCGCATGACCGTTTGATACCCAACGGCAGACGACAAAAAAGGCCGCGGTAAAGAAAACAAGATAAATGCCTGATTGTCAATTGCCTACATTTTTCATCAAATTTCGAGAATCTCGGAACAAAGGGTATTTGTTTTCAAATTCTCAAAATTTGAGAGAGTGTTTGTCAAGAAAATTGCGAATGATAAATGGCTCAAAAACTTATCTGGCAACGATCAGCGTCTATATGTTCTTGAAAATCCTGATGGCATTTAGTAGGGTACGTCATGCGAGTGGTGTAAAGTCAATGGTTAGTCCCTTTCCACCACTTACGTTCACTATAAACTTCTTGACCAAGGGGCGGGTGGGTAACCGTTCGCCACCCACGGCATTGTCCAAATGCTCCTCTGTGTCGTTGAGCCACACCAAAAAGCTGCGCAGGTGTGTTTGTTCCTGAGCAAAGGAGTTGTATTGTTTCATAAAAAAATTGTGACTTTTCTTGGGTAACTAAGAAAAACAATCAGCAAAACATAACAGATAATCCAAGGAAACAACGGTAAGACTATGCACAAAACAAGCAAAAAATTGAGAAAAATCAAGAGTTATATTTATCTTAATCGAAAAATGTGCAAAAAGTTGTATATAAAAAATAAAAGTCATAACTTTGACCCTTTCATTTAAAAACATGGACATGTTGGAGGGCTCTCGAAGACCAATGCGGCATGAGTGCTCCTATGTTCTAAGACATTAACCAAACAGAATGCTATACCCCTTAGGGCTTTAAATAACCAATTTGAGAACCCGAGTAAATCAATACGGGATATGCCACAAATTACAAATAACCCTAAAATGAGAGAGATTAGAATGAGAAAGAAAACTTTGCAATTCCTCCTGGCTGCGGTGTGTGCTACCATACCATTGCCAGGAAGTGTTGTGTTGGCCAACACTGCCGACATAGTCATGGAAGCAGCAGGCAAGCCGATGACTGTAAAGACAGCACTGAACTACATGAAGAATCACTTGGGTTACTCCATAAGGTATAACGTCAAGGAGATTGACCTCAACAAAAAAGTAACTGTAGACTTCAAAAACACCAGCGTTGCCTCAATGCTTGAGCAGATTCTGCAGAATCAGAACCTCCATTGGAAAATGACAGGTAAGACTATCACTATCAGTAAGGCACAGCAAAAGTCAACAACATCGCGTATTGTGCGGGGAACGGTAATAGAAGAATCGTCTGGAAAGCCATTGATAGGGTGCACCGTAAAATCACTGCAAACCGGCAGACTTGCGGTGACAGATATCGACGGGAACTACTCTATTATGGCTATCCCGGGGGAGGAGCTTGAATTCAACTATCTCCAATATACCACGGAACGAAAGAAAGTAGGTGCTGACGGTAGGGTCAACGTACAGATGGCAAGTTCGACCGTAGAGCTTTCGGACATTGTCGTGACAGGTTACCAGAGGATGAAGAAATACAACATGACGGGTAGCGTTAATGTGATCGGTAACGAGAAAATAGACCTCCGGTCCAGCAACGATTTGCTGTCTATCCTTGAGGGCGAAGTGCCAGGTCTGACTGTCTACGACGGCGAATACCGCATTCGTGGTGGTGCATCTCTTAAATCAGGGAACAGCCCTCTTATCATCGTCGACAACTTCGAGGCAGAGCAGCTACCGGTGAACATGGACCAAATAGAATCGATAACAGTTCTGAAGGATGCGGCAGCAACGGCTATATGGGGATCACGGGCAGCAAACGGCGTAATTGTCATCACGACGAAACGCGGTAAAACGGAGGCTGCAAAGGTAAGCTACTCCGGGAACGTCAAGATCACTGCCAAGCCCAACTACAATGCCCTGCACCGTGCAAGCTCTGCCGATATTGTTGCCTATGACAGAGATGCCTATAGGGGCGGATTCTATTTCCCAGGATTTTTCGACTATAACACAAACGGGTATTCGCTCTCACAGGAGATTCTGAAAGATTATTTGGTAAACGACCCATCAGAGCTTACCGATGACAAGCTCAAGGAAATGGACACCAGGCTAAATAACCTTGCCCTGCAGAGCAACAAGTCACAGATAGATGACTTGCTGCTCCGTCATGCCCTGAGACAAAACCACATGGTGTCGGTATCAGGAGGTAGCAACAAAATCAATTACCTCGTCTCCGGAAGCTACACGGGAGGACATTCAGCCTATCAGCAAGGTGACAGACAGAAGATGTTTGAGATAAATTCAAGGCTGACCGTGCACCTGCTTGATAACCTGAAATTACGCACTGACGTCTATGCAGCATTTACACGGAACAAGAACGGATATTCCCCGATAGCATCGGATATCTATAACCTCTATCCATACCAAATGCTGAAGGATACCAAAGGCGATTTAGTTTACGACTATGCCTCGTTCAACCGAGAGCAAGCTCTTTCCATGATCAAGGATTATGGCTATGCCAATGAAGGCAAAAACATCATCGAGGAAGTGCAGCTGGCCGACAACACTACACGAAACACCAACTATAAGGTTTCAATGGGGTTGGACTACATGTTACTTAAAGGACTGTCGTTGAATGCTGACTACCAATATGAGAAGCTGCTATCGCGCACGCAAAACATATCCTCAAAAGACAGTCACAACACAAGACACCTGATCAACAGCATGGCAGTGCCCGGCAATGATGGTAAATTGACATATAACCTGCCACAGGGAAATATTCTGGATCACTCACAGTATGACGCAGAATCTTGGATTCTCAAGCTGGGAACAACACTTAACCGATCTTTCGGCTCTAACGGCGAACACTATGTTAATGCCGTAGCGGGGCTTGAGATGCGCGAACACCATCGGCTGAACGAAAGCTATCGTAAACTGGGATATAACACTCAGACACTGAATTGGCAGCCTATCGACCAAGTAGCTCTGCAAAATGGGTATTTGTGGTGGAACGGCGAACAACATATTTATGACGCATCCTTTTACGACAGCTTTGGTGATGTGAAAAACCGCGAGTTGTCCTATTTTCTATCAGCCATCTACACCTACGACAAACGCTACACAGGATCGGCAAGCCTTCGTATCGACGAATCGAACCTCTTTGGCGCAAGTCATAAGTTTCGTAGAAATCCGATATACGCATTTGGCGCAAGCTGGAATATCAGGAATGAAAAGTTCTTCTATTTCAAACCGATAACGTCCCTGCTACTTCGTACCTCGTTTGGACTTACCGGAAACTTCGACCGATCAGGATCGACGACTCCCGTAATGGTTGGGTACAAACGATACTTTTCGACTATCAATGATAACGTTATCCGACTGTCAACCCCGCCAAACGCCAAGTTGAGATGGGAGCGCAACCGTTCTGTTAACGTTTCCCTTGACTTTGGGTTCTACAATCGCATCAACGGCACAATAACGTATTACAACAACTACTGTTATGACCTGCTCGGCAACACGCTCGTAGACCCGACGAACGGATATACGTCAGCAAAGATCAACGCAGCTGACATGCGCAACCACGGATGGGAGCTTGATCTATCAGCAGATGCAATTAGTAACAGGAACTGGACATGGAACCTTAGATGGGTCTTCGCTTACAACAAGAACAAGATCATCAAGAACAAAATCACGGAAAGTGAAGCACACTTAGACCGCGTAACAGGTACAACGCAATTTGTGGAAGGGTATGCACGTGAAGCCATCTGGAGCTATAAGTGGGCCGGCCTTGACGAGAAGGGTGAACCGCAAGTGTATAATCGCAAGGGCGAGAAAACCTACGACATCGCAACCCTTGATCCGGAAGACTTGGAATACAGCGGTACTTACCAACCAAAGTATAATGGTTCGATGACCTCAAGTCTGCGATTCCGCCAATTGACTCTGAACCTCATGTTCGTCTATAATTTTGGACATGTATTCCGCGCTGAATACCCAGGACTGAATCCTTATGACGCCTCACCGTCAATGACAGATAAGGTTGCGCTGCGCTGGATGAAACCGGGAGATGAGGAAAAAACCGATGTCGCTTGTCTGCCTTCAATGAAGGATCTGTGGGCAAACACCTACTACCGCAGCCATGCATGCAAGTATTCCTCAAACAGCATCCGCAAGGGCAATATGATCCGCCTGCGCGAAATACTGTTCAACTACGAGCTGCCCAATTCATTATTACGACAAACATTCGTTAAGCGGCTATCGCTTACCCTGCAGATGAACAACGTATGGCTGTGGACGGCAAATCGCGAGGGCTACGACCCGGAAGCGATAGATCCACTATCGGGCAGATTGTCCCTGCCTCAGCCCTTCTCTTTCACTATGGGCTTTAAGTTAGATTTCTAATTCGTATAGCAACAAAATAATGAAAAAATATATAGTAATGCTCACTATAGCAGCAGCAATGACTGCATGCAGTGATTTCACAGAGATTATCCCCAAAGGTAAGGTCATCCCGACTACAACGGAAGATTACCGAGAGATGACCATAGACGTGGCGAATTCTTCAACAGGTTTTCCAATAGCAAATGTTAGCTGTGATGACGTTTTCAGCACCGACCAAAACGGGGTGAGTGCTACAAGCAAGGCATACTTCTGGTTGGAAGACTTCTACAAAGTAAATGAAAATGATGACGCATGGAACAAAACCTATGCACACATCTACGTCATGAATGTTGTCATTGGCAATGTCATGGCTTCGACAGAGGGAACCACGAGCGAGAAGCAGGCAATACTTACAGAAGCAAAGGTGTGGCGCGCATACTATTACTGGTATCTGCAGTCACTCTATGCCAAAGACTATAATGAAGCGACAGCGGCAACTGACCTCAGTGTACCACTTTCGCTGACGCCTGACTTGGAAGCCAAATTGCCTCGGGCTACCGTTCGTGAAGTGACGGATCAGATATGGGCTGATCTTGACGAAGCCGAGAAAATTTTGCCGGACCAGGCTACAAACGCGTTCCGTCCAACAAAAGGTGCCGTATATGCCCTCAAGGCACGTATCCTTTTCTATGAGCATAAATATAACGAGGCGGCGGAACAAGCCAGGCTTGCACTTTCCGTCAACAACTCCTTGTACGACATGCGTACATGGACCTTCAAAAAAAGCAGTAAGCCAAGTGCCGGCATTAATGGACGAGAAATACATAACTATAAATCCCCTGAGAAATTATGGTATATGAGCAACAGTTTCTCATCCCTTATAACTTCATTCTGCATCAGTGATGACCTTAAGGAACTGTATGACGAGGGCGACCTGCGTTTCAAGTTCTATTTCAGCAATCTCACCCGTACAGGAGGACCCTGGGAAGATGGAAGATATCGCTATCTGCAGAACCTTGACTACAGCTTCTCCGTCCCGGAAATGATGCTCATTGAGGCAGAGGCATTGGCACGCAATAATGACAGTAAGGCACTGGACATTATCAACAAACTCCGCATCAAAAGAATAGACACAGAACACTATAAACCACTGACAGCCAACAAGGAGACTTCTCTTCTTGACATTGTCCTGAAGGAACGCAGAAGGGAACTTTGCCTGAACAGCCTGAGATGGCTTGACATGAAACGCTTAGCAGCAGAAGGAATTTATAAAACTGTGCTAAAACGCGAGTTTAACGGTGTGACATATAAACTGGAACCTAATTCAAAGTTGTATGTGCTGCCCATCCCCCTGCAGGTGCTGTCGCTCAACAAAAACATTATCCCCAATAACCGCAAATAACATCTCATATAGCAAATGAACAGATTGTCATTCCTATTCTTGTCGTTATTGATGTGCCTGCACATCCAAGCCCAGAAACCAACGACATTTCATGTCAGACTCGACAAGGCGTTCCAAGGCAAGGTGTATCTATGCTGTATCAAGGACAGACTCACACAAGTGGATTCTGTTGAAGTCAACGGATCGGCTTTCTCAATCTCACACAGCATTGACCATCCCGATGAATATACACTGGTAAGCAGGCCCTTCCGCTTTAACACTTCCGTTCTCGCAGAACCAGGAGTGCAATATACTATCACGATGGAAGGTTCTGATGGAAAAGTTATCCAAGGTGGCAAAGAGCAGGCCCGAATAGATAGTCTTAACTCTGTCCTTGAGCCATTGAACGACAGTATGCAGGTAATTAGTCAAAAGTATTCCACTCTGAAAGAACAAGGGAAAGATGAGGAAGCTGAGAAATGGCTTGAGCCAAACAACGCCTTGTTTACACGTGCCGTTGACATCAAAGCAAAATTTATCCAGTCTGACCCGAACAGCTTGGCTGCAATGATAGTAGCCTCTGAGCTGCTTTCTTCAGACTACCCCCTGCTTTCACGCTTGCATAAAGTTCTTTCATCAAGTCCGTATACATACACCAGGGCATGGAAACGCTTTGATAACGACTTCCGTCAGGTGTCTGCAAAGTGGATACAGGACAAGGAAGCTCCAGACTTTATCACCAAGGACATTAATGGTAAAGTGGTCAGGTTAAGTGATTTTAGAGGCAAGACAGTACTGCTGGATTTCTGGGCATCCTGGTGCCTGCCATGCAGAGCGAAAATGAAAAAGCTGAAAGCCATATATCCAGAGCTCACAAAGCAAGGTATAACCGTTGTCAGCATCAGTCTCGACGAGGACATTGAAGCATGGAGGAAAGCAAGCCGTGAGGAAGGAATTTCATGGACAAATACATGCGATGTAGTGCCGTTTAATAAAAACAAAATAGCACAGGCCTATCAGGTATCATTTATTCCTCAACTGTTTTTGATCAGTCCGCAAGGCTTTATTACAAGTCAAAGTCCAAACTTGAATTCTCTTATTAAAAAATAAATTATCGTGTAGGAGGTAGATACTAATCGCAAGTACTTACCTCCTACTTTTGTATTTACAGGTCTTTCACATCACCGTACGCTCCGTCTGGGATACGGAGGTTTTTGCTTTCTCACCTCGCGATATGTAGGAAGTTATTTTTTAGAGTTATATCACTTTTTACATGTTCTTAAAAATCCTGACGGCATTCAGTATGGTGTTGCCTTGAGTTGATTTGAAATTAATGGTCAGGCCCTTTCCACCACTTACGTTCACTATAAACTTCCTGATAACCGGGCGGGCGGGGAATAGCTCCTTGCTCATCGCATGATCGGAGAGCATCTCAACATCGTTGATCGTTACCGAGAAGCTGCGTTGATGTATTTGCTCCGGGGCAGAAGAGCCGCTGCCCAGATTATAAAGCAGAGCCCCGGCAGGCTTCTTACCGTCCAACTCCGACCAGTAAAGACTTACGCTGTATTGCCCATCGGGAATGTCGGCCTTGAAGCTTTCGATTCCAACACGTTGTGTCTGGAAAACAGGGTCGTGTTCCGTTCCTTCTATGTTGATGTCAGAACCGAGATTTAAGCCTTTGCGATAAGGCTTTCCTCCAACATATCCCCAACTGCCAACACTGTATTCTTGCTCCGGAATCCAGCACACGCCGCCCTCGCGGTCTTCATAATACCGGTCGGAGCCCAGCATCACATTCAGTCCCTTTGTCGGGAAGTTTTGTTGTGTGAGACGCTTTCCTACTACACTGAAGTGGGGATAAATAACATCGCGCATTGTTTTGCCGTCCCTTGTTGCCACGGCTTCTATGCAGTTTCGCCCGTCTGCAAAGGGCACCCTGAACTCTGCCGTGCAATCTGCAACATCCTTCGTTCCAATACTTTTACCATTCACGATCAACTCCACCTGTGAGGCATTGGTATATACCGGCACGGTTTGCAGACACTGCGCCTGACCTTCCCCGGCCACACCGGCACGCCATTTCCATTCACGATTGCCTATTTGCAGCATTGGCTGCGTGCTCAATGAGGCTTGATAATAGAGATAGACGTCCTTCAACTCACGATCCAACCCGGCCAAACCCTTGTTGTTGACATGTGGCACGGCATCGCCCCTTGTTTCGGAATAGAAGTCGTTGAGGTTCCATACGCATGCGCCGGCAACAAACGGGCGCTTCTGAATTTCGTTGAGGTAGTGCTTATGATACACCACCGCATACTCCTGCGAGAAATCGAATTGCTCGGGGTGGTATGAGTGCAGACGGGGATCGGCGCCGGCTCCATACTCCGTAACCATGAGAATCTTATCGGGATGCAAGCCATGCAGGCGGTCGAGTGTGCGCTGGAAAGCGTTGATGTCTCTCTCATACCAGCCCGCATACAGGTTCCACCCCTGTATCATCGGCAGCTCGGTAATGCCACATTTGCTGTATCTTTCGTATGCATTGTGATAAGCCATCATGGTATAACGCGTGGGGTCTGTATGGCGAATGAGTGTCTCTAACGTGCTCGCCACATGATAAACCGACTTGAAATAAGTTTCCATACGGGCACTGTCCAACTGCGGCAACCTCAACAACACCTCGTTCATGTATGCCCAAATGATGACAGATGGGTGATTATAGTTCTGCTTGATCATCTCCTTGGCCATCTGGACGGAATTGTTCAAGAAAGCATCGCTCCCCGTCACACCATTCACAACAGGTATTTCCACAGACGTAAGAATGCCCAGCTTGTCGCACATTTCCATCACCACTGGGTCTTGCGGATAATGAGATACGCGGAGGAAGTTGCCGCCCACCTCCTTCAGTTCCATCACATCTCTCACGTGAATCTCATCAGGCAGCGCATTGCCCTTGTTCTGATAGTCCTGATGTCGGGAGGTTCCGATCAGCTTGACATGTTTTCCGTTCAGGACGAACCCCTTGTCCGGGTCGAAAGCAAACGTACGAATACCCAACGGACTGACGCAACAATCGATCACCTCCTGCGTCTTCTCGTCTATCAACTCGGTCTTTACCTGATACATATATGGTGCCGACACATCCCAAAGATGCGGGTTTCTCACCTTCAGTTCCTGCTCATTACGCGTCTGCTCCGTATTCGCCTTGAGCCTGAGTTTGCCGGAAGCGGTTGCCACAACTCGGTTGTCGTAATCGATAATCGAGTGTTGCACCCGAATTTTCCTTGCCTCCTGGGTGGCATTGTCAACAAGCGACAGAATATGAACAGTGGCCAAATCATCCTTGACCTCCTTGCTCCTGACGTACACTCCGGATGTTGCATCATCGCCATGCGACAAGTGCACAGGATTGACAAACTGCAAATACACATCACGATAGATGCCCCCATAGAAATTGAAATCGGCAGAGAGGGGCGGAATGTCGGGCTGGTGGGAATTGTCTACAACAATCCGAAACTGATTGTCGGCTCCAAAAGTGACGTGCGGAGTGATGTCGAAGCAAAACCGGGTGTAGCCTCCCTTGTGTTCGCCAACACGCGTCCCGTTTACATAAACGGTAGTAACCTGATTGGCACCCTCGAAATAAATGAGCACTCTTTTCGACTGTTGAGCCCGGTCTACAAACACCGATTTGGTATATTCCCTTGTTCCCCTGAAATATCCGGGGGCGTCGTCCATACAGTCCTGGGCATTCCAGGTATGCGGAATGTCCACGGTTTGCCGGTTGTCGAAAGTCCACCCGGAGTTGATGGTGTAAACCAACCGCTGCTGTGCATGCAGTGTACCTACACAGAGCAACATCAAACACAAAAGTAAAGTTGTTGTTTTCTTCATAGCCATGAATTGGGTCTTTATCGTTAGCAGAATCATAGTACGCAATGCAAAAATACACATTCCTTTCGAAATATATTTGCTTTCATATTTTGTATTTTGCGTTTCCAGTCTTAAAATATGTTATTCTCATCAAATCGAAATGTTTGCAGTGCAAAATACGGGAACTTTTATGGCATAGGAAGCACCCATTGTACATTATTCATTATACATTGTACATTGTACATTGTACATTGTTCATTGTACATTATAAATTATCAATTATCCATTATCTTAACAAATTGCCTCCCATGCTTCGCGAATTTAAAACAACAAACCGCTTGCTCCAAAATACGCAAAATTTGAAGAAATTCACAGTTTCTTAATAATCAACCACTTAGCTACAATCTGCTTACAACCCCTATTTCATCACCTGCGATTGCATATCGAATGACAAGTCGACAAAGCCCTAAACGCATGCCGATCAAGTCTCTCTCGTGCGGCCTTGAAGCTTTCAACGCATGATGATCGAATGCTAAACGCATCGTAGCCCATATTTTAATGTTGTTTTCGCAGATTAAAAACGGCCAGAACATGGCGCATTTCTTTCTATTTACTACAAAAACATGCACCCGATAATTGGTAGTAAATTTTTACATACGACAGGAAAAAGTCAACGTCCTTTCCACAATTTGCAGATACTGAACATCATGGAGATTACGGTGTTTTCATTTAAAAAGGTGACAACTCACGATTTCGACACCTTCGAAAAGCAAAAACAAAGAAAATTCGAGCTAATTTTTGAGGCTTGTCTCCATGCCTAAACAAGAGATAAACACGCTTAAAAGCAAGCGCAAAAAATACGAATATTTGGTTCTCCCCTTCTTTATAACGAATGGATTCAAGGTAAAAACCATATGCAAATAATAAGGCGGATGGCAGAAAATAAAGGCAGCGGGAAGTATTTTCCATCCTCGAATAGCGCTATTAAACTTTGCAAAGTCCAATAACACTATTTGAGGAGGAATCAAAAGTTTATTTTACTAAAACCTTTTTACCGTTTACAATGTAAATGCCACGTGGCAAGTCGGATGGTTTTTCTACAAACATTCGTTGTCCGGACAGCGTGAATATTTTGTTTTCGTTTGCCCGCTTTGCTGTGGTATCCATCTCCTGTATACCATTTGTCACTTTCACAGGTTCGATAAGTATGACAGACGAAAAGTCTTCGTTATAGTAGGGATCGCTTGCAGCGTCAAAGGTATTATCTGATGTTTTCAACACCCAAATTCCCTGAACCTCTTCGTTAGTGTTGACGTTAGTTCCTCTTTTGGATTTAATATAGAACTTACCGAAAAGGTTCGTCACATTTTCTGATTTAACATTTTTTCCTTTACCAGCCTTTTGCAGTTCAAGACCATTGTTTTCCTCATTCATTTGGTCTGTTACACCATTAAGGGCATAACCTTTAAGCCAATCGGGAGCAGGCGTCTTGGTAGGATAACTCAACCACTTTTTATCAACGGTTTGGAAAGCAACTTTTCCATTATTGAAGACGTGAGCCTTGAAGTATGCTGACTTGTTGGGAATTTGACCGAATTTTACCTCATGTGTAGACACCTTGCCGTCGGAATAGTCGAGCAAAAATGCGCGTTGTTTATAGTCATAGAATTTAATGGTGTAGAGTTTGCCATGCTCTGGTTTTTCCACATTAGTTTCATCCAAATAGGCCGATCTGGCTTGCAGAAATTCTTCCCTTGTGTGTTTTTTGGGTGCATCATAGATACTTTTTAAGGCAATACGACTTTGTGCATTTAGTTTTGGAAATCCCAAACCTTTTTGGTCCAACAATGCTTTCACTATCGTTAATTCTATTTGCGATATTTCATTATCGCTCCCTGTTGAACGGGTTTCTACCGCGTCATAAGTGATATTTGCACGATTAGACATTCCCTCCCAGTTTGTTGTCTTTTGAATGCCCATACCATTGTCGGCTGCAAGTGCGGTATTCCATTCAACGGCAAAGCATAGAGAGATAGCGCAAAATAATTGTAATTTTGTGTTCATAAATAAAAAAAACGTTGTTGTTAAATGATAAAATTATTAAAATGAGCCGCAAAAGTAATTGATTTTTCTCAAAAATCATGCAAATAGAAATAAAATTAACAACATACAAAGGGAAAAATTTAAAACGCCAAAACAAGACATTTTAAAAGAAAGAGCCGTGTATGGAGATATTCCTGAACTTGCTCCTGCCCTTGAAGAAGAGGAAAGGCTTGTTGTAGGGGAACGACAGGTTTTCCTTAAACAGTTCTATTTTCGCATGTTTCCACGTCTTCGAATCGTCTGTCCGGAAGTGTGCCACCGTATTATAGGATTCCTTGGGCACCCTATTGGTCTTGCACCCAATATGAACAAACTCCTGCCCTCTGTCCAAATAATCGAACTCAAGATACGCCTTGAAATAGTGTTGCTGAAACAATACGGTTGCTTTGACGGGCAGCGTGATGGAAAACTCTTCCACACCGACCTCCGCAGCATTCTGCTTGTGCTTGATGTCCACATCAAACTCAGACAGTGTCAGCGTCTCCTGTTTGATGCCTTTCATGCGTTCATTGAATTGTTCTTGCAACTGATGAAGTTGCGTTTCCGCCTCCCGATACTTGCCTGCCGAGATGTTCAGGGCAGCCTTATCGAGCGCGGCCTGTTGGCTTTGGACATCTGCTTTCAGCATCGCCAGGAAATAAGCCGTTTTGCGAAGGCTGAACAACTTCTCCGGCAACGCCAACCCATGATAGTCAGCCTCCATGTCCTTGAACATGGAAGCATACTCCAAAGTGGTCTGCAATTCACGGTTCCCATTTTCTATCGTAGGCAATATCTCATGCCCTTCGGTGAAGTCGTTCCATGAGGCGATGAACATCATGTCCAGACTATCGGCACTCTCCATGCAGAAGTTCCACATGTCGCGATAGGTCTGCCCGTTGTTTCTGGGAATGAAATAAAAGTGCGAGCGTCCCCAGCCGGCACACCCCCTGTTGTCCATGCCGGGCATAGCAAACCCCGACTTGACAACATACTGCGGGTTGGGAGAAAGCCAGACGGAGTCGCGGAAAGGCTTCATAAACTCAATGAGGTCGGCCTCTGTGGCATAATGGTCGCACTGCGGATGCCGAGCATCACGGGGCCTTACCCGTGCCGGTATCCATGCTGTGGGCACCTCGCCCAGCTGTTCCCACTGCTTGATCTCTTCGCTGTAGCGCACCGGCATGTAGACATCGTTGCGCAGCTCTCCCCAGTCGGCCCAACGGCGAAGTCCGACAGGAGCCGCCTCTCCGAAGTTTACCGCAGAGAGCACCTCCCGAAACTCGTCTACCCGGGCACCCGGACCGAAATGATAGAACACCGGCCGGCCGCAAACGATTGGTGCCGTGGGCGCCGTGAAGACCGAATCGATAAGATATTGGAAGCATTTGGCCATGTAGGCAGTCTTCGCCTCACGGTTGTTGATTTGTGGATAAATCTTTGTTATCCAGTCGTAATACAACCAACCATCGCACCAATTCACGCCTATTTCGAAGTTATATTTGCGTGCCACGGGCAGCATCGCCTGCAACAGCGTGTTGTTTTCATGAGGAAAGAAGCCCCACTCGATAAAGAATCCATCTACCCCGGCCGTCTTGGCTAACAGAATTTGATATTCTATATAATCAGGGTCGAGGTCAGACTGCATTCCGAGCGATGGGTAAGCTGCGGCGGCAATGTTGTTCCTGCCCGTTTCATCGTGCAGGATATCAGCATTGTAGCACAGGCTCCTGATGCCCGTAGCCAACTTCTCGGTATTGGCATACAATCCCCATCGCCCCAGCTTGCCGTCGTGCTGACGGGTGAATCTTACTCCGTGAAAATCTACGTAAACCTTCTTTCCATTTTGCGAAAAGCCCACGAGAGGCATGAGCAACATCAGGAAGGTCAGCAACTTCTTCATGGCTATGGCTGATTAATCATGATTCTACCCTTGTAAATTCGTGAGCCGTTGAGACGGAAAATCTGCTCGCCCTTGTCGTTGATAAGCCCTTCTGCCCACCATTCCTCTGTAGGACTCAACATATATACGCCCTCCGCATCGTTGCATATACCCTTGATGTCGGGCATGTCGTATATCTTGTCGCAGGTAACTTCCGCCCGGGTCACGTCGATTTTATAAACGGCATGGGCAGCGGTGAGCCAGAGTTTTCCCTTTTCTCCATATACCGGATAAAGGTCGTGCCCGCCGTTTTCCTTCGCAAAGGTATAGATGCGTTTCTGGTTCAGCAATTTAGGATGGGCAGCATCGTTGTTGTATTTGAATCTGAAAACGGCCGTGTTGCCGGCTGTCATAGTGCCCGTGGCATACAGGCATTGCTGCTCCTGGCTCCAGATTACATTGTGGGCATTGCCTATCTTCAGCGTATTGGCCTTGGTGCCCAACACCTTTACCGTATCAACCACAAAGGTATTGATCTCCCCTTTCTTGGATTCTGCGGTCACGATGTTGCCATCAGGAAGCATCTCGGCAGAATGGGGGTTGCCTCCGCAGTTGGCATAGAACATCAGCTTCTTGTCGGCTATGCGTATCAAGGCCACGGCTCCGCCAGATGCCGTCATCAGAATATACTTGTTGTTATACACCGGCTTGGCTTCGGTTGGGCCTACAAACCACCTCGAGAAACCGGCTGGCACTTTTGCCTCTACGGCTGTCCATTCCCAAACTACTTGCTGCGTGGCTGCATCAAGAATGACAATGGCGTTCCTGGCTTGCTCTGCCAGTGCAAACGATTTGGCAGGAAGAGCGGTGAGCGGTTTGTTAGGGCGTGTGGCCGGACGCTGATAACTCTCATCATCGGTACAGGATTGGAACATGAGTCCCAATCCCAGAACGGTGAGTGATAAAGCCTTTATCTTGAATCTGTTCATGATGTATAAACCATTGAATTAGTATTTAGGAAATTTAATCTCTACGATCAGGACAACAGCGGTCTTGTTAGCAAGTCCCAGCTCTTGCGAACTAACCATCTTGACTACCTTCATGACGCCAATCTTGGCACCGCCTGCCGTGGAGTTCTTGCCTGTTCTGAAAGCAATGATATCACCCTCCTCAAACGGTGTGAGCTTGGATATGGTAATATTACTCGACAGAATCTTGGAAATCGAAGCCTTGGTGGCCTTCTCGTAATCAAAGTCGTTCATCTTTGCAAACCGCGTTCCATTCTTGACGGGAATAGCAGAAAGCTTGCCTGTTGCGCCATTAAACTCCTTGTCTTTCTCGGTATTGTCCATGGAGTAGAGACGCGGAATGGCCTTCCCGCCGAAGCAATAGAACTTGAAGTCTATGTTCTTGGCATTGGCCTCACTGCCTATTGCATAGTCCACGGAATAGGTCTTCATATCCCTGATCGACACCATTCCAAATGCCTCAGGATATTTGCTGTGGGCTGCATTGGCCAACGGTTGACTGCCAACCATGAGAGAACCAACATTCATATCGACATAGACCTTGACATAACCAACAGCTTCCTTGCCCGCACGACCATCCGAAACAACAACCTTCAGCATGTAGGCGGCATCAGAGATTTTCATCTTGGGAGCAATGTCCAACTCGTGGTCATTGGCCTTGTTTTCCTCGAAGAGCAGGTTCTCACCATCTGCTGTCTGCTCATAAACCTTGATTGAACGCACACCCCTTACCGATGAAATCTTCATCGGGACACCTGTCTGTATGTCTGAAGTGGTATTGATGGCGCGGGTGGGCAACGTAAGCGAAGGAATGGGCAGGGTCTTATAGGTTACCGGCAGGGTGGAAACTGTGATGTTGCCATATATGTCGGTCACTTTCACCTTGAAGCCCTTGTCGCCCTCTTTATAGTCTATCATCTCGTCGAAGGTGTATTCTTTTTCACCATCCAGCTCTGCAACGCCCTTAGAGGTCTGTCCATCCGCAGACACGAGATACATTTCCACATGCTTGATACCGGCGTCCGACTTAACCACATACGTGGTACGCGGAATCTGCGGATTCTCATCCATTTCGTCATAGACGATTGCTGCTGGCGTGAAAGTAATCTCCGGCCGGCTGAACACGTCAATAACAGAAAGTTTCAAGGTGTCTTCCGTCACCTGATTCTTGCGGTCCGTGGCTTTGACGATGATGCTCTCGAAATCTGCACGATACTCCGGGGTAACGGCAAGGCTGTAGGCATTGTCGTCAAAGAAATCCGTTATGGTCTTGTAATCTTCTATCCCTTCGGCTGTCTTGATCTTAACGGAAATCTCGCTGAGTCCTACCTCCGACCTGACAATGGCTATCACGGGAAGATTATCTATCTTGTTGAGATCTATCGAAAGACTTTCCATGGGGAAATTGATGACAGGAGGCAATGTTCCCGTCGGCAGATCGTCTTTATCCGAACAAGCTGCAAACAGCAGACAAAGTCCGATTAGAAAATAATATAGTTTATCTTTCATGGCTCTTTTATTTTTGGTAATAACAGTAATTGTCGAGTACATGCATCACACCATTGGTAACGATGATGTTGCTCTTCCTCACATTGCGTTGTGGAGACTTGCCGTTGCTGCCAGCCTGATTGATGAGCACCTTTCCAACAGCAGCCTGCCAGGGATTCTTCCATACACACATGGTCATCAGTCCCTGTTCTCCCTTGAGCATGGTCAACACGTACATCGGCTCTACATCGAGCTGGCCGTACGAGCTGTAAGCACCATCCACAATATGATACAAGAGCATATCCCTGACTGTGGAAAGGTCGCACGATGTGATAGTTTCCTCGCCGGGAAACACATTCTCCATATAACTCTTCATGGCCGTGTTGCTCAGCGCAAGAAAAGTGTAAGGCTTGGCCGACTGGGTGTAGTACGCTTGCAGATCTGCATACTCAATGGCAGCCGTGAACATCGAGAACTCCTCACTATGATCCTGTAAGTATTCCCAAGCCGTCTTGCCCACTCGCATATCGGCTACAGAGGCCTTGTAGTCGTAGTCTTTCTGCAAATCCAGATCACAACTCATCAGCAGGACACATGACAAGCACAAAATGCCATATATCGTTTTCATATATTTCTGCATATTATTTGTCTCCATAGTAAGTGTTTTGATATAGTTTATTGTTCTCTATGAGATGCGAATAATGAATGGGGAACAGTTCGTTTCCATCCGTATTCATGCCGTTGATAGGTTCCATAACCTCTTTCCACTTTTTGGTTCTCAGCAAATCGAACCATCTGCGTCCCTCGCCGATAAGTTCTACCTGGCGTTCACGGAGAATGAACTCAACCAACTCTTCCTCTGTTCCAAACTCCACAGCTGTAGGAGTTTGCAATCCGGCACGTGTGCGGACTTTGGTCACCAAGTCCAAGGCTTCCTCCCACTTGCCGAGTCGGGCCTTGGCTTCTGCCTGCAACAACATGATGTCCGTATAGCGATAAATCGGGTAAGCTATCTCGCACGTCTTGTTCAGTGATGTGCTGATGTCGCCTGCAATATACTTGCGCAACTCGTTGCCTCCCTGATAAGATTTCACAAACATGTCCTTGCGGAGGTCACCGTTCATATCCGGCTGATTGAAGATATCTATATACTTGTCTGCCACGACGGCCGCACGGTTTCCCGACCCGGTGAACCATTGGTACATATAGCTGTAACCATTGGTGCCCACTTCGTCCATGTCATAATGCAAAACAAATATGAACTCCTTGGTCTGGTATTCATCATTTTCGGGCGTGTTATCCGAGGGTTTGTTGTTAAGCTCCTCGGTAAACATTCGCCGATAGGTTTCCAGCGATGGTTCAAAATCAATAAAACGTTCACGACCAGTGCTGATGCTGGAAATTTTGTCGATAGTCTGATCGGCCAGACTGAACTGCTCGTTCCACATATACACATCAGCCATAATGGCCCATACACCACATATAGAGATGCGCTTGCGTTCACGGTTTCCCGTTCGGTTGATCAACTGCTCGGCACGTTTTAAGTCGGGAATGATCACGTGTGTAATAATAGAATCCTTAGGAGAACGTGCATGATAGATCTTGTCGTTGAAGACTTCCACTGGTTCGGTATACACGGGAACGTCCCCCCAGACCCTGATAGCATAGAAGTAGCCCAAGGCCCTGAGTGCATAAGCTTGCCCTAAATAGTCATTACGGTCGGAAACGTTGGGCATGCTGATTTCGGGAATATACTTAATGGCAAGATTGGCTTGATTGATCATCTTGTAGAGGTTAGTCCACTTGGCGCATTTCTCATCCGTAGACATCAAGTTGTTCATTGCTCTTGCCTGATTCACCATCACAGGAGCACCGGGCGCAAAGTTGTCAGACCGGAACTCGCCCCAATAGAAATAGTTCTCGCGCAAGGTTTGTCTCAACAAGCCGTAGATTTCATTCACACCGGCTTTGGCATCACGGGCAGTCTTCCACATCTTTTCAGCAGGAACCTCGCTTACGGTCTCCTCATCTAAGAAGTCAGAACAGCCGGCTGTTATAGACAGTCCTAATAGACCGATGATGATATATTTTATATTTTTCATTCTTCAGAACGTATTGGTTAGTAATTAGAAATTTGCAATGAAACCCAAGCCGAACTCTCGCTTACGCGGATAGCGATAGGTATCTTTACCAATCTGTAACGGGTTGTTGGTAGAGAACTCAGGATCGAAGCCCGAGTAGTCTGTCCAAGTCAGCACATTGTTTGCAAAAGCATACAGACTCAAGTCTTTCAGGAATATCTTCTGCATGAGCATTTTTGGTAAATGATAGGACAGGCGTATGTTCTGCAAGCGGACGAAAGAGGCATCCTCCAAATAGAAAGAGTTGGCAATGCGTGCGTTGTTGAACTCGTCGTTGAATGGGCGGGGATAAATGGCCTCATCGCCGGGCTGCAACCACAGGTTGTATATCACCTCAGGAGATGGTGTCGTACCCATATACTTGAACTGGTTGCGGTTATGCTCTGCATAGTTGTAAATCTTTCCGCCCAATGAAAAATACATTCCTACATACAGGCTCAGGTCCTTCCACTGCACGGTGGTGTTGAAACCGCCAGTCACATTAGGCAGGGCATTACCAATAACCATGCGGTCGTTGTCATCGATCACGCCGTTCTGGCTCTCCGGATTCTCAATCCAGTTATAGTCGCCCCCGCGGAATGCTTTGCCATTTGGCAAGGTTTAGTAAGCTTGTTTACTAAT
>QWCK01003046.1_pt1 | contig 19198 bp, 19 predicted proteins | sample 1972571 | NCBI WGS metagenome assembly QWCK01 (sample SAMN09866710, study PRJNA288562) | Human gut metagenome isolate term2_stool, whole genome shotgun sequencing... | isolation source: gut | host: Homo sapiens | place: USA: California
GAGGGAAAAATCTATGAGGATATCGCCCTGCGGACGGAGGGCGACATCTACATCGGCGTTGTGGGGCCGGTCCGAACGGGAAAATCCACCTTCATCAAGCGCTTTATGGAGACGCTGGTCATCCCCAACATCGAAAATGTCTATCGCCGGGAGCGGGCCCGGGATGAGCTGCCCCAGAGCGGCTCCGGCCGGACCATTATGACGGCGGAGCCCAAGTTCGTCCCCGAGGAGGCCGCCAGCGTGACGGTGGAGGGGGGCGTGTCCTTCCGGGTACGGCTGATCGACTGCGTGGGCTATATGGTCACCGGGGCGGTGGGGCAGATGGAGGGGGAGCTGGAGCGGATGGTGACCACCCCCTGGTTCGACCACGAGATCCCCATGGCCGAGGCGGCGGAGGTGGGGACCCGGAAGGTCATCTCCGAGCACTCCACCATCGGCGTGGTCATCACCACCGACGGGACCGTGACCGATATCCCCCGGGAGGACTATCAGCAGGCGGAGGAGCGGGCCATTCAGGAGCTGAAGGAGCTGGGCAAGCCCTTTGTGGTGGTGCTCAACTCCGCCCAGCCCGCCTCTGACCGGGCCCAGGCCATCCGGGCGGACATTGCCCAGCGATATGACGTGACATGTATCGCCGTGAACTGCCTGGAGCTGGGCGGAGAGGAGATCTGCCAGCTGCTGAAAAGCGTGCTGTATGAGTTCCCGCTGAAGGAGCTGGACCTGTTCCTGCCCCCCTGGGTGGATGCTCTGCCCCAGGAACACCCCATCAAGGCGGCGGTGTTCGCCGCCATCCGGGAGGGGGCGGAGCAGCTGCGGCGCATCCGGGACGCGGAGCGGGCGGTGGCCGGGTTCGAGCGCTGCGAGTCAGTGAGCCGGGCCAGTCTCACCGGGGTGGACCTGGGCTCTGGCGTGGCCCAGGGGGAGCTGGAGCTGCCCCGGACCCTGTTTTACGATACCCTGTCCCAGCAGTCCGGCTTCCCCGTGGGGGACGACGGGGACCTGATGGCCCTGCTCACCCGGCTGGCCGGGGTGCAGGCGGCCTATGACAAGGTGGCCGAGGCCCTGCGGGAGGCGGAGGAGACGGGCTATGGCATCGTGGTACCCACCATCGACTCCCTCACCCTGGAGGAGCCGGAGATCGTCCGCCAGGGGGGACGCTATGGGGTGCGTCTGCGGGCCAGCGGCAGCTCCATCCATATGATCCGGGCGGACATTCAGACGGAGGTGTCCCCCATCGTGGGCGGGGAGAAGCAGAGCGAGGACATGATCCGCTATCTGCTCCAGGAGTATGAGGGGGACTCCAGCAAAATTTGGGAGGCCAACATCTTCGGCAAGTCCCTCCACGAGCTGGTGAACGAGGATCTGAACGCCAAGCTCAAGCGGATGCCCCAGGATGCCAGGGAGAAGCTGCGGGAGACCCTCCAGCGCATCATCAACGAGGGCTCCGGCGGGCTCATCTGCATTATTCTGTAAAAACAGGGGCAAAACAGGCGGCCAAAGGGGGCGTTTTTCCCAAAAACGAAGTTTTTGGAATTTTCCATTGAAAAATACCGGAGGATAGGATATACTAAAGCTAACCATTATGAATGGAGGAATCCCCACATGACCATTACCAAAGACACCATCATCGGTGATATCCTGACCATCGCCCCCCAGACTGCCCCCCTGTTCATGAACATCGGGATGCACTGCCTGGGCTGCCCCGCCTCCCGGGGCGAGACGGTGGAGCAGGCCTGCATGGTCCACGGCGTGGACCCCGACGACCTGCTGGCGAAGGTCAACGAGATGATCGCCGCCGCAGAAGGCTAAAAAAGGCTGCACGAAAAGACGGGGGCGGACGTTCCGCCCCTGTTTTTTTCTGCCCCGGTTGCGATGATCCGGGGAGGCCGAGCTTATGACAGGGAGGAGCCCATGAACAAAAAAATCGAACTGTCCCCCCGGCTGCGCATGGTGGCCGGACTGGTGCCCCCGGGCAGCCGCCTGGCCGATATCGGCACCGACCACGCCTATCTCCCCGCCGCCCTCATTCAGGAGGGGACCATCCCCGCCGCCATCGCCGCCGACCTGCGCCAGGGGCCGCTGAACCGGGCCAAGGCCACCGTGCGGGAGTGCGGGCTTACCGGCCGGGTGACCTTTCGCCTGTGCAGCGGGCTGGAGGGGGTCCGCCCCGATGAGGTGGATGCCGTGGCCATTGCGGGCATGGGCGGGGAGACCATCGCCGACATCCTCGCCGCCGCCCCCTGGACCCGTGAGCGGGACGTGCCCCTGGTGCTCCAGCCCATGTCCTCTATGGACGATCTGCGCCTGTGGCTGGAGCGGCACGGCTATACCATCGTGAAAGAGGAACTGGCCCGGGAGGGGGAGACTCTCTACACCGCCCTGCTGGTGCGCTCCGGGGCCATGGTTCCCATGACGGCGGCGGAGCGGCTGGCGGGAAAGAATACCGATCACCCCCTGCGGGGCGCTTGGCTGGACCGGTGGCTGGATAAGACAGACCGGGCTTTGACCGGCCTGGCCCGGGCACAGAAGCCGGAGGCAGCGGCGCGTCTGGAAGAGCTGAAACAGCTGCAGACCGAGCTTAATGAGATGAAAAAGGAGTGGGAAGCATGGCAACGGTAAACGAGGTCTATGGCTTTTTGGACAAGCTGGCCCCCTTTGACCTTCAGATGGATTTTGACAACGCCGGTTTTCTGGTGGGCCGGGGGGAGACTCGGGTCAAGCGCCTGCTGGTGGCCCTGGACATCACCCTGCCCGTGGCGGAGGAAGCGGCGGAGAAGGGCTGCCAGCTGATCGTGTCCCACCACCCGGTGATCTTCCACCCGGTGAAGGCCCTCACCGATCAAAGCGCCACGGGCCGGGTGCTGCTGGCTCTGGCGGAGGGGCACATGGCCGCCATCTGCGCCCACACCAATCTGGACGCAGTGATGGAGGGGGTCAACTGCTGCCTGGCCCGGACACTGGAGCTGAAAGATCTGGAGCAGCTCCACCAGGACGGCCTGGACCATGAGGGCCGCCCCTATGGCATCGGCCGGGTGGGCACGGCCCATCAGCCCGGCATGACGGCGGGGGAGTACGCCGCCTTTGTGAAGGAGAAGCTGGGGGCGGCCTCGGTGCGCTATGCCGACGGGGGAAGACCCGTCCGCCATGTGGCGGTGGGGGGCGGTTCCTGCGGCTCTATGCTCTGTGATGCGGCGGCCAGGGGCTGCGACACCTTCGTCACTGCCGACGTGAAGCACGACCAGTACATCGAAGCCCGGGCCATGGGCATCACCCTGATGGATGCGGGACATTTTGCCACCGAGAACGTGGTGTGCGCCCCCCTGGCCGAAAAACTGGCCCGGGCATTCCCTGACATCCGGGTGGAATTGGCGCAGCAGAACCGGGAGCCCTATGGGGCGGTGTGACCCTAAAAAAGTTTTGCGGAGAAAAAGGGAAAAATCGCTTGCAGAGGAGAAAATTCTGTGGTACAATACCAAAGTCTGAAAACGGGCGGTCCTCTGCTGGGGACCTGGGGAGGGCCCCGGGTCCATATCCCGCACGAACGCCTATATAACAGGAGGAGTAAATTATGGATCTGATGCAGGCTTTTACCGAGAAGTACAAGAAGGCTGAGCCCCCCGTTGTCGCCGTGGGCGACACCGTCCGCGTTCACCTGAAGGTCAAGGAAGGCAACCGTGAGCGTATCCAGGTGTTCGAGGGCACCGTGATCGCCAAGAAGCACGGCGGCATTGAGGAGACCTTCACCGTGCGCCGCGTCTCCTACGGCGTCGGCGTGGAGAAGGTGTTCCCCGTTCACGCTCCTTCCATCGAGAAGATCGAGCTGGTGCGCCACGGTAAGGTGCGCCGCGCCAAGCTGTACTACCTGCGCAACCGCGTGGGCAAGGCGGCCAAGGTGAAAGAGGCCCTGTAATCCACCAGAAGGGAGCGGTGTTCAGCCGCTCCCTTCTTCTATATTTGACCAGCCCCCACATCGGGGCAGCAGAGAGGAGGAGGAACCTTGAACATTCAATGGTACCCCGGACACATGACCAAGACCCGCCGGCAGATCGAGGCGGACCTGAAAAACGTGGATATCGTGGTGGAGATCATCGATGCCCGCATCCCCGTGTCCAGCCGGAACCCGGACATCGACAGCATCTGCGCCGGCAAGCCCCGGCTCATCGTCCTCAACCGGGCCGACCAGGCCGACCCCGCCCGGAACAAACAGTGGGCCGCCCTTTTCCGCAGTCAGGGCCACGCCGTGCTGGAGACGGACGCCAAAACGGGAAGCGGCGTGAACCAGTTCTCCGCCATGATTCAGAACGTGCTGAAGGATCAAATCGCCAAATGGCGGGAGAAGGGCCAGGTGGGCCGTCCGGTACGGGCCATGGTGGTGGGGGTGCCCAACGTGGGCAAGTCCACCTTCATCAACAAGGTAGCCCGGAAGAAGTCGGCCAAGGCGGGGGACCGGCCCGGTGTCACCCGGGGCAAGCAGTGGGTAAATGTGGATCAATCCCTGGACCTGCTGGACACCCCTGGCATTCTGTGGCCCAAGTTTGATGACCAGACCATCGGCATGAACCTGGCCTTTACCGGGGCGGTGAAGGACGACATCATGGACGTGGAGACCCTGGGCTGCCACATGATGGCCCTGCTGGCCGAGCGCTACCCCAAGGTGCTGACGGATAGCTATAAGCTCCCCGAAGTCCCCGCCCGGGAGGGGGAGGAGAACGACATCGCCTATGGCTATCGGCTCCTTCAGGCCTGCGCCCAGAAGCGGGGCATGCGCATCTCCGGCGGAGAATTCGACACCGAGCGCATGTCCCGGGTGCTGCTGGACGAGTATCGCGCTGGCAAGTTAGGACGCTTTACACTTGAGATACCCCAGGACTAAAGAGAGGTAAACCATGGAAGAGATCGACCTTTGGCAGTATGAGCGCCAGGCGCTGGCAGAGGGGCACGTCCACATCTGCGGCTGTGACGAGGCGGGGGCGGGCCCCCTGGCCGGTCCGGTGTACGCCGCGGCGGTGATCCTGCCCATGGACGCGGATATCCCCGGACTGAACGACTCTAAAAAGCTGACGGAGAAGCGGCGGGAGGCCCTGTTCCCCGTCATTCAGACCACGGCCCTGGCCTGGTCGGTGGCCAGTATCTCCGCCCGGGAGATCGACGAGACCGACATCCTTACCGCCCGGATGCGGTGTATGCAGCTGGCCATCGACGGCCTGTCCCTTCCGGCGGATTTCGCCCTGGTGGACGGAAACCGGGACCACGGCAGGGGAGGTGGCGTGACTACGCCCCACCGCTGCATTGTAAAGGGAGATAGCCTGTCAGCCTCTATCGCAGCGGCATCCATTTTGGCCAAGGTGAGCCGAGACCGCTTCATGCTGGAAATGGCAAAAGAATACCCCCAATACGCCTTTGAACGCCACAAGGGCTATGGTACCAAGCTGCACTATGAGCGTCTGCGGGAATATGGGCCCAGCCCCATCCACCGCAGGAGCTTTTTGAAAAATCTATGAGCGGCCAGGCAAGCCGCCTGCTGGGGCGATGGGGGGAGGCCCTGGCGGCGGACCACCTGCGCCGGGCGGGCTATCAGCTCCTGGCGGCCAACTGGCGCAGCCGCTTTGGGGAGATCGACCTCATCGCCGCCGACGGGGAATACCTCTGCTTTGTGGAGGTGAAGCTGCGCAAAAGTGCGGCCTTCGGCGGGGCGGGGGAGTTTGTGGACCGGCGCAAGCAGGATAAGCTGCGCTTGACGGCGGAGCTCTACCTCAGTCAACACCCCACCCGGCTCCAGCCCCGGTTCGACGTGATCGAGATATACGCTCCCCAGGGGGCGGACACAAAAGCGCCCCGTGTCCGCCACATAGAAAACGCCTTTTTCTGACGGAGGGTTTTGGGGGCTTTTTCCCGCCAATCTCTTGACCTTCCGCCGGGAAGCTGTCATAATGGAGTATCGCCATTGCGATTCGTTTCTTGGCACAAGTTTCAAAATAGATGGGAATGATCGAGATGCAATATACCAGTACCAGAGATTCGTCTGTCCGCTTCACCGCCTCCCAGGCCATCACCCAGGGCCTGTCCGCTGACGGCGGTCTGCTGACCCCCTATTATATCCCCAAGCTGCCGGGCAACGCCCTGGACGAGCTGAAGGACATGCCTTATCAGGCCCGGGCCGTCTACGTGATGAAGCAGTTTTTGGAGGAGTTCACCGTGAAAGAACTCACCGACTTTGCTGCCGCCGCCTATGGCCCGGAGAAGTTCGATACCCCCGCCGTGGCCCCCGTCCACACCCTGAATGAGAGCACCCACTGCCTGGAGCTGTGGCACGGCCCCACCTGCGCTTTCAAAGATATGGCTTTGCAGATGCTGCCCCACCTGCTCACCGCCTCCCTGACCAAGACGGAGGAGTTCCGCACCGTGTGCATCCTGGTGGCCACCTCCGGCGACACCGGCAAGGGTGCCCTGGAGGGCTTTAAGGATGTGAAGGGTACCCGTATCCTGGTGTTCTATCCCAAGGACGGCGTGTCCGCCGTGCAGGAGCTGCAGATGGTCACCCAGGAGGGCGATAATGTGGGCGTGGCCTCCGTCATCGGCAACTTTGACGATGCCCAGACCGGCGTGAAGCGCCTGTTCTCCGACGAGGCCCTGCGGGAGGAACTGGACAAGCGGGGATTCTTCTTCTCCTCCGCCAACTCCATCAACTGGGGCCGGGTGCTGCCCCAGATCGTCTACTATGTCTCCGCCTACTGCGACCTGCTGCGGGACGAGAAGATCCAGCCCGGCCAGGCCATCAACGTGTGTGTGCCCACGGGCAACTTCGGCAACATCCTGGCCGCCTACTATGCCCGGGAGATGGGGGTGCCCATTGACAAGCTCATCTGCGCCTCCAACAGCAACAACGTCCTCACCGACTTTATCCGCACCGGCGTGTATGACCGCAACCGCAAGTTCTATAACACCGAGTCCCCCTCCATGGACATCCTGATCTCCTCCAACCTGGAGCGGCTGCTGCTGACACTGACCCAGGACGTGGACGAGGTGAAGGGCTATATGCAGCAGCTGAACGCCACCGGCCGCTATCAGGTCAGCGACAAGGTGAAGGAGAAGCTGCAGCAGCGCTTCTTCGGCTATTGCTGCGACGACGGCGAGACCGAGAAGGTCATCGGCCGCATCTATGCCGAGGACCGCTATCTGGTGGACCCCCACACCGCCGTGGCTTTCTCCGCCCTGGAGCAGTACCGCGCCGAGACGGGGGACGAGACCCCCTGTGTGGTGGTCTCCACCGCCAGCCCCTTCAAGTTCTGCGGCAGCGTCCTGTCCGCCCTGGGGGAGAAAAATATCGCCTCCGGCCTGGACGTGCTGGACCAGCTCTCCGAGAAGACCGGCCTGCCCGCTCCCGCCCCTCTGGCCGGACTGCGGGGCAAGAAGGTCCGCTTTACGACCACCGTGGAGAAGGAACACATGGTGGATGCGGTGCTGTCCATGTTGGAGTGATCCATGGCCCTCTATGCGATTGGAGACACCCATCTGTCCCTGACCAGCAACAAGCCAATGGACGTGTTCGGCGGCGGCTGGGCCGGGTATGTAGACAAGCTGCGCCAGGGCTTTGCCTGCGTCCGGCCGGAGGATACCGTGGTTTTGTGCGGCGACCTGTCCTGGGGCATGAGCCTGCAGGAGGCGAGGGAGGACTTTGCTTTCCTGGATGCCCTGCCCGGAAGAAAGCTGCTGATGAAGGGAAACCACGACTACTGGTGGACCACAGCGTCCAAGATGAACCAGTTTTTTCAGGAGAACCACTTTACCACCTTTGAGATCCTGCACAACAACTGCCGCCTCTATGGGGACGTGGCCCTGTGCGGCACCCGGGGGTGGTTCTATGAGGAGGACCGGGGGGAGCACAGCGCCAAGATCTTCAACCGGGAGCTGATCCGCCTGGAGACCTCTCTGAAGGCGGGGGGAGCGCGGGAGAAATTCTGTTTTCTCCACTATCCGCCCCTGTATCAGGGCTATCGCTGTCAGGAGATCATCGACCTGATGAAGCAGTATGGCGTGAAGCGCTGCTACTACGGCCATCTTCACGGCGGAAGCCACCGTCTGGCAGTGTCCGGGGACCGGGACGGGGTGGAATACCACCTGGTCGCCGCCGATTACCTGGGCTTCAAACCGGAATTGATCCTGCCCTGATGAAAAAATTATAGAAATTTCTAAAAAAATAGTCTGGTCAAACCACAGGATATCTGATAGAATATCGTGGCGAAAGTAAAAAGGCGATGTCGTTTAAGCTGTTGGAGCGTATGACACGCCGACAGGAGGAATTTGACAAAATGAAGGTCACCAGTGTTGAGAAGAAAGAGAAGAGCACGGTCGAGCTGACCATCCAGGTCGAGGCCGGCGCGTTTGAGGCCGCTGTTCAGAAGGCCTATGAGAAGGAGCGCAAGAATATCGGTGTCCCCGGCTTCCGCAAGGGCAAGGCCCCCCGGAAGATCATCGAGGGCATGTACGGCACCGGCGTGTTCTATGAAGAGGCCATCAACCAGGTCTATCCCGGCGCTTATGCCCAGGCTGTGGAGGAGCAGAAGCTGGATGACGTGGGTTATCCCAAGATCGAGATCGTGGAGGTGGGCAAGGACGGCCTGACCTTCAAGGCACTGGTTTCTGTCCGCCCCGAGGTGAAGCTGGGTGCCTATAAGGGCCTGACCGCATCCAAGGACGTGGCCAAGGTCACCGACAAGGACGTGGACGAGGAGCTCAAGCCCTACATCGACCGGGCCACCCGCCTGGTCAGCGTGGACCGCGCCGCCCAGAACGGCGACACCGTGGTCATCGACTTCGAGGGCTTTGACAACGGCGAGGCCTTTGATGGCGGCAAGGGCGAGAACTATGACCTGAAGCTGGGTGCCGGTATGTTTGTTCCCGGCTTTGAGGAGCAGCTGGTGGGTGCCAAGGCCGGCGAGGAGAAGGACCTGGACATCACCTTCCCCGAGGACTATCACCCCGGTCTGGCCGGCAAGGCCGTTGTGTTCCACGTGAAGGTCAAGGAGGTCAAGGAGCCCCAGGCCCCTGTGGTGGACGACGAGTTTGCCAAGGACGTGTCCGAGTTCGAGACCATGGATGCCTTCCGCAAGAGTCTGGCCGAGAAGATCGCCGACCGCCGCAGCAAGCAGGCCGACGCCGACTTTGAGAACCAGGTGCTGGAGCAGCTGATCGAGAACATGGAGTGCGAGATCCCCGACGGCATGGTGGACGTGCAGCTGGACCGCCTGATGGAGGACTATGCCATGCGTCTGCAGAGCCAGGGCATCTCCATGGAGGACTATCAGAAGATGATGGGTGTCAACGGCGACATCGTCCGGGAGTCCGCCCGTCCCTCCGCGCTGCGCCAGGTCCAGATGCAGCTGGCCCTGACCGCCGTGGCCGATGCTGAGAACATCGAGGTCACCGACGAGGAGGTCCAGGCTGAGATCGACCGTCTGGCCAAGCAGTATAACATTGATGTCGAGCAGGTGAAGGCCGCTGTGCCTGTCGAGGACCTGAAGAAGGACCTGCGCCTGAGAAAGGCCAGCGATCTGGTCATCGCCGAGGCCAAGGTGGGCAAGGCCAAGAAGAAGGCCGCCGCCAAGAAGACCGAGAAGGCTGAGGGGACCGAGGGCGAGGAGAAGCCCAAGCGCACCCGCAAGAAGAAGACTGAGGAGACCGAGGAGCCCAAGGCTGAGTAAACGGCCCTGAAAGGTCCGATGTAACATCTCAATCACGTCCCGGGGCGGCCCTGCACCGCCCCGGGCGCGTCCGTATCTTCATATTGACGGGCACAGAGAGGAATCAACTTCTCTCACCGGGGGTATACTTTGGTATCACGACCCAAAAAGGAGTAAAATTTATGAGCTTAGTTCCCTATGTAGTAGAGCAGACCAACCGGGGCGAGCGGTCCTATGACATCTTTTCCCGGCTGCTGAACGACCGGATCGTCATGCTGTCTGAGGAAGTCAACGACACCACTGCCTCTCTCATCGTGGCCCAGCTGCTGTATCTGGAGGCCCAGGACCCGGACAAGGACATCCAGTTCTACATCAACAGTCCCGGCGGCTCCGTCACCGCCGGTATGGCCATCTACGACACCATGCAGTATATCAAGTGCGACGTGTCCACCATCTGCATCGGCATGGCCGCCTCTATGGGCGCGTTCCTGCTGTCCTCCGGGACGAAGGGCAAGCGCCTGGCCCTGCCCAATGCAGAGATCATGATCCACCAGCCCTCCGCCGGGACCCAGGGCCAGATCACGGATATGGCCATCCACCTGAAACGGCTGGAGATCGTCAAGACCCGTCTGACCGGCATCCTGGCCGCCAACACCGGCAAGCCCCTGGACGTGGTGCGGGCCGACTGCGAGCGGGACAACTTTATGACCGCCCAGGAGGCCATGGAGTACGGTCTCATCGACAAGGTGATCGACCACCGCTAAGGCCGGTGTGCCGCAGCGCGCCGGAGCGGAGGAGAGGAGTGCCTTCTCCTGCCCGGTCCGGCGCAGATTTCCATAGGAATTTTAAGAGGTGTATCCATGGCGCGTAACGACGAGAAGAAAAATATCCGCTGCTCCTTTTGCGGCAAGCATCAGGATCAGGTCCGGCGGCTCATCGCCGGGCCGGGTGTTTATATCTGCAACGAGTGTGTGCAGCTGTGCATGGGCATTCTGGACGACAACTATGAGCCGGTGGACGAGCCCGGCAGCAGCGGCATGCCCGATGTGATCCCCACGCCCCAAGAGATCCACACCGTGCTGGATCAATATATCATCGGCCAGGAGCAGGCCAAGATCGCCCTGTCCGTGGCCGTATATAACCACTATAAGCGCATCTACTTCGGGGATGCCGAGGGAGTGGAGCTGCAAAAGAGCAACATCCTGCTCATGGGCCCCACCGGCTGCGGCAAGACCCTGTTTGCCCAGACGCTGGCCCGGGTGCTGAAGGTGCCCTTCGCCATCGCCGATGCCACCACCCTCACCGAGGCGGGCTATGTGGGCGACGATGTGGAGAACATTCTGCTGCGTCTGGTCCAGGCCGCCGACTATGACATCGAGCTGGCCGAGCGGGGCATCATCTACATCGACGAGATGGACAAGATCGCCCGGAAGAGCGAGAATACCTCCATCACCCGGGATGTGTCCGGCGAGGGCGTACAGCAGGCCCTGCTGAAGATCCTGGAGGGCACCGTGGCCAATGTGCCCCCTCAGGGCGGGCGGAAGCACCCCCACCAGGAGTTCATTCAGATCGACACCAAGAACATCCTGTTCATCTGCGGCGGCGCCTTCGACGGCATCGACAAGATCATCGAAAACCGTTTGGACAAGCGGTCCATGGGCTTCGGCGCCGAGATCCAGAGCAAGAAGGAGCGGAATGTGGGTCAGCTGATGAAGGAGATCCAGCCCCAGGATCTGCTGAAATTCGGCATCATCCCCGAGCTGGTGGGCCGTCTGCCTGTCATCACTACCCTGGACTCCCTGGACCGGGACATGATGGTCCAGATCCTCACCGAGCCCAAAAACGCCCTGGTGAAACAGTATCAGAAGCTGATGGAGTATGACCAGGTGGAGCTGGACTTCGACGGCGAGGCTTTAAAGGCCGCGGCGGATCGGGCGGTGGACCGGGGCATCGGAGCCCGCGGCCTGCGGGCGGTGCTGGAGGAGGTCATGACCCGGGTGATGTATAACGTGCCCTCTGACCCCACCATTACCAAGGTGACCGTCCACGCCGACTGCTTTACCGAAGGCGCTGCCCCGGAGCTCACCCACGACCCGGAGCGCACCCAGCGTCCCCGGCTGGGACGTGCAGCCCTGATGGCTAAGAACGGCGGGACCGGTATCCCCGGCTCCAACGTGGGCTGACAGACGAAAACATGCAGAGAAGACATCCCGCAGCGCCCCCGGTCCGGCGGGCACGGGATGTCTTTTTGCCATACCCCTGAAGGGAAGTGAATCGACTATGAGTCAAGAGTTTGAATTATCCAATGTGTCCACCATGCCGGTCATCGCGCTGCGGGGCATCACTGTGTTCCCCAACGTGATGATCCACTTCGAGGTGGCTCGGGCGATCTCCGTCAAAGCCCTGGAGGATGCTATGTCCGCCGGGCAGCCGGTGTTTCTGGTGGCCCAGAAGGATATCTCGGTGGAGGAGCCCTCCGGCCGGGACCTGTACACCGTGGGCACCATCTCCAACATCCGGCAGATCCTGCGGATGCCCGGGGACAACATGCGGGTGATGGTGGAGGGGCACAGCCGCGGGCGGCTCATCCAGCTCACCGCCTCCGCCCCCTATTTGAAGGCCCAGGTGCAGGAAATTCCCGAGGAGGAGGCCCCGGACCGGCCCACCCCCAGGCAGGAGGCCCTGATGCGGGCCACCTATGACCTGTTCCAGGAGGACAGCGAGCTGGCTCCGAAAGTTTCCACCGACCTGATCGTCCACCTGCTGGCCAGTCAGGAGCCGGGCTATATCGCCGACTATATCGCCCAGAACATCGCCATGCGCAGCGCCGACAAGCAGAAGATTTTGGAGGAGCTGCACCCGGTCCGCCGGCTGGAAAAGCTGTATAAGCTGCTCCAGCGGGAGGTGGACATCCTCTCTCTGGATGCAGAGATCCAGAGCAAGGCCCGGGAGCAGATGGCCGACCAGCAGCGGGACTATTTCCTGCGGGAGCAGATGAAGGCCATCCAGAACGAGCTGGGCGAGGGGGAGGGCGGCGACGAGATCGCCGAATACCGGGAGAAGATCGCCAAGGCCAAGCTCCCCGACCAGGTGCGGGAGAAGCTGAATAAAGAACTGGGCCGTCTGGCCAAGCAGCCCTTCGGCAGCTCGGAGTCCAGCGTGCTCCACAGCTATCTGGACGTGTGTCTGGAGCTGCCCTGGGGCAGGACCACCAAGGAGAAGGTCAGCGTGGCGGCGGTGAAAAAGGCCCTGGACCGGGATCACTACGGCCTGGACAAGGTGAAGGAGCGGATTCTGGAGTTCGTAGCCGTCAAGCAGCTGGCCCCGGAGCTGAAGGGCCAGGTGCTGTGTCTGGTGGGCCCCCCCGGCGTGGGCAAGACCTCCATCGCCATGTCCATGGCAAAGGCGATGAACCGCAAGCTGGCCCGCATCTCCCTGGGCGGCGTCAGTGACGAGGCGGAGATCCGGGGCCACCGCAAGACCTATGTGGGGGCCATGCCCGGCCGGATCATCAACGCCGTCAGCCAGGCGGGCAGCTGCAATCCCCTGATCCTGCTGGACGAGATCGACAAGCTGGGTCACGACCACCGGGGCGACCCGGCCTCGGCCCTGCTGGAGGTGCTGGACGGGGAGCAGAACGCCACCTTCCGGGATCACTTCCTGGAGGTGCCCTTCGACCTGTCCGATGTGCTGTTCATCACCACGGCCAACACCCTGGACACCATCCCCCGGCCCCTGCTGGACCGGATGGAGGTCATCGAGCTGCCCAGCTATACCGACGAGGAGAAGCTGCAGATCGCTAAGCACCACCTGCTGCCCAAGGAACTCAAGCGTCACGGGCTGACCCATGCCCAGGTGAAGGTGTCTGACGGGGCGGTGCGGGAGATCGTGGCCGCCTATACCCGGGAATCGGGCGTCCGTGTGCTGGAGCGCAAGCTGGCCGCCATCTGCCGCAAGGCTGCCATGAAGATCGTGGACGGGGAAAAGACCGTAAAAATCACGGAGAAGGACCTGCACGAGTATCTGGGTGCGCCCCGGTATTTCCCGGAGCGCCAGGCTCTGGAGGAGCGGGTAGGCGTGGTCAACGGCCTGGCCTGGACCTCCGTGGGCGGCGAGCTGCTGGAGGTGGAGGTGAACGTGGTCCCCGGCTCCGGCAAGGTGGAGCTGACGGGCAACCTGGGCGACGTGATGAAGGAGTCCGCCCATGCGGCCCTGAGCTTTATCCGCAGCCAGGCCGAGCGGCTGGGCATCTCTCAGAATTTCTATAAGGAGAAGGACATCCATGTCCACTTCCCGGAGGGGGCCGTGCCCAAGGATGGGCCCTCCGCCGGTATCGCCATCACCACCGCCATCGTCTCCGCCCTCACCGGGGTCCCGGTGCGCCGGGGGCTGGCCATGACGGGGGAGGTGACCCTGCGGGGCCGTGTGCTGCCCATCGGCGGCCTGAAGGAAAAGACCATGGCCGCCTTCCGAAACGGCATCCGCACGGTCATCATCCCGGCGGACAATGAAAAGGACCTGGAGGAGATCGACCAGACGGTGCGGGGCGCCCTGCAGTTCCATCTGGTGGAGCAGGCCGACCAGGTGCTGGCCATCGCCCTGCCTGCCCTGAACGCAGGGGAGAAGGAGAACACGCCCAAGGCGGAGCCGGAGACCATGCTGCCCCCGGAGCGGGGGAGTGCGGCCGCCCGCCTGCGCCAGTAAGGAGGAGCTATGGCTGTCAATTTACAAAAAACGGAGTTTATCCTCTCCGCCGCCTCCCCCAAGGACTTTCTGCGGGACGGACTGCCCCAGGTCGCCTTTGCCGGGCGGTCCAACGTGGGCAAGTCGTCGGTGATCAACCGGCTGCTGAACCGGAAGAACTTCGCCCGGGTGGGGGCCGCCCCCGGCAAGACCATCCACATCAACTATTTCAAGATCGACGGGACCTTCTACCTGGTGGACCTGCCCGGCTATGGCTATGCCAAGGTGTCCAAAAGCGAACGGGACCGGTGGGGCAAGCTGATGGAGACCTATTTCGCCCACCCGGAGCTGATGACTCTGGGCGTGATGATCGTGGATGCCCGGCACAAGCCCACGGCGGACGACTGCACCATGGCCCAGTGGTTTAAAGACACGGGCCGCCCCACGGTGGTGGTGGCCAACAAGCTGGACAAGCTGAAAAAGAGCGAGATCCAGCCCAGCCTGGATCGGGTGCGCCTGACCCTGGAGCTGGAGGAGGACGTGCCCGTCATCCCCTTCTCCGCCGAGAAAGGAGACGGGCGGCAGGACCTGCTCAATGTCATCTTTGCCGCCGTCCAGCCGAACTGAACAGAGGCTTTTTGCCGCCCCGCATCTGGGAACAGGTGTTGGGGCGGCAAATGATTCTTGTGTTTAAGCGGCGATTCTGGTATACTGTTGACAAAACAAGCCGATGTTTTGTGGGAGGTGAGCCGTTGGACGGACCGGTCTACCACCTGGAAGGGGTGGTAAAGGCGAAGGAAGCCGGGATGGAGGACTTTGTGGGTCCCCTGGATCTGATCCTCCACCTGCTGGCCAAGAACAAGATGGAGATACAGGACATTCAGCTCTCCCTGATCCTGGACCAATATCTGGCCTGGATGGACCGGCGGCGGGAGCTGGACCTGGAGGTGGCCAGCGAGTTTGTAGCCATGGCCTCCCACCTGGTGTATATCAAGACCCGGATGCTGCTGTCCATCCACGACGAGGAGGCATTGTCCGAGCTGGAACAGCTCATTGCGACCCTGCAGGCCCACCAGCGGCAGGAGGACTATTTCCGCCTGCGAAAGGTCCTGTCCCAGCTGGAGGAGGACTTTCAGCGGGGCCGGGACTATCTGACCAAGACACCGGAGGTGCTGACACCGGACCGGAACGTGCGCTATGGGCACTCAGGGCAGGACCTGTATCGAATTATGGTAGACATCCTCCGCCGGGGCGGGGATAAGGTGCCACCCATAAACGCCTTTCATGGCATTGTGGGCCGGGAGCCCTATCCCGTGGCCCAAAAGGCGGGGGAGGTGCTCCGGCGGCTGCTGGAGCTGGGCTCGGCTGGCCTGCGGGCCCTGTTTCGCCCCGCCCGCAGCCGTACAGAGGTGGTGGCCACCTTTTTGGCGGTGCTGGAGCTGTGCAAGAACCACCGGCTCCGCCTGTCCGGGGACGGGGAGAACTGTACCGTGACCTATGTAGAAAACCCGCCCCCGAGCGGGCCAGAGAACAACGGCTGACAGAAGAGAGGAGGCCCCTGGATGGAATACGGAAAACTGAAACGGGCCCTGGAGGGCGTCCTCTTTGCCGCCGGAGAGCCGGTGATCGCCCAGCGGCTGTGTCTGGGGCTGGAGACAGACAGGGCCACCCTGGACCGGGCGGCCCAGGACCTAGCCGAGGAGTATGAGGGGGGAAAGCGGGGTGTCCGGCTGCTGCGGCTGGAGGGCAGCTATCAGCTCTGCTCCGCCCCGGAGCAGGCCAACCTCATCCGCCGCACCCTGGAGAGCCGAAAGCCCCCTAAGCTGTCTCAGCCTGCCCTGGAGGTGTTGGCGGTGGTGGCCTATTTCCAGCCGGTGACCCGGGCCTATATCGACCAGATCCGGGGCGTGGACAGCGCCTATACCGTGGGCCTGCTGCTGGACCGGCACCTGATCGAGGAGTGCGGGCGGCTGCAGGTGCCGGGACGGCCCCGGCTGTACCGCACCACCAAGGCGTTTCTGCGGGCATTTCATCTGAACTCGCTGGACGATCTGCCGGAGATCCCGGGCCTGGAGGCCGACGGACAGCTGCGGCTGAATGACGACGGCGCCGTTCAGGAGCCGGAACAATAATTACAGGAAGGGGGACCCTGCATGGTCGCGCTGTGGATACTGGGCATATTGCTGGCACTGATCCTGCTGGTGCTGTTTCTGCGGGTGGGGGTGCGCATCGCCTTCGGCGACGAGCTGCGGGTCACCGCCGCAGCGGGGCCTGTGCGGATACAGATCGTGCCGAGTCCCCCGAAAAAGCCCAAAAAACAGAAAAAGCACAAGGAGAAAAAGAATCCGCCCGAAAAGCAGAAGGCAGCGCCCCGGGAGAAGCGGAAGCTGGGCCTGACGCCCGGCGATATCCGGTCGGCGCTGCCGTACCTGTGGCAGTCCCTGAAAGGGGCCCTGCGAAAGACCCGGCAGCGGCTGCGCATTGATCCCATGCAGGTGTCGGTGATCCTGGGCGGGGAGGAGGACCCGGCGGCGTCTGCCGAGACCTACGGCTGGGTCAGCGCGGCGGTGTGGACGTTTATGCCCCGGCTGGAGGAGCTGATGCGTATTCCGGACCCGTATATCCACCTGGACGTGGACTATTCCGCCGCCGAAACCAAAGCGGAAGGGGAGGTGGGCCTGTCCTTCCAGATCCGGGACCTGTTCGCCATCGGCTTTGCCTTCGGTATCCCAGTGCTGAAGTGGCTGCTCCGGTGGAAGAAGGAGAAAAAGCTCCGGGAGGAGGCCCAGAAGGCCGAAAATCCCGAAAAGCCCCAGGAACCTGTGACCAACGATGAAAAAAGCGCCTGATACAAATACGAAAGGATGACACCCATGGAAAACAACGAGAGAAAGAACAATTCCCTGACGGAGCTGATGGAGGCCTCCATGAGCAAGATCCGGGATATGGTGGACTCCAACACCATCATCGGCGAGCCTATCCAGACCCCCGACGGCGTGACCCTGATCCCCGTGTCCCGGCTGAGCTTCGGCTTCGGCTGCGGCGGCGGCGATTACGGCAAGCAGGCCCCCAAATTCGGCGGCGCCAGCACCGCCGGTGTCAAGGTGGAGCCGGTGGCTTTCCTGGTGGTGAAGGACGGCGTCACCCGAGTGATGCCCGTGGCCCTGCCCGCCGTGGGCACCGTGGACCGGGTCATCGATCTGGTGCCCCAGGTCATGGACCGGGTGGAGAGCTTCATCGACAAGAAGAAGGCGGAAAAAGAAACGTACTGAGTGAATAGAATGAGGTCATCGCTGTGGATATGGGGTGATCTCTGTGAGAAAACGGACGTGGCTGCTGGTGGGGCTGGCGCTGTGGTGGTGCCTGACGCCGGTGCGGGTGTGGGGCGTGTCCACCAGCGCCTCTGCCGCCGTGCTGATGGACGCGGACACCGGGCAGGTGCTGTATGACCAAAACGGCGGCCGGCGGATGCTCATCGCCAGCACCACCAAGATCATGACGGCCCTGGTGGCGCTGGAACGCGCCTCGCCTACGGACGTCATCACTGTAAAGCAGGAACACATGACAGAGGGCTCCTCCATGTACCTCAAGCCCGGAGAGCGGGTGACGGTGGAGGAGCTGCTGTACGGCCTGCTGCTGTGCTCCGGCAACGACGCGGCGGAGGCCCTGGCCGACGGCTGCGGCGGGACGGCATCCTTTGTCCGGCGGATGAACAGCCTGGCAGGGGAGCTGGGGATGGAGGACACCTCCTTTGAAAACCCCAGCGGCCTGGACGGTCAGGCCCACTACTCCACCGCCCGGGACATGGCCCGTCTGGCGGCCTATGCCGCCGGGAACCATACCTTTGTGCGCCTGTGCTCCACCCGGAGCGTCACCATCGGCGGGCGCACCATGACCAATCATAACCGGCTTCTGCGGGCGGTGCCCGGGTGCATCGGCATGAAGACCGGCTACACCAGAGCCGCGGGACGGACCCTGGTCAGCGCTGCTGAACGGGACGGCCGGCGGCTGGTGGCTGTCACCCTGCAGGACGGCAACGACTGGGCGGATCATGCCGCCCTGTATGACTGGGGCTTTGCCCAACCCGCCGGGCAGGAGACGGCGGACCACCGCCGGGAGGATACGCCGTGAAGGAGCGACTGCAAAAGATCATAGCGGCTGCCGGGATATGCTCCCGCCGGGCGGCGGAGGAGCTGCTGCGGCAGGGCCGGGTCCGGGTCAACGGACAGTCCGCCGCCCTGGGAGACCAGGCGGACCCGGAGTCGGACATCGTCACGGTGGACGGCCAGCCCCTGCGGCGGGACACCCGCCGGGTGTACCTGATGTTGAACAAGCCCCGGGGCTATGTCACTACCCTGTCCGATGAGCGGGGACGGCGGACGGCGGCGGAGCTGGTGTCCGGCTGCGGCGCGCGGGTGTACCCCGTGGGGCGGCTGGACATGGACTCCGAGGGCCTGCTGCTGATGACCAACGACGGGGCCTGGATGCAGCGGCTGCTGCACCCCAGCCACCAGATCGAGAAGGAATACCGGGTCACGGTGACGGGCCCGGTGGAGGGGGCCGCCCAGCGGCTGGCCGCCATCCGGGACCTGGAGGGGGAGCGCATCCGCCCGGCCCGGGTCCGGGAACTATGGCGGGACGGCAGCAAGGCCGCCCTGTCCGTCACCATCCATGAGGGAAAAAACCGCCAGATCCGCCGGATGTGCCGCCAGGCGGGACTGGCGGTGCGGCGCTTGCAGCGGGTGCGGGAGCACACGCTGACGCTGGGGGACCTACCAGTGGGGCAGTGGCGGTATCTGACGCAGCAGGAGCTGCGCGATTTGGAAGGAAGCGAG